>Ga0210390_10002776_pt1 | contig 15293 bp, 11 predicted proteins | sample IncBWH11OmetaG_FD_161050 | JGI IMG/M metagenome (GOLD analysis project Ga0210390, IMG submission 161050) | Forest soil microbial communities from Barre Woods Harvard Forest LTER site, Petersham, Massachusetts, United States - Inc-BW-H-11-O ... | reverse complement strand
GACCATTTGGAAAAGGACCCACCCCGGAAGCAGGATACGATGCGCGGGGGCAGTGTTCGCAGTCAATCTCTCGAATCCGCTCCGCGGTCAAGGATGGTTCGGCTTCCGGGAGAATTCCTGCAAGTGCAAATGCAGAGTTAATCCGGATTTGCTTGACGCGGAATTAGCGCGAGGCGAGCATTTTCAAAGCTCGCTTGGCCTGCCGATTTCTACGAGCAGCCGCCTTGCGCAGCCACTTCTCGGATTCAGCTCGATTGGCGAGCACTCCGTCGCCATCACGATAGCGCAGTCCGAGGTTGTACTGCGCGGCGGCATCGCCTGCCTCCGCTGCCATGGCGACCCAGCGCGCTGCTTCGACACAGTTCTGAGGAACCATGTGTCCCGTTTCGTAGGCCATGCCTAAGGTAAAAGCCGCGGACGCGTCCCCGTACTTGGCCTGGCGTCGCAATCCCTTAATTTCGTAGCGGCTTAATTGCTCCACTGCGGAGGATGTAGCCGGGTCCGTAATGCGATGGTGGCTGGCCTCAAGCAGAGGAACTGTCGTGAACCGCCGCGAGTCGCTGTCGGTCCTTTTGACCTCCTCAGGTACTGGCCCAGTTGTCGAGGGCAAGCTTCTTGAGTAGCTGGGAACAACCACTTCCGCTGCGGCGGGAGCCATCGGCTTTGAGATTGCTTGTGCGCTGTGAAGAGACTCATGACGCCACACTTCGAGAAACAACAAGGCGGCGACGAGTGACAGCACCCACACCGGGGTTGCAATAGCTACGGCGCGGACCGCACGCAGACTGAGGTTGATGCGCAAAGTAGGCAGGCGATGATCGAAAGCCTTTTGCATGCGGTTTAGAGCCGTTCGAAGACCGGATACTGCCGGAGGCCGTGGCCACACCTTACGGGCACGATTGGGGAGACTCGCCAAAACGTGGACGGCTGGCTGAACAAGGGGAGCCGTGGCCATCGCTTCCGCATGAAGGCTCTTGAGTTCAACGGTTCCAGCTTCGATCTTCGCAGCGGCGTCGAAGATCAGGGTTCCAGTCTCGAACGATGGTGGAATCTCGATCAGTTGGGCTAGAGTTTTATCGTTCGCACGCCAGACCTCAGGCGCGTCATGTCTGCTGTCAGCCTCAACCACTCCCGTGAAGGATGGGAGAACCGGGTTCATGGGCGCTTGCAAACCGGGGACCGTAACCCCTAACTTCTTTGGAGCAGTGACGGGTGCAGCAATCGTTTGATCACGATCTAACTGCGGACCGTGCAGTTGGTCCTGCAGGCATTGGAGAGTCCAGGCGGCCGCCAACAATTTTTCAAACGAGGAATGATCGAGGGTAAACGGATGATGACCCGCGCTCGCTTCCGCATCCATCGGCGGAGGGACCTCTCGCAAAGGGGGATTAACAACGGGTGAGGAATCTTGGAACCCCACGCCCATCGGCAGATTATACACCGGTTTACAAGCCTCGATCTGCGGAATTGGCTGCCTATCGCCCCGGGGAGGGTCAGCTGCCTATGGCAGATCGCCAAAATCAGCAGTATTCTTTTCTACCTTTTGTGCCATCCTGAACTAAGAGCCCGACCCGATAAGAAGTTGCCCTGCTGCTGTATTCTTTGAGAATGCGTTGTTCTTTACCGGCTCACGATCAAGCCTTGATTCAGATTGTGGACGCTGCGCTCACCGATACTGCGCGTAGAAGCGGCAACTGGCTCGCATGCCGTCCCGGATGCACGCAATGCTGCGTTGGCGTGTTTGCCATAAGTCAGCTCGATGCGCTCCGGCTCCGCGAAGGCCTCGCGAAACTGCAAGAGTGCGCTCCGCAGCGCGCCGCAAGGGTGCGGCAACGTGCGCGGGAAGCGGTTTCCCGGCTGGCAAAGGATTTCCCGGGAGACCCGGTTATCGGGTTGCTGGATGGCGGGAAAAAGGCGGAACGACGCTTTGCTGACTTCGCGAATGATGAGCCTTGCCCGGCACTCGATCCAGCGACTGGGCGTTGCGAGCTCTACGAATCGCGTCCCATGACTTGTCGCGTCTCTGGTCCCCCGGTTCGCTCCGAAGATGGATTGGGTGTTTGCGAGCTTTGCTTTCAGGGCGCAACCAACGAAGAAATTGCAGCGTGCGAAATGATTCCGGACCCGGATGACTTGGAATCCACTCTAATTGAGGAACTCGAAATGACTACGGGCGCTCGCGGTCAAACGATTGTGGCCTTCTGTTTAGCATCTTGATTCCTTTGACCGAGGTTCGCCCAATCACTCGTTGATTCCGCAATCTGATGATCTCTCAATTCGATGACCCTTCATCACAATGATTCGGCAATTTGACGCGTTGATCCTCGGCGGTGGCGCCGCTGGGTTAATGTGCGCGCTGGAAGCGGGCAAGCGCGGACGGCGGGTGGCCGTGCTCGAGCGGGCAGAACGCGCGGGCAAGAAAATTCTCATTTCCGGTGGCGGCCGCTGTAATTTCACGAACATTCACTGCGCTCCGGAAAACTTCATCTCCGGCAATCCTCATTTCGCAAAATCAGCGCTGGCCCGCTACACCCCTTCGGATTTTATCGCACTGGTGGGGGAGCATCGCATTCCTTACCACGAGAAAACCATGGGCCAGCTTTTTTGCGATCGTTCAGCTCGCGATATCACGGATATGCTCGAAGGTGAATGCCGCCAGGCTGACGTTCAGCTTTTTCTGCAGACCTCAATTCAGGAAGTTCTGAAGACAACGGAGTTTGTAGTGCGCGCCGGAGAAATAGAGTTTCGCGCCCCAGTATTGGTGATCGCGACCGGAGGACTGTCGATTCCGAAGATGGGCGCGACGGACTTTGGCTACGCTTTGGCGCGGCAATTCCGATTGGCGATCCGCGAACCTCAGCCTGCTCTGGTGCCCTTTACGTTTGACGATAAAGACCGCGGCCGGTACTGCGACCTGGCAGGAGTATCTGCTGACGTAGCCGTTTCATGCCATGGTCAGCGCTTCCGGGAAAGAATGCTCATCACTCACCGAGGCCTGAGCGGGCCGGCAATTCTGCAGATTTCGTCCTATTGGAAACCGGGCCAGTCAGTTGTAATCGACCTGGCGCCCGGCAGCCATGTGACGGCACCGCTTCGTGAATCGAAGACTCCAAGAAACATCTTCGCAATGAGATCAGCATTGCACAATTTCTTGCCGCAGCGTTTCGCCAACCGGTGGATGGATCTGCACACACCCGCCACCTGGACAAACTCCGACCTCGCGAAACTGGAGTGTCTTGTGCACGAGTGGCTTGTCATTCCAGCTGGCACGGAGGGCTACGCCAAAGCTGAGGTAACCGCGGGCGGCGTGGACACCAATGAATTGTCGGCGAAAACGATGGAGAGCCGAAAAGTATCCGGATTGTTTTTCATCGGCGAAGTGGTGGATGTGACGGGGCACCTGGGTGGGTTCAATTTTCAATGGGCATGGGCGTCGGGAGCCTGCGCGGGCCGGGCGCTATGACGGCGCATGGGACCGGCAGGACACGGCGACCTAGGCCAAAACTGCCTGATACTCTTCGTACGCTCCCTTGAAGTCAGTAAGCTTGTGGTCGGTCTCGAAGTGCCATATCCTGGTCGCGACTTCGTCGATGAGATCGTGGTCATGCGTCACCAGCAGCACCGTCCCGTGATAACGCTGAAGCGCAATGTTGAGCGCGTTGATCGACTCCAGATCCAAGTGGTTGGTGGGTTCGTCGAAGACCAGGACATTCGGCTTCTGCAGCATTAGCTTGCAAAACAGCAGGCGGGCGGCTTCGCCTCCAGATAGCACGTCGGTGCGCTTGAGAGCATCTTCGCGTGGAAACAACATTTGACCGAGCAGGCCGCGAATCTCTTCATGCGCGGCCGAAGGATCCCACTGGTGCAGCCACTCGAACGCCGTCATGTCTCCCTGAATCAAAGCCCTGTGATCCTGCGCAAAATACCCGACCGCTGCTTCGTGCCCCCAAATTACTTCTCCACTTGTGAGGAATGGCCCGTCATAGCCGCTAGTCTTGCGCAGTTCGGCGTCGGGAACCGTGGGAGAATTTGCTAGGAGAGCATTCAGCAGAGTCGTTTTGCCAGCGCCGTTCCGTCCCATCAAAGCGATTTTTTCCCCCCGCATCACGCTGGCGGTGAAGCCGCGAATGACTTCAGTCTCGCCGTAAGATTTCGCGACGCCTTCCAGTTCAAGAATGTGTTTTCCCGAAGGCCGCTTCTGTTCGAATTTCAAAAACGGCCGCTGGATGTTCGATTTGGCCAGTTCCGTGACTTGCAGACGCTCGACTTCTTTGCGCCGTGACTGCACCTGGCTGGAACGGGTGCCCGCCGAGAAACGCGCAATGAATTCGTTGAGCTGCGCAATCTTCTTTTCGCGCTGCGCATTTTGTCCCTCGATCTGCGAGCGGATCTGGGTCTTCGCGACCACCATGTCGTCGTAGGTGCCGGTATACGTGATGATGGTCTGGTAATCAATGTCGGCGATGTGCGTACAAATACTGTTGAGAAAATGGCGGTCGTGCGAGATCACCAGCAGCACGCCATCATAATTATTCAAGAACCCTTGCAGCCAGTGGATCGAGTCGAGATCGAGGTGGTTCGTAGGTTCGTCGAGTAACAACGCGAGTGGATGTCCGAACAGGGCCTGCGCCAGCAGGACACGAACTTTTTGTCCGCCTTGCAGCTCGCCCATTTTTCGTTCGTGCAATTCGTCGGGAATATCGAGGCCTTGTAGCAGAATCGCGGCGTCGCTCTCGGCGGTGTAGCCGTCTTCTTCGCCGACAATACCTTCCAATTCACCGAGCTTCATTCCATCTTCATCCGTAAGTTCGGGCTTGGCATGGATGCGATCGCGCTCTTCCATCGCTGCCCACAGGCGCTTGTTGCCCATCATCACGGTATCGATAACGCGATAGGCATCGAAGGCAAACTGATCCTGGCTGAGCACGCCAAACTTTTTCGGACGGACTACAGTTCCCTTCTGAGGATCGAGTTCGCCGGTCAGAAGCCGCATAAACGTTGTCTTGCCAGCGCCGTTCGGTCCGGTCAGGCCATAGCGCTTGCCCGGCGTGAATGCCGTCGATACATCTTCAAACAGAACTTTAGCGCCGTAGCGCATGGAAACATTGCTAACTGAAATCATGATTTCTCAAGGGAACTGCGGAAAATTTGCCCAAATGGGGGAACGCAGCTGCTGTCATTAGGATATCACGACGGCAGGCGTGGTTCGTTATTCAGCCGGAAACGAAGGTCACGTGTTAGCCTTTTTTCCGAGCGCAGCTTTCTCAACGCGATTGTCATTCCGAGCGTAGCGAGGAATCTGCAGTTGCTCGGGATCGCGAGAATGCAGATTGCTCGCGCCACAAAGCGACGCTCGGAATGACCATCTTTGACTGAACCGGTGTCACAATAAAATGCGCTGTCCGAGGATGAATTCATGAATGACGTTCGCCCTTCTTCTGTTGATCTTCAATCGACCGCCAGACGAATCATGTTGGAATACGGTTTCGAACCGGATTTCCCTCCGCAGGTTCGGCAGCAGCTTGCGGAACTGAAAGCGCATCCGCCGCAAATCAAACCAGGTGGCGATATCCGCGATTTGCGAAACCTGCTCTGGTCCTCGATCGATAACGACACTTCGCGCGATCTCGATCAGATTGAACTGGCCGAGCGATTGCCCAACGGAGACATCAAGGTGCTGGTTGGCATCGCGGATGTAGATGCCTTCGTGCCCAAACATTCTCCCATTGACGAGCACGCCGCGAAAGAAACAACGTCGATTTACACCGGCGTGAGGATTTTTCCCATGTTGCCGGAAGAGCTTTCCACCGGCGTGACGTCGCTCCTCGAAAGCGGAGACAAACTGAGTGTCGTCATCGAGTTCACTGTCGACGCGGCGGGCTCCGTCAGTTCGAGCAATGTTTATCGGGCAATCGTTCACAACAAGGCGCAGCTTGCTTACAACGCTGTGGGGGGATGGCTGGATGGCACGGGCCCGGCTCCGGCGAAAGTGGCCGCGTCGATTGAATTGCAAGCGCAGCTTAAGCTGCAGAACGAGGCCGCACAAGCCCTGAAGAACCAACGCTACCGGAATGGCGCGCTCAACCTCGAGACCAGCGAGGTACATCCGGTTATGCTCAATCAGCAGGTTGTCGACGTCGTGAAGCAGGAGAAAAACCCCGCCACCGACTTGATTGAAGACTTCATGATCGCGGCCAATGGCGTGGTGGCGCGCATGCTGGACAAAGTATCGTCACTGCGCCGCATTGTGAAAACTCCCGAACGCTGGGATCGGATCGTGCAACTGGCCGCCGCCCACGGCGGAAACCTTCCTCCCGATCCCGATTCGAAGGCTCTCAACGATTTTCTTCTCCTGCGGCAGGCCGCTGATCCCGATCATTTTGCGGACGTGTCGCTCACCGTAATTAAACTGATCGGGCCGGGCGAATACGTTCTGGAACGCCCTGGGGATCCAGTTGCCGGGCACTTTGGCCTTGCCGTCCAGGATTACACGCATTCCACTGCTCCCAACCGCCGCTTCCCCGACATGGTTACGCAGCGGCTGATCAAGGCAATGCTTGCCGGTCAATCTTCTCCTTATTCTGACGCCGAACTGGCGGCCATTGCGAACAACTGCACGCTGAAAGAGAATGCCGCCCGCAAGGTGGAACGGCAAATGTCAAAGCGGCTGGCAGCGATCGCCATGAGCCACAGAATCGGCCAGATATTCGATGCGCTCGTTACCGGCGCGACTCCGAAGGGAACTTTCGTTCGGGTGCTGCAACCGCACGTGGAAGGGTTGCTGGCACAAGGAGATCAGGGATTGGATGTGGGAGACAAGTTGCGGGTCAAGCTGATCCGCACCGATGTTCAGCGGGGTTATATCGACTTCGCGCGAGCCTAGACCTTGCAAGCAAGGTCTCTACAGCCTTTGCCGCTGTACAAACGTAGCTTGCTAAGTTTCATTCGTGAAATCGAAGTACACGCCGAAAGCGGAAGCTCATCCCTTTTTCTGTTCGAGTTCGGCCCAGCGTGAGTAAAGCTCATCGGCGACCTTCTGAGCTTCGTCCATCTCGGCGTGCGCTCGCACCAGACGCGGTCCATCGCTGGCGATCGTAGGATCTTCGAGCTGCGCCCGTTTCTCCTGCAGCGCCTGCTCGGCTTCGGCAACGCGCTGCTCGATGGTTGCATACTCGCGTGCTTCCAGATACGACAGTTTCTTCTTCGGCGCTGATGACGCACTCATTGCGCCCCGAGGCAGGCTTCCGCTGGAGCGAACGCTCTTCGCTGGCTGCTTCCTCTCTGCCTGCCACGACTCCCATTGCGAGTAATCTGCAAAACTCTCCGCACTGCTCTGCCCGTCCAAGCCCAATACGATGGTTGAAACGCGATCGAGCATGTAGCGGTCATGCGTGACCAGCACCAGCGCGCCGCGATATTCGAGCAGGCTTTCTTCCAGTATTTCGAGGGTGGGAATATCGAGATCGTTGGTGGGTTCGTCCAACAGAAGCACATCCGCAGGCTGGAGCATGAGCTGCGCAATGAGCACGCGCGCCCGTTCGCCTCCGGAAAGACGGCCAATGGGCTGATTGAGCTGCTCGCCGGTGAACAGGAATCGTGCGGCCCACGATGCCACGTGAACCACGCGGTCCTGATAGATTACGGAATCGCTGTCGGGAGCCAGGGCGCGGCGCAGAGTTACATCCGGATCGAGTTGGCGAGTCTGATCGAAGTACACGATTCGCAACCATTCAGCTCGACGAATATCTCCGGCAGTCGGCGCCAGTTCTCCGCGCAACAGGCGAAGCAGCGTGGTCTTGCCGCTGCCATTCGGTCCCACCAGCCCTACTCTCATTCCGGCGGTAATCACGAAGTCAAGGCCACTGAAAAGTGTACGACCGCCAACCTCGCAAGCGACATTTTGCAGTTCGATCAGCTGTTTGGTTTTGCGATCGGTGGCCGAGAAGTCAATGTCCGCGGTCGTGGTGCGGGTTCTGAGGTTCAGGTCCGCAAGTTCAGTCATCAATTCTCCGGCCTTATCGATACGGGCTTTGGACTTGCGCGTCCGCGCTTTCGCTCCGCGACGCAGCCACGCGATTTCATTGTGCACAAGGTTTTCCAGCGCTTCCTGCCGCTTCGACTGCGAGTGCAGAAACTCTTCTTTCTTTTCCAGAAACTTAGAGTAATTTCCCCGAACACGCAGCAGTCCATTCGGATAAGTGCGATTGAGTTCAGCCATCTCGGTGGCAACGTTTTCAAGGAAGTAACGATCGTGGCTCACCACCACGCAGGCGAATGCCGCCTCTTGAAGCAAAGCCTCGAGCCACTCGATCCCCGCCAGATCCAGATGATTGGTGGGTTCATCAAGCAAGAGGATATCCGGCCCCTGCACCAGCGCCTCGACGATCGCCAGTCGCTTTTGCCATCCTCCCGACAATGCAGCCGCCGGTGTTTCGAGTTCATCGAAGCCGGCGCGGCCAAGGGTTTCCGCAAAGCGTGTGCCGCGTTCATTGGTAGAAACTCCGGCGCGGCTCAATGCTTTCTCGACTACCGACCGAATTGTTTCCGCAGGCGCGAACTTTGACTCCTGCAGCACGGACGTCAGCCGCACCCGCTTGCGCACGGCAATTTCACCGCTGTCCAGATCTTCCTCGCCAGCCAGAATTCGGAGCAGCGTCGATTTCCCCGAACCGTTTGGACCGATCAGCCCGATGCGATCGTTCTCGGAAACGGTAAAGGAGACATCTTGAAAGAGCACGGTCGATCCGAAGGCTTTTGACATGCCCTGCGCATTAATGATCGGCGCCAATGACTTGGGACCTGCTTCCTTTGGAGTGATTGGATGGCCTTGGCGGAACCGGGCCGGATCGAACCATCAGGCGTGCGATCTGGATTAAAACTCAGATCACTTCCTGGCTAACTCTATCACGGCGATTTCTGGAGGACAGTTGTACCGCACCGGCAGCAGCGAGCAACCAACGCCGGCGGACGTATAACCGACCATGCCGCCGTGTTGCCACACTCCTTGACGGTAAGATCTCGGGCAATCAGCGTTGCTGAGAATGCTTCCAATCAGCGGCAGGCGGATCTGTCCCGCGTGAATGTGGCCGCAGAGACAGAGATTCATTCCTGCAGTGGCGGCCTCTTCGAATATTTCCGGCGAGTGAGCAAGTAGAACCTTAAAGACTTCGTCCGGCACACCCTCGAGGGCTCCGTCCAGATCGTCGAAGCCGTAACAATGCGGATCATCCACGCCGACCACCCACAAGCTGGCTCCCCCTCGCCTGATCTCGATCGCTTCGTTGATCAACATGCGCACACCGAGGTTCTCGATCTCTGCGGCCATCTCGGACTCATCATGATTGCCGAGAACAGCAACGACGCCGTGGTGAGCTTGCACCTTCGACAAAACCGTCTGCAGGCGCGGATAGACTTCGTCGCATGGTCCCATGAGTTCGAAGCGGTAGTCACCAGTCATGACACAAAGGTCGGGCTGCAAGTCCGCGATACTCTCCGCCACGATCTCGGCCAGGCCGTCCATGCCATCAATGTGCAGATCGGCAAGCTGCAGGATTCGAAAACCATCAAAGCTCGCGGGCAGATCCTCAAATTCCAGCCGCAGATGCCGCACCACGGGTTGCAGCGCGTTTCGAATTCCGCGCCGGTAAATCCCCGCAATCCGCAAAAGGGTGCGCAAAATCGGCCGGGCGATGCGTTCGCGCATGACCAGCGAATCCTTGTGCGCGTGCTCCCTTGTGCCTGAGAGCATGGCAGCTTCAATCGCGCGGCGAGGCGCCAGGCGCCGTTCCAGATCGTGGCCTACTTCAAATTCGCTGTTGGAGTGGATCATCAATATGTGAAGTTCGAATATCCGATGTTCGACAAGAGGCCAGCGTTGTCCTTTAACAGAATAGCGTACGCCACGCGGGGGAGGAAAAACTAAAGGGCTTCATCCTCTGGGAGCCGCTGATCCGGCCCAGGCACGCCCTTGGCTGGGTCACTTCTTTTCGTGACGATATGCCGAAATAATTGGTGGACCTGGTCGGGTTCGAACCGACGACCTCTTCCATGCCATGGACGGCGGCAGCCATTCCGTGGCTTTTGCTTGCCGTAATTTAGCGACCAATCACGGTCCAAAACGGTCCATTTCAGGTTTGCCGGGAGAGTTGCCTCAACAGTCTTTCCGGCTTGCATCCCACATCGTTGCCGGCGCTTCGGCGCCCGCAGCGTGGGATGCACTCACTTCCGCTCGTTTTGAAGAGGCGGCATGAACTGCGCTCCGCGATCGTAAAACGCGGTTGACCTTGAGACGCGGTCAGAAAGTTCGCTATCGGATGCGAGCCATTGTCGCGCAGCCAAATCCGTGGTTCCCTCCGGTTTTTCGTGGGTATGATTACCAATTCCCCGGTTGTCTGGCGGTTGACCAGGCCCCAAAACCAACCAAGAACACCCAAAATGGGCCTCCTAGCCGCATGTTCGCTGGTCTTTTCACTGGTTTGTTTGCCGGTTTTTGCCGGTACGATCACCGGGCAGATCCAGACGTCGACGGGCGGCGCAGTCGCGAACGGCACCCTGATCTTCACCCTCAGTCAGCCCGCGATCCTCGCCCGGCACCGTGCTTCTGACCAGCCAGCACTGTGGGGACGCATTCACTTCCGCTCGTTTTGAAGAGGCGGCATGCCACGCTCCTTGAGGGAAAGAGGCGGTTGATTTTTGAAACGGGATCAGGAAATTCGCTATCGCAGCAAGATGCGAGCTCCCATTGTGTTCACAAAATATGCGGGAGCTGAGATTGCAGATCGCCAAAGGAACGAGCTGAACCCGGAAAAGGGCTCTGAACGCGGAAATCAGAACATTAACAATCCGGCTGCTTTATTTTCGTGGTCGTGAGTGTAATCGAGATTTTTCGACAACAGGCCTTCTGAGGTCTCTCCAACTCCCGAGGCTTCATTGACTTGGCTCGTTTCACAGACGTAAGATTCGCGCCAGTGACCGAGCAAACCATCTCGCGCTACCGCATCGTCGAGAAGTTGGGAGGCGGGGGGATGGGTGTGGTTTACAAAGCTGAAGATGTGAGGCTTGGTCGCTTTGTCGCGCTTAAGTTTTTGCCCGACAATGTCGCACAAGACCCGCACGCCTTGGAGCGTTTCCGCCGCGAAGCCCGTGCGGCTTCTGCCTTAAACCATCCGAACATTTGCACAATCTACGAGATCGGCCAACATGAGGGTCGCTCTTTTATCGCCATGGAGTTCTTAGACGGGCTGACGTTGAAGCGCTCCATCGCTGGAAAGCCGCTGGATAACGAAACCTTTCTCTCGCTTGCCATTGAGATCGCCGATGGATTGGATGCGGCCCACGCGGAAGGCATCATCCACCGCGACATCAAGCCTGCCAACATCTTCGTGACCAAGCGGGGTCACGCTAAGATTCTCGACTTCGGGTTGGCGAAAGTTCTACCGGTCCTCGGCGGCGCCAGATTAGCAACGGCGCAATCGACGGTCACGTTGGAAGAGCACCTGACCAGCCCCGGCGCAACCGTGGGCACGGTCGCGTACATGTCGCCGGAGCAAGTCCGCAGCAAGGAACTCGACGCCCGAACCGACCTATTCTCCTTCGGGACGGTGCTGTACGAGATGGTAACGGGGACCTTGCCTTTTCGTGGTGAGAGTACAGGGATGATGTTCGACGAGATCATGAACCGTGCTCCGGTTCCTCCGGTGCGGCTGAATCCCGGCGTGCCAACCGACCTGGAACGCATCATCGCGAAGTGTCTGGAGAAAGACCGCAACCTACGCTACCAGCATGCTTCGGATATTCATACCGACCTTCAGCGGCTGAAACGGGACACTCAGTCCTCACGCTCAGTAGTTGCTCTACAACCCGAGGCCACATCCCATCCCAGGAAGCGCTCGAAGGTGATCGTTGCTATTGTCCTCGTGCTGGCGTTGATGGCGGTCGGAGGCTACCTTTACTTCCGTCATCCACGGCAGCTCACCGATAAAGACGTGGTTGTGCTCGCCGACTTCGCCAATTCCACCGGAGATACGGTTTTCGACGATACCCTCAAGCAGGCGCTCAGCGTAGCCCTGCGCCAATCGCCGTTCCTCAGTGTGCTCTCTGACAACAAGACTGCTCAGACGCTGAAATTGATGACGCGTCCGGCCAATTCGATGCTTACCCCGGAATTGGCGAGGGAAGTTTGTCTCCGCACCGGCAGCCAGGCTTACATCGCGGGAGCGATCGCTGCCTTGGGCACCGATTACGTAGTGGGTTTAAAGGCAGTGGATTGTCAGAGCGGCGAGGTATTGGCTCAGCAGCAGATCACCGCACCCGCCAAGGAGAAGGTTTTGGACGGACTGGGTCACATGACAAGCCAATTGCGCAGCGAGCTGGGCGAGTCTCTGTCCACGGTCCAAAAGTTCGACATTCCGCTCGATCAGGCCACCACTTCTTCTCTCGAGGCTCTGCGTCAATATACCGCCGGACTTCGAGTCGAAAATCAGCAAGGCGATGTTGCTGCCATTCCGTTTTTCAAGCGGGCGATCGAACTCGATCCAAACTTCGCCAAAGCCTACATCTCTCTCGCCACGTCCTATTCCAATCTCGTTGAGTACGGATTGGCCAGCGAGAATATGCAGAAGGCTTACGAACTGCGGGACCGTGCCACTGAACTGGAACGTTATAGCATTTCGGCGAACTACTACGCCGACGTCACTGGCGAATTGGACAAGGCGAACGAGGTGCTCGAGCAATGGTCACATGACTACCCTCGCGACGTCCATCCTCCAGTCGCGCTAGCACTCAATCACAATCTGGTTGGACAATATGATCAGGCGGTCGGGGAACTTCATGAAGGTCTGCGCATTAACCCAGACCATTCTTCCTGCTATCTGAACTTGATCGCCAACTACGCAGCCTTGAACCGCGTGGACGACGCAACCGCTACCTACAATGCTGCACTGGCGCGCAAGCTGGATCATCCTCTGCTCCACGTCAATCGTTACGGCGTAGCTTTTCTCCAGGGCGACACCGCAGAGATGCAGCGGCAAATAGCTGGGGTCACCGGGAAGTCGGGGCTCGAGGACTTTGTTCTTTCCATTCAGTCGGACACTGAGGCGTACGCCGGACGATTTCACAAGGCGCGCGAACTCTCGCGGCGAGCCGCCGAGTCAGCCAGCCGAAATGACAAGAAGGAGACTGCCGCCGAGTGGCTGCTGAACGCGGCATTGCGCGAAGCCGAGATCGGCAATCCGCAGCAGGCTCGGGAGCAAACTTCCTCCGCCATGTCCTTGTTCCCTTCCCGCGATGTTCGAGTGCTGGCAGCCTTAGCGCTCGCCCGCTCCGGAGATGCGGCTCGGGCGCAAGACATGGCCGACGACTTGAGCCGTAGCGCCCCAGCGAACACTCTGCTGAACTGTTACTGGTTGCCCACGATTCGCGCTTCAAGCGAGCTAACTCGCCATCATCCCGACAATGCCTTGCAGCTACTGCAGGCGGCCTCACCGTGCGAACTAGGTGAACCCAATCCGCAAGTCCAGATCGCTGGCACTCTCTATCCCGGATACGTCCGCGGTCAGGCTCACCTCGAAAACGGAGACGCGCAGCAAGCGGTGGCCGAGTTCCAGAAGTTGATCGATCACCGCGGCGTGGTGCAAAACTTCGTGCTGGGGGCATTGGTACACCTACAGATGGGCAGAGCCTACCTCGCCACGGGCGACACTGCGAAGGCCCACGTCCAGTACCAGAATTTTTTCGCTATCTGGAAGGACGCCGACCCCGACATCCTCATCCTAAAAGAAGCCAAGGCGGAGTACGCAAAGTTGCAATAGTAGCGTGGGCAGGCATTAGCGATCATCGTCCGGTTCGCCCCACTGAGCAGAAATTCTCAACTGCCGAGAATTTGCGATATACGGGAGAATCATCGGCTACCAGGATGTTCAGTTCGGGGGAAAAAGAATCCATTCTGCACTCCGGCACTCAACGTGACACTGCTCGCACTTGGAAGAATTCCGTTCTAATCATGCCGTCTTTTTCACCGCCCCACGCTTACTTCCTCCCGACGCCAAATAGTTAGTCCGGGTGCTCCCAGCGCTAGTGCGCCGAGCGTGGCGGGTTTGGGAGTTACACTAGATTCTTCCGCGCTGTCTTCATCCGGCCCCTTGGTCTGGCCAGCTTTGATCGACTTCTTTGGAATGGTCTCATAGGCGTATCCGGTCAGGGTGGCCGTGAAGCCTTCGAGAAGTTTACGAGTTACGATAAGCCGTGCCCAACCGTAGTGAGTTCGACCACTGATTTTGAAGCTTAAGCCGAGGTAACGCGGATTAGCGTACCGCCAATTACCTCGTTCTTCGTTCGAATCGCACCCACCTCCATAGCCATGCCTCCGGTAAGCCATCGTCCCTGTACCGCCGAAAAAGCGTTGTGCCGGGCCGAGCAGCACCCCAGCTGGCAGGGCAGCGGGAAGCGTCGGCTTACCCTTCGTGACGGCACCATTCCCGGCTGCGGCTTTCTCAAACAGACCAAAAATCATACGGCCACGATTGCCACAGAGGTATGATCGGTGGGTGGTGAAGATCGAGAAATCTACAATTCCGTCGTGGTTTAAGTCAAGATGATGAGCGTGCACACCACCGTAACCGATCTTGACATTTGAGGCTGTATAAACAATCTTCGCCGCCGCAGGCTGGGCCAAGGCCAGCATTCCCACCCCCGCTGCGCTGGCCGCAAGGGCGTACATGTTGAGATAGCGGTTCGTTAACTCTGGCAGCTTCGCAGTTGTTCGGGAGTGCCAGGAACCGTGTTTCATAAAAGCCTCCAACAAACGCTCCAATTCTCCTCTCCGCGTAATCACCAGTCAATCCAAACATCTGCAATACATAAGGATCAATTCAGGAATAACTAAAATGACCGAAACCGAACGACTACAGTGCCACGCAAACGACATCGGCGGCTTGAACCCATGCGACCGCAACCGCATCGAGGAACTGGGATTTAACGCCTGGCTCGACGAGGTATCAGACCAATGATCCAGATCGGGCAAGCGAAGCACTCGGCGACGGTAATTCGGTTTAATTCTCTGTTTGCCCATGACGACGGCCTCCTAATGCCGCAGGATTGAAACTACGGCACAGTCCATATGGGCATTGAAAGCAGGGCATTAGGTAGGCTTAGAGAGGGATTTGAGCGAAATGGCCTTCCATGAGAATGCCGGTCCGCGTCAAGTAGATTTTGATTTGCCTTTCCTAAAATCTCCCTTTCCTTCATGGCGGAGGGTATGCAGAGCGGCCCGGAGCGGTCAAGGGCGCGTTCTTTGC
>Ga0210390_10002775_pt1 | contig 15298 bp, 18 predicted proteins | sample IncBWH11OmetaG_FD_161050 | JGI IMG/M metagenome (GOLD analysis project Ga0210390, IMG submission 161050) | Forest soil microbial communities from Barre Woods Harvard Forest LTER site, Petersham, Massachusetts, United States - Inc-BW-H-11-O ... | reverse complement strand
TACGTTCCATACGGCGATGTCGACGGCATTCCCGCAGCCTCAGCCCGGCAAGGCTGATTCTCCGGGACCGATGAAGGTGCCGGCAGAGCAGTTAAGGAGCGTGTTGGGAATTACCGATGTGAATTACATCCAGGGCCAGCACGCACTGGCGGTAGTGGACTCAACGCTGGCATAAAGCAGGAAGATCGCGCGTAGGTTAGAAATCAATTTTGTCAAAATTACAGAGGAAACAAAGATGAAGACGAGAAGAGCGTGGATTGCAGGTTTGACGACGGCGGTTATCGTCGCGTTGGGGCTGCTATTGGCAGGATCGCCGAAAGTTGGGGCAAATACTCAGCAGCCAGCAACTACGGAAGTGAAGATCGATAACTTCAGTTTTACACCAGCGGTGCTCACGGTGCCCGTGGGAACGACGGTTACTTGGACCAACCGCGACGATATTCCGCATACGGTTGTCAGCGCGGATGATCCGAAGATGTTCAAGTCCAAAGCTATGGATACCGACGAAAAGTTCTCCTATACGTTCGCCAAACCCGGAAGGTATTCCTACTTCTGTTCGGTTCACCCGAAGATGACCGGCACGATCATCGCGCAGTGAGGAGAGACGAGTGTAAGCTCCTTCGACTTCAAAATGGCATTCTCGTGAAGCACTCTAGGGCCAGAACGGAGCCACAACCTCAAACACGCCCCCAGAGCAACGGCTAGCTTACAGGATCGAAACGACCCACGGTCCGGAATACTTCGAAGAACACCTCTTGCATCAGTCCTCGGTGCGGTCGCGGACGATTCGTGCAGTAAGATTCAAAATCAATCGGTGAAACCGATCGAAGAGAACAGCCAACGGTTCGACATCGGACATCTTGCTGAGGTCGATCTTTGCGGCCGGAACCGATTCGCGCCCGACGTCGGTGCCTACCGAATGTCCGGCCCAGCTGGCGATCCGTTCGTCCGCGACACCCGTCCTCGGTCGATATCGCTGTTCTTCCAGCTCGTATTTTCTGCGGCCACTCTAAACGGTCGACGCAACGAATTCATCAGGTTTATTTTCTTAGGTCGCTGGTACAAATACGCTGTCTCAGTGGAATCCGGAGCGCAGCAGCGTTTATCGGAATCGGCCTAGGAGCAGTCGCCGACGATTAACTCTGAACAGCGGAATCGGTGATGTTATGCTCGGAACTCCAAGTCCCGCAACTTTCATGAGCACTTCAGTCAAGAGAGGTCGATATGAAAGTGAGACGAATCGCTAATGCGTCTTGCCTTCTGGTGTCGCTGACTGTTTCCTCCGTTCCCCCTGCCAGAGCGGCGCAATCTGCACAGGCGGGTGATCAGCAGTCACTTGCTGCGATTCAAGCCGCCTGCGCTGAGGATGCAAAGAAGCTGTGCGCGGGAGTGCAACCCGGTGGGGGCCGAATCGTAGCCTGCCTCAGGGAACACAAGGACTCGCTGTCCGATCGGTGCAAACAAGCCGCAGGGCTGACTGTAAACCCGAGCAGTAGTTCTGCGCCGAGCTCGGACGGTTCGCCCGCTACCCCGCCCGGCTCCGCTGCTGGGACGCGCGTTTCCGCCCCAGACTCCAAGGCTAAATCGGCTCCTGCATCCAAAGCCGCAGTGGAACCAGTCACCGTCGCCGGCGAACGCTTCGTCAAGCGCACACTCGTCGACGCCCAGCAGGGCGGCATAAAGGCGGTAACCATTCGCCTTCCAGAAAGCTGGCACTTCGAGGGCAAAATTGAGTGGCACTATGGGTGGATCGAGGTCCCTGTTAACCCTTCCTGGCATGCCGAAAATCCCGCCAATGACGAGGCCTACTTCCAATACGAGTCATTGCGGCTGTCAAACGTCGACGTGGCGCCCCAATACCGGCAATACGTAAAGGCTTCCAAGCCTGGCGATCGTACGCCCACGGGCCAAATTAACCTGGCGCCGCTTCCTTCCCTGCTAGCGATGGCCTTGTTCATCAAAAAGGTTCGCAGCGATGTAACCAATCTCAAATGGATTGGACAACAGGATCTGCCTGACCTGGCAAAGGCACTGCGTCTCGACCCCTCGCCCAACCAGCACGGCGTCGCCATAAAAATCGGTTACGACTTAAACGGCAAACCCGTCGAGGAAGCCTTCTTTGGCGTTTACTATCTAAATAAAGCAGGAACCCAGGCAGTACAGGCAGGTCACCAGGCAATGGCCGCGAATCAGCTGGTACAGACCAACTGGGGATTTCAGGCACTGCAAAGTTTCCGCGCGCCCGCCGGCACGCTCGACAAGCGCATGCCGATCTATTGTTTGATCGCCAAGTCTGTCCAATATGACCCGCAGTGGACGGCGCGCTATCGGGCCATCGAAGCCACCTTGGTCCAGATGTTCAACCAGAAGCTCCAGCAAGGCTGGGACCAGATTCGCGCGGCTGACGCCATCTCGGATCAGGCGGTGAGGAACAATGAGAAATTCCTAGACAACATTGGACGTCAGGAAGTTGCGATGCGCGACAGCGGCGGAGGCGGCGGATCGTCAGGAGGGGGAGTAGACGGTCTTCTGCGCGATGAAGGGGGCCGCAGTTCCTCGGACCATTTCAGTGATCTCATCCGCGGTGTCGATACGCTCAACGATCCCAGCGGCGGAGGTACCAAGCAGCTCGACAACGCGGGTGGCTACAATCACTTCACCGACGGCTTCGGCAACTACCGCACCTACGACAATCCCAATGCCACACCGGAAAATCAGGGTGAAAACGGCTCATGGACGCGCATGACGGAAGCACCGTAAGCATTCTCACTCGGATAGCCAGGGACAGACGGAACGTTTCTTACGTCTTTAGTCTGAAAGGGAGCGGAGTTTTGGGTGTTCACGTCCGATAACTCCTTAAGAGGTTATGGCGCGGACGACGAGACTCGAACTGGCGACCTCTGAGGTGACAGCGCTGCGTGAAATGGTTTTACAACAACTTACAAGCACGCGGGGACTGCCTAACGCAGCGCAAGTCATACAAAGCGACAAGAATTGTGAGTGGAGTTGTGGATTGAAACGCAGAGGCCAAGGCCCCTGCCCTTTCCCAGCAGCGGTCAACATTGGGTCGCGCTGTGCTCCAAGGAATTACACGACGAACCCGCGATCTCTTAGGTGACCGACAGGTGTTCGGCTCTCACCCTTGTCAATTCGGATGGTTGCGGGGTATTCATAACTCACAAGGGCAGAATAGTTTCTGGTTGCAGAGACCTGCTTTGAACCAACGGACGTCGGCAGAGCCCGTGCTCACTAGGCAGGGGATTCCCTTCGTCCATTCGGAAGGACGACGACCAGAAGTAGCACACACGTAGAGAAACTTGGCTCAACCGAAAATTCTGGGACGTGAACCCCACGTTGAAAAAAATGTGTGCATCACGCTCTGGTCTTGAAGCCCACAAAGGCTGGAAACTTGAATTAGAATGCAGGAGCGCGCCTGCGATATGCAGATAAACGGCGGACCGGGACGTCGTCGCGCTTCCGTGAAATCCCGCACCGCACTTTTCCGGTCACTCCATTATTAAATGCGTTGCCTCTCCCAAAACTGTGTTCGGAGGACGGCGCGTGACTTGTATCGAAGCTCGGATGGATGACACCTGGGACTAGGTCCGAAATTTTTCCCGCGCGCGCTTCCCAGGCTTGGGTAAGACCCTCGTTTGTGGCTCCGCTGTCTTTTTCCCATACGGACTAATGGACACAGCGTGATCCTCCCTCAAGCGGCCGACAGACTTGGCTTTTTCTCGTGTCGGCGTTATATATGCAAAGATGCAGGGAATGCCAGCAAAGACCGGAGCCCACATCATGGTAAAACCGCCTGCCGCTCCCGACCTTCTCAGTCTTGGTGACAAAACCTTTCTGATTGAGCTTTTGCCTATGGCCGCATATGCGGTCCGAGCGCCCGATGGAGTAATCGTCTGGTTTAACTCGCGAGCCGCCAAACTTTGGGGGCGAGCGCCCGTCGTTGGTGACACGGATGAACGCTTTTGCGGAGCGTATAAGCTTTACCATGCCAATGGTGCCCAGATGGCCCATTGCGATACCCCTGTGGCTCTCGCGTTAAGAACCGGGGTCTCGGTTCACGAGGAGGAAGTCGTCATCGAGAAGCCCGATGGAAGCCGTGTTTCGGTTTCGGTGCACATTGATCCGATTCGAGACAAGGACGACGCGATTGTCGGCGTCGTGAACTTCTTTTATGACCTCAATGAACGAAGGCAAGCGCAAAGGACGAGCAGTCTGCTAGCTGCTATCGTAGATTGCTCGGACGATGCGATCGTCAGCAAAAATCTGGATGGCACTATCACTAGCTGGAATAGAAGCGCAGAGCGGTTGTTCGGATACACTGCAGGGGAAGCCATCGGCCAGCACATTGCACTTATAGTCCCGCCCGATCGTCGACGCGAGGAAGTAACGATTCTAGAGCGGCTTCGGCGAGGTGAGCGCGTCGATCATTTCGAAACAGTCCGCGTGCGTAAAGATGGGACGAGGCTCGACGTCTCTCTCACTATTTCGCCGCTAAGGGATGCCGCAGGCTCTGTGATTGGGGCATCAAAGGTCGCGCGGGACATTACTGAACGCAAACGCGCGGAGCGCGCCCTGGCGGAACAAGCGCGGCTACTGGACCTGAGCGGTGACGCTATTTTCGTTCGCGATGCAGCCGACCGTATCACGTATTGGAACAAGGGTGCATGGCGGCTGTATGGCTACACGAGCGAAGAAGCGCAGGGTCGCGTCACTCATGAGCTCCTGCGCACAAAATTCCCCGAGCCACTGGAAAGTATCAAGAAACAATTGCACCGCGATGACCGCTGGACTGGCGAGCTGGTTCATCTAAAGAAAGACGGCACTGAAATCGTAGTGGTCAGCCGTTGGGTGCTCGATCGGGATACCCTCGGGTACCCCGAGTCCATTCTCGAAACGAACACTGACATCACTCAGCATAAACAAGCTGAACAGGCAATCAAGGAAAGCGAGTTTTCCGCACGTCTTCTTCAACTTCAAGATCAAGAAAGAAGGCGCATAGCCAGGGAATTGCATGACGGTGTGGGGCAACTGCTCGCTGCTATCGGCATTAATGCTTCAAGAGTAGCCCGAGAGAAACAGAATCTGAGCCCGGATGCAGCACGATGTATCGAAGAGAACTGCAAACTGATTGAAAACGTTGCGACGGACATACGCACGGTGTCCTATTTGCTTCATCCCCCTTTGCTGGATGAGATGGGCCTGCAATCCGCATTGAAGTGGTACGTAGACGGATTCGCCGAACGTAGCAAGATCGCCGCGAACGTGGAACTTCCGGTCGATTTGGGACGGCTGCCGCAGGAGTATGAACTGTGTCTATTCCGGATTGCACAAGAATGCCTGACGAATATTCATCGCCATTCTGGAAGTTCGACCGCGCTGGTGAGGCTGTGGCGGACGCCTGCAGAAATCAAGATGGAAGTGAAAGACCAGGGCCGAGGGATCAATCAGGAAATTCAGTCGAAGATTGCCTCCAGTTCGAGTGCGGGGGTGGGTTTGCGCGGAATGCTGGAAAGAGTGAGACAAATTGGCGGTACGTTGGAAATTCATTCCAACGGGAACGGCACCTCTGTTCTGGTCACGCTGCCGCTCACTGAGGAAGGGGAAATGAAGGCAGAGGAGATTCTCAAGAAAGAGCGGGCGACTTCGCAGAGCTAGACCGGAATGAGTGACCTTACGTGTCCGATGAGATTCTGAGCCTCACCCTTTGATACTACTTTATCCACCAGAAGATCAGCAGCGAGTGCCTCGTTTTCAATGTCGGCGTACAGAGTGAACAGAATTATCGGGACGGTGGGCATTATCCTCTTCAACTCTCTGGACGCTTCTACGCCGTTCATTACCGGCATGGATAAATCGAGGATGATGAGTTCAGGCCGGTGCTGCAGGGCGAGATCAATCGCTTCTTGACCGTTGGTTGCTTCCGCGCAGATGTCGTAATCTTCCTCGGCTTCAAAAATCTCACAGAGAATCTTGCGCATCAGTGGACTGTCATCGGCCACCAGTATCGTCCTAGCCATGCTGCCTTCGGCGAGGGCGAAATGACCTTGGCCTTACGGTCGTTTTTAGCACAGCAATAAGACGTTGACCATACCGCGAAGGCTCTACGAAGCTAGGAAGGTTTATCGCGTAAATGTCGGCTGTACCAGCGGATCCGCTAGATCATTTCTTCCTGTTTTTTCGTGATTCATCCAATTTCGCAGCAGCTTTGATTCGGGCGATATGCACAAGTTCGAGCGCGCCCCTCGATACAGTCTCGCAGACCTCGTTTGGGTTGGCGTGACACATAGGACAGCGTATTGAAAGGGAACGGATAGGAAGGAACCTGGGGGATCTCGGTCTTCTTCATAGTGAGGGTCGCGTTGCGACCGAGCAGCCTGCACGAAATAAACTGTCAGAGAGTCGGCTAGAAGCATGATAAGCCCTCGTTGATTTAATAGCTGCGGGGTCAGTTTTGGGGAAGCTACATCGTTAACTGTTCCTCTCTACCCGCTTCACAGTATGGTCCTCGCGAGTCAGTCATAGTAGTTATGAGTCCAACGTAACCCGTCCGTTTTACAGATGAGAGGGGCCGTTGAAGCGAAAGCAAATGGGCAAGAACTCATAACAAAACGGAGGACATGATGGGCGGAAGAGACAGTTGGATAAAATCGGTTCCTGCATTCGCTATCGGGCTTGGCGTCGGCGCTGCTGTTGGGATTCTTCTTGCTCCCCGATCAGGGACAGACACCCGCGATCTGATCGTGGAAAGCGCCAAAGACAACTTGGAGGGAGCAATCGCTGCCGGCCAACAATTGAAACAGCGCGCGCAGGACAGCATTGACGAGTTAAAGGGTCAAGTGAAGAGGGCGACCGACGTTGGGGAACAAGCCTATCGTGAGGCGAAGAGCTCGGCGTCGTAACAAGGTGGTGAGTAGAGCGGATGTTGAGAAGAAGCGGAGGCATTTTAACTAACCCGAGGAGACACGGACCTTTAGGAAAAACCATGAAAATCAATAGACGCAAACCGGCAGCAACGACCCAAGATTTGCTCGTTACCGTGGCCCGCTCGATTGGCGCGACGCTCGGGGCTGTGGCAGCGAAGGTAAGTCCGTCGCCACGCAAGTCACACCGGCGGCCGTCGCGTCGCAAGCGCGCCGCTAAGCACAATCTCGCATCCAATAGCCATCGACATACCTCTTCAAGAACATCGAAGCGGACCGGCCAAGCCGCAGGTTTCCAACGAAGGAATCGGAAAAAATCCACAAAGTAACGTAGGGACAATTTCAATGAGCGACCCGCTAGCTACTTATCTGAACGATCACCTTGCCGGTGCAGCCCTTGCCATCGATCTCTTGAAATCGCTGCAGCGGCACAACGAGGGCGAGCTGCTCGGTCAATTTGCAAAAAGTCTACTCGCCGACATCGAGGCAGACCGCGACGTGCTGCGCGCGCTGATAGAGCGGGTTGGCATCGGTTCCAGCGCGTTCAAAGAGTTGACCGGCTGGTTGAGCGAAAAGGTCAGTCGGGTCAAATTGGGAGGGCGGAGCCCAAGCGGCTTTGACACATTTGAAGCGCTGGAATTCCTGCAACTCGGAATTCATGGGAAATGGGCGTTGTGGCAGGCCCTCGCCGTAGTCGCCGCGACGGACGAAAGGTTGCGGGGAACGGACTTTCTGCGGCTCGCAACACGGGCGGCCACGCAAGAGTCACAAGTGGAGCAACAGCGTCTACAGGCCGCCCGATTGGTTTTCGACCCTGCTGCCTAGTTTATACTTCCTGAAATTTTTTCTCTCTTTCGGTACGATCGGGAGCGTTTTCAATTCCAACAAAACGAATGGAGGGGTAAACCTGCGTACAATCGTTTCGTGTCGCAGAGCCAGTTCAATTGAGCCAACAGGAATTAGAGAGAACTGCTCAAACCCTGTCATCGCAGCTATGAGCGTATTGCTCGGCAGGTGCATGAGACGCACTTCATTCGCAGTCTGCGTGGACAATTCTCGCAGCCCTTTAATTGCCTCGTGGCCAGTGATCGTGTGACGCCAAAGTGCAGAGCCGTCCGGCACAATTTCGAACAGATCATATTCGCGGTCCATGTGAATTCGTCGGGATTGTGCACCTGGAGTTGCCAAGCAATGGGAAATTCGGGCGCATCTGGTCCATGGGTTTCTTGGTTTCCGCAAGCTTTTCAGTCGCACCAGGAGCTCTGATAACTTGCCCCCTACGGGAATCCCCAAGCCAAAAACCATCCTAATCCCTATTCCAAAATCTCCTACGACGAAAATAATATCGGCAAAGTACTTGTTCGCGAATCCCATGTTTCAATACAGGAGGGGCCGTGGGGGAGTCCGATCAGCCGTTGTGGAAAGAACTGTACACGCAAGCATTCATGGAATCCGATAGAGCGAAGGTCGCGCTACTGCTTCTCGCCGCAGAGCTGGCAATGACCGAACGCTCCCGACAGCTTCTAAACGCCCCCGATCACCGCGAAGAACTTACCGAGTTGGCCGTCGCAAAGGCGGCTCTGGAGACTATCAGATTTCGCAAGCTGGGTTGGCCTCCGGTCGCACCAAGTTAACTTTCACGTCGGGATGGCTGTAGGTCATCCGTTGTAGTCCACTTGTGGCTAGATTACTCTCCCGCTTCCCATGCCCGTCATAGTGGGGTGAAGAATGAAATATACAGGGAAATACGGATTCATAGGTCTTTCGCTCGCATTTAGATTCGTTCCAATGCCTTCTGCGACATGTTGCGTTGCCAATGTTCGAATGGATCCATAGCAGCTTCGAGAATGTGATACGGATCGCTCTGTTAATAGCGAGTCCCCTTCTGCCTACTGCGCCGCCGGCCCGATCCGTGCAGGTCCGCTACCGTGGAGGCGTTCGTCACGGCTTCCTCGTGCTGCGGACGTCAGATGGCAAGCCTGTCGCCGATGGCGACTCGACTCAACTTAAATTTACCGACGGCTCGGTCTACGAGCAGACGACTACATTTTCGCAGCGTGGCAACTTCCAGCTGTTAAAGGATCACGCTGTCCACAAAGGCCCACAATTCAAGCTCCCCATGGAAGCCCATCGTGCGAGAAGTTGAGAGGCAAATGTGCGATTCTACGATGTACGGGATGGATCGTCGGTCTTCAACCGAATCGTCAATCAGAAGGCCTCTGTGACTACCCGGAATGTTACGCGTAGAGAAATATTGAAAATTAGCGCGGCCACGGCTGCGGCAGAGATTGTTGCAGCGCTCTTGCCGGGTTGCGGAAGTGGGCGTGGTGGTGACGGCGGCGGAAATACTCCTACACCGGCATGCGCGAAGTTAACGGATATTGAGCACGTAGTGATCCTCATTCAAGAGAACCGGTCGTTCGATCACTATTTCGGCAGCTACCGCGGCGTGCGTGGATTTTCGGATAAAAGTCCCGCCTTCGCACAACCAGATCCGGCTAACACCGGAAATCCACCCACGGGAATCTTGCAGCCGTTTCATTTGGACACAAGCACTACAAATGCGGCATGTACCCACGACATCACACATGATTGGGTGCCACAGCACCAGAGTTGGAATAATGGAGCGATGAGCGGCTTTGTTACGTCGCGTCTGGCCGCGCCAAATGACGCCATATTGACCATGGGCTATTACAATCGGCTGGATATTCCTTATTACTATGCGATAGCCGATGGGTTCACGATCTGCGACAACTATTTCTGCTCCGTGATAGGGCCCACCGATCCAAACCGCCTGTACACCATGGCGGCTTCGATCGACCCGGATGGCAAAAATGGCGGGCCATTGCTGCAAACGCTCGGGCTGAGCCGATCGAATTTTTTCGGAAAGCTAACCTACACGACCATGCCCGAGCAACTGCAGGCTCGCGGAATCTCCTGGAAGGCCTATACTTCACCCGACCAGAATATTCTGAACACCGTTTTCTCTGACAACGTGTTGTCCTACTTCAAGAATTTTCAAGATCCCACATCGCCGCTGTATCAAAGCGCATTCCTGCCAAACTTTCCGTTGGATTTTCTGAACGATGCTGTGAATGGGACACTACCGCAAGTATCGTGGATAATCGCTTCGATAGTGGATTCGGACCACCCGCCCGCGCCAAGTCTTTTTGGTGAGATAACATTGTCAGCAATCGTTACGGCTCTCAGCGCGAATCAGGCGCAATGGGCTAAGACGGTGTTATTCGCGACATATGACGAGAACGGTGGCTTTTTCGATCACGTCCCGCCGGTGACCGCGCCTCCGGGAACGCCGGGGGAATACGTCACCGCACCGGCGGTACCAGACCCGACAGCAATAGGAACTCCGCCGATATCTGGGCCAATCGGATTGGGATTTCGGGTCCCTATGATGATAATTTCTCCATTCAGCCGAGGCGGGTTCGTGTCGTCGGATTTGTTCGATCACACTTCGGTGCTTCAATTCCTGGAGACCCGATTCGGCGCGGAAGTGCCGAACTTGAGCGCGTGGCGGCGCGCGACGGTCGGCGATATGACGAGCGCGTTCAATTTCGCGAAGACGGATAGATCCCTGCCGAACAATTTGCCGTCACCGGTGCCGCCTCTGCCCCAGATCCTGGCCGAATGCGTCACGACACTGGCCGGGACGACGCCGTACACCGTGCCTAATCCGCAGACTTTGCCCACACAGGAGACTGGAAACGCGGTGCGACCGAGTGGAGCGTGTTCGTAATAACAAGACGCCACCTCGGTTGCCTGCCGACGGGTACTGCCGAACACCTGGTGAGCAAACCCTTGACCCAAAGGGAAACAATTTCCTCAGTGGGTGATTTAGGGCTGGCACATGTGAATGTTCCCTAGGGCCGGGAACAGCGAAACGATGAGTCCGCCGACAATAAAATGAAAAAGAAGCTGAAGCATCCTGAAATCCGCCCTCTTATTGTTTCCACGGCCGCAGTCCGTCGTCGGTTTACAACATCGACCCTCCATCACTTTTATGGAGAATTGCGTGTCTGAATCGTCGATGAGAGCTGACGTTATTCAGAACCGGATGCCCGACGTCCCTGCGACCGTTTTGCTACGTCTTGGTCCTGGTCTGATCACTGGCGCTGCCGATGACGATCCGAGCGGTATTGCAACCTATTCACAGGTCGGGGCACAATTCGGCTTCGGCATGCTTTGGACCATGTTGTTTTCTTTCCCCTTCATGGCTGCGATGCAGGAAATTTGCGCTCGGCTCGGCCGAGTTACGGGCAAAGGGATTGCCGGCAGCATGAGCGGACACTATCCAAAGCCTCTCCTGTACGGCCTAGTGTCCCTGCTCTGTCTGGCCAACATTTTTAATCTCGGCGCCGACGTTACGGCAATGGGCGCCGCGGCTCAGCTCGTCTTCCATGGACGCGTTGGAGTCTATGTGCTCGTGTTTGGAGCAGTTTCTCTGTTTCTTCAAATCTACGTGCCCTACAGAAAATATGTTCGCTATCTGAAATGGCTAACGCTTGTTCTGTTTGCCTATGTCGCAACCGCTTTCGTCGTCCACGTTCCGTGGTCGACAGCTCTCCGCTCAACGTTCATACCGTCGGTCACCTGGTCTACGGGTTACTGGATGGCACTCGTTGCTGTGCTCGGGACGACTATCAGCCCCTACCTATTTTTTTGGCAAACTTCAGAAGAAGCTGAGGACGTGAGCCTAAATAAGGGCGAAGAACCCCTCAAGAAAAAGCCTTCTCAGGCTTTCAAGCAATTCCGACGCATTGCGATTGACACAAGAGTTGGGATGGGTTTCTCAAATGTCGTGGCCTTCTTTATCATCCTGACCACCGCAGTGACGTTGCACGCGGCAGACGCCGGCAAAGCAATCAACACCTCCGCCGATGCGGCTGGGGCTCTCCAGCCGCTCGCCGGAAACCTCGCTTTCGTGCTTTTCGCCCTGGGAATCATCGGAACCGGTTTGTTGGCAATCCCAGTCCTTGCGGGTTCAGCAGCCTACGCTGTGGCAGAGACATTCCAATGGCGGGCCAGCCTGGAAAGCAGGCCCCAACACGCGCCAAGATTTTATCTTGTTCTCGCGGTGGCTACGATTCTCGGAATCTTGCTGTATTTTGTTGGGTTGGACCCTATCCGCGCGCTTTTTTGGTCCGCTGTGATCAACGGCGTGGTTGCGGTACCTCTAATGGCGATGCTTATGGTGATGTCGGCCAATAAGTCCATTGTAGGCAAATTCACACTTCCGACGCATCTGCGCGTAATTGGGTGGAGTGCGACCATTGTGATGTTTTTAGCGTCACTCGCCTTTGTCGTGAGCGGACTTGCCCGACTACTGTGAATTCTCGGGAAGAAGAGAACGGCGGACGCTCCAAGGCTCTCAATATAACGAATCTACTTTAGTTCTCGCTTAATTACCGGGTATATCCGGTATGTTCCTTCTCCGGTCCGAGAAACAAGATGAACGCTTGGCCGTTACGCCTGATTTAGAGCCAACATCCGAAGGGGGCAGATCATGAAAGAAAACGCATGAAGGAATTGTATGTTGACGAGCTACGAGACCTCCATAACGCGGAGAACCAGATGACCAAGCCCCTTCCCAAGATGGCGAAGGCAGCCAGATCGGATGAACTCCGTTCTGGTTCGAAGAGCACCTGAGGCAGACCAAGGGCCACGTTCAGTGGCCTTGAACAGATACTTGCCAAGTTAGGTGAAAAGCCCACCGGCAAAAAATGCAAGGGTATGGAAGGCTTGGTAGAAGAAGGCAAAGAAATGATTGAAGAGGAAGACCTCGAAGACGAAGCTCGTGACGCGGGCTTGATCTCGGCGGCTCAACGGGTCGAGCACTGCGAAATCGCGCCTATGGTTGTGTGCGGACGTACGCCAATCTTTTGGGCGACACCGAAGCAAGGAGACTTCTCGAGGAGACGCTTCAGGAAGAGAAGGAAACAGATAAGAAGTTAACGAAACTCGCTGAAAAGAAAAACGTTGAGGCGAATGAACTAGGCGAGGGCGACGAATCCAGCATCGCAGGCAAGAAGAGTAAAACCGCGGCATAGCTATTCAGTGACGCGGTTTTAAACAGGACTCGCCCTACACGCTTGTCCGATTGAGGCTATCTCTTTCGAGGTATGGCGCGAGCCCGCTTTCAAGTGGCCTCATCGATAACGTGAGATTTGCAACGGTTCGCGATTCTTAAGCTAACGTTTATTTAACAAGTTGATCGCCGCCGATAAAGGCCCGCCCAACCGAGCTAACGTCATTAGCGGAACAGGTGCCGTTTTGCGCTCAAGATACATCGAGAATTCATTTGGCACCGGACCACGATCCCGTGTTCTTCGGTGGAGCTTGGGAGTGGCTGTGGCGCTTGCCGCGATCGCGTTCCTCTTGCTGATCATAGCCGTGATCAAGTCTCCGTTTACACAGTCGAAAGTATCGGAAAGCTTAGAGAATATCGTTCACTCGAAAGTGTCATTCGGGAAGTTTCACACGGTTTATTTCCCGCATCCCGGGTGCGTGGCCGAGAATGTTACATTCCTCCGATCACCTAATACTGCAGATGCGCCACCGCTGGTGACAGTTCAGAGGATTGCTATAGAAGCGCGCTACGTTGATTTACTTGCGAGGCCCGGCTACATCGCACGGATTTTGCTGAACGCGCTTCACGTGCACGTACCGGTGCTCGGCGCAAGCAGCGGCCATTCGAATTCGCAACCGAGCCAGGTCCGCGTCGGCGAAATTGTGGCGGACGGTGCAACCCTGGAGGTTGACCGGTCGAATGACCAACCGCCGCTTAAATTTGAGATACATTCGCTCGTGGTTCGATCTTATGGCCCCTCAAATCCCTGGTCCTACCGTGTCACCATGCAGAACGCCGAGCCGCCGGGCCAAATTAGCTCCTACGGGCACTTCGGGCCGCTTAACCTGAATGATCTGGGCTCCACGCTACTTTCGGGCTCGTACAACTTTCAGCAAGCCAACCTCAACGTGTTTCATGGAATCGCTGGGACGCTCTCGTCGGGCGGCGATTTCACCGGGCGGCTAGGTGATGTCGCTGTTCGCGGGACAGTTGATATTCCGGACTTTGAGGTGGTGACTAGCGATCACGAAGTGCATTTGAGCTCGCGGTTTCGCGCCAATGTGAACGGGACGAACGGCGATATCTTCTTGAATGAAATACACACGTCATTTCTTCAGACGGTGGTTGGAGGGGAGGGGAGCATAGCGAGCAAATCTGGGCAAAAGGGGAAAACGACCTCATTGGAACTGGAAGTGAATGAAGGGCGCATACAGGACTTGTTGCGGTTGTTTGTAACGGCAAACCGTCCGCCGATGAACGGACAGACACGTTTGAAAGCGCACGTTCTAATACCTCCTGAGGGACGGCCGTTTCTGAAGGAGCTTATCCTGCAGGGCGATTTCGGAATTGACGAGGCAGCGTTCACAAAGCCCCCCACGCAAACGCAAGTTGATGAGCTGAGCGACAGAGCGCGCGGCGAGAAGAAAGACAAGGATAAAGATAAGAATGAAGACAAGAATAAAACGGCATCCGAATCGGATACGGACGATCTGGAAAATGTAGTCTTGAACTTGCGGGGCCGCGTGGAAGTGCGAGACGGCGTCGCGAAGTTTTCGGACCTGTCTCTTAACGTGCCAGGAGCGTCAGCTCGCATGAGCGGCAGCTACTACCTTTTGAACCAACAGATTGATTTGCATGGAACACTAAAGACCGAGGCCCATTTATCGCAGGAGACGCGCGGAATCAAATCAGCTTTATTGAGGCCGTTTGATCCTTTGTTCAAGGGGAAGAAGGCCGGGGCCGAGATTCCCGTAAAGGTCACCGGGACATACCAGAATCCTCAATTCGGCTTCGACGTAATGAGCAAGCTCAAGCCCCACTAGGATGAGTTCTCGCTATAGGGCTGTACTCTCAGGCACCTCGCCCTGATTCAGACCTCACTTGCACAACGATTCCTTCGTCCGCGCGAAGCGAGACGCCCTGGTCCACATCCTCTCCGGCACGATCGAGATGGGTCGAGAGCAGCACTCGCCCAGAGGGAAGCGATACTCGCGCCGGTTCATCTCCCAGGTTCAGGGTAACAGCAAATCGCTCATCACCTTCGCGTCGTTCGTAGCTCAAGATCTTCCCCTGAACGCCCACCGCTTCGATTGCTCCACGCGTAAGCACCGGATTGTTTCGCCGCAATTCAACGAGACGACGATAGAGATTCAGTATCGATCCGCAGGACTCACGCATTGCCGCCACATTTACGCTGGCGTGGTCCGCTCCCAAAGGCAGCCATGGCTGTCCCGAAGTAAAGCCCCCACGAAGTGATCCGTCCCATGGCATTGGA
>Ga0210390_10002773_pt1 | contig 15310 bp, 13 predicted proteins | sample IncBWH11OmetaG_FD_161050 | JGI IMG/M metagenome (GOLD analysis project Ga0210390, IMG submission 161050) | Forest soil microbial communities from Barre Woods Harvard Forest LTER site, Petersham, Massachusetts, United States - Inc-BW-H-11-O ... | reverse complement strand
GACGCGCATACGATTCAGGTAAATCTGGGTTCGGAAGATCGGGAGAAAGATCCTTCCGCCCCCGGCGGGGAGATCCAGTTGCGCTGTGAGAAGATCCTCATCGCCACCGGTTCCTCGCCGGTTCATCCCAACGTTTTTCCTTTCGATCACGGCGAAATTTACGATTCCGATACAATCCTGAAACTGGACCGTATTCCGAAGACTCTGGCGGTCGTGGGGGCCGGTGTGATCGGCGTTGAATACGGGTGCACCTTCCGCGCGCTTGGCGCCGAGGTCCACATCCTCGACGGACGCAATGTCCTCCTTCCTTTTTTGGATGCGGAAGTTTCCCAGGCACTGATGGGTGCGATGCAACGCAGCGGGATCGTCTTTCAGTGGAAAGAAAATGTGCAGAAATGCATTCCGATGGAATCCGGTGGGGTTCGGCTCGAACTCTCCTCCGGTGCAGCACTGACCGGCGATGCGGTGCTGGTCGCGGCAGGAAGACAAAGCAATACGGCTAAGCTGGGACTCGAGAATGTGGGAGTGAAAACCGGCGAGCGCGGGATCATTCCCGTGAACGAGCATTTCCAGACGAACATCGAAAATATCTATGCCGCGGGTGATGTCATCGGTTTTCCCGCCCTGGCCTCGACGAGCATGGAGCAGGCGCGGCGAGCGGTGCGCCACGCGCTCGGCCTCACCGGAAGCGCGAGTTCCCCGCTCCTGCCCAACGGCATCTACTCCATTCCCGAGGTCGGCATGGTCGGCGAGACGGAGGAGTCGCTCAAAAAGAAGGGCGTCGCTTACATCGTGGGACGGGCGAACTATCGGGAAAATGCGCGTGGCCGGATCATCGGCGACCTGGATGGCTTTCTTAAGCTGCTCTTTCGTCAGGACGATCTGAAGCTGATCGGCGTGCATATCATGGGCGACCTTGCGACGGATGTTGTGCACATCGGCCTTGTGGCAATGATGTGCAATGCCTCCGCGAATCTCTTTGTCGACGCCTGCTTAAATATGCCGACTCTCGGAGTGCTCTACAAAACCGCGACGCTGAACGCGCTCCAAAACATCCCGCCTTCGGAGTCGCATGCCTGATCCAGTGAATGATCCAGAAAGATATGAACTCATTTGCAGGAAAGGTCGTATTGATCATCGGTGGAACTCTGAATTGGCCGGGCGACAGCGATCGCTTTTACCGAGCCCCCGCGATTTTCTCCTCCCAGGATTCGCTTGATCTCGGCGCCGGTGGTTGGATTCGATACTAAGTTGTGGCCCGCCGGGACCCGCCAACTGTCGTTGGTCGGTCGGAGTCGCGTCTGCAATCGCCGCTGAATTTCCGGGGCGTAACGTTGGACCCACCTCCAGACGGTGACGTGGTCGACGAAAAGGCCGCGCTCGGCAAGGAGTTCTTCCACATCACGATAGGACAGCGAAAAGCGCAGGTACCAGCCAGCCGCAAGCAGGATGACCTCCGGTTCAAATTGGCGCCACTCGGAACACATCGGAAACTGAGGGTGGGAGGAGCATCTTGCCAGCCTACCACGGAGTTCCTGCAAAGTTGCAACACTTCCTTGTTCTCGCTCCTTACTCCCTTTGTATTTTGGGCTGCTGGAAGGTGGGGATGGAAAACAGTGATTTTCAGCAGTCTGTCTATCTGGTTGATTGGACAATTGCGGGTGCGCGATTTACTCGTCACCGCTACGAAGGATCTGTCGTACATAAATCCGGGGCCATTCGATGTTCTCGCGTGGCAATTCCTTTGGGTAGTCGGTCTATTCTGCGGCCAGCGTCTTTGCGAGAAGAAGCGCGCTTTGCCACTGCCGAAACCATTACCGGTTATCTTGATTCTTGTATCCATAGCATTTTCGCCTGGCGTCTGATTACCGTTTCAGCGATCGCTGTTCCCAATAACCAGGCGTGGTTGCTCGATAAATGACACCTGGGCCCCTTCGGTTGCTGAACTTTTAGTGATGGGCTGGACTTTCTCAAAAGTTCTCGGGCATCTGCGTTGCCGTCAATGCTGTGCGCTTTCTCTATGGCATCACCCTTGGGCGCAACACCGACGCGTTGACTGCGTCAGTCTCGCTTTTATTCGTATCAATCTGGGAATGCCCAGGAGAAAGGTGGCTACTGGAATAAACTGCTAGGAGTTCTCGGCGATCTCGGCGCGGTGTTTTCCTTCGTCTCAACTGTGACGATCATCCCCTTCATGCCGGGTGGCTGGAACGCTTTCCCATCAGAAGCGTCAGGTCAACGAGACGATTGGAAAACCCCCATTCGTTATCGTACCAGGCGAGAATCTTGACCAGCTTGCCACCTATTACCAAGGTCGAAAGCCCATCAATGATCGACGAACGCGGATCACCTTGGTAATCGCACGATACCAAGGGCTCGTCGCTATAGCCCAAAATGCCTTGAAGAGGGCCCGATTCCGCAGCCTTGCGAAAGGCCGCATTTATCTCGGCAGCGGTCACTTCGCGCCTAAGGGTGACCGACAAGTCGATAATGGAAACCACAGGTACCGGAACGCGCAGGGAATAGCCGGTCAGTCGGCCATCAAGCTCCGGGATAACCTTGCCGAGCGCCTTGGCGGCTCCACTGGAGTAGGGGACAATCGAAAGCGCCGCGGCCCGGGCTCCACGCAAATCAGTTTCCGGTTGGTCGTGAAGCGCCTGGCTGTTGGTATAAGCGTGCGTGGTGTTCATCAAACCGTACTCGATGCCGAAGGTCTGGTGGAGCACCAGGGCCACCGGCGCCAGGCCGTTGGTGGAACAGCTCCCGTTGCTGACTACTTGGTGGCGGGCCGGATCGTATTGCCCGTGGTTGACTCCCATCACCACCGTGATGTCGTCGTTCTTCCCCGGCGCGGAAATGATAACTCGCTTGGCTCCGCCCTTCACGATGTGCGCCTCAGCCTTGGACCTATCGGTGAAGAAACCCGTCGCCTCGATCACGATGTCCACGCCAACGCTCTTCCAAGGGATCGTGCCCGGATCGCCTTCTGAAAAGGCACGGATGGGCCTGCCATCGATCAACAATCGGCCTTCACCAGCTTCGACCTTGGCGGCCAAGGTGCCCGAGAGCGAATCGTATTTCAAGAGATGGGCTAGCGTCTTGCTATCCGTCAAATCATTGATCGCCTCGACTTGAAAATCGCTTCGATCGAGAGCGGCGCGCAAGACATTCCGACCAATTCTTCCAAATCCGTTGATGCCGACCTTTACCATATTGGACTCCTTTGTTACCCTCTTTCTTTAAAGCTAGGTTTAGAGAGCGAATGGCGTAAACGACATTAAAAGATCAATTTAGGCCAACGTGCGGGCACCAAAGCGATGACGGTATTCCGTAGGTGTGAGCTGAAGGTTCCTTTCGAAAACGCGGCGCAGGTTCAGGCTGTTGCCAAATCCGGTCGTCGCTGCCACCTGCTCGATCCCTTCGGAGCCTTGTTCAAGCCGTTGCCTGGCTGCATCCAGACGTGCCTCCTCGATATACTTGGCGGGCGTGGTCCCTGTCTCGCGGGTGAAGACCCGTGTAAAGTTGCGCGGGCTCATCGCAACTCGATCGGCCAGTTTCTCCACCGACAAATCACGGGCTAGATGCTCGAGAATCCAAGATTGGAGGTCGCGGATTGGGCTCGGATTTTTGGCTTGGTTCAGGAGATAGCGGCTGAATTGGGATTGTCCGCCGGGCCGACGCAGGAACATGACCAGGTCTTGCGCCACATCGCGCGCCAGGGTGAAGCCATGGTCGTCTTCGACGAGGGCCAAGGTGAGATCAAAACCGGCGCTGACGCCTGCAGAAGTCCAGATCGATCCGTCCTGTACATAGATCGGACCTTTTTCGACTTTCACCTTCGGAAAGCGCGATTGCAGCATATCCAGCAACCGCCAATGCGTAGTAGCTCGGCGACCATCAAGCAAGCCGCTTTGAGCCAGGAGAAAAGCTCCTCCACAGACGGAAACGACGCGACGTACCCTTGGAGCCGCGCGTCGAACCCAATCCGCGACCCCTGTCCCTTCCTCTTCGGTCTGTCCCCTGCCAGTAATAATGATCGTGTCCCGCCTCTGTCTGGGATCGAGATCCGAAAGCCGACAATCCGCCAGCAGGCTCATTCCCGAGAACCCCTGCACTACGCGATGAGGTTGGGTGGCGGCAATCGTCACTTGATAAAGTTGCTTGTGCGAATCCTTCGATTTCAAACGGTTGGCTTGCATCAAAATGTCGACGATGCCAGCCGCCTCAAACAGCATGCCTCCAGCAGGAACAATGATCAGGACCGATTGCATGTCCTTAAAATGCACATTAGACAAAATAAGTCATATCACAACTTGCCAGCCATGGGCCACCTATTCATCGGTTTACGGACGAAGTCAGGCCGCGCCTGAAAACAGACAAAATACTCGTCGGCGAAGATCGGCCCTCCCGCCTGAACGAAGCAACTGCGAACGCGCGGGAGCTCTTTGATGCAATGCTCCAGCTGTATCCAGACCGCGTTAACCCGGGCTCGCTTTGGGGGCGTAGCCAACATGAAAAATGCGCCATATTGAAGATGCCCGATTGGCAATTGCCGACTTCCGGCGAGGGATGAGATCGCCGGAGACGTTCGAGAGTTCGGTAACGTCGGCGCGGCGCTGCTGCGCACCGGATGGTCGTCCGATGTCGCCCTGCTATCTACGCCCTGTCTCGTGATTAGATCGGGTGATACGGACTAAAGGGCGCATTGTGCGCGGGTTCATCAATACGACTTTATTGACCTGTTTCCCGAATTTTCTGCAAGAGGTCGGACATGGCGTTCTGAATTCATCAGTATTTCTCCTAATCGGCGGCCATCGTACCTTCGCCGCAGAGCGGGAGAGCTACAGAAATGGACACCAATGCAGGTGATTCGAGTCTGCGAGCCTATAAAGGTGCGAAGCAACCGGGCAGATGCGTTTCTACGTCTAGCTGTCGGGTTAGATCTCACTCGCCGTCAGGGTACGCGTCTAACATGCGCGTGACTTCATCACAATTCATTCGCTGCCTCCGTACTGTGAACGCGAGCGAACTGACAGATGTCCCTCTCTTCATTCATTTGCATAGTGTATTGTCGGCCGCAACGACCGAAACAACAATGCCATTTCATGAGGAACCCGCTTTCAGAAATATTATACCGCGTACGGCGGGTAATTATTCCCCCTGGCTCACCACGCTGGCGTGTTCCCCCATGGTCTCTGTCCGGATTAGACCCGATGTTTCAGGGGTCTCGATCTCGCCGTAGGTGTTCTTAATGGGACGCCTGCTGAGAAATTTAGTGAGGGTCCAAAGATTGGTGCAAAGTTCCGCTGAATGGATCTGCGACATGCCTGAAGCTACGTCTTGTTGGACCAACCGAACTATACCTCCGGATATCGCTTCCACGTCCGGTTCTGCAACTCCAAGTCTCAACCTGCGCATGCCGGCGATGCCCGGTCGCACTCATCCACTGGCGTCCCCCGCTCCTTCGGTTGGTCCGTTTGAGGAGGAAGTCAGGTCACTCGAAGACCGCCGGATCGAGTTTTCGCAACGGCCGATTATTTTTTACGGAAGTTCGTCCATTCGCCTCTGGAAGACTCTGAGAAGATTCTATCGGGTACCCGGGGCATTGTTATAATTAAAGGCGTTAGATGATGTTAGGCGGGTCGGTTGTTCTGGATTCACGGCTGCATGGGAACGAAGCGTGAAGTGCTTCTTCAAGCCGCACGCCGCCTTAGACGTCTCGGTTCGCTAGACTGTGCTTCCACGTGCGTCGAGATCTGCTCACAGAGTTCCCGACGAGGATTCCGTTCGAATCGTTCTCGTGGTTGAGTCCGACATCACTCGATCCGAACGCTTTCGGCGTCGGAAGGGATCCAGCGTGGGGCCGGCGGCGCGGGGAGGTCCAGCGGGTCGAGCGACCAGCGGCGGGCGAGTGCCAACGAGGCGACAAACAGCCCGCCAACGGCCAGCAGGGTGGCCCGGGTCCCGAACCCTTCAGCCGCCGCGCCCCAGACGATGCCGCCTAGGGCCATAGCTCCCTGCGACAGCATGAGCACCGCGGCGTTGAGGCGACCCCGCGCCCAAGGGGCAATTGCCCGTTGGGCCGCCAGCCACAGCTCGGAAGCCGCCAGCGTCCATGCCGCGCCGGCCATCGCCGCCACCAGCAAACAAGACGGGTTGTGCTGGATAAGCGCCATCCAAAGGTAAATGGCGGCCAGGAGCACGCTTGCGACAAACGTCAGGCGGTTGGTCGAGAAATAGCGGCGCGCCCAGCCGTGCAGGACGAGGCTGCCCAGGACCGACCCTGTACCCATGCAGGCGAAAAGCAGCCCCAGCATCGCCGGTTCAAGCCGAAGGTCTTTAAGGGCGATGACAGGCATTAGGGCCGGGATGGCCGACACAAACAGCGCAAAAAGAAAGTTGCGAGCCAGTACGGCGCGCACCGCGGCTGAGCCCCGCGCGTAATGGAACGCATCGGCTAGCGAACGCCACAGGTCGCCCGCGCCGGGCGGGGGCTTGGCCGGGCTTCGGCGGTGATGGTCACCGCGCAGGGCCGCCACGACCCCCAAGAAACCCACGGCGTTCAGACCGAAGACGACCGGCGGGCTGGTAAGGGCAAGCAAAAAGCCGCCCAGGGCTGGGCCGACGATGCCTGAGAGATTCATCTGGAGCGAGCCCAGCGTGGCCGCCGAAGGCAGCTCATCCTCAGGGACCACATCCGGGATCAGCGCGGTCCAGACGGGCGCGTTGAAGGCGAAGCCCACGCCCAAGGCGAGCGAACCGACCAGGAGCGTGGCGGGGGAGAGCATGCCGCGGAAGCCCAGGAATGCCAGCGCACCGGCCACCAGCGCTTGCCAAACGTTGATCGTCTGCAACAAGGGTCGCCGGTCGACCGCGTCCGCCAAAAACCCGGCTGGTAAAGTAAAGAGCAGGAAAGGCAGCACAGCCGTACTCGACAACAACGAAATGATGAAAGCCGACTCCGAAAAGTGGATAAGCGCCCAGCGGGCCGCGGTCTGGTCGGCCGCGACGGCCGTGCCGCTCGCCAGAGCCGCAACCCACAGCCGGGAAAACGCAACATTGGCCAGGGCCGAAAAGCTGGATGACGCTTGAGGTTTTTGCATACGCGACACAACAGAGGCGGGTTGGGCCTTCACCCCCTATTTCCAAGGGGTCTGGGTCGGTTAGATTATTTCTTGGTTAGTTTCTCTGGATCTGCAGATCGCGCTTCGATGTATCGCCAGTCGATCCTTTAAATTCCGTAAGCGGAAGCTCCGAAATTCGCATCCTTACCGCAGCATGGGAGGGCAAAAGCTGGAACTTCCGCTTACGGACAACTACAGATCGCTCACACGTCGATGGACCAGCCTCAACCACACACAATAGTCTCTCCGCCTGGCTTGCCATCGTGAGTGCGCGAAGCAAACGATCGCCACGGCAAGAAACTCCAACACAATCCCACTCGTAAAAACGCTTGACTGCCACTCTTCAGGAAGTGCAACGCAAACGAATGGCACGAGCGACATAGCAACAAGGAAGAGAAGCACCTTCGAAATGATCCGGCGCGCGGATTGCAGTCTGCGGAACAAAAATACCGCCCTCTGGTAATCGTCTTGGCTGCAATGATGGTCGCCGGATTGCCGCTCGAGGTTACGGAAAAAATGTTCGGGAGAAAGTTGTGCCTGAGCCCGGAACAGAGCGTCAAAAGACGGCAGCCGCTTTGGGTGATTCGAAAAGTAGTCTTCGTTATTTAAATCTCTAGAAGACATGCCCATCACCACAAAAGGTTGCAACGGCCCAACATCTCGCCGATCAGGAGGAGAAAGTCGCTCAGGCTGCGGGCGGTCGACAAATGAGAAAGTTGGTTCGCTTGCGTATCGTGAGTCCATGAAGACATAAAGGGATCTTCTCTAGTTTGTTGACAGAGCAAAAGTAGTGTGAGCGTAAAAGCTAATCCCTTTCCGGTCGGCTACCTTGCGTAGATAATCCAGTGTCGAGGCGACCGTGCCACGTTTTCCTCCAGGTTGATCGAGCAGCGCGACCAGCGCGGATCTATTATCGGTGATTTAACCCGGACAATCCTTCGATCCAATCTATTTTGAGCTTATCGGTAGCCAGATATTCCCTTCTTGATCTAACCAGGATAACGCTCGGAGTTCTCCGGCCCGCGCCAGGTCCTCAATAAGCCGCTGTGGCAGTCGAAACGTCTGCGGCATGAGCACTGGTGATGGCATTTCGTCTGCAGTTTGCTGTACGACCGGGACCGACGCCGGCATTTCTTGCTTTTCTGATCGACATTTCATAGAGATGAGTCGTGAATTGGAGGCATTGGAGTGGTATCTCATATTTTACAACAAAAAGAGGAGCATATGCTCATACACTAGCCGCTTTCCCACAGAGTGTTTATCCCCTTAGCTTGCTCGACAGGCCGTAAAATCGGTCCTCTTCCTTACCAGTCTTAATGACTTCTGCCAGCTCTTTTGCCAACTGTGGATTCAGCTTTTGGAGTGTCGACAGATCGCCTTGAGCATCACGCTTGCGACCCATCTCGGTGTAAAGAACGCCCCGATACATATAGGCCTCGGCTAACTTAGGCTTGAGCTCGATTGCTGTGTTGTAGTGCTCGAGCGATTTCTGGTAGCTTGACGCTCCCTGTTTCCTCAGTGTATACCCCAGATTATTGTGCGCCTCCGCAAACCTTGGATTTTCTTTTACGGCTTGCTCAAACTTCGCCTGTGCTTCTGGGAATCTCTTTGCCAACATCAATTCCACGCCCTGATTGTAGATCGTGATCGAGGGATCACTATCCTGTCGTACTGCCTGCTTCGCGCTCCCGGCTCCAACAGCTGGTATGGCCGCCAGTACCGTCACGGATACGAAGCCAATGCAGCGGCTTGCGGCAAGGACTGCTGATTCAGATACAATGCTTTTCATAAGATCGTTTTAGTTAAAAGGGTTTTCTGTTGCTGACGTCAAACACCGAGCCGGTGTTGTCTTACTTATGAATACTGAAAGAGGACACGCTTTATTCCCGATCCTTTAGACAGACTCTTTTTCGGAAATAAAGCTGCAATTGGGCGCATCCAAAGGCAAAGCGAGATAAACGGTTGGTGCTTGGAGAAGTACACGCGCGCATTCCATGCCCGCTGAGGAACGCTCATGCATTGTCTGTGCACGCTGTCTCTCTCACTCGGATCGACGCGTGTATCCTGATAGCCAACGAAGGGGGCCGTAGACTCTATCTGAGGGCCAGGACCTCCTGTATTATGCGGCGAAGCGGATTCGGATCACCACGTCCACTGCACTGCACACGCAGCGGCCCGCGAATCGTTTGTGGTCCTAATTCCGCTCCTTCTAGGAAGAGCTGAAGAGCTAACTGGCCTTTGTCGATAGTGTGTAATCTGGGCATCCTGTTTTTCTCGGGCGAGCGCTGCTTCGTTTGTCTCTTGACGATCTGCCCACCCCGTAACTTCATAAAAGCCCTACTTTGTATCAAGCGGTTGCCGCGATCGGATCGGACATTCAGGTCGATTGTTCGGCGCGACGCCGGCCCGATGAATAGATGGATGAAGTGATTCCCATGCTGGTACACAATCGCTGCGACGGGACGCTGATCGCGCAGAAGACATGGCGGGCTATTGTTCAATTGTTTCCAGTTAGACATGCACATGAAGAACGCGATGCGCACGCGTTGTTGAGACATAGAGAAGCGCCTGCTTTCCTCGATCGTGCTTTTTTTATTCCCTGTCTGTCCGACTGTTAGGAAGTAGCAATGGAATACGGAAGCGGACAATAGCTATGTATGAGGTGGAGCTCGTTATGGGACATACCTGGGAGCTGCTCGCAGCGTGTACTAAAAGCGGCGACATTTAAGACGTGGTCGTGGAAATTGCGCAGCGTGCTTCTATGGCCGACGCTCACTAAGGTAGGTCGCCATGACGCGGCGCGCAGCAAGCCATAGAGCTGCGCCTCTGAGGGTTCATCAAGCGCCGAAGTTGCCTCGTCCAGGAATAGGAGGGCCGGTTCCACCAGCAGAATGCGGGCAAAGGCAAACCGTTGCTGTTCGCCGAGCGACAGGCGCTGAGACCAGTTTTCGATTATATCCAGTTCGCCCGAGAGCGCGCCGAGTCCTACCTCCTCGAGCACTGCAGCGAGTCGCGTCGCCGAGACGCCGCATTTATCGCTACGTGGGTAGAGCAGTGCGCTGGCAAGAGTGCCGAGTGGCAGATAAGGCCGTTGCGGGACGAAGAGCATACGCCCTTTGCCGAGCCTGATTTCGCCGCGGCCGAACGGCCAAATTCCGGCCATCGCTCGCAGCAGGGTACTCTTTCCCGCGCCGGTCGGGCCTTCGATCAGCATCGCATCGCCACGAGCCGACGCGAACGCAACGTCACGCAACAGGGACGTGCCATCCGGAAGATCGAGATCGATCTCTTTGACAGCAACGCCGACATCCCCACGCCGAATATTGATCTGCCGCGGTGCACGCTTTGATTGATGGATCGCGAGCAGCTGCCGTTCGAAGCCGCTTAGCCGTTGCGTCACCGCCTGCCAGGCAGCGATATCGGTGTAGGCGTTAATGATAAAGGAGAGAGAGTTCTGCACGAAGGAGAACGCGTTGACCACCTGCATCAGGCCGCCCCATCCGATCTGCTTCGCGAAGTAACGCGGTGAAACAACCACCAGGGGGAAAATGAGCCCCGCTTGAGTGTAGCCCAGGGTAAAGCAGGTCAGGAGCCTTTGCCGCTTCATGATATGGCGAAAGTTCTCAAATACGCTGCGGAAGCGCTCGTTAAAGACGCGAAGCTCGACCAGTTCGCCGCCGTAGAGAGCAACACTCTCCGCATTTTCCCGGAAGCGCACTAGGCTGAACCTGAAGTCGGCCTCGAAGCACTGCCGGGCAACATTCAACGACACCAACGGCCTACCGATTTTAACCGTGAGCCAAGTACCGACAGCGGCGTAGAATAATGCTGTCCAGACCAGATACGCAGGTATATGTACGGTTCCCCACTTGCCGAGAGTGATCTCCGCCGGTCCGGAGAGCCCCCAGAGTATGACCAGAAAAGAAACCAAGGAGACGACTGAGGTAAGAAGACCAAGCGATAAGCTCAGCACGTAGGCCGTAAATTGGTTGAGGTCCTCCGCGATACGCTGGTCAGGGTTGTCGGTTGTGTCCCGCAGCTGCAGCCGGTAATAAGCGTGGCCAGCGAGCCAGGCGCCGAGATATCTACGAGTTAGCCATCGCCGCCAGCGTATCTGCAGCATCTGGTTGAGGTAGAGGGCATAGACAGACATTGCAATGGCGAAAGCGACTAGGACGCAGAAGTTGCCGAGCTGGCAGAGGACTTTACCGCTATTGAACGCCTGGAGTGCATTGTAGAAGGCGTTGTTCCACTCATTGATGCGCACGCTGATGTAGACGTTGCCGAGGTTGAGCGCGATTACGGCCAGCAGAAGCCCCCAGGCCGACCATTTCTCCTCCGATGCCCAATAAGGTTTGGCAAGGCGCCACGCGTCGCGCACTATCTGACGTCTTGCCGTGTCATTCATAGAACTTCTTTGCCGCACTGACTGCTTTTACGTTCCTTGTGCCGGTTGGTATTTCCTTTTTTCCGTGCAACCTTCATTACTATTTATTTAAACATGGTGCCCATGCTAATTATTCCACACACGGTTCGACATCCGACGCGTTAGTGATACTGCCAAGCCAGCCCAGGCCTTATCAAGCTCGTCATCCTATAGGGTGTTCGCAGGGAATAATTACCTTTCCCGCAGGGTATATATACATAGAAAGCAGGTGTTTTTATGAAGTTGAAGTATTTCTTCGGTAGCATTCTCGTAGCCGCTTCGTTGGCGGTTTTACCAGAGATAGGTCTAGCACATGGGGGCGGGTTTGGCGGGGGCGCAGGAGGCGGCGGCCACGGATTTGGCGGGGGAGGGGGGGGTCACGCTTTTGTCGGTAGTGGTGGCCACGGTTTCGGCGGATTCAACGGCCGCGGCTTTAGTCCGGGATTCAGGGGAACGCGGGGATTTTCTTCTGGTAGCTTTTCCGGTCGCGGAGATCAAGGTCGTGTTGGCGACCGTGGTTTCCGTGGACGCGAGCGCGACTTTCGCGGGCGTCGCTTTCGCGCGTTTGATGGAGGCTTTTTCGATTTCGGCTTCGATGGGTATGGATATCCGTATTATTACCCATACAACTACCCGTATTACTATCCGTACCCTTATTAGAACTACGAGGTGTACTGAAGGGTAGTACATTCTTGGGGGGTACTGCCCTTCCAGATCAGAGACATGACTCCCAGCTGTGCCATCGGCATTGAGGAGAGCTGTGCATTCCGCATTTGAGAAAACCGCGGGATATTAACGGATAAGTGCATGTCTCTTGCAGTGATATCAGCAGTGAGATCACTCCACGCAACTCGGAAGAAGAGACAGTATAAGAGCAAGCGGAGAGGTCGGGAAGCGACGGATGGCACCGGAGATGTAAAGCGAGCTGACCCCGAAGTTAAGTTCTTGACTTTGCGTTAGGACTACGTCGCAAGGGCACTCTAAAATGACTTCTCTGAGGACCAGCAACGTCGTGCGACAGTGGTGCTGAGCATTTGTATACCGGTGAGATTACCGGACGATCGGTGGGAACTGTTTCTGACGATGACGATGTTCTTCGCCTTTCTGCTGGGCCTTATTCGGACTCGTTGGTGCGTCGCAGTTCTGATTAATCTCATCGCCGAGAGCAGTCCGGGCCGAGCTCCGCTGACTCTGACGCGGAACCTCTAAAGGTGGTGAAGCGACGTTAATCCCGCGCTTCGCACAATCGCCGCCTGCGAGGGCGCGGTTCAATGCACGTCGCAAAGTCGAGGCCGTATGGGAATGCGCCTAGATGAGAGGCCAGTTCTGCCCGCACGGCCGATCCGGAAATGGCTCCGTGATAATTCCATGTGGGTACACCGGGGGGGATACTTCAAAAACATCCATGAGTGTTGTCCTGGCGTTCTCCAGCTCTAAGAGCAAGAAACTAAGTGAGTACATGATATGGAGAGTTCTACTTTTCTGTTATCCCAGCGTATTTAGTTAAGCGTTTCAAAAGTGCCTCAACCGCCAAAGAGATCAGAATCAAAGCCAGGACTCCGCGACGGCTGGTACCAATTGACATCGTCGAAATGCGTGGGCTGCGGGTTAGTGGGAACGGGACTTATCAGCCTGCCGTTAAATGCGGTCCCCGTGGAGGAACAACCGGTGGCGAGGAGAATAGTCGTCCCAAGAGCTACTGCGAGTAACGCTGCCCTCCGGATGTGGACCAAAAGGGCTCCGGAACAATGAGTGCTAATCCCACTAGCATGAACCGGTTGTGTGGTGTTAACTATGTAGGTATTTAAGTGCATTTTATGACTCCATAGTTAAGTACCGTTTAGCGTCTGCATTTATTCCCCCAGAGCGCCGATGGGGACCATCGTCGTCTGCCTTGTTTGCCGCTGCCAAGAACTCCGTAGCGGTGCATGGATGTAAGGGCTCGGGCGTTCAAGGCCGGGATATCCGCCAACCGCCGGGGCGGACGGCAGTCTGCACTTAAAAGCGTAGATTACGCGCCACAGGTATTATCGGGTCGTCGGCGACGATGCGTGTCCCCTCTAATCGTGGCCAGTCGGCTTTGAGGAATTCACGGGATAAGAGAGCCGCAACGCCGTGAGCTGATTCACCACCACGCGAATCGGATGGTTTCATCGCAAGGTGATTGCCGGTTGCAGCCGTATATTCTGACCCAGGATGAGTCTCATCCTCCAATCGCATAGTAGAACAGAGAGAACCAATGTGAGCTCCATCCAGTGCAAGCAGGCTTCGGTACCCTCACTCATTCCCCTGGCAGGTGGAGCTTCACTCGCGACGTGCGCTGTACCACCCTGGCGCCTAGATCCAGTGAGCGTATGGACATGTTCGAAGGATCTGTCACGGTTGTACCACGCACATCCAATTCCCTGTTGACGCAGAGATAATAGCGTTCTTCAGGAACGTCTTCGCCGACGTGCAAGCGCCAAACTTTGTTGATGGTCTCCTGTTCTGCCTTTGTCAGCCGCTCGCGCTGTCGCAGATACCCGCTCCAAGAAGGAACCATCATCTCGATGCGGTAGATATTAGAGCGCGTCAGATCCTCGTCCAGACGCCAACTGAATGCGCCGTTTCGGCGATGAATTAGACGCACCTCGCGCATCAGCTCGAGAAATTCACGTCCGCGTATCCGGTCGACTTCAATCGCGAACGTTATCGCAACCGGTCCGTCGCGAGGTTGAGGATTACTAACAAGAGGCATCGTCACGCAGCTGATCGGAGGCGGGTCAAAGCTTAGAGCTTTCGTAAAATTTATTGACAGAGGAATTGCCAGTAAAAGACTAAAGGCCATCGCGACAGCAGCGACAACCAGCGTGACGTTAACTCCGGCTGTCTGACTAGAAAAGCCCCAGACAATACCTCCCAAAGCGATGGCGCCTTGCGACACCATGATGACGGTGGCGTTCATGCGGCCTCGTGCCCAGCTTGGCATTGCGCGCTGGGCCGCAACCCAGAGTTCGGCAGCAGACAGTGTCCATCCGGCACCGGCAAGCGCAGCGACCCCCAGGAAAAGTTCTCGCTGCCGAACAAGTGCCATTAGTACGTAAACCAATACCACAAGCAAATTCCCTAGGACGATGAGCGTATTCGAAGAAAGCCTCTCCCGGGCCTGTGGCAGAACGAAAACTGCGCTGAAAACTGAACCGACCCCCATGGAGGTGAACAACAGACCGAGGCTACAGGGTTGAAGCCGAAGTTCCTTCAGTCCGATGACGGGTATCAGCGCCGGTATAACCGAGATAAAGAAAGCAAACAGGATGTTGCGGGCCAGTACCACTTGAATCGCCGGCGAATATCGAACGTATCGGACGGCCGTAGAGAATGATTCGAGAAAATTCTCCAACGGGAATCCTGATCTCGCTTCGGGCCCTTTCCACTGCAACAGGGCGACGATCACCACCACGAAACAAAGGGCGTTCACCGCAAAAACCCAGTTCGCACCGAGCAAGTAGAGCAGAACGCCGCCTAGCGCCGGACCGATGATTCCCGAAATATTCAATTGCAGCCCACCGAGTGTCGCGGCGGAAGGCAGTTCCTCGTCGGTAACCAGGTCCGGAACAGTCGCAGACCATGCAGGGGCGTGAAACGCAAAGCCGACACCAATTAAAAACACGCAGAACAGGAGTACATAGGGATTTAACAGTTGGAACGAACCAAGGATCGCGAGCAATACGGCCGCGCCTGCCAACCAAAGATTCATGATGCAGAGGAGCTTCCGCCGGTT
>Ga0210390_10002772_pt1 | contig 15319 bp, 12 predicted proteins | sample IncBWH11OmetaG_FD_161050 | JGI IMG/M metagenome (GOLD analysis project Ga0210390, IMG submission 161050) | Forest soil microbial communities from Barre Woods Harvard Forest LTER site, Petersham, Massachusetts, United States - Inc-BW-H-11-O ... | reverse complement strand
CACCCGTAGGTGTCTGGACCGTGTCTCAGTTCCAGTGTGGCTGGTCGTCCTCTCAGACCAGCTACCCGTCGAAGCCTTGGTAAGCCGTTACCTCACCAACAAGCTGATAGGCCGCGAGTTCCTCTAAAAGCGCCAGGTTGCCCCGGCTTTGGTCTTGCAACCATATGCGGTATTAATTCGCCTTTCGGCGAGCTATCCCCCACTTTCAGGCAGATGACTCACGTGTTACGCACCCGTTCGCCACTGGCCTAATTCCGAATTGCTCCGAAACTAAACCCGTTCGACTTGCATGTCTTATCCACGCCGCCAGCGTTCGTTCTGAGCCAGAATCAAACTCTCCGTAGAAAGTTTTTATGTACCCCAATTTTCAGTTCAACTGATTGTCGGGGATAAAAATTCTGACCTGTAAGTTCTTGATCTCTTTTTCCGGTACACACCAGAGAAAGAGCAAGATTTGTCGGTCATTACAAAATATAAGATTCAAAAGAATCTGACGTATAACGCACAACACAATTTTTGCTGACATACCATTCTGAGGTTTTGGAAAATCTCAGAACCAAACTTTCAATGAACGGGGTTCTCTTTCGTTTCAGGCGACAAAAAAACTCAACTTGGATTCCGGCTAAACTGGTACTGCTTCTCTCAATTCAACCGGGACAAAATTGAGCCAATTTGAAGTCCCAAAACTTATAAGAACCGTTCCGGTCTTTCGACCGGCGCCGCTGATATCATCAGCGGATTTTACCTATACCTGCTCAGAGTTTCTGGTCAACGCAAATTTTGCAAAATTTCGTTCACCTCGTCCTCCGAGCCGCCCGACTTATTGGGTCGGGCCGCAGAGATTAGCGATCTTTTGAAAGCGTGCAACTGGATTTTGGGAATTATTTCGATTTTTGTCATTTTGATGCGGGCGCCGAGCGGGGGACGGGTCGGCTTAATCGTCACCGCATCGGTCCTCGTCAAATCGATGGCGAGGACGAGAACGAGCACGAGCACGATTGGAGACATTGGAGAGAGCTATTCACCGGACTCGAACCAGCGGAAGGCTTTGGGAGAGGGAAGGCCAACCTGGTCAAGAATACGATGAACGATGGTATCAGCGAGCTCCTCGAGGGATGCCGGCCTGCTGTAGAAGGAGGGGGCTGCCGGCATAATAGTGGCACCAGCCTCGAGCAGGGTCGCACAATTGCGGATATGAATCAGATTCCAGGGAGTTTCCCGCGGCACCAAAATCAGCTTTCGCCTTTCCTTGAGGAAAACGTCGGCGGCCCGGAGAATCGATGAATCGCTGGTACCGGCTGCGATGCGTCCGAGGGTCCCCATGGTGCAGGGGACGATGACCATGGCGTCAAAATAGGTTGAGCCGCTCGCGAATGGCACATTCATGCTGCGATCATTGTGCTCGTGGACGCCGGCAGGCACCTGCAGTTCGCCCAATTCTTCCCGAATCACTTGCCTAGCAAAAGGGCTCAGCACCAAATGAATCTCGTTTCGAACGCAGTCGATTTGTGTCAACAAGCGCTGCAAATAGATCGCGCCGCTGGCCCCAGTCCCGGCGATGACGAGTTTCATCGGACAGTGTCAGTGCCAGTGTCAGTGTCAGTTAAAATCATGATCCGGAGTTTTGCCTAGCGCCTAGGATACTACACGAAGCTGAAAAGATGAACGTCCGCAACGAATAAAAGCCCCGAGCAACAACTCCCCCTGACACTGACACTGGCACTGACACTTCCTTAGAGGAATCCCCCGCTCGCCAGGCGTTGAGTCAGGCCTTTGAAGCGGCTGAAGGCATCCTGATAAAGAGCGGCTGTGGCAGGCGCAGGCACGGCGCGCGACGACTCATCGAGCTTGACCACTGCGTCGAGGAGTTGCACAAGGTTGGCGGACTTGTTGTTCACTAGACGATCTACCCAGGCTCCGTGCATGGCCGCACCGAGAGCAGCTCCTTCGGCGGTCGCCAGACAAACGACCGGAATTCGGAAGATGTCCGCACAGATCTGCCGCCAGATCCGGCTTTTACTGCCTCCTCCCGTCAGGCGGATCTCGGACGGCTTGATCCCTAAAGAGCGGAACCGATTCAAACCATAGGCCAATCCCAAGGTCACTCCTTCCATGGTCGCTCTGGCGAGGTTGGCAGGTGTCATGTTCGCAGTGGTGAGGCCGTGAAAAACTCCAACACCGTTCGGAAGATTCGGCGTCCGTTCACCGACGAGATAGGGCAGAAAAATGATCCCTCCCGCACCGGGAGGCGCTCCTGCCACGGTGGAGTCCAGCTGGGCATGGTCCCAACCAAACATTTTACGAATATGCTCGGTTGCGACGGTGACGTTCATTGTGCAAACCAGCGGGAGCCATTTATCTGTGCTGTCGCAAAAAGCGGCCACTTCCCCTTGAGGATCGACCACCGGCTCGGGCGAGTAGGCATAGACGGTTCCCGAAGTGCCGAGACTCACGGTCACTACTCCGGCACTGACGTTACCAGTACCGATGGCACCCATCATGTTATCGCCGCCGCCGGCGGAGATGATTGGACTGTTCTTCAGCCCCCATTTTGTCCGCAAATTTTCTCGAAGCAAACCGACCGCTTGGCGCGAGGAACCGACGGGCGGCAATTTTTCGAGTAGCGCTTCGTCGATGAACCCGATGACCGGTTCGCACCATTGGCGTGTCTTGATGTCAAGTAAGCCGGTCCCGGAGGCGTCGCCATATTCCATACGCTTTTCCCCGGACAACCAGAAGTTGATGTAATCATGAGGTAAAAGGATCGTATCGATGGCTTCGAAATTTTCGGGCTCGCGCTGTTTCAACCAAAGAATTTTGGGAGCGGTCCAGCCTGGCAACATCGTGTTGCCGATGAGCTTGATCAGCGCCGTTTCGCCTCCGAATTCGTCGATGATCTCTTTGCATTGTTCCGAAGTCGAGGTGTCACACCAGAGTTTGGCTGGTCGAATGACTTGACTGGCCGAGTTCAGGACCACAAGGCCATGCTGCTGACCGCTCACTCCGATGGCGCGGATCTGGTCTTTTCGTTCACCGATTTGCTTGAGACAAGCTTGAATCGTCTTGTCAACTGCGTCGATCCAGGCTCTGGGATCCTGCTCCATATGCCCATCGGGCAGCCCGGGGAGCAAATCGTAATTTTGTTGCGAAGTCGCCAGAATTCCACCTGTCTCGAGATCAACGACGATGGACTTAGTGCTTTGCGTGCCGCTATCGATGCCGATGTAGAGCATAGGAATGAGGAGACTGACACAAATCAAGCCCGACTCACAAATCCCAAAATTCGCCTTCGTCGAATTTTATCATGTCTTAATGGCTGGCGCGATTCATGTGTGGCAGTTTGGAGCCTATGGTTAGCAAGCTCCTCCACACCCGTTTCCGGGTCTCTGACCTGGAAAAGACTGTTCACTTTTATAAGGACGTACTTGGCTTGGAAGAAACTCAACGTTCAAAGTCCCCTCGCGGCTCGGAACTGGTCTTCTTCAAGGCTCCTGGCAGTGAAGAAGAGATTGAGATTTGCAAGTTCGATGAGAGCGGTCCTGTTAATGTTGGTTTCGACATCACGCACCTCGCGTTCGAGGTGGATGACCTCGAAGCATTCGCCGAGCAAGCCGCCAAAAAAGGTTATCCGCTTTCCGATGGTCCGACTAAGACTAGCGGCGGAAGTATTATCGCTTTTATCGATGCGCCGGAAGGCTACGAAATCGAGCTCATCCAGCACTGAAAGGAGTGGCCGCCAGCGCCCGAAAATCAGTAAAGATCCGGTCCGGAAAGCCGAGTGCGACGGTGAGCTGAAACTTTTTCTCCAGCGGATTACGAATCGAACGAATCCGCTGGTAAGTGGCTTTGGTGATCCACCCTTTGCGCCGGGACCAAAAAGCGGTACTGACGACAGGGTAGTCACTTCCGAATAGAATCTGGCGGGGATCTTCTCGAAGCCGGTCAAGCGTCCGGAGATGAGTGATCTGCGAGAGCGCGGAAAGATCCCCGTACAGATTGGGAAAAGATTTTCGCATCTGGTCAAACTGATCGAAATAATCCCGATCCCATGGCAAAGCTGGAGCTCCGCAATGGGCAGCGATGACGGTGACTCCGGATTGAAGGGGTAGCCGGAGGGTCTCAACGCTTTGGAGGTCTCGGCGGTGGGTGGGTAAAGAGAACTCACCTCCGGTATGGGCCAAGAGCGGGAGATTCAATCGAGCCATCCTCTCCCAGAACGGTTTATAAATCTGGCGGTTACAATCGACGGCTTGCACACAAGGCAGGAGTTTCATCAGGACGGCACCGGCAGCCGCGCAACGTTCCAGTTCAGCGATGGCATCCGACCGCGCCGGGTGAATCGAGACCGCCGGTAGAAATTCCGGGTGACGTCTGGAAAGCTCCAGGACATAATCGTTCGGCACAAAAAGGCCGGACAGACCTGGAAATGGATGACCGGTCTCGTCATAGAGATCGTCACAAGCGAGAATCACCGCCTGCGCAAGCGTGGATTCTTGAATCCAGCTGAGCAGTCTTTCGACATAGAGTTGATCCAACGCTGGATCACCCGGAGAGGTCTTGAGGCCGACGTCCGCGGCCATTAAATCGAGGAAAGGCCGCTGCCACCAGCGCGGCGTAATTCGGCAACCGGAGCCTGACTTTCCATTTCCTAAGACATGGACATGCATGTCAACCGGGTGAAGGCTACCTGTGATGGCCACCGACATAGAAATTTCAGCCTACTCCATATGGGCGGATCTGCAGAAGATTCGTTCGATGATTCCCCTCGTTCACAACATCACCAATTCCGTAGTCCAGGATTTCACGGCAAACGCACTTCTCGCAGTGGGTGCGTCACCGATCATGTCGGATTGCGTGGACGAAACTGAGGAGCTAGTCGCCGTCTCGAACGCGCTCAACATCAACATCGGCACACCAAATCCTCAATCCATGGAAGCGATGCGAACGGCGATCAGGGCAGCGCGAGAACTCGGGAGACCGGTGGCCCTTGACCCTGTGGCCATCGGGGCCACCAAGCTGCGCCGGACCCTGATCGAACAACTCCTGCAGACCGGCGTTCCGACGATCGTTCGTGGAAATCTGGCCGAAATCTCAGTGTTGGCTGGAATGGAATGGGAAGGCAAAGGCGTTGACTCGAGCGTCGACCTCCAAGAACCGGGAGAAATCGTGCGCAAGGCAGCGCGACAGATAGGTTGCGGAGTGGTTGGAACAGGAAAAATCGACTACGCCTCGGATGGAGAAAGGGTTTTCTCGATCGCAAACGGCCATTCCATGATGACACGCGTCACGGGCATGGGCTGTGTCGCCACCTCGATCGTGGCGGCATTTCTGGCCGTGCAGCCAATTCCGTTGGTGGCCGCTATTCACGCGATGGCGTTCATTGGTGTGGCTGGCGAATGGGCGGCTAAACGTGCTCAAACTGAAGGAGCTGGGACATTCCGAGTGAAATTCCTCGACAGTTTCGAAAGGCTCGAGCTCGGAGACTTCAGGAGTGCTCAGGCTCGTGAGGTAGGGTGAGGCTCCGTCCGAACCGGGGTTTGCCCACTTTCGTCCACGTCCTCGTGGTCGTCCGCTCGTACTCCTACTCCTCCTCGTCCTCGTTCTGCCCGACGGGGAAACAATCGAGCACGACGACGAGGACGAGCACGATAAAGAAGGCGGCGGGATTTTTCCTAATCGTCCTCGTCCTCGTTCTGCCCGGCAGGGAAACAATCGAGCACGAGGACGAGACCGTAAAACCCGGTTCGGACGGAACCTTAACCCCTACCGACCCAAAGCCTACCGCTACCCGCGCGACTCTGATTCCTTCTGTCGTCGGAAAGACTCCATCGCTTCGTACTCTGGCAAACCGAGGCGATCGTAGTGTTGTGCGGTGGCCCGATTATTGTTTTCCGCTTGCTGCCAGCTCTCACCGGTCTGGGACCCGAGGAACGGAGTTTGGCTTCGCTGCGACCGATGGTGGTAAAGACAGTCCAACTTCACCGCCAACTCCGCCGGGCTTAAAGGTACGGCCATATTAATTTCATGAGGTGACCAGGGCTGCTCACTGGACGCGTACATCCAGATTTGGCAGGCTTTCATCCAGGCTTCAGAAACGCACTCCTCCAAGGCTGAGATGACTAGACGGAACGAAATCCCAGAGACACTGCCTGGTTCGGCGCCGGACCCGGTGACGTAGATCTGATGAGGTTTAATTCCTTGGCACAATTGCCTGATCTTGCTGACATCCTCGTCAGTGGAGTTGAACTGCCGATAACGGCCTTTTTCGTAAAAAGGAAGATTCAGGAAGAGCACCTTCGCGATGTCGAGCCCCAGGACCTGGCAGGAGGCGCGTGCTTCGGCCTTTCGTATGAGGCCCTTGAACTGGCGCAAGTTGTGACTGTCCTCGTCGAACGGAGCCTTCTTTTCAAGTTCATCTGCCAATTGATCCAGCCGATCCTGCCCTTGGGTATCTGCCGGACGATCGATCCTCAACTCATTGAGAAGACTTATCGCCATTCTGGCTTCGTTGTCAGGCACGCCAAGGTTGCCGGAAGTCAGGTAAGCAAAGGTTACCTCATGCCCGTGACGGCGCAGTCGGTGAAGCGTCCCCGCCATTCCCAACTCGGCATCCAATGGTTCCGGTCCGAAGACCAGGACCCTTTTCTGGGCCGGATCCGCTGGAACAGGCCGGTTAGAGTCGTCTGCATTCGGCTTCCCACCTGGCCAACCAGTGATAGTGTGCTGAAGTTCGTTGAAGATGCGAATGTTAAGGCCGTAGGCCGAGCCGGTCTCGAGAAGGAGCGCGGCCAAACCATGTTCAGCGTAGTCTTCGTCTCGCAACCTTAAGACCGGTTTTTTCAAATCGCTGGCCAAAGAAACGACCGATTTGCGGATAAGCTGAGGGTTCCAAGCAACGGAACCCACTTTCCAGGGAAACTTAAATCGAGTCAGTTCTTGGGCGGCTGCTTGGTCGATATAGCATCTGCAATTTGGATGGCGCTGCAGAAAGCTCGCCGGAACAGCATCAGTCTGAGGTCCTTCGATCGCCACCCGAAGAATCGCGGCTTTGGATTCGCCCCAGGCCAACAACACAAGTTCTTTCGCTTGTAAGATCGTTCCAACGCCCATAGTGATCGCGTAAGCGGGAACATTTTCTTCACCGCGAAAATCTCGAGCGGCATCTCGCCGAGTTAACCGGTCGAGGGCAACCATTCTGGTTCGGGAATCGATCCCGGAGCCGGGTTCGTTGAACCCAATGTGGCCGGTCCTCCCGATGCCGAGAATCTGGACATCGACTTCTCCGGCAGCCAAGATCTTCCGCTCATACTCCTGACAGTAGGCAAAGACTTCCGAACGTGCGATGCGACCATCCGGCACATGGATATTCTCTTCTGGAACGTCAATGTAATTGAAAAGCTGTACCTCCATAAAGTGGCGGTAACTCTCCGGGTGCTGCGGTGGCAGCCCGTAGTATTCGTCGAGGTTGAAGGTGACAACGTTGCGGAAGGAAAGGCCCTCTTCGCGGTGCCATCTAATCAGTTCTTTGTAAAGCTTGACCGGAGTTGAGCCGGTAGCGAGCCCAAGCACAGCGTTCCTGCCCTCGTCCTGACGCCCGCGAATTAGCCGCGCGATGGAAGCGGCTACCAGACGTACAGCCTCATCGGAGCTTTGAAATACAGCCGTTGGGATGCGTTCGTACTGCTCGGTTTCGGAAGTCATAGAGTTGTCAGTGCCAGTTGCCAGTTCTCAGTGGGGGGACGTCGTAGAGTTGCCAGTGTCAGTTGCCAGTTCTCAGTGGAGGAACTTCCGCGATGGAGACTCTACTTCAGACCCTTCTTTGGCGCATTCCCAGCTTTTCTCGCTCTGATTTAACTCCAACACTCCAATACTCCAATACTCCAGTGCCCCATCTCTCCATCTCTCCATCCCGCTCTTAATGAAACCCCAGGCTGAGGAGATTAACCACTTTTTGAGCGTTTTCTGGAGTCACGAAACTCGGTCCTGTCAGGATCAAATCGTTCTGGAGGATAGATCCATATCTCACGTAGTTAGCCAAAAATACGACCGGCAGATAACCCTGCAGCCATTCTTGCTGGTCGACCGCAAACTCAACCTCTTTTTTCACCAACGCGGCGACAATCGCGGGCGAAATATCGAAGGTACAAACTTTGATCTTGCCTGTTTTCTCAGCTTGCTCGACCGCTTGCAAGGCGGGCTCAGCGACAATCGGCCCCAAGGCGACTATTCCGTCGATGCTGGGATATTCCGTTAAGTAATTGCCGACAGTATCCTGGCACCCTTTGAAATCCATCGTGACCGGGAGAACCTGAACATGATGAAAAGGACCCTCGAATCCTTCCCGGAATCCTTTGATCCGTTGATCCAGTGCCACATTTCCGATTTCCTGATCGAGGATCACCGCATTCTTCACTCCCGAGGCCTTCATGCGTTCTCCGGCTTTCTTTCCGGCCGGCTCATCCAGCTGGCCGATGTGCATCAGGCATCCGAGCCGTTTTGAGACTTCCAATCCCGAATTGATGGAAATGACCGGGATTTTCGCAGCTACTGCGGCCTGAATCGATCGACTCAAAACCGCGGCGTCCGGTATCGTTACAATCAAACCGTCAGGTCTGGAGGCAACGGCGGCGTCGATTAGCTGTGCCATGGCCGCCAAATCGAAATTCTGAGGGGAGCGGTATTCCAGGTCACTGTTTGTTTCCTCGGCAGCGGCATCGGCGCCGTTCTGCACAATCAGCCAAAACGAATCCGCCGCCTGGCCGTGGGTCACCATGATTATCTTCGGCTTCCTCTGAGCGAGGGTGGTCAAAGGAAATGACAAGCTCACTGCGCAAGCGAGCAACGGCAGGATTTTCCAATTCATCATATACAAATGTCCGGTCATCGAAATAACATCCATTTTGCCCAGTTGCACCGACTCGCACAGCTTGAAAAAAGAGGTATGGACAACACCGGAAAACAGCCGCAGCAAAAATACGTATCTGCACTGCTCCGTCAGTTCCTGAAGGTTAAGCTCTGGCTGCTTGATCATTTCCTGATTGGCGAGCGGCAGTTCATGCTGATCTGGGCGGCGCTGATCGGTTTTCTGGGCGCCCTTGCAGCGGAGGCTTTCCGCAGAGCCACTGACATCCTGCATCACCTGGCGACCGGCAGCGACTCGGAAATTATTTCATCTTTCGCTCGGCTGCCATGGTGGCAAAGAATAGCGGTGCCCACGGTAGGCGGGCTCCTGGCGGGTCTCACCCTGTGGATCGGCAACCGCCTGACCAGCCGCATTCGCCAGAAAACAACGACCGATTACATGGAAGCGATCGTCATCGGCAGTGGCTCGATTTCAGTTCCGGCAAGCATCGTGAAGTCGCTGTCCGCTCTGTTTTCGATCAGCACCGGTGCTTCGATCGGGAGAGAAGGACCACTCGTCCAGCTCTCTTCACTGGTGGCTTCACTGATTGCCCAGCTCCGGAATTTGCCAATCGCCCAACGACGTCAATTGGTGGCCTGCGGAGCCGCCGCTGGAATTGCAAGCGCCTATAACGCCCCGATCGCCGGTTCTTTTTTTGTTGCCGAGATCATTCTCGGAACAGTGGTCGTCGAAGCACTTGGACCTTTGATCCTTGCCGCGGTCGTTGCGACATTTACCGCGCAGACCCTGCATGGAGGTGGCCCCATCTACAAATCGCCAGGGTTCACTTTACAATCTCCGTGGGAGCTCATTCCGCTGGCCTTGTTGGGAGTGATCTGTGGATTCCTGGCACCTGTCTACCTCAGATTTCTTCGTGAGGTTCAGCGCCTGTTTTCGAAATTCACCATGCCAGTCCCGGCCAAAATCGCTCTGGGCGGCGCGATCGTCGGGAGCCTGGCTGTCTTCAGTCCTTATGTCTGCGGGAATGGCCAAGGATTGCTGATGATCCTGTTTCACCAGAATTGGTATTCGGACGAGGTTCTCGCAATCTTTCTCCTCAAATTAGTGGCCACAGCCGCAACCTTCGGATCCGGAGCGGTTGGCGGGGTGTTCACCCCGACACTGTTCGTCGGCGCGGCACTTGGAATGCTCTACGGCCGGGGAGTCCTTTATGCTCTTCCATTATTTCATTCGGACCCCGCGATGTACGCCATCGTCGGGATGGGGTCTTTTATCGCGGCGACCACCGGCGCGCCTCTGATGTCCATCCTGTTAGGTTTTGAACTGACTCTCGACTATACGATTGCGCCACTGCTGATGGTTGATTGTGTCGTCGCCTACTATTGCAGCAGTATTTTCGAGAAGCAGTTCATTTACGGAGAATCGCTGGAACGCAAAGGCGCCGCGTTTTTTAATCGTCAATTGGCCGAAGCGAAAATTGTCGATTTGATTCGACGCGACCCGATCACCCTCCCTCGAAATGCGACCTTTGCCGAGATCGAAAAGACATTCCTCTCAAACAGGTACCAGCATATTTATATCGTCGGGAAAGAGATGGAGTTTCTCGGTGCCGTCTCTCTGCATGACATCAAAGAGTTCCTCGATCAGCCTGAACTCGGCAATATGGTGATTGCCTCGGACATCATGAAAGAGACTTTCCCAAGGATCTCGCCGCTCCAACGCATGGCTGACGCTTTAGAAAAGTTTTCAGAAGTGGACTGCGAACGACTTCCAGTCGTCGACAATCTCAGTTCTCAACGCCTGATCGGCAGTATTTCAAAGACTGACATTATGCTCCACCTGGCCGGAAAAGTGAGATCGAAAACAGCGGGGTAAATTCAGGAGTCAGGATTCAGGATTCAGGAGCAACCCACGGGCTGGCGCCCGTGAAGATTCTAGGGAGCAGCTTGCATTCGGCCGATTCTCGCTTCTGGCTCCTGAACCGAGCCGCCGATCAACCAAGGATGATGATCGTAGTCAAACATCCGAAAGTTTCGGACGATTGTATCGTGCTGCGAGCCATTTGCTGGCCATCGCCTCGCCTCGAAAGTCTCACCTCTATTTATTTATTTTGAGCGGCGACCGAACAATTGACCCTTTATCCATAGTAGTTAGCCCGAGGATTTCATCAGCCCATGCGCTCATTTTGGATCCTCATTGAGCACTGGTCGGGTATTCAAAAGCGCAATCTGCGAAAGTTCGCGCAACTCTTTCCAGACGAGTGACCCTCACTGCACCAAGCGCGTTTCTTGATCGGATCCGGGTGTGAAATCGCTTGACTGATTGATTATTACGGCCTAACCAAAATCTGGTTGATATTACCCCCATAAAATTGATCATGACGCAGTAGTGAAGTCTACCTGCAAATCAACAAGGTCTTCGACCCGCTTGAACAGGTGGCGGTTGATAGAGGGGTTAAACCGCGTCAATTAATGGTTAGTTCTAATTCCTCAAAATAATTCCACGGGTCATAAGGTTCCAACTGATATATGAGAATTCGTTCCCCCAAAAATTTATTTTTCGTAGCCTCTTTTTGTGCTGCGATTCTGGCTGGTGCTTCGGCCAGAGCTGAAGACAGCAAATTCGACTGGAAACAGGCGGCTGGTGCCAAAATCACGGTTGCATTTAACCAACATCCGTACGCCGACGCGATCATCTCGCAGCTGCCCAAATTCAAAGAACTAACCGGGATCGACATTTCCCACGAGATCACGCCCGAGGAGAACTACTTCGACAAAGTGACCACCATGTTGTCGGCCAAGACCGGCACTCCCGATGTCTTCATGACTGGCGTTTACCAGTTGTGGGATTATGCGAGCTCGGGCCGGATGGAGCCGTTGGACAAGTATTTAGCCGACGCAGCGCTCACCAATCCGGACTATAACCCAAAAGACATTTTCGAAGGCGTATTCAACGGGGGAAAATGGGATCTTAAGGCAGGATCTCCTACCGGTACGGGCAGTCTGTACGCACTTCCACTCGGTTTTGAGATGTACTCTGTCGCTTACAACAAGAAGTACTTCGACGAGAAGGGCCTGAAGCCGCCGGAGACGCTGGACGAGCTCGTTGAGCTGTCCGCTAAGTTGAAGGGCTGGAACGGTCCTGGATCATACGGCGTCGCGGTTCGGGGTACCCGGAATTGGGCAACGATCCATCCGGGATACATGTCGGCTTTCACCAGCGCCGGGGCTAAGGACTTTGTCGTTAAGGATGGTAAATTGGTCTCTGCGGTGGATTCGCCTGAAGCGGTCGCACTAACAGCCAAGTATGCCAAAATGATCAAGGACGGAGGCCCTCCGGCGTGGTCCAATTACACCTGGTATCAATGCGGCGCTGATCTTGGTGCCGGTAAAGCAGCGATTTTATACGACGCGGATATCCTCGGATACTTTACAAACGTAGCCGGCAGCACCAACCAATCTGGCAATATCGCGTTTGCGCCCGGACCGGTGGTTAAAGCGGGCGATCCACCTCAATCGAACGAATGGGTCTGGCAATTGGCGATGAATAGCGCCTCAAAGAATAAGAAGGCAGCATGGCTCTTCATCCAGTACTTCACCGGACCGGAGTTCGAACTCTGGGCGGCGCTCAATGCCAAAACGGTGGACCCGGCACGCAAGTCGGTCTGGGATAACGATCAATTCAAAGAGAAGCTGTCCCAGGTTCAAGGATACGCCGATACCTTCCAGAAGACGATTCCGAATACCGGCATCAAATTCACGCCCGAGCCATACTTCATCCAATCGACCACGGAGTGGGCTGCCACTCTGCAACAGATTGTCCTCTCAGGCGCAAACCCGGAGACTGCAATGAAAGAACTCGCGAAGCGGATTTCGCGCGAAACTTCCAAGTTGAAGTTGAGCCAGTCAGACGAAAAGACGGCAACGCAAACGCAAACGGCACGCTAGGCAAATTCTCGGGGGAATTGGGCTGCCATCGAGCCGCCCAATTCCCTTCGATCGCCTCCCCGTTGTTCATTCAATCGTCCAGATCCCTGGGAACCGTTGCGAGCCATAATCTGTCCCTTCCCCTAACCGCTAACGCCATCCACCAGCATGAGCACAGCGACAGCTGATTCAGTCCAGAAGCGGATCGAACCGCCGCGAACAGAACTCTCGGAGGCCGGAAGGAAATACGCGCGCAGGAAGGCCTTGCGCCCCTTTCTCGTCCTGGCGCCATCGTTTTTGCTGACCATCGGCATCTTGATTCCATTTATCGTAGCGATCTTCTATTCGTTCACCGATCTGACCCTCAGAAGCTCTGATTTTAATCTCATCGGTTTCGGCAATTTCGTAGACACATTTACGAGTCCCGATTTTTGGCATTCGGTCTCAATTACCCTGCAGTACGCGTTCTGGGCCACAGGCGTGGAAATGCTGCTGGGGCTGGGCATTGCCTTGTTGCTGAACGAAGAGAACTGGCTTTCGAAATTCTTGCGGTTGGTGTTGATCTTTCCCTTGATGATCGCTCCGGTGATCGGCGCCCTGGTCTGGCAACTCATGACCAATCCTTCAGTCGGTATTCTGCGGTTTCCACTTTCGTGGATTGGTCTGGGCGGATTCAGATGGAGCGCAGATCCGGACTACGCATTGTTCTCGGTGATCCTGATTGACGTCTGGATTTACACGCCTTTCGTAGTCATTCTGGCGCTGGCTGGATTGCGATCGTTGCCAAAATCTCCGTACGAAGCGGCGCTCATCGACGGCGGTTCGGCATGGTTTGTTTTTCGCAATCTGACGCTGCCGATGCTCGCTCCAGTCCTGCTCATCGCATTGATATTCCGCTTAATGACTTCTCTGCAGGAATTTGCGATCATTTTCGCCTCGACCAAAGGGGGGCCGGGCGACAAGACCCTCAGCGTCGCCTTGGCAGCCTATAACCAGGCTTTCCCGTTCTACAATCTAAGCGGCTCGATTCCGATGCTGCTCTTTTTGTGGGCATTCATTTACGCGATTTGCTTTGTCCTGATTGGATTTTGGAGAAAGGCACAGAAAATTTCCTCTGGAGCTGTGTAAAATCATGAATCAAAACGGGAGTACTCTGGGTCGATTGGGTTCAATCGCAAAGACCATTTTGCTTTTAATCTACGCCCTCTTCGCGTTGTTCCCGCTTCTCTGGATGTTGATTCTCTCCTTCAAGCCGGACAACGAAATGTTTACCACGACTTTCTTCTTCACACCGACGCTGTCGAATTTCCAAGCCGTCTTCAGCAAGTCGGATTTCCTTGGGACGTTGTGGAATAACTTGGTGGTCAGCTGCCTGGCTGTGGCGCTTTCGTTGATCGTTGGGGTGCCTGCCGCCTATGCTCTCGGCCGTTTCGACTTCAAAGGCAAAGAGGACATCGCCTTCACCTTTCTTTCGTTTAAATTTGCGCCGGAGATCCTGGTCATCATACCGCTTTACCTGATTTACCAGCAGTTGCACCTGATCGACAGCATCGTGGGATTGATCTGGGTTTACCAGCTGATCAGTCTTCCGCTGTTGATTTGGATTCTACGCGGATTTTTTGAGGACCTCTCAAAAGATATGGAGGCTGCGGCCCAACTGGATGGGTATAGTTGGTGGCAGGTTTTCTTTAAGATGCTGCTTCCGCTGGTCAAACCAGGCTTGGTCGCCGCCGGGCTGCTCTGTTTCATTTTCTGCTGGAATTCATTCACCTTCGCCTTGCTGCTGGGCGGAGGCCACACCCAGACTTCCACCGTCTCGATGACGCAATTTCTGGCCTCGGATACCGTGCACTACGGATGGGTTGCGGCGGCGGCTCTAATCTGCGCCCTGCCGGAAATCATTCTGGCCTTACTAATTCAAAAACATCTCGTTCGCGGCCTGTCGTTTGGTGCGGTGAAAGGGTAATAGGTATGGCCAGCGTTGATTTACAGGGTTTGACCAAATGGTACGGCAAAAGGCGCGGGGTCGAAAATCTGAGCCTGACAATTGCCGACAAGGAATTCGTGGCGATGTTCGGTCCGGCTGGAGCCGGAAAAACGACTACCTTGAATCTGATTGCGGGCATCGTGACTCCAAACCAGGGCACGGTCAAAATAGGCGGACGGGACATCGATGGTCTAGAGCCCGCGGAACGCAATGTGGCAATGGTCTTTGAAAGTTACGCGCTCTACCCGCAGCTGACCGTCTTCGACAACATGGCGTTTCCGTTGCGCAGTCCCAAGTTCCGGCTTCCGGAGGATCAGGTGAAGGAACGGGTGACCCAATATGCCAAGGTCATGAAGATCGACCACCTGCTAGGTCGCCAGATCACGGCGCTCAGTAATGGCCAACGGCAGCGAACCGCTCTTGGCCGGGCCCTGGTCCGCAAGCCTGATATTTTTCTTCTGGACGAGCCGCTCAGTCATCTGGATGCCAAGCTTCGACATTCGATGCGAGCCGAGCTCAAGGAGATGCGCAGCCAGCTGGGAA
>Ga0210390_10002769_pt1 | contig 15331 bp, 9 predicted proteins | sample IncBWH11OmetaG_FD_161050 | JGI IMG/M metagenome (GOLD analysis project Ga0210390, IMG submission 161050) | Forest soil microbial communities from Barre Woods Harvard Forest LTER site, Petersham, Massachusetts, United States - Inc-BW-H-11-O ... | reverse complement strand
GAGAAGAGTCTTTCGCGCGGGCAATTTAACCCGCCGTTCGCCTTCCCGCGATTCGAACGAGCCTGCTTTCCCGATCGGCTCGTCGCTCCAGCAGGCCACCCTCATGATGACCGCGCGCCGCGAGACGGTAGCCAATTCGCAAGCCGATTCATGCCTTTAATCAGTGGCTTTTCCAGTCGGCCCCACCCTTGATAAAAGTGGTGGTTCAGCGCGTCATTCAGTGCCAAGGCCAGGTCATCATCGACACCCTTCGCTCGAAGCGCCGTTAGGTTCTCCGACACGAATGACGCCTTGTTTTCGTCGCGAACGTGTATCAGCCGCACCTCATTTAATCGTAGGCGACGATCAAATGTGACAAATTTCTCCAACGCGCCCGCCACCCGGAGGTTGATCATTGTGCGAAGACACTTTTCGCAACGACCGCAGTTATAGGCGCCCGCTTTGTTGCACACCCTTAGTGTCTGCTGCACCAGCGGATCATCAGCAATGGCGGCCACCTTCTCAACACGTGTTGCATTCGCCCCATCATGGATCAACGACAACGTTTCCGTCGAGTAAAGAGGGTCGAGTAACAGATGCGACCCCCAGCGAAACGTATCCCCTTCCGAATGTGACGCTGCGAGGTAAACCTTGCTTAGCGTCGGGGCCAGAAGGAGTGCCACAGCGGCGAGGGCAGTGCCATGGTAATCAAGCGCCCAATCAACGATGGGATCGGAAAACTCTCGGATGTTTGTGCTGACTTCGACGAGAGTTTTATTCATTTGCGCCGCCACCGCTCGAATGGCTGGCAGCACCGAACGATCAACCTCCTGATCATCACGCTTGAGATCGAATCCGCGCACAAAGATCAGATGTGTAATTTCTTCCCGATGCCTTAACAATGAAAAGAAGGAGTCGACACCGCCGGTGAAGAAAAGACCGGTTCCGCCGGTTGACGCCTGATGGGGCTCGACAAGAGGAGCGGTGATTCGCACGACGTTGAATCGATTGTCCCAGTCTTGAAAAAGCTTTTGGATAGCCGCTTGAGACGCGAACAGTCTGGGTGAAAGTGAATCGGCGAGTACGAGCGATCGCGCAGCTCTCATTGCGGGTACCAACGCAATCGCCAAAGCAGCATTTCCCGAGGGTGCAGCGTCTGCGTTGCGGACTGTGAACCAAACGCGAGTCTGCGTTTGTCCATGCGTCACTGGAAAAATGAGTCTTTGGCTGTCGGCTTCTTCCACGACCCGGGCCTCGTCAACCCGAATCTGGTCGACTCGCATGCGGCGTTCTCTCTCTTTGGTACAGGTCGTCGTGGCTGGCAAGGAAAATTCCTGCTCTCCGGAGCCCTTTGCAAGGGGAAAAAAAACGAGCCGCAACCAACCCAAAAGACGAGCCGACCGGGCATCCGCATCTGTCCCGACACATCGGCCAGCGGATTTGCGATTTGCAGGCGCAGTTGCTGAAGTTACTCGTGTCAGGCAGCCCGCGAGACGAATTCGCAGTCGACTTCAAAATACTGCTGCTCGATCTGCCGATACCGCCGGACCTTCGCGACCATTGTCGTGCCCAGGTTGACGACTTCGAGCGAGACCCGAAGGAACGAAGCATCGATCGGTTCACTGTGAACCAACGATGCCCCAGCCAACGACACGTTGCAGGCCAGCGTTTTAAATGGGTGGCCAACGGGCTGCAGCTGTTCATCGAGTGGGATCGTCATCGCCTCGTAAACGAGCGGATGCCGAGCGAATTCCCCCCTCTGGCTGACTCGGGCCTCGTCGCGAATGAGGTTCTTAACGAACTCCACCATGTCGGAAGGTGGAGTTCGGAATTCCGCGAGAGACACCGATTCGGTCTTTTCACTTGCCCGAGTCATGCCGAAGCCCCCCGATATTCGCGCGCGAAAAGATACGCCGCGCGGGCGTTGCGCAGTCGCTTCTCCATTCTTCGGCACATGAACAAGCGGAACTTTCGCGCCAATCGTCAAAAACCGCGCTGACAGCCCGAGTGTTAGGGAATCAGGGCATGCCAGACCAACGGGGGGAACCAGCTCGCCAGACGAGTTGGGTTCGCTCCGTCAGGAAGCGGGAATGGTGCATCAGCTCGTTGCGCCCTGTCCGGCTTCGGACAGCGATCGAGCCAGCGGCGCGCCCTCCGAGTATCAGAAACTCGTGGGATCCGGGACGTCCCATTTGAGGAACGTTTTACGATTTGACTCTAACCGGTCTCGTTGTTCGAGTCGTTGAGGTATTCGGTGATGGTCTGTGTGTCCCACGTTCCGTCGGCGTTGGTGTCGACTTGATCGAGAGCGGAGACTCGGTCGCCGTTGTCATCATAGCCGTAAGTGAGCTGCTCGATCTGCGACGCCACGCCACTGGCGTAGGTTGTGGTTGCGACGCCCGTCATGCGCCCTGCAGGTCGTACTTTTGTTGCTGGGAGGACTGGATCGTCCCCAGCGCGCTCGGAGTCCCCGAGTAGACAGTATGGCCGGTTTGCTCGGTGTTGTTGTACGAGTACTCAGTCGTGGTTGAGCCGCTGGCCGTTCTCAAGCCAGTCGCGACTGCGCCGCTCGACGCTGCAACCGAGCGGCCGAATTCGAATGGGACAAATTCGAAGGCTGGCACGGTGCGGCCACCACGCCTGCTCGCTGTCGTTGCGACGTGAGCATAAAAAAAGAACCGCGGGGCATGGTCAGGCCCGCGGGGTCTCTCGCCGAAATCCATGGCGCAATAAATCAAGGCGCGGTCATGTGAGAGCGTTCTTGACGGTATTGAACTTGGCGTTCGCGTTGGTGCCGACCGCCTGAATGGCAGTGAGACAGACCACGATGATCAGGGCGAGCATAACCGCGTACTCGACAGCGGTCGGGCCGTCTTCGGAAACCAGGAACCGTTTGATCGTGTTGACGAACATGGTTGAGCCCTCTGTGTTGTGATCTTTTTCGCAACCGAACATTAGAACGATAGCTCACAGTGCAGGCGGTACATGACGTCGAAAGCTGAAAGTTGCTTTATTTATACGTCGCCTTTTTGCAACCACCGTTACTCGTAATTCAGTTTCAAACGTGGCGCAATTGGGAACCAGGACGGCAAAATTTCCGTCACAAGCGTTTTCAGGGAGCTTAGGAATCTCCCGAGCCTTTTCGCCCGTGGCCAACACCTGTCAGCGAGAGACTTTGGCCAACTGTCGTTTCACTTTCTGCCACGGCGCATTGCGGGGGAGGGCGTGCGGATCGGCCCAGCCGCGCCGCTCCGCTCGCGCCGAATTCGGCGCATCTCTCCGGCCAAGCCATTTTGGTTGATTTTCGCATCGAACACGGCCACACTGGCGGACACTTGCTGGGGATCGGCAAGGGCCCACGGACTGTCGTTTCGTCACCCAGTGTTCTTATCGTTAATCCGACCGCTCTCGATTGTTGTCCCCGATTTGATTTCACGCGAGGGCTCCGAAGCTCTGAGGAAGGGACGTCCTTGCTCGCAACCTGCACGGTTCGCGACCTGGGAGATTCCGCGAGATGGACTCCGAGAGGTCTCAGATCATCGTCCACTGGAAAACGAGCCTTGGCCACTTCGCGGGTGCGGCGGCCACCATGCTCGGCTACAACGGTCGGCGAGCACTGGCGATTCCAGCACGCAGTCTTGAGCAAGTTGCGACTAAATCTTGGGAGCTTGCGCCCGGCGTCGATGAACCCTACCCCACTATTTGCATTTCTGAGTCCCACTTCGGTCGCATCCTCGGTAGCGCACCCCCATACCAATCCGTCGCCAGTGTCACCGCGGACATCCGCAGAGATCGTCATTACGGCGGCCCGACTCGGGCCTTCTTGCTCCGAGACGCTTTGTTGTTTCGACAGCACGTTTATTGCGGTCTTTACCGGGGGGACCTGTATTCCACGCTCGGCTGGCAGGCGCTCCGGCGGGCGGAAACAGGAGAGCTCTCTCACTCCATTCTCGCGACGACCTATTCTGGCACTCGGTGGTTTGGACATTTCCTGCATGACGAGCTACCCCTACAAGAGCTGGTTTCGAGCCTCGGGGTGGGCGTTGGACACCTTCGTCCGACTTATAAACACGAGCCCGGCTGGAGAGCTGTGCTTGGCGTGAAGGCTCCGCCATCTTATGCATCGTTGCGCGTGCGTGAACTTGTCTTGATCGACGACTGCGGTCAAAACCCGGCCAAGCGGAGCCGTTACCTGAAGCTTCGCTCTCGATTGACGGGCTTTCCACGTGGTCACGACCGAATTTTTCTGCGACGTAGCCGCTCACGGGGAAGTGACGACCGGCACATCGTCAATTCCGAAGAAGTGGAGGAGCGGCTCGTCCAGGAAGGATTTCACGTAGTCGACACCGGGCAAATCACGGTCGACGAGATGCTGAAACGTTGCATGGGAGCATCGATCGTCGTGAGTGTTGACGGGTCGCACGCCGCACCCTCCTTTTATTTTGGCCGTCGCGGGGCCTGTTTGTTGTTCATTTATCCCCCGAAGCGGGTCAGCGTTCTCCTGCCGCGTTTGGCTCAGTTTTATGGCATGATTGGCGCGATGTTCATTGCCGAGCCAGTGAGCGGAAGAGACTCGGAGTTTCGCGTTGACCCCGACGAGCTGATGCGCGAAATTGATGTTTGCTGCCGTGCGCGCACAGTGGCGAATCCTAACCCGGGGGCCATCTGGCCCGCGTTAGACTGTGGCGAGGACCGCGGTGGCCCGTGCCGAGCTGCCGTTGATGCGAACATCGGGGTTTAGATACTCGCCGCACCCGGACCGAAGACGCTCGGCTCAATCCCGAGAAGATCGTCCATAACCGTCGGCGTGTCTACCGGAGCCGAAGGTGGAGAGGACTCGTTGGGTGGACTGCTCAACTCGTTCAAAGTCAAACCAGGAATCAGGGAGCTTAATTCCGGCCGGCTCCATTCAGCAAAGAAAGCATCCGTTTGGGAATGGGACGCGTCCGTCGCAGGCAATTCCGCTGTTTGCGGACCGAAACTCGAAACGGCAAGGTCAATAGCGGTTCGAGAGACTGCGCCGGGTTCCGCCGCAGGACTGGGGATAGCGGCCCCCATCGCGGCCGGCGTGTAGATCTCAATCCCGTTGATCAGGGCATTGTTCACCACAGACGTGAAGCTGATGGTGATCGTGCCCGTCGAAGAGGCGCTGACCGTGAACAATTTGGCCAGGGCGATGTTCTCGCCACCGGCGGCTGACCAGATGTCAAAATTGCTCAGCACCTTCGTGCCGTTGATGGCTACATTAAAGACCCGCGATCCGGCGGTGTTGAAGACGTACTCAACGAAATCCAGTCGCACGACATAGCTAGCACCGGCCGTCAGCTTGGGGATGGTGTAGGTGAGGTTGCCGTAACGTCCGTGTTGCAGCACGCTCTGAGGTGGCGGGTTGGTCACGCCACTGGTGCTGATGGCTGCTTTGGTCCCTGCGGACACCGTACCGCCACTGAAATCGGTATCGGCAACGAACGAGCCCGAAGCCGGGCCGCCGGCAGAGATGGCCAGGACCAGGGTACCGGTTTGTGGGGCTTGCGGCGTGGCGGATACCTCGTTCGATTTGCCGCTTTGCAGGCTGCCGTTCAGCGCCGTGACGTAGTAAAAGTACTGCGTGCCGTTGACAGCGGTGCTGTCAGTGAACGTGCTGGAGCTGATATTGGTCCCTGCGGACAACAGCGTCTCGCCCCCGCTGCTCGTGCCACGGTAGACGTCGTAACCTGTGGCGCCGCTCACCGGCGTCCAACTCAGCGCAACCTGGTTATTGCCCGGGGCAGGCGTCAAGCCAGTGGGTGCCGGCGGAGCGGTCGCCGAGTTCGAGTAAAGCTCGATCCCGTTAATCATTGAATTGTTCACGACGGACTTGAACGCGATGGTGATGTTACCGGCCGACGAGGCCGCGGTCGTGAACGATTTGGCCAGGGCGATGTTCTCGCCACCGGCCGCTGACCAAATATCGAAATTGCTCAGAACCTGCGTGCCGTTAATGGCCACGTTGAAGACGCGGGCGCCAGCGGCGTTGAAAGCGTATTCGACGAAGTCCAGCCGCACGGTATAGCTGGCGCCGGGCGTTAGATTTGGAATGGTGTATGTCATGTTGCCGTAACGGCCGTGTTGCAGCACGCTTTGGGGCGGCGGATTGCTCACTCCGCTGGTGTTGATGGCTGCCTTCGTACCGGCCGACACGGTGCCTCCGCTGAAATCGGTGTCGGCGACGAATGAGCCCGATGCCGGGCCGCCTGCGGAGATCGCAAGAACGAGGGCGCTGGCCTGCGGAGTCGCCGGCACTTCGTTGGATCGGGCGCTCTCTCCGAAGGGCGTGACCGAGGGCGTCGCCAGACTTTCCGGATCGACCGACGTGACTTCGTAGTAGTAAGTCGGGCCGACGGTGACGCTCGAGTCGGTAAATGACGTGGAGGTCAATCCCGTGGCCAAGGGCGTGGCGGCTTCGCCCCCCGCAGTGGTGCCGCGGTAGACGTTATACGTCATGTCCGTCGCGCCCGAAGGCGCCGTCCAAGAGAGCCCCACCTGGCCGGCGCTGATGGTGGCAGCCAAGTTCGTAATCGCTGGGGAGACGGTGTAAAGGTCGGCACCTGTCCGGTCGGCATTGCCCGAAATATTCCAGGCCTCGATGTGATAGTCGTAGTTGGTGCCGGGGGTCAGGCCGCTGTCATCGAAAGTGGTGGCAGTGGGCGGCAAGGAGGCAATCTGCGTGAAGGTGCCGCCAACGACTTCGCGGAAGATCTTGTAGACGTCGGCGTTAGTCGCGTTGTTGGTCCACGCAAGGTCTACGGTCGTCGCCGTGATCAACGTCGCATGGCCGTTGGAAGGAGTTGCGGGCGGCGCCGGAATGTTCTCCGTCACCGGGTTGGAGAAGGCCGTGGTGACTGATCCATTCAGCGCCTGAACGCGATAGAAGTACGTGGTGTCGGCCACGACGGTCGTGTCGGTATATGTTGCCGTGGACCCTGTCGTGGCTGGCGCCGAGAAGTTTGTCACATTTTGAGTGAACGCGGCGTCGGTCGCTCGCTCGATCGTGAAACCGGTCCCAGTCGTGGAATTGGTGTTCCACGTCAGTTGCACCTGGGGTCCGTCTTGCGCAGCGCCCACGAGATTGCTGGGAGGGTTGAAGGCGACCGACCCGGGTTGCGCAACGGCCGACACCTCCGAAGACGGCGCACTTTCCGCGGTCGGGTCTGTCGGGCTGGCCGCGTTTGGATCGACGCCGGTGACCTTGTAGTAGTAGGTCGTGCCGGGAACGACTGTCCCATCCACGAACGAGGCGCCTGCGATTGCAGTCCACATGGGGGTCGTTCCTTCGCCGCCCGGGCTTGTGGATCGGTAGATGTTGTAGTTGACGGCACCGGCTTCGTTGACGCCGCCTTGCGATCCGTCGTTTGCCCAACTGATCGTGATCTGTCCCGCTCCGGGTGTCGCAGTCACACCCGTGACCTGGGCTGGCAGAGTGTCCACCGCGATGGTGGTCGCGCCGGAAGGACCATTGGAGTTCAGGGCATCCACCTCGAAGATGTACGGTGAGCTCGCGGTCAGCCCCGTGATGTCGTAGCTGGTCGTGGTGGGCGGCAGTCCAGTCGCGATTACCTGGGAGCTGTTGCTACCCAATTGCTTCAAGATTTTGATACCGGTGGCGTCGGTTGCGACATTGGTCCAGGTCAGATCGACCTCGGTGGTGGTGATGTTCGTTGCTGTCAGGTTCGTCGGCGGCGCGGGGGGCGTGACAGTCGAGGCCTGAAAGACGTTGGAAAACGCGGAGTTGCCGGCCGCGTTGCTGGCTTCAACCTCGTAGTAGTAAGTGTTGCCTGGGTTCAGCGACGTGTCGTGATAGGTCGTCACCGTGGCGCTGACCGAAGCGATCTGGCTGAAGTTGACTCCGTCGGTGGAGCGGTCGATCAGGAAGTTGGTCGCGTTGTTGGCGTTATTGGTCCAGCTGATGTCGATCTCGCTGCCGGAGATGACCGTCCCCGTGAGATTGGACGGGGCCGCTGGCAGCGTGGACGCAGTCGGACTGTAGATCCAGGTGAGGATGTTTTGTACGGCCGTCGAGCCGCCGGTCCCGCCCGTGAACCCGACATAGCCGGTGTTGCTGCCGATCACCTGTGGGATATTGACGGTGTAGGCCTGGCTGGCAGAGGCATTCGTCGTGGTGTCGGTGATCGTCACATTGAGCGTCGTGCCGTCGTAGCTCATAACGACCTGGAACACGTCGCCGCTATGCAAGTTGATGCCGGTCGTGGAGAGGTCGATGTCCGGCGTGGTTGGCGAAGCCCCGTCGGTGTACTCGCCGGTGGAGTCGGTGCCTTCGCCGGCGTTGCTGTAGAGATCGAACTTGACGGCCACGCTGTTGGCAATTCCGGCTGTGCCGCCGGGAGTGTCCGGGCCGTAGCCGAGTCCGCCCCCGTAAGGCCCCAGAGCGGTGGGCCCATCGCCCTGGATGGTAAACGTAAAGCCGTCTGCATTGGGGCTGGTGAGCTGGAAGGTGAACTGGGTCGAAAACTTCGTGACATCGACGGCGTTGGTCGAGAAAACGCTGCCGGCTTCGTAGCCGCCACCATCGGTCAGTTCGGCGCTCGTGCCGTTGATCTTGGCGCTGCTGTTGTAGGTGAGCACGCCACTGGAATTGGCAAAGCCGCTGGAGAAGTCCAGAGCGCTGGTCTGGCTGGTTGTGGTGGCGCTGGCCACATTGGAGATTGCGGATGTGCCCTTGGCGTTAAACGCGCTGATCTCGAAATAGTATTTTGTCGAAACCTGAAGGCTGCCGACGGCAAACGACGTCGCACCGGCACTGGCAGTTCCGACCTGGGTAAAACTGGTTCCATTCGTCGACAGCAGGATGTTATAGCCCGTGGCTGAGTTCGGGGCCGTGTCGTTGTCAGTCCAGGACAAATTAATCACGCTGCCGGAGAAGGCGGTGGCAGACAGATTGCTGGGAGCCGCCGGCGGGGCGGTCGCTTGTTGAAGGAGGCCGTAGACGACCAACGAGTTGGTGGTGCCGACGAAAACTTCGCCGTCTGCCACGGTGGGCACCGTGAACTTTACGGCCGAGCCCAAGGCATCGCGGCTGTTGCCCGCTTGGTTGCTGGTGTAAATCTCCGAGCTGTAGCCCTGGCTGGCACTGTAGGCTCGCAGCTGGCTCGTTCCGGGCCCGGCGATGTCCCAGACAATCGCATTTCCGCCGCTGGAGTTGGTCGAGATGGTCGGAGTGGAACCGGGGAACGGGTAGCTGTCGGTCGACTGAGTGGTGGAGGTGCTGGACATCACGCCGTTGGCGACCGTGAAGGTCCGCGCCTCGTCGCCGTATCCGCCTACGTAGTAAAGCACGCCGTTGTAGAACGTCGGCGTATCGAGTGAGCCGTTGATGGCGCCCGTGGCGGTCTCCTGCACCACATTGTCGGTGCCGGAGTTGCCATCACCCGCCGCATCGCCGCCGTAGCCGCCCATGTCATTGCGGTCGATGAGATAAATGCGGCCTTCCTTGCCCGAGCCCACCAGCAGGTCGGGATGCGCCGCGCTTCCAGCCGAGGCCGGCAACAAGAGCGGCGCGCCGGATCCCAGATCGGTATCGCCGGCGCTCAGGTTCCCCTCGTTGATCGGAGTGAAGTAATCCTGAACGTGCATGCCCCAGCCGTTGATGTTGTTGGTCGCGTCCAAGCTGCCGGCGGCGGGCGTGCTGCCGTCGATTTCGAGTTTCAAGAACGTGTCGCCGTAATCGCCCTCGTTGGGGATCATCAGGCTCGAGTTGAAGGGCGAGGGGGTCAGGGTGGTGTCGAAGGTGCCGTTGCCCGTTTCCAAATAAAGATACGTGTTACCGTTGACCGTTTCGTAAGCCAATGTGCCGCCGCTCTGCCAGATGCCGTCGTCGCTGCCGTTGGGGTTAGCATTGAAGACGGCCGTGAGCGCGAGTGTCGATTCCGAGTAGCCTAGGATCCAGCCGTGATAGGGACCGTTATCGCCGTGGGACGCGAACGCCAGGTAGATGTCTCCGTTGACCAGAGTGAGACCGGGCCGATCCAACTGACGGAGCGCATCGAATTTCACCACGCCGCCGCTGCTACCGGCGCCGGTGCCCTCGACACTCGGCCCGCTGACGACAGTGTCGCCGATGGAATCGGCGATCAGGACTTCCTTAGTGATGGCGCCGCTGCCGAGGTTAATCGCGTAAAGGTGGTGCTCGAAGTGCGTTCCATTGCTGGCCACCTCCTGTGACTTGGCCTCGACAAAGATCGTGTTCGTGGTCGGGTCGATCACTGGCGTGGCAGTGATGCCGATCTCTGGCGAGATATCGCCGCTGTTGACTGCGCTACTGGGGACCGCCGTGACTGTGCCGCCGTGCTCGGCTGTCAGCAAGGCATCCTGCCAGAGAATCGTGCCGGTATTGGAGTCGATGGCATAGAGGCTATCGTTCTGCGTGGCGACAAAGACGACGTTGTGCGTCCCCTGATTCGCCCCCGTCGTGATGACGACGTTCTCCATGTAGAGCGGCTCGGCGTACACCTGGCCATCGACCGTAGTGGAGAACAGCTTCCCAAAGCTGGTCGAATTGACGTTGGCCGGGGTCAGGACGGTTTCGCTCGAATTGACGCCGGCGCCAATGGTCGAAGCGGGACTCGGCGCAGGGATGGCCTGGTGATAGCCCGTCACGTTCGCCGAGAGGAGCAAGCGAGTTTCGAGCTTTTCCAGTCGGACCAGAGCGTTGCTGCGGGAGGTCCGCCGGCGGAGACTCTTGCGATGGAACTTGAACAGGTTCCAGCTGCTCGGTGCGCGTTGGGCCAGAGGAATCATCTTGGTGAGGTTCCTTTGGCCCGAAGAACTGAACCAATCGACGGGGCCCGAACGGGCCAGCGCGATGAAGGCTAAGACATTCGCTGCGGCAGTTCAAGCAACTTGGAGGGTGCGTACAAGATTTAACGAGGACTTCATCGGGGCACGGTGCTCGCCGTCGACTTGGATCCGCGCGTCTCGTTGTAAAGTGCGAGGACCCCTCCGCTGTCAGGTAAGCGACGACGCGGCTGTTCCGTCCGGCTACCTCATCAGAAACACCATGCCACGAACCGCTTCGAGACCCTCTCCCAATCGCAGGGTCGCCTCGCGGTGGCCGACCGGTTGCAGACCGGACTCCCGCGCCAGGGTCGCGATGTACGCTGGAGATTGCGCGTAGCGTCGCGTGGGCAGGAGCCGATAGTCTTCGGGACCGTCCCACACTTCGATCGTGAAGGCGAACAAGCCGCCGGGACGAAGAGCACTTCGGATTGAGGTCAAGACGCCCCGCAGGTCACCGATGTAAATGAAGACGTCGGCAGCGAGGATCAGCTCGTAACCGGTTCCCAAGGTGCTGAGGGCCTCAGTGATGTCGCACTTAAGCAGGGTGTCGTACACGCGGCGGCCATCGGGCATCGTGCGCCGCACCGCATGCTCCAGCATCCGAGGAGAGAGGTCGACGCCGGTAATCGTCCGTGCGATCGTCCGGAACGGCACGCCCGTCATCCCTGTTCCGCACCCCAGGTCGAGCACGTCCCAAGGGAGTGGTCGTCGTTCGCCCAACGGCACTTCGTTGATGATTTCCGCCAGCAATTGCGGGCCAAGGTAGCCGAGCGTCTCATAGAGGTGGGTATCGAACCGGTCGGCGTAGCCGTCGAAGAGAGGAATGAGGTAGTCGTGCGGGCAGGCCTTCACGTCGACCTGTGTCTCACCGGCTCGGGCCGCTACGGCCACCAGGTGGTAGGCGATAAAGCCCGAGTCAGGTTGCAAACGCAGCGCTTCACGCAGCGCAGCAGTTGCACCCACGAGATCGCCACACTCTTCCAGGGCAAGCCCGAGGTTGCAGTGGCCGGGCGCGTAGTGCGGGGCGAGGGCAGTCGTGCGGCGTAACGCAGCCACTGCATCGCTACGCCGGCCGAGACGCAAGAGAGCAAGCCCCAGTTCCTGATGAGCCCGTGAATCGTCCGGACAGACCTCGATCAGCCGCTCCAACAATTCCAAAGCGCGCCCGAAGTCACCCGCCGCCTCGCTCTGCCAAGCGAGCTTCCCCAGCGTGACGGCATGGTCTGAACGAGGCGGAGGAACCGGCTCATAAATCTGCGACGCTTCGAGGCCCGGACCGATGCGAGCCGGCTGCTCAGCCATCCCGAGCCTCTCGACGTCGCCGCATGGCGATTTTGGTGATTGAGACAAAGCGAGGCTCTACGTCGTCGCGTCCCGATACGAGATCTGCACCGAGGATAGCAGCAATTGCAACGACAATTACACGAGGTCAGCAAGCAACTGAAACTCAACGATTGTTTTCTAGGCGGATCGTACCGCGGTGCGGCTGCGCCATCAACGACTTTCAAGTTCTCGCAATTTCCCGCCAATCATTTTGGCGGGAAGTTCCACAGGTCGGTGCACCTAGGATGGGAGTTCATGTCTAGGCCCGATCCCGAAATCTTAACCGTTTTTCAGGGCAGCAGTCGACGGTTCGCAGCGCGACCCAAACCGTCCTTTGTTTCACTTTCTGGCTGGGAGGATAGCGTGCGGGTATTTACATGACCCGCCCGCGGCGCGCCAACACTTTGACCGTTCCCTGGCATGTCAACCGAGCTTTGCGTTGGCGCGCTTTGCGATGGGAGGGGCGTGGCTGCAGTCGGCCATTGCGGCCTCACGGCTATCGCGCAAAGAAGATTCTGCGAAAGCCCTGAACTGGTTCGTCCAAGAGCTTGAGACGCATCCTCTTAGCACGGCTGTGCTCGAGGATGCCGTGCTTGCCTCATACGAGGCGACGGACTATGAGAGGGCACTACTGCTCAACAGTAGCGTGCTCGCGAACTACCGGGCGCGATTTGCGCGCGATTGCGTGGTCGATGGTGTCAGCGAAGACGAGCGAATGCGCAATTGGGCCCTGTGTAAGCGAGGTGATGTAGGGCAACGTCTTTTGTGCGCGGAGGACGACAATCCAGCACACTTGGAGAATTGATCATGAACGCGGCAACACAAAACAAAAGAGGCCGCCGAGTTGCGGCGACCTCTTCCTTGCGAGGCGGAGAGAGGGGGATTCGAACCCCCGGTCCCGATTTCTCGAGACACGGCATTTCCAGTGCCGCACAATCGGCCGCTCTGTCATCTCTCCGGGGCGTGGTCGATCGACCACCTTTTTGAGTCGCGGTCCGCGGCTCGTGTTGAGCACGGGCGGCGACGGATCAGGACTCCTTCTTGTCTTCCTTCTTCTTTTTCTCTTTGGGCTCGGTGGATTTTTCTTTCTTGGGCTTCGCCGCGGCCTTGGGCTGCTTGGCGACTTTCTTCGGTTCGTTCTTCTCGGCGGCAGCGGCGGCCAGTTTTTCGACCTTGTGTTGCGCAACTCCCTCGTCGCGAGTCCTGATGGCTTCCGCGGCCTTGAGGCGGTTGCGAATCGCGTTGTACGCGGCGTTGAGCTGGCGCCATTTCGTGTTCTTGCGGCGCGCGGACGACGGAACGCCGTTGGTTTCGAGCGCCTTGTTCCAGGCGGTCAAATCATCTTTCGCGCGGCCCAACTGCCGCGAGAGGGTGGCTTCATTCAGCGACATGTGCGATCATTCTTTGCAGTGAATTCGGGAACGTCGTTCGTGGGATTTCTGGATTGGCTTGACGACCAGAGCAGGCACTCGGTCGAGCCGCGAAAGATTGCTTAGACCGGCCGGTTCCCAAACCGTAATCCGGAACCGCGGTCTTCAAAATTCGCCCCGTCTTGCGGCAATCGGCCCGCCCGATTCCGTGCCCAATTCTGGCAAGTTCCGGCAGAATCTTCAACGGGTGTTCCCAGGCGGCCGCCATCGGCTTTTTTCGTGGCTCGGATCGCGAAAGCGAAGCATTGACTCATGAACGAGAAGGGCCTCGTCGCGGCATTCACGGGCGTTCGCAGGCCCTTCCAGCTGCGCGAATTCCCGGTGACGGAGCCGGAACCCGGGACGATCCTGGTTGAAGTCCGGCTGGCCAACGTCTGCGGGAGCGACCTCCACATTTGGCGTGGCGAGTACGACGTCTCGCGCGGGCAGTCGGAGCCGTTCTGCCTGTCGATCGGCCACGAAATGGTCGGACGGATCGCCGCCTTGGGCGAGGGCGTGACGCAGGACTTTGCGGGGAAGCCGCTTCGCGTCGGGGATCGGGTGGCGTACCAGTACTTCTGTCCCTGCGGCGAATGTCGCAGCTGCCGCAAAGGCACGACGCCCCGTTGCCGGCAGGGCTTGCGTTACCGCCTGCCGCCGACGGAACGGCCACACTTTAACGCCGCCTACGGGCAGTATTATTACGTGCGGCAGTCGCAAGCCGTCTTCAAAGTGCCGGACAACGTGCCCGACATGCTGGCCGGGCCGGCCAACTGCGCCTTGTCGCAGGTGATCGACGGTCTCGAGAGGGCCCAAGTGGGGCCGGGCGACACGCTCGTCATTCAGGGAGCCGGGGGCCTGGGCATCAACGCAGTGGCAGTCGCCAAGGAAGGGGGCGTGACCCAGGTGATCGTGATCGACGGGATCGAGTCGCGCCTGGCGCTGGCAACCGAATTCGGCGCCGACGTCACGATCGATCTCAACGAATTCAAGACGCCGGCGGCACGCGTGGCGCGGGTCCGCGAGCTGACGGACGGCGAGGGGGCCGACGCCGTGATGGAACTCGTCGGGTCGGCCGCGATCGTCGCCGAGGGAATCGAGATGCTGTGCAGCGGCGGCGTGTATCTGGAAATCGGCAACGTCAACCAGCGGCTGGCCTGCGAATTCAATCCCGCCTCACTCGTCCACGGTGGGAAAACGATTTTGGGACTGATGTGGTATCGGCCGGAGAGTCTGCAACAGGCGCTACAATTATTGAGCAAACGGGCCGATCGCTATCCGTTTCACAAACTCCTCTCGCACCAGTATCCGCTGTCGGCGATCGACGACGCCTTTCGAGACCAGAACGCGGGGGTAGTGCACCGAGCCGCGTTGCTGCCCTGGGGCTGAGCGGCGAGTGAATTGAGCGACCCGACCGGGAACCCGAGGCCATGGCACGCTGCGAACAAGGCTATCTCTGCGACGTCTGTGGGGACGAGGTGCACGACATCACCGAAAGCGACCTCTATCTCCGCTTTGTCACTGGTGCGATCGACTCGACGGCCCTGCTTTCTGCCTCCGAGCGCCACATCCGCTGCAATCCGGTCGACGCGCAGTTCATTGTCGATCCGGCGTTTGAGCCGGTGGTTGTCGAAGGCCCCTTTGCCAAAGGGAATCTCGACCGGGCCGACGTCCGTCGACGAGAGGATCTGTACACGCGAGGCTGGCGACGACTGCAGGAGCTGCAACTGCTCGGCATCCCAGTGGCCGATTATCCCCTGCCCGAGGTGCCGGCAGCCGCGGCCAAA
>Ga0210390_10002767_pt1 | contig 15335 bp, 11 predicted proteins | sample IncBWH11OmetaG_FD_161050 | JGI IMG/M metagenome (GOLD analysis project Ga0210390, IMG submission 161050) | Forest soil microbial communities from Barre Woods Harvard Forest LTER site, Petersham, Massachusetts, United States - Inc-BW-H-11-O ... | reverse complement strand
CTTCTCTTTCATCTGTTCTCCGACACCCGCATCTCGCCTCCAAATCCTATTTGTAGGGGCGCAACACTGCTGCGCCCCATGTCCGCAAGTTACCAAAACCCCCGCGTAGCGCTGGCTTTCATGCCAGCCTCTTGGGTTCTCCCCGTCCTACGTGTTCGCTCAAGGTTCCTCATATCGCAAAAAAAAACAGAAAAATGCCATTCCGAACGAAGTGAGGGACCTGCTTTCTCTTCTCCGGATGCCGCCCTGAGCCCGGGAAGGGCGGGTCCTGCCGTTGTAGCGCCGTGCCTTCAGGCCGGCATCTTGGGTTCACCAAAAACACCACGTCATTCCGAACGAAATCCGCGCAGTGAGGACCGCCCCTTTCCACGCCCTTTGCGGAAAGAATCACTCTTCGTTCGATCCTTTCCGCCTGCAAAAAAAATCGCATTGTGGTCCTAGCCCCCACCTCCAACCAATAAAAAATCTGTCAACCCGAACGAACTGAGGGACCTGCTTTTCTTACCACCAAAAAACACCACATCATTCCGAACCAAGTCTGCGCAATGAGGAATCCCTCTTCTGTTCCCACTCGCCACTTCCGCATCATACTCCCCGCCACCACCCACTCCCCCCAAAATGCAGCCAACAAACAACCCCCTGCAGCCAACGGTCTTCCCTTCCACGCCTCCCTCCTCCAAACTCCACATCATGAAAACCAAACCATTCCTTCTCATCGTAATCGCAATTACCGTCGTCGCCGCCTTCAAAACTCACGGCCAATCTCCCGCCCCCACCAACGCCCCCTCCTACACCTCCGACGGCCAGCTCCGTCTTCCCGCCAACTATCGCCAATGGGTCTACCTCACCACCGGCTTCGACATGAGCTACACCGCCTCCATGTCCATGGACCACCACATGTTCGACAATGTTTTTGTGAATCCCGAATCCTACCAGGCATTCCTGAAGACCGGCGCGTGGCCAGACAAAACCATGCTCGTCCTCGAAGTCCGCGGCGCCAAAAGCAAAGGTTCCATCAACCAGGCCGGCAATTTCCAAGACACCGAAGTCATGGGCCTGGAAGTCCACGTAAAAGACGAATCCCGCTTCCATTCCCAAGGCAACTGGGCCTTCTTCGGCTTCGAAGCCGCAACCGTTCCAAGCCCAGCCATCGCAGGCGCAAAGCCCTCTGCATCCACGGCCGGCGCTGCAGGCGCGCAGCCCCAAACCCCCACATCCAAAATGACCCCCACCTCCACCTCCTGCTATTCCTGCCACGCCCAACACGCCGCCGTCGACACCACCTTCGTCCAGTTCTACCCCACCCTACTCCCCATCGCCCAATCCCACTCCACCCTCTCCCCCAACTACACCAGAGATCCCGCCACCCCCACAGCGAAGTAGCAATGGGTGCCCCACACGCCACCGTTGCGGGTGGGTCTTGGGTTCTCCCTTCACTTCCTAAACTCCTCCACCTCCTCTTTAAATTCGCGCCGGTGTACAATGCAGTTTCATGACGTGAAATTTACCGACGGCTCAGACCAACTCAAGCCCTTCGGCAAATCCCTCACCAAATTAATTCAATTTCGTTTCTCCAGACGGCAACCCCGCCTCCATACTTCGCCGCGGCAATTTTCTCTGCGGTGCCGCCTGCGAGTTCGTTCTCCCCGACGCCACCACCGGCCCCGTACGAAGCATCCCCATCCACCCAACAAACTAAAACCAGCACCGCGGCAGCCCAACTGCTAGCGCCTCTCGACAACCCGCGCCTTCTCTTCTAGGGGCGCCCCGACCCACGCCCGCACAATCCGCGCATCTTGCCACATCCGGGTGCCCCACATGCCGGTGGGCCTTGGTTCCTATCTCCTCAACCTCATTTCTTCCCCACAAACCGCAACCGCGCCGTAAACGCCCGCCCCTGCCCACCCGTAAACATTCCATAATTCGGCGCGTCAATATTGTTCACCACCACATTCGGATTCTCCCTATCCAACACATTAATCACCGAAATCCGCGCCGCGAAAATCCGGCTCTTGAACGTAAATTTCTTCTCGAACGACACCGTCAAGCTCGCGTAATCCGGAAACCGCAGCGAATTCGGCGCCCCAATCAAAAATTGCTGCTGGTTGATCGAGCTGTACGGATACCCGCTGTGAAAATCGAATAAACACGCAAACAAGATTCCCCAGATCGGCGTCGGTATGCTGCCCCACGTCAAAAATCGGTTCGGCGCATCCCAACTCAACGCTCCCGGCTGCTGCGGCGCAAAATAAAGCGATCCCAGCATCGGCTGCAGCACCTGGTCCGTACTCGCCTTCGATCGCGTGTAACTCCCGAACAGCACCGCTGTATTTTTAAACGTATGCCGCGCCGTCACCGTGGCCCCGCGATATTTATCTCGTCGCGAACTCTGCAGCAAAAAATCCGAGCCAATCTGCCCCGGCGAAAGCGTCTCGTACACCAGCCCGTGATGCCCGTCGCGCGCAAGCAATTCCGCGCTCACTAGCGTGTTCTCTCCGATCCGCTCTTGCCATCCCACGCTCGCAATATCGAAATATGGCTGCTGCAAACTCGGCAGCCCGCCCGCCGGCAAAATAAACGCGCTCGTCGCCGGCCCCTGCAACGGAATTTTTCCCGTCGGGTCGTACAGCGTATCCACTTCCTGCTGGTCATACGCCTGCCCGATCAGGGAAAGATTCAGCGGAATGTCATACATTCCCCAACCAACCGAAAATTTCGCGCGATTATCTTTCCACGGCATCCAGTTCACGGCCACTCGCGGCTGCACCAGCCCCGCCTGAAACAAGCGGTCCCAATCCGCGCGCACGCCCACCTGCGCCACCACATGCGCATTCGGCGACCACGAATCCTGAACGAATCCGCCCGCCAGCGTGTTCGCCACGTGAAAATTGGCATCCCCCGCGAATGTCGTCAGCCGGTCCAGCGACAAATCCGCGCGCAGCGCTTGAATCTCTCCCCGCGTCGAATCCTGCGTCAGCTCCACACCGGAAATATTCGCGCCCGCGGAAACCGTGTGCGTCCCAAACCATTTCAACGGCCCGCGAATCGCGCTCCCAAAAAGTTGATACCGCCGCGCGTCCTGCTGCAATGCTTGGAAATAATTTCCTTCCGCCCCATTCACCAGCAGAACATACGGCGCAGTGCCCTGCGGCATCGCATTAATAACCGAATCCTCCACGGCAATGCCGACGTCCACCACAGTCTTCTCGAAGTAACTCTGCTCCTTCACCACTCCAAACAGTTCCCGCCCGGTCGTATCCGTAGTCGTCGATTGCGGATGAAGTGCATCCAGTCCGGCATTCCCGGCGGTCTCCACATTCGCCAGAAATCCCACGTGCAAACTGTGGTTCTCGGACATCTTCCACAGTAGCCGCGACCAGCTATCTCCTGCCCAATTCCGCGCCATATCCGGTTGCCCCGGCGGCAATCCAGTGATCAGCGACAGCGTGTGGAACAAATCAATCGATTCCGCAAACCACAATTCCCCCGGAATAATCGGCCCCGAAAGCGTCACTCGCGGATAATAATTTCCCAGCTGCACGCCATCTTGCACATTGATCCCCGGAATAAAATCCACCGCGTTGAATCGCCACTTATCATCGCCCTCACGCGTCTGGTAGTTCAGGATAGCCCCGCCCGGATGCGCATACTCCGCCCCAAATCGTCCCGTCTGCACTTCCGCCGTGCGCACCGCGTCCACGATCATCTCCGAAGTCTGCCCATTGCTCGCTGGGTCGCCCACCTCCACCCCGTCCAGCAGGTATTGCACCTCCGTGTTGCTCGCGCCCGCGATGTGCAGCAGGCCAGCGTTGTCCATCGTCACCTGCGGCATGGCAATCAGGCTTTGCGCCAAATTGTGCGCACTCGGCACCGGCAGGTCCGTGATCTCCCGCGCGCTCAGCGTCTCCGTGCTCTGGGTCGCCGTCGGCTCAATGCGATTCTCCGGCACCGTCACGTCCACCTTCTCCCGCACCTCCTCCTCATGATTCAACGTGAACGTGAATTCTCCCGTCTCCGCCGTCAGGAAAACCTTCTCACCCGCCAGCACGAAGAACCCCAGCTTCTCAATCCGCGTTTTGTATTCACCAGGAGGGACACCCGCGATGGCAAAGTACCCGGCGTCATCGCTCAACGCAGAAAAAAACTGCCCGCCAGCGGATTCAAGTTTTACTTGAGCTCCGCCAACGGGCAGTCCATTCTCATCCAGCACACGCGCCTTCAACACCAGGCGCGAATCCGCAGCAACGCCGCCGCCCACAAACAACACGAGCGCGAACAGCGCCGCGATCACCAGCCGAAGTCTCCTCACCGCAACTCCCCATGAGCCGGGCAATCGACTTCAAGTTCTACTTCAACTACACAAGATCCCTGCCGATGGTCTTCCGTGTAGCGCTGGCTTTTATGCCAGCGCCTTGCGGCGTTCCACCTCTTCATATTCCCTGGTTGCGTCGGCCTCCAGCCGGCGAGATGCCGGCGCTACAAAGACCGCAAGCACCGCCAGCGACCGCTACTTCTTCTTACTCTTCGCCTTCTTCTGTTTCTCCTCCACCACCGCCTGCGCCGCCGCCAATCTCGAAATCGGCACGCGGAACGGCGAAGCGCTCACATAATTCATACCCACCTGGTGGCAGAACTTCACGCTGTCGGCATCGCCGCCATGCTCGCCGCAGATCCCCACCTTCAAATTAGGACGCGTCGACCGGCCCTTTTCGATGCCCCACTTGATCAGCATCCCCACGCCCTTCACATCCAGCGTCTGGAACGGATCGCCACTAAACACACCCGCCTTCTTCTCATCCACATAGTCCGCCAGGAAGCGCCCCGCGTCATCGCGAGAGAGCCCCATCGTCGTTTGCGTCAGGTCGTTGGTGCCGAACGAGAAAAATTCCGCCACTTCGGCAATCTCATCCGCCAACAACGCCGCGCGCGGCAACTCAATCATCGTCCCCACCAGGTACGGTAGCTTCACACCGGCCTTCTTCAGCAGGTCATCCGCAACCCGCCGGGTGGCATCGGCCAGAATCCTCAACTCTTGTTTATCCAGAGTCAGCGGAATCATGATCTCAGGTAACACTTTAACTCTGCCTTTGTGGCATTCGATCGCCGCTTCAATGATCGCCCTCACCTGCATCTCCAGAATTTCTGGATAGGTGATGGACAACCGGCAGCCGCGATGGCCCAGCATCGGGTTCGCCTCATGCAATTGCTCTACGCGGCGCGCCACTGTCTCCACAGGGATGCCCAGTTCCGTCGCCAGTTCCGCCTGCTTCGCACGATCATGCGGCACAAACTCGTGCAGTGGTGGATCGATCAAGCGAATAGTCACCGGGAATCCGTCCATGGCCTGAAAGATTCCGATGAAGTCGCGCCGCTGGAACGGCAACAACTTATCCAGCGCCTTTACGCGCTTCTCTTTGTCGTCCGCCAGAATCATTTCCTGGATCGCGCGCTGCCGCTCTTGGCTCTTCTCCGGAAATTCAAAGTCCGTGAAGAACATATGCTCGGTGCGGCACAATCCAATTCCCTCCGCGCCGAACTCGATGGCCTTGCGCGCATCCTGCGGCGTATCCGCATTCGTGCGCACCCCCAGCCGGCGAATGCCGTCTGCCCATTTCATGATCGTCTGGTAGGCCTTCGGAAATTCCGGCGTCACCAGCGGCAAAGCGTCGATGTACACCGTGCCTTCGCTGCCATCTAGTGTCAGCCACTCCCCTTCTTTCACCACTTTGCCGCTCTTGCCGTCTTTCATCGACTTGCTCTTGTAGTCGATGTCCAATGACTCCGCACCCACGATGCAGCACTTGCCCCACCCGCGCGCCACCACCGCGGCGTGCGAAGTCTTCCCTCCCGTCGCGGTCAGGATTCCCTGCGCCACAGCCATGCCGCCCACATCTTCCGGGCTGGTTTCGCGTCGCACCAGGATCACCTTCTCGCCCTTCTTGGCCCACTCTTCCGCATCGGCTGCGTTGAAGACAACTTTGCCCACGGCCGCACCCGGCACAGCATCGATCCCGTGCGCCAGGATCTTCGACTGCAGGGACTTCTTATCCACCTTGGAATCGATCACCGGATAGAACAAGCGCTCGATATCTTCCGGCTTCACGCGCAGGACCGCTTCTTCCTTGGTGATCAGCTTTTCATTGGCCATGTCCATGGCGATCTTGAAGGTGGCCGCGGGAGTCCGCTTGCCGGTCCGCGTCTGCAGCATGTACAGCTTGCCCTCTTCGATTGTGAATTCCATGTCCTGCATGTCTTTGTAGTGATTCTCAAGTTTTACTCGAACCTTCTCGAGCTGCGCATATGCCTTCGGCATGATCTTCCCCAACTGCGTCAGGTGTACCGGCGTGCGAATTCCCGCCACCACATCTTCGCCCTGCGCATTGGTCAGGTAGTCGCCATAGAAAATCTTTTCGCCGGTACTCGGGTCGCGCGTGAAGCACACGCCCGTTCCCGAATTATCGCCGGTGTTGCCGAACACCATCTGCACCACGTTCACCGCCGTGCCGAGCAGCCCTGTGATTTTTTCCACGCGACGATACGTCACCGCCTTCTCCGCCATCCACGATCCAAACACCGCGCCAATCGCTCCCCACAACTGCTCCATCGGATCGTCGGGAAAATCCTTCCCCGCTTTTTCCTTGAAGTACGACTTGTACTCCGCCACTAGTTCCTTCCAGCCGCTGGCTGGCACATCCGTATCCAACTTCACGCCAAGGCGATCTTTCATCGCGCGCAGCCGGTGTTCCAGATCTTCCTTCGACAACCCCATGACCACTGTCGAATACATCTGCACGAAGCGGCGATAGGCGTCATACGCGAAGCGTTCGTTTTTCGTCGCGCCCGCCAGCCCCCGCACGGACTTGTCCGTCAAGCCCAGGTTCAGAATCGTCTCCATCATCCCGGGCATCGACCGCGCCGAGCCCGAGCGCACGCTCACCAGCAGCGGATTCTTCGGATCGCCCAGCTTCTTCCCTGTGGCCTTCTCCAGCTTGGCCACGTTCTCTTTCACCTGCTTCGCCAGCTCTGCGGGATACTTCTTTCCGTTCTTATAAAAGTAGTCGCACGTCTCCGTCGAAATCGTAAACCCGGCGGGCACCGGTAGACCGATCTTGGTCATCTCCGCCAACCCGGCCCCTTTGCCGCCGAGCACGTCGCGCCATTCGCCATCTCCCTCAGCTTTGCCTGCACCAAAAAAATAGACCCACTTTTTCACGGTACGCCTCTCTCTGTAATTTGACTTACTTACTCTCTACCACCGGCCTCAACTCTAGCCCGTACACAAAACTCGTTTTGGTCGGCGCGCCGACCAAATTTCTTAGTAGGGGTCCAGCATTGGACCCCACCTACCCAACTCCCAGTGCCAACTTCCGCCTCTACCTACGAAACATCGTGCGCACCTATAACGCAGCAATGCGGCGTCCCTACCAGGAATCTTCAATGTCGGCGCGCCGACCAAAGCTCAAAACCCGCATCCCACTCACTTCGCTTCTCCACTCATAGTAGCGCCGGCTTCCAGCCGGGCTCTTCCGCAACGCCAGCCGGCGAGATGTCGGCGCGCCGACATTGCGACTCGCGGCGTCTCACGCGGCTTTAACCCCTACGACATCTCAAAATAACGCCGCCAGACCCGCTTGCCATGTAGGGCTGGCCTTCGGAGGCCGGCTGTTTCTTATACCAACCAAACAAAACCTAACGGCCCACCTCGGAAGGGGGCCTACAAAACCGGTCCATCACTTCTCGGTCGGCGCGCCGACCAACACTCAAAGCCAACACCAATCCCGACTTCACCCATGCTGTAACCACCTGTCATTCCGAGTGAGGCGGAGGACCCTGCTTTCGCTTCCTTCCGCGCCGCCGCGCCAACTCACTCTTGGTAGCGCCGGCTTCCAGCCGGCTCTTCCGCAACCCCAGCCGGCAAGATGCCGGCGCTGCAAAAAGTCCGGCGACGCCGCCTTGGAAGGCGCGCCGACCAAACTACTTTTCTTCTCCCGCCAACTCTGAAAAGTCCGCGATCGTCGTAAACTCGCGCAGCAACTCCGCCAGTAGCGCCAAGCGGTTCTTCCGCACCGCCTCATCTTCTGCCATCACCATCACGTCCAGGAAGAACTGGTCCACCGCCTTGCGCAACCCGGCAATCTCCTCCAACGCTTCCTGATACCGCCCCGCTCTCTTATCCTCGCTGACGGTCCCCGCGGCCTTGCGCATCGCCGCATACAGTTCCCTCTCCGCGTCCTTCTCGAACAGGTCCTTATTAATGGTCAGCACTTCGTCACCAAGATTCGCCTTCTCCAGAATACGCCGCACGCGCTTGAACGACACCGCCAGCGGCTCAAAGTTCTTCGACTTGCGAATGGCCTTCAACGCCTTCAGACGCTTCTCCACATCCACCAGATCGTCTTTGCCGGCGGCCAGCACCGCGTTCACTTCGTCGTATGCGTAGCCTGATTTTTCTCGCAGCACGAACCGCGCGCGCTCCAGCAAAAACTCCAGCACCTGCGCTTCTTGCGCCGGCGTGATCGCCTTCTTCGGCGCGTTCGTCAGCAGCGCCTTGGCCGCCGCGCCGATGAACAGCGACAGTGACACATACATCTTCTTCTCCAGAATAATCTTCACGATGCCCAGCGCGGCGCGCCGCAACGCATACGGATCGCTCGAGCCCGTCGGCACCACGCCCACCGAGAAACAGCCCACGATCGAATCCAGCTTGTCCGCCAGCGCCACCGCGCATCCCGTCAGGTTACGCGGGATCGGATCCTCCAGTCCCACCGGGCGGTAATGGTCGTACACGGCGTCCGCCACTTCCTCCGATTCCCCTTGCGCCTTCGCATAGAGTCCGCCAACCACGCCCTGCAATTCCGTGAACTCGCGCACCATTTCCGTGGCCAGATCGCACTTCGCCAGTTCCGCCGCGCGGTCCGCATCCGCCACATGCGCCTGATGCACGCCCAGGTTGTACCAACCCTCGGCCAGCCAGCGCGCAATGGCCCGCACGCGCTCCACCTTGTCAAAGTAACTCCCCAGCCGCGATTCGTATGTGACCTTCTGTAACTTCGGCAAGATTTCCGCCAACTTCACTTTCTGGTCGGACTCCCAGAAGAATCGCGCGTCCGCAAAGCGCGCCCGCAGCACGCGTTCATGCCCCGCGCGCACCAGCCCCTTCGTATCTTTCGCTAGGTTGATCACCGCCAGAAAGTGCGGCGCCAGTTCCCCGCTTGCACTGAGCCGCGAAGTGCCCCGCTTCTCCACCGCGAAGTACTTCTGATGGCCGCGCATCACCGTGATCAAAATTTCGTCGGGCAGTTCCAGGAATGACGGATCGAAGTCGCCTTCAATCACGCTCGGGTATTCGTTCAGATAGGTCACCAGGTCCAGCAGGTGCGCGTCTTCGTGGACATGCGTGCCGGTACGCTTACTGTGCGCCGCCAGTTCGCGTGTGATTTTTTCGCGCCGCTCTTCCGGGCGCACAATCACGCCATTGGCGCGCAGCTTCTTCTCGTAGTCCGCAAAGTTCGTTACGCGAATGTGCGGCTGTCCCAGGAAGCGATGCCCGGTCGTAGTGTCTCCCGCAGCGACTCCGCCGAAGGAAAACTCCAGCGGCTTGCCGTCCAGCAGCGCCACGATCCAGCGAATGGGCCGGATGAACCGCGCGCCCTTAAGGCCGGTCCATGTCATGGTCTTCGGCCACGGTAGGTCATGGATCACCCGCGGCAAAATCTCCAGTAACAATTCGTGCGCAGTGCGGCCACGCTTGGTGACCCGCGCGGCGATGCTTTCGCCCTTTGGCGTGGTCACCATGATGAGCTCGTGCAACGCCACGCCTTGCTTTTCCGCGAAGCTAACCGCCGCCCGTGTGGGCGCGCCTTCTATGTCGTAAGCCACAGCCTTCGGCGGCCCGGTCACTTCCATCTCTACATCCGCCTGCTTCGCAACGATCCCGCGCACCACCGCCGTCAAGCGCCGCGGCCCGCCAAATATTTCAACGGTGGTTCCTTCGCTCAAACTCTCCGCGGTCAAATGCTTTTCGATAATCGTCTGCAGCGCCGCCACCGCCCCAGGCAGCATCCCCGCTGGAATCTCCTCTGCCCCAATCTCAAACAGCAATTCCACCCGGCGGCTTGGATCCGCCGGCCGCGAAGCGGCGCGAGCCGCGCTCTTTGACGGCGCCATCTTCTTCGAGACCGCCGCCTTCTTCGAACTTTTCTTCACGGCACTCATCCGGCCACCTCAGACCAAATCAAAAATGTCGGCGCGCCGACCAATTCCTGTCGCCGCAACTTCCTGGGCTCATTTGCAACCCGCCGACCGAACGAATCCGTAGAGCCATTCCTGGCAGCGCCGGCTTCCCGCCGGCTTGCGCGGTAGTGCCGGCTCGAAGCCGGCGCTACCAAGGACGCCGCCGCGAATGTCGGCGCGCCGACCAAATTTTGCGTACTCATCGCCGCACCTCATGGCGCTTGTCCCCTGGCAATGTCGGCGCGCCGACCGGGTCTTTGCCACCGCTTTGTTCGAGGTAGGCCGCAGCCGTCCGGCACGCCAGCGTGCGCACGCGCTGCATCAACGCCGCGCGCTCCGTCGTCGAAATCACACCGCGCGCATCCATCAGATTAAACAGGTGCGAGCACTTCAGGCAGTGATCGTAAGCCGCCAGGATCGGGTAGCGCTCCCGCGTCTTGGTCGGCGCGCCGACCGAACTTCCCTCCGCCGCAACCTGCCACGCCTCATGTCCGCGACCGTGGCCCTCTTTGGTCGGCGCGCCAACCAACTGCTTCCACCCGTCCAGGAGTTCCTTGGCTTCCTTCTCATGCAACTCAAACTCGGATCGCAGCGCCTTGGCGTCGCTCTTCTCGAAGCTGTACTCCGAAAGCTGCTGCTCTTCTGCCAGCCGAATCTGCCCGTAGGTCATGTCCTTCGTCCAGCGGATGTCGTACACGCTCTCGACGTCCTGCAGGAAAGAGCAGATGCGTTCCAGCCCGTAGGTGATCTCCGCGGAGATGGGGTCCAAGTCGATCCCGCCGCTCTGCTGGAAGTAGGTGAACTGGGTAATCTCCTGGCCGTCGAGCAGCACCTGCCAGCCGATGCCCCAGGCACCGAGCGTCGGCGATTCCCAGTTGTCTTCCTCGAAGCGAATGTCGTGCGCACGCAGGTCGATGCCGATCGCTCCCAGGCTGCGCAAGTACAAATCCTGGATGTCCGCCGGAGACGGCTTCAGGATCACCTGGTACTGAAAATGTTTGTAGAGCCGGTTCGGGTTTTCGCCATAGCGTCCGTCGGCGGGTCGACGCGAGGGCTGGACATACGCCACCCGATAGGGCGCCGGACCAAGGACGCGCAGGAAAGTTTCCGGGTGCATTGTACCGGCACCGACCTCGGTGTCATACGCCTGCTGAAGGACGCACCCTTGCTTGTCCCAGTAATGCATGAGCTTCATAATGAGCTCTTGAAAAGTGAGTCCGAGAGGCTGCAGCCTGAGCCTGGATTCAAGTTTTACTTTAGCTGTCACAAGCACTCCTAAAGTGTTTCTTGAGCATTGAAATTATCTGCGCACCCGCGAAAACCTGTCGGATCTATGCAGCCTTCGTGCGAACCTGAGGCGCATCAGTGCTGCGCCTCTACCCGGAATCTTCACCCATCTCGTCGCCGACATTTGGAGTGCGGGAGCCCGGCTTCCGCTTTTGCCCAAACTCAAATTCGAGCTAGACCGATCGGCGGCAGCCCTGCTGCCAGCAAACCCGGTCGGCGCTCCGACTAATCTCCAGGTGCCGCGACTCCCCTCTTGGTAGCGCCGACATCTTGCCGGCGGGTGTGGCTGGGCCGGCTGGAAGCCGGCGCTACCAAGGATGGCGTCATGTTTCTAGCAGCGTGCGCGTCGCCAGCCTGCGCTCAGTGTGATGCTCGATCCAGTTGAGGCCGGCGTCGCGCAACTCTTGCACTCCCGGTAGTGCCGTCAGCCCTTCGTCCAACTGGTCCAGGCGCTGCTTGGCGAAAACTTCCGCCAGTTCCCGCGCCTCGTGCGACACCGGCTTCATTCCCGGGCGGCGATGCTCCGCGTCATACAAGCCGGGATGAAACGAATCCTGGAATGCGCTTCCCTTCCCAAACGGCTGGCCGCACACGGCGCAAAGATCGAAGCGCGGCAGGCAACCCGCCAGGCGCACCGTCCAGAACGCGAAGTAGGCCAGCGACAGAGCGGTGGCGGCGCGACGCTCGACTTCCTTGGCGGTCAGCAGGACCAGGCGGAACATCGCTTCGTTCACTTCGTGTTCCGGCAAAACCTGCTCGACGGTTTCGCTGACCAGCGCGAGGCCGGTGCTGAGGCTGTAATCGCTCTGGGCCTTATTGAAGGAGTCGAGCAATTCGGCCTGCTGGATGCGCACAAGATCGCGCGTTTCCCGTTCGACGTACCAGATCCGCACGTGAGACAGCACCTGGAGCGTTGAACCGTAGCGGTTCTTCAGGCGGCGCGCGCCGGCGGCTACACCACGCATACGACCCGAGGAGCGGCCCAGGAAACTGACCAGGCGGTCCGCCTCACCCAGAGGGAAAGTCTTCAGGATGATGGCTTCCGTTTCGCGGGCAGGCATGCGCAATGTCGGCGCGCCGACCGCGAAGCGGGCGAAGCGTTTACGGCGCTTCCCGCGCAAAACGAGCGCGCGTGCAGAACATACTTACTTACCATACGCACTGCAGATGACGCAATGACGGCGTGCCGAAAGCTGTGGAGATTGGCGCTGGGAAGGCGAGGCGGGCGGTGCGGGGACAAGAGTGCGTCGCGCTTCGTCAAGATATGCGCGAGTCGCAGTCCGTAGGAGAAGTAAGTTACAGCCAGAGGAACAACAATGTCGGCGCGCCGACATCTATGGCGGCGTTGTTGTTCTTTGTAGCGCCGGTATCTTGCTGGCTGGAAGCCGGCGCTACCAAGAATTGTTTATGGATGAGTTCGGGCAAAGCGGGCGATGCGCGGTGGGCGGCAAGTTCGGTCGGCGCACGGACATGGGGCGCGGCAGTGCTGCGCCCTACCCAAAGCAATGTCGGAGCTTGGGCATTCGCGGCGGCGTTCGAGCCTTTTAATGGAGACGGCCTTCTGAGGCCGTCCGTTGCTCTCTAGTTACCGCGAGCTAGGATGCAGCCATTCAACTGCGTTGCTCTGGCGGTGACAGAGTTTGCGTCGGAAAAGCGGCGGCTGGGCCGCCGCACTCCAAAGGCTTGCGGGACGATATTCGAGGAAATCCCAATATTAAATGGCATTTTCGAAGTGCCCAGATTCTGTTAACCAGGATTCGCGCTGATGAATATTATAGGACGCGGGCGTGTGGGTGGTTGATGCGAGCTGTCCCGCCGTAGTTCTGCTTCCCTCCCTGGCTTTTGGCGGCCTTCTGGGCGGTGAGCAAGCTCACAGAGCTTGCCCCGTTTTTGCTTTTCGAATTGGGGGAATTGCAGTAGCGTAATCGCATCTTGGTCAGAGAAATTCCGGGGGCGTGCGATGCGTATCTGGCGGTGTGGTGTGTGGCTGGTGGCGGCGCTGGCGCTGGCGGCTGTTGTGAGGGCGCAGACGATTGCGTGCTCTTCGGATGGCACTAAGAAATACTGCGTCGTGGACACCACGCAGGGGGCGCATCTGGTGAAGCAGCGCAGCGACGCGCCGTGCAAGCAGGGAGAATCGTGGGGCTATGACGATAAGGGCGTATGGGTGGACCACGGCTGCGGGGGAGACTTTGCGCCCGGCCCGGGGGCGGCGACTGCGGCGGTTGGCGCCATGAAAATCGTGACGTGCACTTCGAACGGCGGGAAGAAGTATTGCGACGCGAACACGCACCACGGGATAAAACTGGTGAAGCAACATGGGGACGCGCCCTGCAAGGAGGGCTCGTCGTGGGGCTATGACGGCTTGGGGATTTGGGTGGACCAGGGATGCAGCGCGGACTTTGCGCTGGGCGGAGCGGCACAACCAGCAGCGGGGGGATTGAGCGATGAGGCGAAGGCCAAATCAGCGGAAGACAAAACGTGTTTGAAGGAAGCGGGCAAGGCGCGGTCGGATCAGATGGTGAAGCAGTGCTTGCAGGTTTCTCCGGCGACGCACCCGCCGTGCAACGCGCAGAATTCCTGCGAACTGATCACCGATGAGATTCGCCGGAGTTGCCAGTTGCTGGGGACGGATGGGCCGGGATTTTGCAGCGGCTATCTTAAATAAGGAATGTGGATTTGGTCGGCGCGCCGACGGTTTCATTATCTCTTCTTAGGGGTCCAGCAATGCTGGACCCCGTTTCGGCAAAATCGTTTGCGCTTGCAAGCGCGACGCTAAGATCGTGCGGACAAGGGGCGCAGCAGTGCGGCGCCCCTACCCCGAATCGGAGGCTTTGTCGGCACGCAGAGAATCGCGGCGGCATTAAGTGCTTGGTAGCGCCGGCATCTTGCCAGGTGGAAGCCGGCGCTACCAAGAATCAGATTCGTACAAAGGTTCAGAGATGAACGATGATGGTTGGGCGGTTCGTGCGGCCGATGGCTGCGCGCCCTAGGGTTCCGCGATGATTCCGCTTAAGGACGATAATCCGACACGCACGTTTCCGTTTGTCAATTGGGCGTTGATTGCGACCAACGTGGTCGTGTTCTTCTATCAGGTGCGATTGCCACCGCATGCGGCGCAGGCGTTCCTGATGCACAATGCCACCGTGCCGATGCGCATTCCGGCGTTTCTGGCGGGATACCTTGGCTTCAAGATGGCGTTCTATCCCATGTTCACCAGCATGTTTCTGCATGGCGGGTTGATGCACCTGCTGGGGAACATGCTGTTCCTTTATGTGTTCGGGGACAACGTGGAGGATTACTTCGGCCACCTGGGCTACCTGATTTTTTATTTGTTCTGCGGAGTCGGGTCCGGGTTCATCCATGTGCTGTTCAACTGGCACTCTTCCCTGCCGGCGATTGGGGCGAGCGGGGCGATTAGTGGAGTGATGGGCGCGTACCTGGTGCTGTTCCCCCGGGCGAATGTGCTGATGCTGTTCTTCATTTTCCTGATTCCGATTCCGGCGGTGTTTGTTCTGGGCTATTGGTTCGTCCTGCAATTCCTCGAAGGCATCGGAGAATTCGGAGCATCCGCTATCGGCGGCGTAGCGTGGTGGGCGCACATCGGCGGCTTTCTGATGGGCGTATCGATCACTTTGCTGGTGAAGAAAAGCAGTAGGTAGTCGGTAGTTAAGAGCGGACCGTGATTGGCCTACAGTTCAGCAGAACTAACAGCCCAACGCAAAGAGCGCAAAGTTAATCGCAGAGGGCACGGAGAGTTTAATCGCAAAGAGAACTGCGCGGTGGTCGCCGAGTTCGCCGCCGCCAAAACTTCA
>Ga0210390_10002766_pt1 | contig 15337 bp, 12 predicted proteins | sample IncBWH11OmetaG_FD_161050 | JGI IMG/M metagenome (GOLD analysis project Ga0210390, IMG submission 161050) | Forest soil microbial communities from Barre Woods Harvard Forest LTER site, Petersham, Massachusetts, United States - Inc-BW-H-11-O ... | reverse complement strand
GCGCCGATCAGGGCGACGGGGCCGCGGGAGGAGGCACTGACCAGGTCAGTTGCTGCGCGCGCAAAACCCGTGGTGTCGGTATTGTAGCCGATCAGCCCGTTATCGCGGACGACAACGGTATTGACGGCGCCGATCCGGGCTGCGTCCGGCGACAGTTCGTCGAGCAGATCGAGCACGGCCTCCTTATAGGGAAAGGTGACGTTGATGCCCGCAAAACCGAGCCGGCGAACGCCTTCGAGCATCAGCTTCAGTTCGTCTCGTCCGGCGCCGGCGATCTCGATAAGCTGATAGTGGCAACGTAGATCCAGCGCCTCGGCGGCCTTTTCGTGCATGTCGGGCGAGGCCGAATGCGCGATCGGCGCACCCAGCAAGCCCGTAAGAATGCAGCCGGGGCGATTCGATCTGGGATTTGCGGATTTCATCGTTTGGTTACCAGTGGCGGCGGCTCGGGCCGGTGAAATACCGGATCGAGGCCGGCACGACGATAGCGGTTCGCCGATCTAACACAATTACCCCGTTATTCGACAAACGTAACATCATGTTAATTTCTTCGAAGCACCTTGGGCAGCCCTCTTTGATCCCTGTCGCACCGGACCGCCCGCCCGCATTTCCGAACGCAGGCATTCGATAAAGTGTTCGATGTGAAGCGACAGCGGCGCGCCCCGCTTCACCGCGATGTAAGTATCGAATCTGGTCGGCTCGGTGATCCGCAGCAATTCGATCCCGGGATAGCCGCCATGGGCGACGGTGAACTGATCGATGACGGCGATGCCGAGGCCTGCCTTGACCAGCGCGCACACCGTGGTGCCGAACCGCGCACGGATGGTGATGTCGTAGTCGAGCTTCTTGCGGGCGAAGATCTCGGCCATGATCCGGCCATAGGGGTCGTTGGGATCGATGCCGATCAGCGGATAGCGGATGATCTCCGAAGCGGAGATTTGCTTGCGCCCGGCAAGCTCGTGCCCGATCGGGACGATGCAGAACAACTCGCCGGAGGCGAGCGGCAGGAAGTCGAGGCCGGAGTGATCGAGCCGATAGCTCATGGCGACGCAATCGCCCCGCCCCAGCAACAGGTAATCGACCGCCTCTTCGATCTTGAGGATGTTGATGTCGATCCGCAGCTCGGGGTAACGCCGCCGCACCCGTTCGATGGCGCGCGGTACCATGACCTGCGAAATGCTCGGCACCGAACCGATGCGCAATTCCGAAAGCGCGCCGCGCCCGATCTTGGAGATGATCTCGGTGAGGTCGTCGACCTTCTTGTAGACGCCGTTGATCTGCTCGAAAATGTTCTGCGCTTCGGGCGTCGGAAAATACCTTCCGTTCTGGCGCTGGAAGAATCGGAGGCCGAGCGACTTTTCGGTGTATTTGACCAGACGGCTGATGCCGGGCGCCGATACGTTGAGAAGTTTCGCTGCCCCGCCGATCGTGCCGGTCACCATCACGGCGCGGATCACTTCGACCTGCCGCAGCGTCATCATGGGTCCAAGACTCCTGCCACCATCGCAGTGCGGCATCGACGCCGCCCGCCGGAAATGGATCGGCCGAATACTATATCGGAAATTGGCGCTGACGATAGCGCACCGGCCAAGCTGGCGCGACGCCTGCCGATGATCTGATCATGCACCGCGATGCCGAGTGGACCCACACCGTCGCAAAATCGTTTGCCCCTCAGCGCATAGAAGGCCTAACCCGAAACAGAGCGGTGCGCGAAGAATGCGATCAGCAGGCCAAATCCGAGCATCGCGAGGAGATTTCCGCCCAGCGTCCATGACGTGAATTGCGGTATGTGTCCAATCGCAGACAGCGGCACCACCACGTAATTCATCACCACGAACACGCCGACGCCGTAAGCCAGGCCGCCAGCGATCCAGTGCTGCTTGAGTTCGCCGATGCGATTGCTGACGAGAATGTAAATGGTGGCGATGATTAGCGACATCAGCCACTGCAGCACGAGACCCAATATCACCGCGGGCAGTCCACCTTGGAACGAGGCCTTGCCCAGCAGACCACTGGCAATCACCAGGAGGATCACGAGTGGGCTTCTGTCGTTGATGAGCGCAGCTGCGCCGATATCGAGCGTGCCGGCGATCAAGCCGCCGAGAAGAATCGCGACCGGAGTGGAGAAAGACGTTGTCATGGCGTGAGCCCGCCTGGCTGCTGGATACGCAGATCACCGCCCCGCGGCCGGCGACCACGGGTGATGTTTCAGTTGAGTAATATTGTATAGATCGATACATTCAGTGTCAATGTCGTATTGATTGGGCGCGAGGAAGGAAAGCAACGCTTGCCTCGAAAACCTCAGGGTGCTGCTCCCGGAACGCCTCCCTGAACCAGCGTGTCTTCAGGAAGCCAACCGGGCCGGGCCATCCTGTTTGGCTTTGACGGCGCGTCCGTCCCGATCCTCGTGAGCGTCCGGGCCATACCAGGCTGTGGTATCGAACAGGCCGAGCCTGGAGACCTGCGCCGGATATTTCGCCGCAAATCCCTGCGAACGCCCACAAAGCCGGCCGCCATATCGGTCATTGCCACATCGATAAGTTGCACAACCTGGAATTTTTACTGTCGACGGGATTTGTGGTGTCGTGCTTCCCTGTGAGGATCGAGCGGGTTTCCGCGGGCTGGATCCGGGCGGTGGCGATCATCGATGGCTGAAGCTACAACCGGCCGAGTTTGATCAAAGGTCCCGCAGGGACCGACAGGGAGGATGCCATGAATGGCCAACACCACTGGTCGTATCGGAACTGCGCATGCTGCGAGGCAGGCACGCTTTCCTTGACGAGCGGGGCGCTGAATCGGCGCAAATTCATCGCGGCCGCGGCAGCGATGGCCACGGTCGGGCTCGGCAAGCCCGAGAGCGCCGCGGCGCAGACGGCTGAAGCGACCAAACCGTTCCGCATCGATATCCATCACCATTTGTCGCCACCGGCCTACGTCGCAGCGTCGAACGCCAACAATTTCGGCGATCCTCCGATGAAGAACTGGACCCCGGAAAAATCTCTCGAGGATATGGACAAAGCTGGCGTTGCGGTTGCGATCCTCTCGGTGACCACGCCGGCTCTCAATTTCACCTCCGGTGAACCCGCGCGCAAGCTAGCGCGCGAGTGCAACGACTACGGCGCCAAGCTGGTCGCCGACCATCCCAGCCGCTTCGGCAACTTCGCGATGATTCCGCTGACCGATATCGACGGCAGCCTGCAGGAGATCGCCTACGCGCTCGACACGCTCAAGGCCGACGGGATCGGCTTGATGACGAGCTACGGCGACAAATGGCTCGGCGACCCTCTGTTCCTGCCGGTGATGGAAGAGCTCAATCGGCGCAAAGCAGTGGTTTTTACCCATCCGACCTTGGCCAATTGCTGCGTCAATCTCGTCAAGACCCAACCGCCGGCGATGATCGAATTCGCTACCGACACGACCCGTACGATCGCAGACATCGTGTTTAGCGGCGGCGCGCAGAAGTTTCGCGACATCCGCTGGATTTTCTCGCACGCCGGCGGAACGATGCCATTCCTGATCGAGCGCTTTGTCCGCAATCCGCAGCTCGATCCGAAAGCAAAGGCAGCCGTGCCGGATGGAACACTGGCCGAACTCAGGCGCTTCTATTACGACACCGCGCAGACCTCTAACAAAAGTTCGATGTCGGCGCTCGCGGCCATCATTCCCGTCTCGCAGATCGTCTTCGGCACGGACTTCCCGTACCGAACCGGCATCGACCACGTCAACGGCTTGCGCGACACCGGCGTTTTCACCGACGCGCAGCTGATGGATATCGAACGCGGCAACGCGCTCAAGCTTCTGCCGCGGTTCGCCAGCTAGCTGTGTCGATCATCGTTGTTACCGCTTCGCCGCAGTGCCCCGCGCGTGACATATCAGGCAGAACTCTTTCGTCGTCGGAGGATAAGAAAGGCAATGCCCAAACACACGACGACCGCCGCGGCTGCCATGCCGGCGCGGGCGAGCGCGAGCAGTGGAGAGGAGGGGCCGCCCCTGCGCTCCTCCGCGACCTGTGGTTCGGTGATGGTGGTGTCGGCTGAGCCATAATGGGCGAGCACGTAGTTGCCCAGCACCACAATGTCGCGATCGCTGAGCGGATTGGCATCGGTCGCGTGGCCGCCAAAGCCGGGCATGAAGGCCTGTCCCCCCGACGTGGTCCGATCCACGCCGTACAGGATGGCGGCAATGAGGTTGGTCGGGTTCTTCGCGCCGGTGGCCGAGTTCGAGAACAGGCTCGGATAGTAGCCGTCCTTGCTGCCTTGACCTTCAGCCGAATGGCAGGAGCCGCAATTGCCTTGAAACAGCGCCGCGCCGCTCGGATCGGCATCGTTATCAGACTTGATGCCGTCGCGTCCGCGCAACGCAGCGAGTTCGGAGAACATCTTTCCGGCCGTGAAGCGGGAAGCATCGTCGGCTGGACCGTGGACGGCGGCCACGCTCTTGATATAAGTCGCGATGGCGTCGAGGTCCGCGGCGGTAAGGTGCTGGAAACTGTCTTCGACCGCTTCGCCCATGCTTCCGGCGGCCTGCGCCTTTCCGGACAGGTGTCCCGTGCGCAAATAGGCGGCGAGTTCTTCCTTGGTCCAGCGTCCAATGCCGCTTATCGGGTCCGACGTGATGTTGGGCGCGTACCAGGGCCCGACCTGCGCGCCCGACAACGCACGGCTGGCCTCCTCCTGCATCAGAAAGCCACGCGGCGTATGACAGGTGCTGCAATGCGCGGCGCCCTGCACGAGGTAAGCGCCTCGATTCCATTCCGGCGATTGATGCGGGTCCGGCACGAAGGCTGCCGAGTCCAGGAACAGCAGGTTCCACGCGATCATCGACGCGCGTATGTTCATCGGAAACGGCAGCTGGGTCGGCGGCGGGCGCTGTTCGACCGGCTTTACCGTCTGCGTGAAATACAGGTAAAGCGCATGCGCGTCGTCTTCGGTGAACTTCGCATAGGATGTGTATGGCATCGCGGGATAGAGGTTGGCTCCATCCCGTCGAACGCCGCGACGCAGCGCCCGCGAAAATTCTTCCTCGGTGTAGTGCCCAATCCCGAAATCCACCGACGGCGTGATATTGGTCGAATAAATGGTGTCGAGCGGCGTCGAGATGGGCAGCCCGCCGGCGAACGGCTTGCCACCCGGCGCGGTGTGGCAGGCGCCGCAGTCGGCGGCCGTTGCCAGGTACTCCCCGCGTTTGATCGCGGTAGCCGTTTGATCCGGCGGATCGGCTGCCTGACAAATGCCGGCCGCCATGGTTCCGAAAAAGATCAGCAGCGCGCCGAGGTGGTGACTGGAGTTGCCCATGATCAGCCGTGCTTGAGTTGATCGGCGATCGCGTCAGCCGCCTTCAGCGCCAGCGCCGCCATGGTGAGGGTACTGTTCGACGCAGTTCCGCTGGGCATCGCGCCGCCGCCAGGCAAGAACAGGTTGGGGTGATCGTGCGCGCGACAGTCGGCATCTACCACAGCCGTCGCCGGTTCGGCCCCCATGACGCAGCCGCCCATGATGTGGTCGCTGTTGAGAAACTCGGGGGACAGCTGGAAATTGGTGGCGCCAAGTTCGGCTGCCAACTGCTGCAACCGCGGCACGGTGTATTCTTTGGCGCTTTGCCGCACATAGTCGCCGACGTCGTAATAGATATTTGGTTTGTTGATACCGAGCCAATCTTTCTTGCTGGACAGCGTCAAACGGTTATCCGCTGAAGGCATGATCTCATGCTCCACGGTCAACCTCGCGGTACAAGCGGAAAGCCGCCGGATCTCGGCGTCCAGAGCCTTGCCGACCAGCCCTTTCTTCAGCGCGGCGGCTGCGCCGAGCGGGCTGCGGGCGAAGTTCTCCATGCGGAACATCGCGCCGGCATAGCGGCTGCGGAATTCACCTTGCGTGGTATTGAGAATACTGCTGCTCTGAACCGGTCCGACGCCTGTCCATAGTGGTTCTTGAAGCTCCAGGTCCGCTATGAGCTTCGGCTGATCCATCATGTTGCGCCCAACCTGATCGGAGCTGTTCGCCACGCCGTTGGGATTGCGTTCGTCCTTTGACAGCAACAACAGCTTTGGCGTCTCGATGCCGTTGCAGGCGATCACGAAGATCTTGGCCGTGACCCGGTGCGAGCGTTTGTCCGGATCGAAAAAGTGAACCGCCTCGATCGCGTTCTTCTCGCCGGTCTCGATTCGATAGACGACAGCGTTGGCCAGGATCTTGCCGCCCTTGGCCTCGATCTTCGGCAAAGCCGTTGCGGCATCGTACTTGGCAGCGATCGGGCAGACTGGAAAACAGTTGTTGTTGCCGCAACACGGCGGCCGGCCATCATAGGAGACGCCGCTGTTGCGTGCCTGAGGCGCCGGCAAGTTGATCATCCCGATTCTCGCGGCCGCCTCGGTGAAACGGTGCTCACCGGGACCGAAGGGAATTGGTCCCATGGGGTAGGGTTTTGAGCGTTTTGCATTCGGCGGCCATTGCAGCGTGGGGTCGGATGGACCGCACACGCCGATCGCATATTCGGCGCGCGTGTAGTAGGGTTCGATGACGTCGTGGCTGAATGGCCAGTCCCGGCCGACCCCATAAAGGCTTTTCAAGCGCATGTCCTCAGGCGTCAAGCGCCAGCAGATTCCGGCCCAGTGCCAGGTCGCGCCTCCCGCATAGCGGACGTAGCCCTGGAGATAAGCGCGGGCATTCGGCCCCTCCAGTTGAAGGTATTGCTCCTGCTCTTTGTCCATGCGGGTTTCGAGGTGCGGCGCCCACGGCTTCGGCGGGTAGGGCGCATCCCAATGAAACAGCCGCAGGCTTGGCGGCAGGTTCCGGAAATTCTCGACGATCCGCCAGCGATCGACGCGAGGACCGGCCTCAAGCATCAGCACGGACAAGCCAGCTTCCAGGGCCTGTTCGGCGATCAGGCAACCGACCACGCCCGTTCCCACAACGACGACGTCTGCACTGGTATCGCTCGCCATCTGGACAATTCCTGTTCTTTCGAGAGCACCGCGTTCAAAATTCAGGCATATTGCTCAGTGGGGGAGCCTCGGCCGTCCATCCGTTCGGCCCGGAGATCGCGTAGGAGGGAATGGTCATGACGTCCCTCGTCGGCTGGTACATCAGCGCATACTCGTAGGCGAACACCTCGGCATCGGCAGCGTCGGTTACGACGCCCAGATACCAAGCGGAAATGATCGAGAGCGCGGTCTCTTTGAGCGGACCATCCGGAATGTCGGCGAAGAAGTCCTCGACGATGCGTGCGTTCTTTTCCCGTGCGATGGAAAGGAGTCCGTCAATGTGTTGCGACAGCGACGGATTCAACGCGGCCATTGCCGCGCCCATGCGCTTCCCGACCTCCTCGTTCAGGCGATGGGGAATCAGTAGCAATGAGATTTCCATAAACCGCGCCGCGGATTGATCCGACCACGAGGCCGGCGCCGCAATGAGCGGCAGCGTCGGCAGTGCGGCAACCCCGCCAACTACGAGCCCACCTACCAAAACCTTGCGGCGAGCGAGTTTGAATGCCGTAGGAGAGTCGTCGCGGTCCTGGTCAGGCATATGCGTACACCTCGTTACTCAGAGCTCTAGCCGGCTCATTGACGGATGTTACTTGAGTTGACGTGCATTTGTCATCGATCAGGTTTTAGATTGTTGCACCATTCGCGCCAGGCGCCAGCAAAATCCCGGAAAATTCAGCCAAATCTCAGCACCGTTGGAGATGAAATACCGACGGGCTGGTGACTTCTTCCATCGCACTTAGGTGTTTATGATTGGGCGGCAAACCTATACTTAGGTTTAGAACTGCGCCGCCGCCAAGAGGTCGAACGACTGACGCAAAAATCTCCGGCATTCGATCAGAGCGCCTTCATCGAAAGGAGGATTGTTCAGGCCAGCGCGAACAGATTCAACTTGCGCGGCGCAGCGGCAAAGGCAAAGGCTTGTTTGGCCCCGACCTACGAGGGGCGGGCATACCACAGCGCCAAACTTCCGACAGGTAGAATGGCCAACGATATACAGGGCAGCCCCACGATGACGTAGGCGACAGCGCCGAGCGCGGTTCCGGCGAGGAAGCCGAGCCAGAGCGGGAGCAGCGCTGCGACGTCGCAGCGCGCTTGGACGTAGTCCGCGTTCGAAGTCCCGGACGGACCGCTCTTGATGCGCTCGATCCAACCGAGCAGTATTTCGGCGGCGTTGATTGCCAGCAGTGTCGTATTCGTGGTCATCACGTTGGTCGAAGCCACGCCCCGCATCAGCAGGCGCACCAGCGCGCTTTGTGCGCCCATCGCCGCCATTCCGAACAGCAGCGCAACGACCGCGCCCGGTGCGTCCAAACCGCGGAAGGGCATGCCGGTCAGGCACGACGCTAACAATCCGATCAGCAAGATGCATTCGAGCACCAAGCTCCAAGCCAAAGCGGAGCGCGGCCGCTTTCTCATTGAATGGACGAGCATCGTTACGGCCATGCCAGCGAAAAAGAACGAAGGAATCGCGAGAAGTTTTGCAGGCGTGCCCGGCTCGCTCTTGACAAGTGCGGTTCCCGCAAGCACGAGGCTTCCCGTCAACTGCGCAACGAAAACGCCGAACAGGCCGAGGTACGTGCAGCTATCGACGTAACCGGCGACGACGCTCAGCATGACAGGGATCGGCCGTGGGACTAGAATTGATCGTGGTGGCTGCGTCTCGCCCATAAGTGGCCCAGGCGGCGCCACGAGCTTGATGCCAAGCATAGCAGTAAACCCCTGTGTTCCGGACTTCGGGCACTCATCCGCTGCGCCCTGTCCATCTTCATTTTGATTCGCTTGCTTCGGCTAGTCTGAGGCACTCCAAGCCCGACATGACAAGGCGCCCGTCCTATCTTCTATGCGTTTTCCCAGTTCGTGGGGATTTTCGCCGCTGCGCAAAATTGCGCGCTCTTGCTGGATAGGGGCAACCCTTTGTCAAACCCCGAGGCAAAGGAAGTGTTGCCACGATCGCCTCACCTGGCCGAGCAACTTCGGTCACCGCAGATGTCCCCTTGAAGTCATGTAAGCGAATAGAGGGTCAACAATGACTTACAAGTGACCAGGCATCGAACAAGACCGGTTCTCTTTTTCCCGCCGAGGAAACAACGGGGCTCGTATTGGTGGGCAGGGCGCGTCCGGTGGGCCGACCTATACGTTGGTTTGATCCCCGTCGAGCTTTCTGCCATGCTAGGGATAGTTGCGGCTGCCGAACAGGTGCTTGTGTAATGCCGTCCCCGGCGAGCGACAGGGCAATTGTGCATGTGGTCGATGATGACGAATCGATGCGCGGCGCATTGGAAGGTCTGTTCGAATCGGTGGGATTGGACACCCAAGGCTATGCAGCCGCGCGGGACTTTCTGTCCATCGAGCTTGCGGACAGGCCCGGATGCATCGTCATTGATATTCGCCTGCCCGATATGAATGGGTTGGATTTTCAGGCCCAGCTAACCGATATCGGGGTTCGGCTGCCGGTCGTGATGATGACCGGTTACGGTGATATTCCGATGTCGGTTCGCGCCATGAAACGCGGTGCGGTGGACTTTCTTTCCAAGCCGTTCCACGACCAGGATATGCTGGACGCGGTGATGGCCGCTATCCAGCGCGATCGAGCGCGGCGAATGGCGGAGGACGACATTTCGCGGGTACAGCAGCGATTTGCAATGCTCTCTCCCCGTGAACTGCAGGTGATGCAGCTGGTGACGGCCGGCAAGATGAACAAGCAGGTGGCCGGCGATCTAGGAATAAGCGAGATCACGGTAAAAATTCATCGGGGTGCGGCGATGCGCAAGATGGGCGCGCGAACCTTGGCGGACCTCGTCCGGATGGCCGAAATGCTCAAACCCAAGGGGTGATAAGGGGTGATAAAAAGTCGCATAACACCCGTGTATAGTTTCTTGGCGCCGCTGTCTCGTGTGATGGTTGTGAATTCAGGATTGGCGGCCTTGGCCGGGGCAGGGGATGATGTGTGTCAAGAGAGCTCTCAATCGCGGTCATCGATGATGACGACTCCTTCCGCGTGGCGCTCGTTGAATCGCTCCAATCGCTAGGTTACGACGCCAGCGGGTTTGTTTCCGCGGAGCAATTTGTCGCCGGGGGCGGTGAGGGATCATGCGACTGCGTCATTACCGACATTCAGATGCCGGGAATGAGCGGGTTTGATCTCAAAAAGCTGCTGGTGGCCCGTGGCTCCGCGATACCGGTGATCATGATTACAGCGCGCGCGGGGGTAGACCTGGAAGCCAAGGCGGCAGCGAGTGGTGCGGTCTGCCTGCTCAGAAAGCCGTTTGAGACCGATGCCCTGATCGACTGTCTCGAAAAAGCTGCGAAGCCCTAGCCACTCATACATTGATATGAGTGGCGTTTTCCAAAGGTTTGGATAGCCGGGTGCGCAAAAGGGCCTCAAGATCGAGCCGCAATCGCTTCAGTAAGCATCGGATAGTGACCGTCCTGTTGCGAGTTGATGGCGGAGCGCTGAAGCCGGAACGGGGCCGGATTTCGGTACCGCGGGGACCGGGCCTTGGAATCGACCCTGATCCCGACGTGGTCCGCACCTACACGCGGAAATAGGGCGATGCGAGTGGCTTACGAAATCATCGAGCATAGCTATGACGTGGTGATCGTCGGCGCCGGCGGCGCCGGACTACGGGCTGCGCTCGGAATGGCGGCGTCGGGCCTGAAGACGGCCTGCGTCACCAAGGTGTTCCCGACGCGCAGTCATACCGTGGCGGCGCAAGGCGGCATGGCGGCCTCGCTCGGCAATATGGGCGACGGCGACAATTGGCGTTTCCACATGTACGACACCGTGAAGGGCTCCGACTGGCTCGGCGACCAGGACGCCATCGAATATATGTGCCGGGAGGCAGTGCCCGCGGTGCTGGAGCTGGAGCATTACGGCGTTCCTTTCTCGCGCACCCAAGAAGGTCGGATCTATCAGCGACCCTTTGGCGGCCAGACCATCGGCTACGGCAAGGAGATGGCACATCGCACCTGTGCGGCGGCCGACCGGACCGGCCATGCCATTCTGCATACGCTCTACCAGCAGTGCCTGAAGCACAACACTGAATTCTTCGTCGAATATGTCGCGCTCGACCTGTTGATGGACGAGGACGGCGCTTGCCGCGGCATGCTGGCCTGGAACATGGAGGAGGGGACACTGCACCTCTTCCGTGCCCATCGCACGGTCTTGGCAACCGGCGGCTATGGCCGCGTCTATTTCTCCTGCACGGCCGCCCACACCTGCACCGGTGACGGCAACGCCATGGTGCTGCGCGCCGGACTGCCGCTGGAAGACATGGAGTTCACCCAGTTTCATCCGAGCGGCATCTACGGTTCGGGCTGCCTGATCACCGAAGGTGCACGTGGCGAGGGCGGCTATTTCACCAATTCGCAAGGCGAGCGGTTCATGGAACGCTATGCTCCGAGCGCCAAGGATCTGGCGGGGCGCGACGTCGTCTGCCGCGCGATGACGATCGAGATCAACGAGGGTCGCGGCTGCGGCCCGCTGAAGGATTACATCGAGCTCCATCTGGAGCACCTTGGTGCGGAGCTGCTGCATGAGCGTCTGCCGGGCATCAGCGAGACCGCACGAATCTTCGCCGGCGTCGACGTCACGCGCCAGCCGATCCCGGTGTTACCGACCGTGCACTACAACATGGGCGGAGTGCCGACCAATCTGCATAGCGAGATCGTGACCTTGCGCGACGGCGACGCGGAAGCGGTCGTTCCCGGACTGATGGCGATCGGCGAGGCGGCTTGCGTCTCCGTTCACGGGGCGAACCGGCTCGGCTCCAACTCGCTTCTGGATATCGTCGTGTTTGGACGGGCAGCCGCGCATCGGGTGATGGAGAGCCTGCGACCGGGCGAGAGCCATGCGCCTGCCTCCAAGGAGGCGACCGACCTCGCCATCTCTCGGCTCGATCGTATCAGGTGGTCCAAAGGTGGTATCGGAGCCGCTGCAATAAGGCTTGCCATGCAGCGGACCATGCAGCGGCACTGTGCTGTCTTCCGAGACGGTCCCTTGCTGGAGGAGGGGGCGCGCAAGCTCGACGACGTCGTCCAAATGATGCGCGCCGATCTTGGCGTCAGCGACCGTTCGATGATCTTCAACACCGATCTCGTGGAGGCGCTCGAACTCGACAACATGCTGGCGCAGGCGAGCGTGAGCCTTCATTCCGCAATCGGACGGAAGGAAAGCCGTGGCGCACACGCGCGGGAAGATTTTCCGAAACGCGATGACGAGAACTGGCTCAAGCACACTTTCTGCTGGTTCAACGATGACGGACAAATGCGGCTCCGCTACCGGCCGGTTCACCTACAGCCGCTGTCGAACGAAGTATCGACCATCCCGCCAAAGGAACGAGTGTACTAGGCGCTGATCTCATGAATGCGGTTTGCGAGCCGCGAAAATACGATTCTGTCGCAATGGGAAGTGGGCGCTGGATTGGTGCCGGGTGACGGTCTGATGGCGAGACTTCCACGCTTGATGGGCCGCGGCCGTGCTCTGGAAGTTTTGTTGGGCGCCGACGATATCGACGGCGATCTTGCGCAGATCTACGGCTACGTGAACCGTTCGCTGCCCGATTCCGAGCTTGACGGATTCGTCGATGAAACTTGCGATGAGGATCGCGTCGTTCGACAAACAGGCAATCGCCGATACGAAACAACTCGTCAACGTTGCCAGTCTGCCTTCCGACGCGGAAATCGCGCCAGAGTGGGGGGCATTCGTTTCGTCCTTGCAGCCTCCCGCCACTCAAGCAAGAATCAGAAAGTTGATGGAGCTCAGCTTCCACAAGCCAGGTGATGTGGAAAATCGTCTCGGCCATTACGTCGGCCAGCTCGGAAATCACTAGCCGTCACAAAATCGACGGAACGCGCTGCTACGCCACGCACCTGCACAAACGACATGAAGACGATCGCGATCATAACCACCAGATTGACCAAACGCTCTGGCACTAAGCAGCGGCGCTCGCCGCCGCCTGAGGCCGCCGCTCTTGCGTTTTCCGCATATCAGGCATAGCAAGAACGCAACAGAATAAGCATCGAGCCAGGCACAGGATGTGTAAGTCGCATCTCCTCATATGGGGTTTCCCATGGCTAAGCTGACAATCAATGGCGAACAGAAATCGTTCGATGCTCCCGCCGATATGCCGCTGCTCTGGGTGCTCCGTGACATTCTGGGCATGACCGGGACAAAATTTGGCTGCGGCATCGCGCAGTGTGGCGCCTGTACGGTTCACATCGATGGCAAGCCGGTACGTTCCTGTATGCTGCCGGTGGGAGCAGTGCGCGACCGCGCCGTCACGACGATCGAAGGTATCGGAGCCACGCCGGTCGGCGCAAAGGTGCAGAAAGCCTGGCTCGATGTAGAGGTAATCCAGTGCGGCTATTGCCAATCGGGGCAGATCATGTCCGCCGCGGCGTTGCTTGCCGCCACACCCAATCCCGATGACGCAGACATCGATGCCGCGATGGCAGGCAATATCTGCCGCTGCGGGACTTACGTGCGCATTCGCGCGGCGATCAAGCAAGCTGCTTCCGGACGTCAGTCATAGGAGTCCGTCATGGCAGTTGACATGAAGAGTTCCGAGGGAGTTTCGCGCCGCTCTTTGCTCACCGCCGGCCTGGCGGGCGGATTTGTACTTGCGTTCCATCTTCCCGTGCGCGCATTCAACGAGCCGGTGCAGCCGCCGGACGAGACTGCTGGCAAGTTTGCTCCCAATGCCTTCATCCGCATCGATGATTCGGGCAAGACAACGCTGGTCATGCCTCAAGTGGAGATGGGGCAGGGGGTCTACACGTCGATACCAATGATCCTGGCCGAAGAACTCGACGCCGACTTCTCGCAGGTGACGCTCGAGCATGCGCCGCCGAGCGACAAGCTCTACGGCAATCCGATGTTCGGCATCCAGGCTACCGGCAATTCCAATTCGGTTCGGGCGTGGTGGAAGCCGTTGCGCACGGCCGGCGCCAGCGCGCGCGCCATGCTGGTTCAGGCCGCCGCGCAGCAATGGCAGGTCGATCCGGCAAGCTGCACCACGGCCAATGGCGAGGTCATCCACAGCGCGAGCGGACGCAAGCTTTCCTATGGCGCATTGGCGCTTGCGGCGGGCAGCGAAGTGCCGCCAAACGATGTCGCGCTGAAGGACCCCAAGGATTTCGTGCTGATTGGCAAGCCGCTGAAGCGGCTCGACACCCCCGACAAGGTCAACGGCAAGGCCGTCTATGGCATTGACGCGATGCTGCCCGACATGAAGTTCGCAACCCTGAAGACCTGTCCGGTGTTCGGCGGCAAGGTCGCCAGGGTCGACGACAGCGCCGCCAGAAAAATCCCGGGCGTGCGCAAGATCGTGGTGCTCGACGACCTGGTCGCAGTGGTCGGCGATCACATGTGGGCGGCCAAGAAGGGCCTCGATGCGCTGGTGATCGACTGGGACGAAGGGGCGAATGCCGGCGTCAGTTCGAACGAGATCTGGCGGGATCTGCGCGCCGCCAGCGAAAAGGACGGCGCGGTCGCCAAGTCCGTAGGCGATATCAACAAGGGCCTCGCCACCGGCGACCGGCTGGAGGCGGCTTACGAACTGCCGTTTCTCGCGCACGCGACCATGGAGCCGATCAACGCTACGGTCCATGTCACATCAGATAGTTGCGAGATCTGGACCGGCACCCAGGTCATGACCCGGGTGCAGTCGGAGGCGGCGAAGGCGGCGGGGCTGCCGGTCGAGAAGGTGATCGTCAACAACCACCTGCTCGGCGGCGGTTTTGGGCGCAAGCTCGAGGCCGACATGGTGGTCGCGGCGGTGCGTGTGGCCAAAGAGGTCGATGGTCCCGTCAAAATGGTATGGACCCGCGAAGAGGACATCCAGCACGATATTTTTCGCCCGGTTTATCGCGACACCATTGCCGCGACCCTGTCCGACGGCAAGATCGTCGGCTGGAAGTACAAGGTCAGCGGCTCGTCGATCATGGCGCGCTGGTTTCCGGCGGGGTTCCAGAAGGGCGTCGACATCGATGGCGTCGATAGCGCGATCGACATCCCCTACGACATACCCAACTTGCATGTCGAATTTGTCCGGGCCGAACCGCCGGCGGTGCCGACCGGGTTCTGGCGCGGCGTCGGTCCCAACAATAACGTTTTTGCGATCGAATGTTTCATGGACGAACTGGCGCGGAAAGCCGGCAAGGATCCGGTCGACTTCCGCCGGTCGATGCTTGGAAACCAGCCGCGCTTTGTCGCCGCGCTCAATCTCGCGGCGGAAAAATCCGACTGGGGCCAACCGCTGCCGGCGCGCGTCGGTCGCGGAGTTTGCGTGCAGCCGTCGTTCGCCAGCTTCATCGCGACCGTGGTGGAGGCGGAAGTCGACGAACAGGGTG
>Ga0210390_10002765_pt1 | contig 15340 bp, 7 predicted proteins | sample IncBWH11OmetaG_FD_161050 | JGI IMG/M metagenome (GOLD analysis project Ga0210390, IMG submission 161050) | Forest soil microbial communities from Barre Woods Harvard Forest LTER site, Petersham, Massachusetts, United States - Inc-BW-H-11-O ... | reverse complement strand
GCGTGCCGGTGCGGTTGAGCGGACAGGATAGCCGCCGCGGCACCTTCAACCAGCGGCATTCGGTACTGGTAGATACCGAGAACGAGCAGGAATATATCCCGCTGGAGCATGTGTCCGCCCAACAGGCGCGCTGCGAGATTTACAATTCCACACTTTCTGAAGCAGGCGTGCTTGGCTTCGAATACGGATACAGCCGCGACTATCCGGAAGCGCTCGTGCTCTGGGAGGCCCAGTTCGGTGACTTCGTGAACGTGGCGCAGGCGGTGATTGATCAATTCATCAGTGCCGGAGAAGACAAATGGAATTTGCTCTCGGGCGTTGTCTTGCTGCTGCCCCACGGCTACGAAGGACAGGGACCCGAACACTCTAGCGCCCGCATCGAACGTTTTCTGCAACTGGCGGCGCGAGATAATTTGCAGATCTGCCAGCCTTCCAATGCAGCACAATATTTCCACCTGTTGCGCCGTCAGGCCTTGCGGCACTGGCGCAAACCGCTTGTCGTTTTCACGCCTAAGAGCATGCTGCGGCATCCGGATGCATCTTCCCCTATTGAAGATTTCGCTCATCCGCATTTTCTTACGGTGTTGCCCGACACCGAGGTCAGCCAAGCCAAGCGCATTCTGCTGTGCACGGGGAAAATTGGCCACGAGTTACGCGACGAACGCAAAAAAAGAAGAGACAACTCGACCGCGATCGTCTTCCTGGAGCAAATATACCCGTTCCCCGAAGCCGAACTGATCCAAGAATTTGAGAACCATTCGAGCGCCCGCGACATCGTCTGGGTCCAGGAGGAGCCTGCCAACATGGGCGCAATGTTTTACGTGCTGCCGCGACTGCGGCACATCGCGGGAGACCGTCCCGTGCTGTCAGTGAAACGCTCGGCCAGCGCCAGCCCCGCGACCGGCTCGCACAAAGCGCATGAGATGGAGCAGAACGCGCTGCTCGCGCTCGCGTTCACGATGAATGAGTAAATTTTGTGCCTTGTCCAAGACTCGCGTTGAGGCGGGTCTCGGGTACGCCCGCGCTCGTTACAAATCCTGATTGCCCCGAAACTCCTTGCGCTACCTTCCAGCCGAAGAACAGATAGGAGGAACAGCCGCAGACTTTGCCGGCAAACCTCTTTCGATATACGCGGCGCTGGATTCCGCAAAGCTTACGCTGACTGGGCAACCCTGCCTTAACCTCTTCTCCGCGTGGGCGCGGTCCGATTTCAAAGATGGTACTCTAGCGTTCCGGCTTCGATCCCCATGGCACGCCGCTCTCGAACTCAAGGGTTCCGCATCGCCGTCGACACGGGAGGCACGTTCACTGACTGTGTGTGGATGGACCGCGGGCGCATCCGCATGCTCAAGGTCTTTTCGACTCCTGACGATCCTTCGCGAGCCATCGTGGAAGCGTTGGAAAAGATCGGATGCCGCGAATCGCTGATTCTGCTTCACGGCACGACGGTCGGAACTAACACATTGCTGCAGCGTAAGGGAGCGCGCGTGGCCCTTGTCACCACCGCCGGTTTCGAAGATGTCATTGAGATTGGACGGCAGGCGCGTCCCAAGCTCTACGATTTTTTCTTCGACCGCATTGAGCCGCTGGTGCCCGCGGATCTGCGCTTCGGAGTGGACGAACGTACAAGCTGCGACGGCGAGATTCTGCGAGAACCTTCGCGAACGGATCTGCGGAACATGAGAGCAAGAGTGCTGGGGAAAAAACCCGACGCGATTGCGATTTCGCTGCTATTTTCGTTTGCCAATCCGAAAAACGAAACCTCGGTTGCGGCTGTCTTGCGAGACTTGGGCCTACCGGTTTCTGTTTCTCACCAGATACTCCCCGAATTTCGCGAATATGAACGCACCAGCACGGTGGTGGTGAACGCGTATTTGCAACCGGTGATGCAACGCTATCTGGAGAGCCTCGAATCCCGCGCGCAAGCTTGGAGTGGTTCTGAGCCTGCTGCGAGCACTCGCATCTTTGTGATGCAATCCAGCGGCGGAATCACCGCTTTGAGTTCTGCCGCCCGCGAACCGGTGCGGACAGTACTCTCTGGCCCCGCGGGGGGAGTGGTCGGGGCCTCGGCCATGGCGCGCCGGAGCGGATCCGAGCGAATTATTTCTTTCGACATGGGGGGCACTTCGACCGACGTTGCGTTGGTGGACCGCGCAGTACGCGGAGGCAATCAAACTGAAATTGCTGGCCTACTGGTGGGCGTGCCCATGCTTAACATTCACACAGTGGGCGCCGGCGGAGGGTCGATCGCGCGCTTCGATGCGGCCGGGGCGCTGCGCGTAGGGCCGGAGTCCGCTGGTGCTGATCCAGGGCCCATCTGTTATGGTCGCGGCGATCAGCCCACGGTCACGGATGCGAATCTAATCGTCGGACGATTGCAGGCACATAGTTTTCTCGGTGGAGATTTCACGCTTGATCTGGAACGCACGCGCCGGATTGTATCGGATTGGCTGAAGCAGCGAGGCTGCAAACTTTCACCCGAACAGTTTGCAGCGGGAATTATTCGCGTGGTCAATGCGACCATGGAGAAAGCTATTCGTGTGGTCTCGATTGAGCGTGGCTACGATCCCCGCGATTTTGTGCTGGTGGCCTTCGGCGAGCGGGCGGGTTGCACGCTTGCGAATTGGCTGCGGCTTTGCGGGTTCCGCGGGTGATCGTGCCTGCACGTCCGGGCGCGCTCTCGGCCTTCGGCATTCTGGTCAGCGATGTTGTAAAGGATTATTCCCGTACCGTGCTGTGGCGGGCCCTGGATGAGCTTCCAACCAAACGGCTGAATCAAGAGTTCAAGAAGTTGTGTTGTCGAGCCGACCAGGATTTTAAAAGTGACGGTTGGCGCGGTTCCACCCTGCGGGAACTAAGCGTCGACGTTCGTTACCGAGGGCAAGGATACGAACTCAACGTTCCCTACAATGGGCGGCTGATGGCAGCTTTCCGTCGCGAGCATGAGCGGCGCTATGGCTACAGCTATCCGGCGCGCGAGATAGAGTTGGTGACGCTGCGTCTGCGGGCTGTCTTGAAATCGCCGCAGGCGAGCGCTGGTAAGGCAGGTGCCGATCGTACCACTCGCAGCGGGTCCGATCCGGAGCGAACTACGATTTTCTTTGAGGGCAAGAAAATTGCGGCCGTGATCTATGGTCGGGATGCGCTGCCGCTTGGACAAAAGTACTTTGGTCCGGCCGTGGTCACGGAATATAGTGCGACTACGTTTGTGCCTCCCCGAACGCAGTTTTGGCGGGATCGATTGGGAAACTTGCTGATTCAGATTCGTCCCTAGCCTGGTTAATTCATTACTCTGCGATTCTGTGGCGGGCGAGTCGCCCGCCACGACACGGGCTGTTTCCACAAAATCTTAGGTCAACTGCAGCGACAGGAGTGTCCGTTCTACACTACTTCAGGCCTTCTACGAGGTAGAGATCGGCTAGCATGCGGTGGTAGCCGAAGATGCAGGTTTGGGCATCGGGGGTCATGAGAATGGGACCGATGGTTTCGACTCCGGCGGGATCGGAGGGCAAAAGCTGTTTCCATAAAGTGCGCTTCCCTGTATCTATGTCGAGGCGATAGACGCTCGCTGGTAGTTCGCCCGGTTGATAAATGTAAAGGGAGCGGCCGTCGGCGGTCCACGTAATCGGTTGTTCTCCGGGATTGAGGCCGGGAATTACGCGAGGGCCGCCACCCGCCACCGGGTAAAGATATCCTTTGCGGTCGGGGCCGATGCCGGCGATCGATTGCGAATCGGGGGAAACAAAAAACGAATTGCCATCCACACCTTCGGGCGTTACCGGCTGGCTCTTTCCCGATGCGAGGTCATAGACGTAGAGCCGAACTCCCTGGCCCGGATCATTTCCTGAAAACAGGATGCGCTTGCCGTCAGGAAACCAACGCGCCCAAGTGTGATTCACGTTGTCCTTGGTCAAGTCCCGGGCTTCGCCGGCGCCGGTAGTTAACAACCTTAATTGCGAAGGCGTGTCTTGGGTTTGTGCAATCACCGATTTTCCATCGGGCGACAAGGCCAACGCTCCTCCTTCGCCCAATAAAACTGCGGGAGAGCCGTCGGTCTTGCGAACGTAGACTGCGTAGGAGAGGCCGCCGGATTTCGAATATGCCAGAGAGCCTCCGCCGCCCTCCTCGTCAAACAGCAGAGTCTTGCCATCGCCCGACAGTCCCGCGGGATAGGAATAATCGAGCCAGGAGAGATCGCGCTGTTTGGGCTCGCTGGCAATCACTCCGACCAACTCGCGGCGCCAACTGGCGCGCATCAGCAAAACTCGTCCATCTTTCCAGATGTCGAACAGCATTAACGCACCCGGCAGGCGCAATACCATGCGTTCTTTGCCGTCGAGAGTGGCGGCATAAAGCGTGCGGTCGACGCCGGACTTGCTGGCTGTGAACCAAATCTCTTTGCCGTTGGGGGACCAGGCCAGACCTTGAATGGTGTACCACTCTTCCGAGAGATTCTTCTTGTGTCCTGCCAGATCGATGACGGCGACCGTGCCTCGGTCATCGCCTTGAACCGGGTGATCGATGAATGCGATCTGGTCTCCGCTGGGAGAGAATCGCGGGTGTCCGATCCATCCGCCGGTTTCGTACAGCGGCTTGCCTATAGGAAATTCGAGGCGATTGCGGCCGCCGAAGTCGCGCACCACGGCGAGATTGTTTCCGTCCGCCGACCAGTCGGCCCATTGCACTTGCTCCAACAGTTCGCGCGGAGCACCTCCTACGAGGGGCGCGCGGGCTAGCGTGCCCATGCTGACCCACGTGCCCAGGGCTTTGCTGTTGAGCAGGACCGCCATCTCAGACGCGGATGAGACGGAAACAAGCTGGGTATGGCTCAATCCCATGGAGCGGGCGTCGGGTGCTTCGGGGCGCGCCGTGAAAACATCGAGCGGTCCGCCCTGCCAAGCCGCACTGTAAAGGATGGTTTGTCCATCCGGCGCGAAGCGGGCCGAGCGTATACTGCCGCGCCGGAACGTGAGCTGACGGTAAAGCGGCGGCTGGGGAGGTGCGCTCGAGAAAAGCAGCTTCCCGGCAAACAAACCTGCGGCGAGCGCTACCAGCGAACAAAGGCCGGCGACAAATGCGACCGGGAGCCCCTTGCGCGGCACGGGTGGAAGCGGTTTTGCCGGTGCAGGTGCGATCTGTTCCGCTCTCTCCATCACTACGGCTGTGCGCGAAGAATCGAGCGAGCGCTTCAGGCGCTTCAGGTCGGCTCGCATCTCGGCTGCGGTCTGGCAGCGCAGATCACGATCTTTCTCGAGCGATTTACTGATCATCTCTTCCAACTTCAGCGGAAGGTCGGGGTTCAGCCGGATCGGTTGCGCGGGGGCGCGGTTGAGAATGGATTCGGTGATGACTGCCGAGGTTTCTCCGCGGAATGGCAGGACGCCAGTCGCCATTTCATAGAGCACCACGCCGAAAGAAAAAAGGTCGGTGCGGCCATCGAGTTCCTTCCCCCGCAGTTGTTCTGGCGACATGTAGGCAACCGTGCCCACGGCGGTTCCGGGGCTGGTCAGATCGAGAGCGGTTATGTCAGCGCTGGTTTGGGAATTGCCGCTGGCAGCCTTGGTTTGCGCTATTTTAGCCAGTCCGAAATCAAGGATTTTGGCGGGGCCGCGCTCGGTAACAAAAATATTTGCGGGCTTGATATCGCGATGCACGATGCCTTTGCTGTGGGCAGCTTCCAACGCGTCAGCTACCTCGATCCCTAGCGCCAACAGCCTTTCCAATTCAAGCGGCGCGCCCTGAATCAGATGCTTCAGGGTTTTGCCAGTGAGGCATTCCATGACGATGAAAAGCAGGCCATCGTGCTGGCCAATTTCGTGGATGGTGCAAATGTTGGGATGGTTCAGAGCGGAAGCGGCGCGTGCTTCGCGGCGAAAACGTTCGATGGTTTGAGGATCCTGGGCTAAATCATCAGGCAGGAATTTAAGCGCAACGAAACGCCCTAAGGCGAGATCTTCGGCCTTATAAACGACACCCATTCCTCCTCCGCCGAGCTTCTCCAGAATGCGGTAGTGAGAAATGGTTTGGCCGATCATGGCGCGCGATGCGGCAAATGCGTCCAGCCATCTTAGGGGGAATCGGCGGCGGCGTCAATTGGACAATGATAACAACACCGCTCTGCCAGGCCCTTTGAGGCTCCCAGGCGGCTTCAATGCCATCACTTACTGGCGTGATCACAGACCACCAGAGCTTGGACATCCTGCCAATCGCTATAATAAAGAAGCGTGCTTCGAGGAACATTCACAACCGGAGCTGAAGCGAAAGTACTCCAAGCGCATCGAATTCAAGGGCATCGAAGATATGACGAAAGCGCATCAACATCCTCTTGAAACAATTCTCCAGAGTCGCATTGCCATTATTGACGGAGCGATGGGCACGACCATCCGCACCTATGGCATGACGGAAGCGGACATTCGCGGGGAGCGTTTCAAGAACTCGACCAAGGGCCTGCTGAACAACGGTGACCTCTTCTCGCTGACTCAGCCGGAAATGATCGGCGACATCCATCGCCGGTTTCTGGAGGCCGGAGCGGACATCATCGAGACGAACACCTTCGGCGCAACCAGCATCACGCAGAGCGAATTTTTTATGGACGATCCTCGGGAACACGGTGGCCGAAAGGATCCTGCGTTTTACCAAAAGGTCATCGAGGATCCATTCCTCGGCAACCTGGCGTGGGATATCAATGAGCAATCGGCGCGGCAGTGCCGTGAGTGGGCCGATCGGGTCAGCAATGCAACCTCGCGTCAACGGTTCGTGGCGGGGTCGGTTGGGCCGCTGACTGTGTCTCTTTCAAACTCGCCCGATGCCGATGACCCCGGCTTCCGCGTGGTCACATTCGATCAGGTTAAGACGGCCTATGCTCAGCAAGTACGCGCCCTCATCGCCGGCGGCGTAGACCTCCTCTTGGTCGAGACCATCTTCGACTCGCTGAACGCTAAGGCGGCTCTTGTCGCCATTCGTGAAGTGTTCGACGAAGACGGCAAGAAGCTGCCAGTAATGATTTCGGCTGCAGTGGGGCGCGGCGGCGAGACCATGATTTCCGCGCAGACGACGGAGGCGTTCTGGAACGCGGTGCAGCACGTGAAGCCGTTGTCGGTTGGACTCAACTGCTCTCTCGGTCCTGATCTGATGTATCCGTTCCTGGAGGAGTTGTCGGAGAAGGCCGATGTGGCGATTTCGTGCTACCCGAATGCCGGTCTGCCAAATCCGCTCTCGAAAACCGGGTTCGACCTCGGGCCTCAGGACATGGCGCGTTACCTCGGCGACTTTGCGCGGGCGGGGCTGATTAATATTGCCGGCGGTTGTTGCGGGAACACACCCGAGCACATCGCAGCCATCGCCAAAGCGCTCGAAGGCCAGCCTCCGCGCAAGTGGGGAACGCAGCCCCCGGAGGAATCCTTCGCCCACCCGATTGAGAGTCGAGCGTGAGCGTGTCTGATAGTGCAAACGTGGCTGAACCCACGAAACCACTCCGTCTCTCGGGATCGCAGCCGTTCACCCAACAGGCCGGTGTCTTCATCATGATCGGTGAGCGGACCAATGTGGCCGGGTCGCCGAAGTTCGCGAAGTTGGTCAAGCAAGGCAAATATGAGGAAGCGGTAAGCGTGGCTCGGCAGCAAGTCGAGAATGGAGCCAACGTCCTCGATATCTGCATGGATGAGGGCATGATCGACGGCGTCATCGCGATGACACGCTTCCTGCAGTTGCTGGCCAGTGAGCCCGAAGTCGCCAAGGTGCCCTTTATGGTGGACTCCTCGAAATGGGAGGTCATCGAGGCTGGGCTCAAATGCCTGCAGGGGAAGGGTATCGTCAATTCGATTTCGCTGAAAGAAGGCGAAGAAAAGTTTCGCAAGAACGCCGCCACCATCCTCAAATATGGCGCAGCGGTGGTGGTGATGGCCTTCGACGAAAGGGGTCAGGCCGCGACTTACGAAGACAAGATCCGCGTCTGTGAGCGCGCCTACCGGATTCTGGTTGATGAGGTCGGGTTTCCGCCCGAAGACATCATTTTCGATCCCAATATCCTAACCGTCGCTACTGGCATGGAGGAGCACAACAACTACGCGGTTGACTTCATCAATGCGACGCGCTGGGTCAAAGCCAATCTCCCGCACGCAAAGGTCAGCGGCGGCGTATCCAACATCTCGTTCAGCTTCCGAGGCAATAACAAGGTGCGCGAGGCCATGCACTCGGCGTTTCTTTATCACGCCATCACGGCGGGCTTGGACATGGGGATCGTGAATGCCGGGATGCTCGAGGTGTACGAGGAGATTGAGCCTGAGCTGAAAGTGCTGGTCGAGGACGTGCTGCTAAACCGCCGTCCCGATGCGACCGAGCGCCTGGTGGAGCACGGTGAATCGCTCAAGGGCGAGAGTGCCGTCGTGAGTGAAAAAAAGGCCGAAGAGTGGCGCAACAGCACGGTCGAAGAGCGACTTTCTCACGCGCTGGTTAAGGGGATCGACACATATATCGAAATTGATGCCGAGGAAGCTCGCGTCAAGCTGGGCCGTCCTTTATTGGTGATCGAAGGTCCGCTGATGGCCGGCATGAGCGTGGTCGGTGACCTTTTCGGGGCGGGCAAAATGTTTTTGCCCCAGGTGGTCAAGTCTGCTCGAGTGATGAAAAAAGCCGTGGCACATCTGACGCCGTTCATGGAGGCGGAGAAGGAAGCCAGGGCTGCGGCTGGGGAAATGGTCAAGGCGCAGGGAAAAATTCTACTGGCGACGGTCAAGGGCGACGTTCACGACATTGGTAAGAATATCGTCGGTGTCGTGCTTGCCTGCAATAACTACGAGGTGATCGACATGGGAGTCATGGTCCCGTGCGAAAAGATCCTCGAACGCGCCAAGGCGGAAAAAGCGGACATGATCGGACTGAGCGGCCTGATCACTCCGTCGCTAGACGAGATGGTGCACGTGGCCCGCGAGATGGAGCGTCAGAGTTTTAAGTTGCCGCTGCTGATCGGCGGGGCAACCACGAGCCGTGCGCACACCGCGGTTAAGATTGCGCCGCATTACAGCGAGCCGGTGGTCCACGTGCTGGATGCCAGCCGGGCGGTGCCCGTGACCACCAGTCTTTTGAGTGACGAGGGCAAGTCGGCGTTCGTGGCGCAGCATCGCGCCGATTATGAGGCGCTCCGCAAGGCCCACTCCGCGCCGCGCCTGACGGTTGTCTCGCTTGAGGTCGCGCGAAAAAGACGGACTCCTATCGAGTGGCGCGCGGAAGATTTGCCTGGACCCGCGTTTACCGGTGTGCGCGCGCTGGACAACTTTCCGCTGGCTACCCTGCGCGACTTCATCGATTGGACGCCGTTCTTCCACACTTGGGAGCTCAAGGGCGTTTATCCCCGTATTCTCGAAGACAAGAGACAAGGTGCGCAAGCGCGCCAAATCTTCACCGAAGCCAATGCTCTTCTCGATGTCATCATTGAGAAGAAGTTGATCACGGCGCGGGGTGTTTACGGGTTTTTTCCCGCTAACGCCGTGGGCGATGATGTCGAGTTGTACGCGGACGAAACGCGCCGACAGGTGCTCGAACCGTTCCACTTCCTCCGCCAGCAATCAAATAAGGAAGGCAGTGAGCCGTGCCGATCGCTCGCAGACTTCATCGCGCCTAAGGAAACAGGGTTGCCCGATCATATCGGCGCGTTCGCGGTAACCAGCGGGATTGGCTTGAAGGAATTGTGCGACGGGTTCAGGGCCAAGCACGACGACTACAACGCGATCATGGCAGAGGCCATCGCCGATCGCCTGGCTGAAGCTTTTGCCGAATGCCTGCACAAACGTGTGCGCTGTGAATGGGGTTACGGTTGTAAAGAAGGCCTGAGCAACGCGGATCTCATTCAAGAAAAGTATCGCGGAATCAGGCCAGCAGCGGGTTACCCGGCGTGCCCGGATCACACGGAAAAAGGCACGCTTTGGCGTCTGCTCGATGTGCAGGCGAACACGGGAATGCTGATCACCGAGTCATTCGCGATGTGGCCCGGTTCAAGCGTCAGCGGGCTTTACTTTGCGCACCCGGAATCGCGATATTTCAGCCTCGGAAAGATCGACCGCGATCAGGTCGCCGATTATAGCGCACGCAAGAAAATGAGCGTGGCAGAAGTCGAGCGATGGCTCGGGCAAAATTTGAACTACGACCCTGCGGAATAGCAGATAAACTTGTGGCGGAGGTACTCAGCGTCCGCGATCCAGGTGCGATCTGGAGGCGGCGCTTTTTCCGATCTGCTCAAACCCGTTGCTGTCCGCCATCACTTGAAGCTTCGCGAAACAGAGATATGCGTCGGGCATGTCTTCTGCAGCTTTGAGATCGCACTCAGAAAGCATGGCTTTCAGCTGGCAGGCAACGCACGCCGATTGTGACGCGCGCAGCAGCGCGGAGCTGACGACTTGGTTTGCTTGCGTCCATCTCCGTGAGGCTGCGGCGGCCTTCGCGAGTACTTCTGCAGCTGACATTTTCAAATCAAATCGCTCGTCATGCCCCGAGACGGATTGAGCTCGCAGGGCGGTGCTGAGCGCTGCATCACTCTGCTTGTCCTGTAGTTCTAAATCAGCTTGTAAAATCAGGCATTCAAGTTCGGTATCGACGTTCTGGCTACGCTTCAATTCGACTTGCAAGTGTCTCAACGCCTCTTTAGCGTCTGCAGGTCGCTGCTCCTCCAGCGCGAGTTCCGCCAGGGCAAAACGATCCTCTCTTTCCTCAGCTCTTTCTTTGACGCTCTCTGCGAGGGCCAGCGCCTGCTCGTAATTCACACGCGCCTTTGCCGTGTCGCCTTGCAGCGCCAGAATCTGTGCCAGGACTCTACGGCTCGCCGCCTGAAGAGATTTGACTCCGAGGGCGTCTGCATTTGCAACCGCTTTTTGCATTGTTGATCGTGCCTCGGCCAGAGCACCCTGCTCGGCGATGGCTTGCCCGAGATGTACTAATGCCGTGTTCTCGGTCGGCTTATCCCCGTTCCCTTGGGCCGCGTTTATGGCTTCTTGGGCAAATCGTTTGGCCTTGGACGAATCCCCCAAGTCAGCCAAGTCTCCGGACAAAGATTCCAAAGCTTCAGCTTTAACTTCTTGGTTTTCAATTCGCGTCGACAGTCGCAAAGACTGCTCATAGTACTTCTTCGCTTCCTGCAAGCGGCCTTCGTTTTGCAAGGCGTCGCCGGTCGTCAACAACGACGTGGCTTGGCCCGTTTTGTAATCGGTTTCCAGAGACAACTGATAAGAACGCTGATACAGAACGCGGGCCTGTTCGGGTTCCCCCCGTGTCAGCAGAACATTTCCAAGGTTATTGGAGGCGACAGCTTCCTTGAGTTTGCTTGCCGTGCTTCGTGCTATCGCCAAAGCTTTCCGCCACGCGATTTCCGCCGCGCTCATGTCTCCCAGATCGCTGAGTATGTCACCTTCATCGATCAGCGTGTCAATTAACCCTCCAGGCTCCTGCAGTGTTTCGAAAATTCTTTCAGCCTGCTGCGCATCATTTAAGGCTTGGGTGCTGTCGCCTAAGTACTCGGAGGCAACTCCCTGCATACGCAACGCTCTAGCTATTACCAGCGGCGCTTGCGCTTGCTCTCCTTGAACTGCTGCTGCTTTGGCGGCGGCTAGTTCCTTCCTGGAATTTCCCGACTCTTGCTGGACGGACGCTTCCACCAGGTCGATTTGAGCGTCATCCCTTGAGCTGTGGCCAACCGCGCGCCACCGGTCTAAGGTTGTCATGGCGTCATTCGGTTTGCCATCGAGAGCTTGCACGTGCGCCAAACGAAGCGCGAAATCGATGTTATGTGGCGAGAGGCTGCAGAGTCTTTGGTAGGTCTCCTCGGCTCGGGTCCAGGTGTGGGTCGCTTCGTAGTACTGCCCTTCGACTTGAAGCCCTTGTTCGTAAGTCAGACCACGCGCGAGTTCAAATGCCAGCTGCGCTTCCTTCGTGGCTTGCGACTCATAACCGCTGGCGCTATAAGCCATGCTCAGCGCTTCGTGCGCCATGGAGTTCTTTGGATCTGAGGCAACGGCTTTAAGGAGAACCTCTCTGGCGCCTTTGTAATCGAAGTTGCGAATCCTCTCCAGACCTGAAAAGTAGAGACCCTGGGCCGCGCTGTTCGTAGGCACGGAATGCCGTATTTCAGCCTGCTCAGAGCTTGAAAGTGGAGTGACGCCCAGCTGTAAGCGGAGACGGAGACCAGCGTCTGAAATTAGATCGAAAAGGTCCGCGACAGTGCCCGTCTCGGATAGCGACGCCACCGTTTGCCCGGTGTCTGTATTCAGCAGATGTAAATCAAAACGGACTCGATCCCTGGCATTGCCCCTGCCCATCGGCATAAACGATCCGACCAGCACCAGCTCCGTACCCAGGTTTTGCTCAATTTTGTGAAGTGTCTGCTGCGTAAAGGAGTCGGCATCGCCGATCGATAACTCGCGTTTCATCTGCGCCACATCTGCTCCCGAGACTGGCTGCAGATCGGCGCTCGTTCCAAGTTCGGTAGCCAACATTTCGGAAAAGGCAGTGGACAGCCAATCGCTCTCCTTTCGATCGGACAGGTTCCGGAACCCAACGATTGCAATTCTCCGGGGAATCGAAGAAGTGAGAGCCGGCTGGTGAGCGCTGCTGGTCTGGAATCTGGGCTTCGATTTGAAATAAAGCAACCCCGCAACTACGATTACCAATGTCAAAGATACGGTTCCAACAGTAAGGAGCACATTCTTGCTCCTCCAGAAAGGCAGTGTCGTGGGTTTCGCTGTGGACAAATTGTTTTCAGCGCCAACGGCGACCTTAAGCCCAGTCGGCGATGCAATCAGCCGGTAACCGCGACGAGGCACGGTCTCGATGAACTGTGGCCGCTCGGGCGAATCTCCCAACGCCTGACGGAGTTTGTTGATCGCCCCATGAATACTGTGGTTGAATTCGACGTTGGTGTCGTCGGGCCAAAGTTTTGCTCGCAGTTCCTCCTGGCTGACGATTTCCCCGGGCTTTTCCATTAATGCCAGCAGTAAGCGGGTGGGCTGGTCCGGTATCCTCACTCTTTGGCCGTCCCTGTGGACTTCGCCACTCGATACATCAACTATGAAAGGACCGATCCGGATAAACCTTTCCTGCGGGGCGACTTCGTTGGTCGTGCTCATGGTTCTTGGCGAATCGCGCCAGTGGCGACCGGATGCCGGATGTCGAATGTCTGAAAGGCAGACCCTCGGCGACCCTCTATATATACCGCAAAATGTCAACGCGGGATGGGGTTTGAAAGCGCCTTCTGGGACGATCTCCCTATTCGTTTTGCCCAACATCCTCGCTTCTGACAAACCTCTGACATTTACCCATCAGTCTTGACAAAGCTTTGACAATCAATCGTTTCACGACATCGAGATGAGATAACGGTGAGACAAAAATGAGCCTGCAGTCATTGACTCGACGCAGTAACTCAGCCAAGGTAGGGCGATCCAAGGTTCGTTGGAGCGGTCGCTGAAGGCTAAGGGGCGGATTCTTTCCACATTGCTAGGAGGAACGATGAAAGCCAGAAAACTAGTATGTATTGCGGCGCTGACATTCTTTGTTGTCGTGCCATCTGCCTTCGCAACTAAATGGTACGTCGATGGGGTGCACGGCAGCGACAACAATAACTGCAAGTCACCCCAGCACGCCTGCAAAACCATCTCGAACGCTCTTTCGCTCACCCTGCCGGGTGATTCCATCTTCGTCGCCCCCGCGATCTATCGCGAGACTCTCTTCATCTACTTCAACCTGGAGATTATCGGTTCCGGTGCGAAGACGACGATCGTTGATGTCAGAGGTCTCAACAACCAGGTCGTTGTCGTTGGCTCCGAACCCAAAGTCCAAGTCAAGCTTTCGGGGATGACTTTCCGCAATGGGGCTGGAGAGGAAGACGGCGGCGGAATCTACAACTGCTTCGGCACCCTGACGGTCCTCGACAGCGTCGTCACGGGGAATAAAATCAGCAGCGGGCATGGCTCCTTCGGCTATGGCGCCGGCATCTACAACTGCCCCAGCAGCACCCTCACGCTCATCAATACCACCATCAGCAACAATAGTGCATTAATCGGTGGTGCTATCTGCAACGGCGGCACGCTGACGATCATGAATAGCACCTTTAGCGGCAATGTGGCCCGCCAGCACGAGGGCGGCGGCATCGCCAACTACGGCACCCTGACCATCACCAACAGCACCTTCAGCGGGAATATAGCACGCCGCTCACTGCTTGGCAGCCTGGCCGGTGGCATCCTGAATGGGGGATTGTTCCAGTCGTCGGGAACACTCTCGATCAACAACAGTACGCTCAGCGGAAATGTCGCACACGGAGGTAAGGGCGGCGGCATCTTCAACGTCAAGGGGAGCATCGTGGTGCTTCAGAACAGTATTGTCGCGAACAATACGGGAGGAAACTGTAGCGGCACTCTGACCTCCCATGGCTACAACCTCAGCAGCGATGCCACCTGCGACTTCGACGGCGCAGGCGATCTGAACAACACCGATCCCAAACTCGGGAACTTACGGAACAACGGCGGACCCACGCAGACCATGGCGGAATTCTTGGACAGCCCGACGGTTGACGCTGGTAACCCGAAAGGCTGCACTGACAGCCGAGGTCATCTTCTAACCACGGATCAGCGCGGTGCCCCGCGCCCGGGAAAGCACAAGCGGGACCAGCGTTGCGACATGGGCGCGTTTGAACGTCAGACAGATTAGCGAGAAACAAATCAGGCACCAAAGGGAGATATTTATGAAACACCTTATAGCGTTGGTCGCGGCGGGAGTCATCGCGTTTGCCACCGGAATGTGCACGGCACAGACAGCCTTGCCATTCATCGTCGAAGAAGGTTTGTCGACGTCGCAAGGCGATCCGGGGCTCTTCCAGTTCGAAATATTCCAACTTCCAAAGGGATCAGGGCCGACATTTCTCCTGAAGGGAGCGGATGGCAACCTCTGGTTCTCGAATATCGGCCGGCACGAGATCGCCCGCTTCGATATTGCGCGGCGGCAGCTCCGCACCTTCCCGCTACATCCGACCAGCCAAGTGGTGGTCATGTCCAATGGTCCGGACGGCAACGTCTGGTACGCCGACTTCGACGGCAATCGTGGCGTTATCGCGAGAATCACCCCAGCCGGAAAAATTACAGAGTTTGTTATGCCGCACGGCAGGGGCGCGGCCGGACTGGGTCCCGGACCGGATGGCAACATCTGGATCACCGAGGGTGTCAACGACCGCATCGCCCGATTTGACCTCAGTGCGCATAAGTTTACCGAGTTCAAGCTGCCGCATCCTGCAAGCGGACCTTGTAAAGTCGCCGCTGGCCCGGATGGCGCAGTCTGGTTCACCGAACTTGGCGCCGGCCGCATTGGA
>Ga0210390_10002762_pt1 | contig 15357 bp, 22 predicted proteins | sample IncBWH11OmetaG_FD_161050 | JGI IMG/M metagenome (GOLD analysis project Ga0210390, IMG submission 161050) | Forest soil microbial communities from Barre Woods Harvard Forest LTER site, Petersham, Massachusetts, United States - Inc-BW-H-11-O ... | reverse complement strand
ACTGCTACCCGCTGACGGTCACCGATCATGCCAGCCGGTAGGTACGTTGTGTCACCCATGTCTCCGGGCCGGACCCCAATTTTCCTGGCGCTGAATGTCGGAGCTGAATCTCCGACCCCCTAAACTCCATGAGCTGGCTAGTAGTGTTTTTGATATTCCTCAGGCGAGGTCGGTATGGCCGGCCCCGTCGGCAGGTTGCGACTTGCAGTGGCGTTTTTATAGACCGACGGAATCCATAGGAGGATCAATGGCAAACGAAGGAACGAAGAAGGCTCCAGAGACCGAGCAGCGTCCGACACATGACGATCCGCGGCATGAAGACAAGAAAAAGCAGCAGCCAGGAGGGCATAACGGCAAAGTAGTTAGGCCGTACGAGGATGAGGGCGGCTTCGACGGCCGCATTTTATTGTGTCCGGTTAGAGGCTTTGGAAGAGGAACGCCAGCGATGCGCCGCACATGATCACGGTCCCGGCCCAGCCAAAAATACGCAGATAAGCAGGCAGGGCGAAGCGATCCATGATTTTGCGATCTTGTGTGATGAGCATCATCATGGCCATCACCGGGGCTGCCATAACTCCATTAATGACCGCGGCGATAAATAGTGCGCGAATTGGATCGAGATGAATGAAGTTCAGCGCCAGGCCCAGCAACATTGCTGCTCCCAGAGTGAAATAGAACTTCAAAGCTTTTCCTGGCTTGACCTCGAGCCCGACGCGCCAGCGCATAGCTTCTCCCGCCGCGTAGGCTGCAGCTCCCGCGAGAACCGGAACCGCAAGAAGGCCTGTGCCGATAATTCCCGCGGAAAACAAAATATAGGCATAACGGCCGGCAAGCGGCTCGAGCGCTTTGGCGGCCTGCGTGGCGGTCAGGACATCGGTGTTGCCGTGGACATGAAATGTGACCGCGGCAGTGAGCATGATGAAGAAAGCGACGAGATTGGAGGCCGCCATGCCTACATACGTATCCAGCTTGATTCTCCAAAGCTGCTTTGGCGCCTGTTCTGGCGCGCGAATGAGGGGCTTTTCCAGCTTGCGGTCTTTCACTTCTTCGGCTTCCTGCGAAGCCTGCCAGAAGAACAAGTAAGGGCTGATAGTGGTGCCAAAAACAGCTACGACCATCGTGATGTAGGCACCATGGAAGCTGGCAACCGGTGGAACAAACGACTGCCACAACACGCTGGTCCAGGGGACATGGAGGATAAACACGGTGATGACATACGCGAGCAGAGAGAAGGAAAGCCACTTCAAATAATTAACGTAGCGCGTGTAGCGAACGAACACTTCGAGGAGAAGAGAAGCGATGCCCAGCCAAAGGATATGAATCCAGCGGGCGCCGCCAACCAGCATGTGCATGGCTTCGCCCATGGCACCCAGATCGGCGCCCAGATTGAAAATTGAAGATATCAGCAGAAGTAGAACGATTGTAACGACGACAGGTCGCGGATAGTTTTTGAGAAGATTTGCGGCAATACCTCTGCCTGTCACTCGCCCAATGCGCGCGCTGATTTCCTGCACTGCGCACATCAGCGGATAAGAAAAGATCGCCATCCACAGGACGCTGAGCCCGAACTGCGCCCCTGCCTGGGAATATGTGGCTATGCCGCTGGGATCGTCATCAGAAGCGCCCGTGACGATCCCCGGTCCAATCTGACGAAGAGTGTCGAGAGTGGACCAAAAATGCGGCACATTTTTCTTTTTCTTGCCGACTGTTACTTCTGACCTCGGGGCCGGGGGCTGCGAGGTCTGGCTGTGCGGGAGCGAGGAGCCGCCAGGTAGTGCCATCCCGGGATTGTCAGAACCTGCCCATCAAGAGCAAGACGACCAGAATCACGACGACCAAGCCGAGCCCGCCACTTGGATAGTAGCCCCAGCCACGGCTATAGGGCCAAGTCGGCAGCGCGCCCAGAGCCATCAACAGCAGAATTACTAAAAGTATGGTCAGCATGTTGTATTCGTCCCGCAGGCAAATTCTCTTGTCGAGCGTTTGAGAAACGCGAATGCGGGCTAGTAACCTCCGCGCCTATTCGAATCCGAATGCGAAAAACATGCAATCAAGGCAACCGTGTAAGTCCCGGACGCGTAAACGTTAGAAGGCAGCACCGTTTGTTGCGTGTGGCGCAAGAAGATGGCGAAGTACACGGCGACGCTTGGGCTCCTACACCAAACACTCGATAGCTGGCCGCCCAGATTTTGCGGACTCTAATACCTGAATTACTGGAGGGAATGGAAAATGAGCGATGCGGAGAAGGGCAAGAACAAGAACGACAGGAACGGCCGGGAGAAACTGATTGAAGACCTCAATGAAGACCTGGCTCGCGAATATCAGGCCATCATTGCGTACACCATCTATTCGCAAGTGCTGAAGGGCGCCGAATACATGGACATTGCGGGCGAACTGGAAAACCACGCAGCGCAAGAGCTGAAGCACGCTCTGATCATCGCAAAGCAGGTGGATTATCTGGGTGGCATGCCGGTGGCGCAGCCGAAGCCGGTGCGGGTCACCGACGACAACAAGGAAATGCTACGAGCCGATTTGAAAAATGAATCGGAAACGATCCGAAATTATCGCCAGCGCGTCCGGCAATGCGAAGCGCTGGGCGAATACGCGATGGCCGAACTGATTCGCGGGATTCTGGTGAATGAGCAAGATCACCTGATCGATCTTGCCACGGCCCTTGGCGTAGATGTGCCGCGAATCGAGAGTTCGGACAGCACGAAGTAGAACCCAAAGAACGCTAGAGCAACCAGCAGGCCCGCATCTGTACTGGGAGTTGTGGGTCTGGACTGCCTGGGAATGGAGGAAGGCCTGGATCCGGATCAGGAGGAGGAAGATTTGGCTCTGAGGGACGCTTCGGTGGAAATTCCGGTTGTGGCGGTTGTGCCGTTGGCTCCTTTGGCCTGGGAGTTTTCGGATGATCGGGGTCGGGCACGGTATCAAGACTTAGCATTGGCACCTCGTTTTTTTTAAGGATAGCCGTTCTCGAACTCGTGCATTTTCGCAAACACGTGGCGTCTGGGGCATCGGGTGATTGACGGAGTTTGCCAGGAAATCCTACGCACTCGTTTGGAGTTCATGGTTGTCCAGACTGAAGGCGATTCTGTGCTTTTTTGCAGCGATATACCGATGGAGCATTCTATTGACACGAAATATCCTGCGTACTGAACCCTGAGAGGCACTGGCGGTCATGTCCTATTGCGGAGTGACTGCACACGGTGACCCGGAGCGGGCCTTTGCAGTTTGACCGTTCTGGAAGTCATCCTGACCGCCAGTGTTATCAATCCTCTAGTCTGATCTCTTCTGCTTCTACCTTCAGATTTAAGCGATCATACATTTCACAGCCGATGGAGGGAGGTGCGTTCCGGCGAGATTATTTATTTCAGGAATTGTTTGCAATCGCGCCGGTTGGTGCCAAGCCGAATCCATCGCGAAATCCATTGCCTCCGCGGAAGTAGTCTCCGACCAAATCGCGGTGCGGCCTCCGGGTGATGAGAGCACGGCAAAGAGAGGAGACGCCGATTTGGCTAAAGGCATCGAAAGAACTCTGACGCTGTGTTGGTCAGGCATAAGCTCGACGTTAAATACGATGTGAAGAACGGTGTGATCACTTTGACGGGCAACGTAAAGTCGCAATCGCAACTCGACGGCGTGGAAAAACTTGCTTCCGGCGTGCCGAATGTGCGGCAAGTTGTGAATGAACGGGAAGTGAAAAATCAGAAGGCATCGTCAAGGGCGAGCTCGTCTGACTAAAATCGGAAAATAGGCGGGTGTCCAGCCCACTGCCTGTTTCCCTCCAGCGCAAAGTCCTACCTCTTTGGAACTTCAAAACTTCACGTACTGGAAGATACCGCAAAGGCGCGGAGCTTTTTGTGCTTATACATATCTTGATCGGCCTTGGCCATCAATTCGCCGAGGGGAACGGGAGATTGCGGATCGTATTTTGCTACGCCGACACTGAGCGAAAGCTTATAGCGGGATTCCTCCGCGTTCACCTTATCCAGCTTTTTCGTCAGGCGTGACAGCATGACTTGAAGATTTGGAATCGATGCTTCCCAAGCGAGGATGGCGAATTCGTCGCCGCCCAGGCGGGCAAGCAAGTCGGAGTCGCGAAATGTTTCCTCCAAGGCGTCTGCCGCGCGAACAAGCACGAGATCTCCTTCCTGATGACCAAAGGAGTCGTTGATGGCCTTCAAATTATCCACATCGCAGAAGAGCAGCAGGACATTCAAGTGATCGCGTTGCGCGAGCTTCAGTTGCTGCGAGGCCGCTGCAAGGAATCCTCTGCGATTGAAGAATCCGGTGAGATCGTCGGTGATGGCAAGCGAACGAACCTCGCGATCGAGTAAGGACTTCTCAACAGCCCAAACCGCCGCTCTCTTCAAGGCATCGTGTACGGCCTCAGGATCCAGCTTTTTTGATTTGACGATATCGGAGAGGTCGTGCAGTGCGCGCAGAATTTGATCGAGTTCAAGATCTTCGGAACGGAAAGCGGAAGACAGAATGGACTCTAACGTTTGTCTGCGAGGTTGTTCGCGTCGACTGAAAGGAACGACACGGTCCGAGGACTTATTCGCCCTGGGCTGGCTCTTATGGCCGGAGTTTGCCGGCGCATCCTTCTGCGCATCAGAACTTACTGGTGTCCGGCGTGCCATGGGCCCTGTCCCTCACATCGGTTCGAAGAGACGCCTGCGGGTCGTCGCAACATAGTCCCATTACTAGGGTGCCGCCGCTATCGGGTGTTAGCTGTAGTTCGAGATGAGCACTTAAGCAAAAGCTAAAGATGGCGCAACGGTCAAATCGAACGGGGATGGACGACGATAAAGAAAGGAGGTAACCTCAAAATTGTCCCTGGGAGGAATGAATGGGGCTCGACCAACAATTTGCGCATGTGTTGTTATTTAGCTGTCCGCAATGCGGTAATCCGCTGGCATCCGCGTGCGCTAGCACGAAGAGAAATCTGGAACAGGCGGAGGCACATTGGTTCAACCCTCATTGCCACTGTGGATGGACCGGCGATGTGATCGGCGTGACGTCTGTGAAGCATTGGGTTGAACCGTGGCAGGAGGCGGTATTGTCCGATGGCACTTCCTGCGACGGCGAGCCATTGAATTGACAAACTGAAATGTTAGAATCGCGACACCACTAACCCAGCCTGGAACCCTTCCCTGCAGCCCCAAGGTTTACATGAATTCGTTAGATTGATGTGCTGTCTCTTTTCCGGGTACGCTGACTATTTCTTGTTGCTGGCTATCGGGTACGTCGATCTGAAAGTAGCCATTTTTCGAAGTGGACGGATAGGTCTGGACAAACTGATGTTCGAGATCCGTGGTGGCGGGCTCGTTCGTGGGAACTAAAATAAATGTGCGGGGCGTCCCCATGCGCTGGATTGCGGACTCCATCTCATCATTTTGCTTGAGCAAGTAGACGTTCATTCCCTTGTTTTCATACAAGACGCACGCGGGAACAGCTCCGGCATAGCCGACGCCAACGAGGATCGGGCAGTTCGGGCACTGTGTGCGGACTTGGGTCATCATGACGCGGTAGTCGATCGATTTGGTCATTGAAATTGGCGTGAGCGCGCCGGCGATTACGACTAATGCGAGCACCAAAGTGGCACGAGAAAGAGCCGTGACGCCGTATCCGATAAGCAAGGCCGCAAAGGGAGCGGCAATGCCCAGGTAATAATCCGTGGGCATTTTGGCGATGGATTTGTTCGTGACGATGGCGAGAAGCAAGAATCCGCACAGGAACGCGCCGTAGGTGAAAGGCAGCAGCAGCTTGTTTCGTTTATATGCCCACCAGCAGCCGAATGCCACGAACGAAGCGGCGACGAAGAGCGCAATGGTCCAACCCGGCAGCCAGGTGCTGGGCATAATGCTTTCCATCGAGCCTTTCAGCAGCGCCCACACTTCTTTGTGAAAAACGCCGAAGCCGGGAAATTGCAGCGGCCGCGCACCGATGTGAACGCGAAGCACCGGGATCAAAGGAGCATCACAAATCGCGAAGGAAAGTGCGGTAAGCCAAACCCAGCGCCGATTCGATTTCCACTCCGCAAAGCATTGCCAGAAAAGAATTGGCAGTACGCAGAGCGCAGCAAAATAATGCGTGGCGATGCAAGCGGCGGCGCACGCCCCCGTCCACTTAGACTTTCGGTGGGCTAAGAGAAGCGTCAGCACGACGAGGAACGAGACCATAGCGTAGGAACGCGCGTTATAGGCGTAACGCACGCCTACGGCTGATAACGCGTAGACCAGCACCGGAACTGGCGCCCATCGCATGTGCAGATCGATTGCCAGGCGATACAGGAGACCTAGAGTGCCGAGCATGAAAAGTGCCGACAAAGCGCGGGCGACTTCGAGCGATTCGCCAAACGATACGCGCCATAGTGCGAGTGTCCAGAAATAAAGAGGTGGGTGAACATCCTGCTCATAAAGTTCCGATGCGATTTTTGCCAAATTAGTAGAGGGTTTGAATTGCCCAAGGCCGAGTGCCCAATCGAGTTGGGCGTGACCGGAAGTCGTGAGCATTGTGATGGCTTCGTCGTACCACATGGAGCTGTTGCGCAAATGAACGGTGGCGGATACGAGTGAAATGATAAGTGCCGCCAGGACGATTGCATACTCCAGCATGCGAGGATTCACTAAGGCCCAGGCCTTCGCGAGAACGCGATAAGGCTCGGGAGGGAAGTGTTGTTCAAGTCCAAAAGGTAATGACATAGAGTACGAGTAACCTTTTCGTGTTCTGTTTCTTTTCGGGAGCGCCTTGGGTTAGTTGGTTCCCGCTTTCAGGCTGTCCAGATGCTTTCCGCGTTGCGGTATTTCCGTGTCGCCGTAGGCTTCGTCAGGATGTTTTTTCAAATTGTCCGTTGGTGGAATGCCTGGCGCCTTGGACGCTGCTGGAACTTGTGTGTCGGGTTTCTCTTGTTTCTCTATGGTGCGGTGCGTCTCCACTCCCATGCGGCGCTTACGTACTGTCGTTTCTTTGCGATTTTGAGCCATGACGATCTCCTGTTCCACTTTATGAAACCAAATCCGCAGCATGCCGATTTGAATAAGCAAACGGCGCTAGCCTTTGCGGTGCTTGAAGAATTCGACTTGACGCAGCCGCTTTTCCGCGGCGGCCTTCGTTTTATATGGACCACCAAGGTTCTTCTTCCCGTTCTCGGAAACGACCTTGTAACCCTCTTTCACTTTCTTGATCATGATTCTTCCTCCACTTCCGATTTTGCGTGAGCCTCTATCCAAGTCAATGAATGAACCTCTGTAGATACACGTGGCGCTGGCAGTAGGCTGTGGTGTCCTGCGTAATTTCCCAGTGATGACTGGATCGAGCCTTGGGCAGGGGGTCAATCGGAATCGGACCAGCGGCTGCGGCGATGGTACTCGCCGCCGCCCCAGCCTCCCAGATCAACTATCACCGCAATGATCAAAATAACCAAGTTTATTCCGGCGAGAGGCAAGCCGGAGTTCACGAGCCATGCGTAGACCAGCGTCGTGAGCGGTAGAAAAATAAATCCGAGAAGCGGCAAGAGCAAACCGTGGTAGGCGCGCTGTAAATAGTTAGAGAGAAAGAAAAGAAGAACAAGCGCGATGCGCGGAAATGCGGCGAACAGAACAAGGATGAGGCAAGGCATAGGGCACCTCTGACTGGCGATGGTTTCGCTTTCCCGGCCGACGACACGAGCGGTGGTGTCTTGCCCTGACTTATGGTGTGCGCGTCCGCTCCTCCGGATTGTGCATGGCGAAGGTGATTAGACAACAAGTGGCGCAAGTTTACTCTAGGTGGAAAACTGTAGGCGCTGGTTAGATTTTAAGCCGCTACAGAATGGCAGGGGATAGATTAAGGTTCGCGCCGTATAGAATCCGTGTTTCATCACGAGTAGCTGTGCAAGCATCGGAAGTTCAGTATGGATAGGAGGCTTACATGATACGGTGGGCACTTGGATTTTTCGTGATCGCGCTAATTGCTGCGGTTTTAGGATTTGGCGGTATCGCTGTGGCTGCTGCGGGAATCGCCAAGATTATCTTTTACATTTTCGTCGCACTTTTTATCATTTCGTTGATCGGCCACCTCGCCAGCAGGGCTTAGTGGTCGCTGCTGGTAAACCGCAAGCGTAAAAACCAAAGTGGAAAGAGGCTCTCGCTAATACAAGTTGCCGAGAGCCTCAATCATTTACGGAGGGTATTTCAGGGCTGACCATGTCACGCAGATTCGCTTCTGCGCGTGCTTGCGGCCTTGCGAGCTGCCCGGCGCATGCCTTCTTTTCCTTTCGTGCCGACGGCTTTTTCCGCCGATTGGTGGCGCGCTCGGCGGCCACGGCGCTGAGCAACTGTGCGCGCGTGCTTCGATAAATTCGCAGGCGATGCGGCCGAATGGCCTTCGCGCTTTAACGCATTTGAAGTCGCGCGCGAGCGTACCCGGGAAGGTTTGCGATTCGGGGACACCTTGCCCTTTTGCGTGTCGCGGAGCGCCTGCTTGCGCGTTTTGGCAGGGCGCTGCCGCGCTTGGGAGACGGCAACGCAACACCGGCGCGGCGGGCCTTCGACAATCCGATCGCGATGGCCTGCTGCGGCGACTGAGCGCCATGCTTACCCTCGCGAATGTGATGCACCTCTTCACGCACAGATTCGCTCGCCTGCGTGCTGGGCGACTTTCCTTCTTCTTTATCGTCACGTGCGCGTTCGACAACTTCTTCTTCCGGCATGTTGACCTCTCGATCCGAAAGATGTGAGCGGCGGAGAGTTGGCGGACAGCAAGGGGCGATCGGTAACTGCAGGCGATTTAAAAGTCGATTTTACGAAATAGAGAGCAGATCCGGCTGGCAAACCGGGGTTCGACGCGATACTCCGCCGCCAGCGCATTCGACGCAGCAGCGCGTCCAGGGAATGGCTTTCAAGCGCGGCATGGGAATCTTTTCTCCACAAACCCCGCAAATTCCATAGTCGCCAGTTTCGATGCGGCGCAGTGAAAGATCGATCTCGGCGAGAGTGCGAACCTCGCGCTCGATATTGACGATAGCCATGCCTGTGGAAGAATTGCGCAGCGCCAAGCCAACTTCGTCTTCAGGCTCCTGATCCATGACCATCTCCTGACGACGCTGCTCAATACGGCTGTTGAGTTCGTCGCGTTTTTGCTGGAGGAGCACCCGCAAGGATTCGTATTCGCTCTTCTTGTTTCGTTTGCTCATGATAAAACACCTACCTTTTCTGGATGTTCCTATTTACTGCAAACACTCCGACACTGAAATTGTTTCTTAGGATTTGCCTCCGCGGCGAGCCTGTTCGCGAGTAGCTGAAGAAAGATCGGATTCCCAGTCGAAAGCGCCGAAAATCAGGCTGCGCGCAAATTCGCCGGCTTGCGCTTCAACGTCTTTTCCGACAATTCCGTAACGCTCCTGAATAGCACCGACCAATTGATCGCGGTTGCCGCGGAAGACCATGGAATTGTCACAAATAAACATTCCCCACTTCGCCCGGAGACTGCCGGAGGAGCGCTTCCATTTACCTTGAATCCGGTCCCACATCATTCCGGGCCCCCTTCGAGAGCCGGTCGCCAACGCTGCGCACAGCACATTTGCGGGAATGACTTCAAATAACAGAGCTATAAAAGCACTTCAGAGGAACGCAGGCTATCCGCAGAAATATGGAGACAGCGGGAGAGGAATCATGGAGCGCATCGTTCCGCGTCTTTGCCAGAACGGAAACCGACGACAGCGGCGCGGATTGTTCCGCGGGAAAGGGATTATGCGTGATGGTGAAAGGGAACTATGCCTCGATGATGCTGTTCTTGATGGCGTAGCGCACCAGTTCGCTAACGGAATGCACCTGGAGCTTACGCATTATATTGGCGCGATGAGTTTCGGCGGTCTTCACGCTGATACCGAGAACGGAAGCCACTTCCTTGCTGCTTTTTCCTTCCGCCAGCAATTGGACGATTTCGCGCTCACGAGAAGTGAGGCGGCTGCGCGGAGAAGCCGGAGGCTGGACCGGAGACGCGACGCGATCGGAAAAATCATTGAGCAACATTTCCGCGGCGCGCGCGGTAAAAAAGGTGCGGTGGTTGGACAGAGCCTCGACCGCATTGACGAGGTCACGATCCGCGTCGGCCTTCATGACGTAGGCACGCGCGCCGGCCTCAACAATATCTTTCACGAGCTGGTCTGAGAAATGGAGACTCAGAATAACGATGCCGGTTTTTGGCAAGGCCTTGCGAATGCGGCGAGCGGCCTCGAGACCGTTCAGATCGGGCATGCTGATATCGATAACGACAATATCAGGCTTATGTTCTTCGGCAAGGCTAACGGCTTCTCTTCCGGTGCGTGCCTCGGCACAGACCTGCCAGCCCGCATGAGACGTAAGAAGCTGTTTCAAGCCGCGGCGGAGAATGTCGTGATCGTCTGCCACCAAGATGCGCAAACTCTTTGTGTACGGAATCGCGCTAGGGGCTTTCTGGGTTTGTGTCGCGGCAGTTGGGGTAGCCATAATGTTTTGCCTCTCTAGATTAAATAAATGGCAATAGGCGAAACTAGGAAACGGGAGTATTGAAGTATGACCACCGCATTTACACCATAAGGTAAATGCTGTATTAGCGATTCACTCAAATATGCAGGACGCGTTTCGGCGTCCCGCGAACATATTCTCACGCACAAACCACGCTGGCTCGGGTGACGCAACCTCACGGCTGCAGTGTTCGCCCGATAGGAGAGTTGCGCGCCGCTTGCGACGATTGCACCCGTCGCATTTCCATAATGTCTGTGCGCTTGCGACGTGATGATCGAAAAATTGAAAGGGGAAACACGAGATGGCAAAAAACAAATCTGTGCTTGGAATTTACACGTCCCGCAGTGCGGTTGAGTCTGCAATTACGCATTTGCGGGATGCGGGATTCGCAAGCACGGACATTTCGATTTTGCTGCCAGAGAATTTGGGTTCGAAAGAGCTGGCGACGGAGAAAGCAACAAAGGCTCCGGAAGGAACAGCGGCCGGTGCAGGTTCGGGTGCGGTGATCGGCGGCGCGCTGGGATGGCTGGTGGGCATTGGCGCGTTGGCGATACCAGGGCTTGGTCCCTTTATTGCTGCTGGACCGATCATGGCGGCGCTCGCGGGGATCGGAGTTGGAGGCGCAGTGGGAGGATTTGCCGGCGCGCTCGTCGGGCTGGGCATACCGGAATACGAAGCCAAGCGCTATGAGGGAAGGCTGCAGAAGGGCGGGATCCTAACTTCGGTGCATTGCGACACTTCGGAAGAAATCGATCGCGCGAAGGAAGTTCTGAAGCGCACCGGAGCGGAAGACATCTCGACGACGAGCGAGTCTTCTGTCAGCTCAAAGTCCGATGACAGGGCACGTCGGGCTGGACGGTAGGGAATTTGGTTGAGTTGAAGTCCGTGTGAAGTATTGCATGCACGTGCGTCGGCTGCTGACGGCTTATTGAGAGCCAGCTGCCGGCGCATTTTGTTTCCGTGGTGTGGCTCCGGCGACCAGGATCTCGAATATTTATGAACACACCGGTAGCGGCCTTGGGAGAGCAATTATTCTGGTTGTTTGTCCTCGGCATTCCCGTGGCATGCATCAGCTGTACGGTAACGCACGAAGAAGTGTTTCGAGAGCCGCGAGAATGGTGCACAAAGAGAAGCAAGCATGCCGTTAGTGAATACGAACGAAAGTTCTTTGCCTGCTGACCTGCGAATACTGCTTCAGTCACTACATGGCTGCCGCCGTCACGGCGTTATGCAAATTTCGGTTGCTGATTCCTGGATGGCGCGGCTATTTTGTGGCTTGGCTTAGCTGGTGTGGATTGCAAATCTGTATATGCAACTTTGGGTGCTTACGACTGGACATCAAGCATGAACGGATCGAGATTGCCGCCAGTGAAAACAATCCAAAGCTAAAAGAGAGACGTGCAGGCGTATGGCCGTTAGTTCGGGAAAGAGGAAAGTAAAGAGATGGACGAGGAGAGCGACCCGTCCCAGCCCTCTCGCTTCATCTCTGAAGCGCTCCGGGTCGCCTCCTCGATCGAACAACAGCCTAACGAAAGTAAGGCTGCCATCCCCTTGCAATGCGGTCCATCGGGTGAATCTAGTAAAAATGTAAAGACGAAGAAGAATTGTGACTTGAATCTGGAAGGGTTTCGCTTTCTCTATGCTGGCGAAACGAAATCGCAACATATTTACAGCGAAGGCAAAAACTTACTCCAGGCCGGGATCGTCGAAAGATTAAAAGGGGGAAGCATGGCGTCAACCTTGTGGAAGGGACACATTACTTTCGGACTCATATCCATTCCCGTGCGGCTATTTACCGCGGCGCGTGATGAGCACACGCGGTTCCATGAAATTCACCGCGAGTGCGGCACGCGAATCCATCACCAGTTGTACTGCCCGTATGACGAACGAGTGGTAACGCGGGACGAAGTGGCGCTGGGTTACGAGGTGGACAAAGATAAGTTCGTGCTGGCGGAGCCGGCGGAGCTGAAGAAAATACAGCCGAAATCTTCGAAAGTGATGGAGATTCTGCAGTTCACAAAGTTGGATGAAGTTGACCCTATTTATTTTGAGACTTCCTATTTTGCGGTCCCTGAAGAAGGAGGAAAACGAGCCTTTGACCTATTGTTACGGACGCTGGAAGATTTGGAGTATGCGGGCGTCGCGCGGATTACGCTGCACCAGCGCGAGCGCATTGTGATCATGCGCGCCTTCCAACAAGGTCTGACGCTGCACACAATTTATTATCCGAATGAGATTCACAGGGTGGAACAATACAAGCAAAACGGCCTGAAAGATCTGAAGAAGCAGGAGATTGCTCTGGGAGAGCAATTTGCCAAGACGCTGGTGAAGCCGTTCCGCCCGCAGGAATTCCACGATGAGTATCAGGTGCGGGTGAAGGAACTGATTGAGAGCAAGGCGAAAGGCCATGCGGTTCCGAAACAGGAGCAACCGAAACGGCTGGCGCCGGTAATTGATTTGATGTCCGCGCTGAAGAAAAGCCTGGCGAATGCTCCGGCGGCCAAAACGCCAAAAGCCCGAAAGCTACGCCGAAGCGCATAGCCATCAACCCAACCTCTGCGAAAGTAAAGGCTCTTTCGTCGCGTTCTCGGGATTCGCTCCTATAGGCTCGCCATCGTCGAGAAGCTTACATTCATCGGGCAAGCTGGGCCGAGTGTGCGTCTAAAAAAGGTGGCATATGAGATTTGGACCATTTCTAGTGATTGCTCTATTGCTCTTCATTGCTTGGATTGGCGGCTTCCTTGTTTTTCACGTAGCCGGAGCGCTGATCCATCTCGTTTTGCTGATTGCGCTCGTTTCCTTGATTCTGCACTTCTTCACCAGCTCCAGAGCCACCTAGGACCGTCAGCAATCGAACGTGCGCATGTTCTGGAGCAATTTGCCTGACGCGCCACGAAAAGGAGAAGCCATGGCGGATTCAGCGAGACCTATGAGCGGTGGAGTCGTTCACGTCGATATGGGCGATGAGCCGGGGATCGGGAAGGCCCCGATGCGGTTAATGATATTCGCGATGGCGGGCGCGATCGTGATGCCATGGGTGGCGTATCGTTCGTTGAATCGCTATGACATGTTGCGCATGCCGGTGACTGCGGCCGCTGCGGGAGCGGCAGTGAGTTCAGCGAACGTTGTCGGCGAAGCGGCCAAAGCGGTCAAGGAAACGGCGACGGTGGCATTGGGAGCCGTCTCGAAGGTAAATCTTCCAGACGGCACAGAACTGACGGCGCCGCCGCGTGGATTGGAATCTCAGATTATAAATTTCCTGACCGATACTTCCGGGACTTCGGCGAACGAAGCGTCCTTCGATTGTGATCGCGTGATTTTTGAAGCAGGGACGGCGAACTTGCAGGCCACTTCGACAGATCAATTGCAGAACGTGGCCAAGATCCTGAAGGCATATCGCACCACGAGCGTGCAGATTGACGGATATGCGGACACCACTGGCACGAAGGCAGAACAACAGAAGCTATCCACCCAGCGCGCAAAGAGCGTGGCGGCGCGGCTGGCCAGCCTTGGAGTTTCACCGACGCGAATGAGCGCAAAGGGTAACGGCTACCTTCAGTCCGCAACTGCAAACGCCGCGCAGGAAGCCCCGGGCACCAAGGCGCAGGTTTCGCTTGTTCTGACTAAGTAGACGCAGTGAAGCCGCCCCGGGGCGCGCTCTGCAAGAAAAAGTTACACGCAATACCTGATTGAGCGCGTGCGCCGCTGGATGTTGATATGGAATTCACGACTGACTTTCGACTGATGAGGTGCAGCGATGGGAAGTGCGAAGGGAATGAAGGTGGCCATCCTGGTTACCGATGGATTCGAGCAAGATGAACTTTGAAACCATGCAAAGCGCTCGACGAAGCCGGAGCGGACACGAGGGTTGTTTCGCCTAAGGATGCAACGGTGCGCGGATGGAATCACGCCGAGTGGGGCAGCGAGGTGAAAGTGGACGAGCGGCTGAATGAGTGAAGCCGGAACAATTTGACGCGCTGTTGCTGCCGGGTGGGGTGATGAATCCAGACAAATTTCGAATGGATCCGAAGGTTGTTGAGTTCGTGAAATCATTTTTTGCACTGGGAAACCCGGCCGCGGCGATTTGCCATGCTCCGTGGACGATTATTGAAGCGGGTGCGGCGCGCTGGCGAAAGATAGCGTCGTGGCCATCGGTGAAGACGGACCTGCGCAATGCGGGCGCGGAGTGGGTGGATAAGGAAGCTGTAATTGACGGTAACCTGGTGTCTGCAAGGAAGCCCGACGATATTCCTGCATTCAATCGCGCGATGATCGAAGTGTTTGGCCGGGCGCAGGATAAAAGTAAGACGAAAACGGGAGAGGAAGCGGGCAGCGAGAAACGTATGAAAGCAATTTCGAATGACCCCGATCCCGGGCGTCATGCGCAGCACCTGAAATTGCTGCTGAATGACGTTGCGGCGCGCGCGCGACGATGTAAGAAAAGTGTCCGATCCCAAGGCGCAGGCGCTATTTGAAACGACTGCCGAGGCGTTGAAGGGCCTGGAGAAGGCATTTGATGACTTTGAAGCGAAGCGAGAAGCGGCGTGGAACTCAGCTGGATCGCGATAGATTTTTGCAGGAAGAAAATGGGAGGAAGTTATGCCGAGATACGGGCGTGGTGCAAGCAAATCTGTCAAAAGCGCGATGCGGCGACGCAAGATAGGAACCTTGCGTTCGGGAAAAGCCGGCAAGGGCGGGCGAGTGAAGAGCCGAAAGCAAGCGATCGCGATTGGATTGTCTGAGGCCCGAAAAAAGGGCGCCAAGGTTCCGCGTAAGAAGAGTAGCTGACGTTTTCGTCGACGACTGTTCTGGCGGTTGACGAGCGGGCGCGCAAACCTTTCTTCAGTTAGCCAGCCAACAA
>Ga0210390_10002761_pt1 | contig 15359 bp, 15 predicted proteins | sample IncBWH11OmetaG_FD_161050 | JGI IMG/M metagenome (GOLD analysis project Ga0210390, IMG submission 161050) | Forest soil microbial communities from Barre Woods Harvard Forest LTER site, Petersham, Massachusetts, United States - Inc-BW-H-11-O ... | reverse complement strand
GCGGAGTCAATACGGACGGCATCGTTCCGATGAAATTTCCGATCGGCCCGTGCCACTTTTCACCATGAGGCCCTCGAGCCGGTATTCAGGACTATGTCATGCTGATGGTTTGCGTCATATGCCTTACTGTTAACGGGTCAAAACGGTGATGCCAACGTCGACGTTGCCACGAATGGCATTGGAATAGGGGCAGATTTTGTGTGCAGATCCAACCAGCTCTTCGGCCTTCTTCTGGTCCACTCCTTTGACGGTGACCTCAAGCGCGGCAGATAGCACGAAGCCACCCGACTCGTTGCGGCTGAGACCAATTTCAGCAATGACTTCGACGTCTTCGTCCGCCAATCTCAGCCCTGCCTCACGGCTGACGCGGAGGAGCGCGTTCTCAAAGCAGGCGGCATAGCCGCCGGCGAAAAGCGTCTCCGGGTTCGTTGCATCTCCCTTGCCGCCGAGTTGACGGGGCATGGCCAACCTCATATCAAGAAGCCCGTCCTCGCTGCGGATCTGACCATGACGGCCACCGGTTGCCGTGACTTTGGTACTGTATAATATGTTCATATAGATGATCTAAGGATCTAAGCTAATTTGGGGCTTTGCGCAGCGTCCAGCAATGACGGATTGGTACGATGCGTAGACAAATCCGAACGAAAAATCCGAGCAAAGTATGGCACGCGTTTTCATCACAGGTTCTTCCGATGGGCTCGGCCGAATGGCGGCTCAGCTACTTGTCGAACAAGGGCACAGCGTTGTCCTGCATGCTAGAAATGAACAACGAGGGAAAGAGGCGCTCTCCAGTGTGCCCGAGGCAGAGGATGTCGTGATCGGTGATCTGACGACGATTGCCGAAACACGGAGCGTGGCCGATCAGGTTAATCGCCTCGGATCATTCGACGCAGTCATTCACAATGCAGCCGTCGGATACCGCGAGCCCCGGCGCATCGCGTCGAAGGACGGAATACCTCACGTGTTCGCTATCAATACCCTCGCGCCATACATTCTGACTGCGCTCATTCGCAGACCAAAGCGCCTCGTTTATTTGAGTTCCGGCCTGCACCAGAGTGGCGATGCAAGTCTGAAGGACCTGCTGTGGGAGCGGCGACCATGGCAAGGCCAACAGGCTTATGCGGATAGCAAACTCCACGATGTGCTGCTGGCCTTTGCTGTCGCACGTCTCTGGCCAGACGTTTTTTCCAACGCGCTTGAGCCGGGTTGGGTACCGACAAAAATGGGTGGCCCCGGAGCTCCTGACGACTTGGATGCTGCCCACCGAACTCAGGTGTGGCTGGCAGTCAGCGATGAGGGGCACGCCGCGGTTTCAGGCCAGTATTTTTATCATATGCAGCTTCGCACACCGAAGCGACAAACCTCCGATGGAGAGCTGCAAGAGAGCCTGATTGAGACTTGCAAACGTCTGTCAGGAGTGGAGCTAATGTTCTGATAGATTCGTTACGGATCCAACTGACCTTTGGACGCAATGAGCGCTTCGCATAATGCATGGATTTCCGTTTCCACCTCGCCTGGATCGGATACGGTACGTGCGATCTCTTTTCGCAAAATCGCAGTGTATTGCTGACGCAGGCGGTGAATCAGCGTTTTAGTGGCTCCGACTCCGAGGCCCAGAGCACGTGCGGCGGCTTCATAGGAGGGTGGAGTGTCGCTAGTCGGCTGCAAAAATGTTTTCAAGATTTCAAAAGTCGCTGCGCGACCATGAACAGCATATTTCTGACGCAGCAAATTCATCGCCCGGCTCAGCAAGGTTAAGGCCCACCTGGCATCAAAAAGTTGCTCAGCCGTCATCGTCTTGTCTGCCGGCTCTTGTTTGTAGCGACCCTCCGCGCATTGCAAATCAAGCGAGACGAACTCCAACCCGCCTCCACGCTTCAGAGCGCGGGCACGTTCTAACTCCCCTGAAATGTAATGTTGAAACGTGGTCAGCAAAAACGAGCGGAATTTACCCTTTTGCCGATCAACTGCCGTTAGTACCCGCTTGTCGAGTAGTAGAAGAAAAAAACCTTGGGTGAGATCCTTGGCGTCATCGGGAGATCGGCCCCTGCGGCGAGCAAATACATAAAGCGGATACCAGTAAAGTTGGCACAACTCGCCTAAGGCACCAGCTGCACCGGGTGTGTTGCTTTGAGCCGCCTTGAGAACGAGTGTCCAGTGCGTGGGATGAAAGCCGGCCTCGTGCACCGGAGGAGCATCTTCATCGCTGTTCATAGGCAAAGTTCATCGACGGCAACCACTAAAACGTGCCATTCAGATTTGCAGAACGAAAGCGTACCAAGCCTGTGCCGTATCACCGCTCGAAGGCAAGCTGAGAGACACAAGCCCCAATGCCCCAACTTAGAAGTGAAGAATCCTCTCGCCCCCAATATTCGAGATGACGCCAAGACTGTCGTGCTTCGACGAGATTTCCTCGGAGGTTTCGAATAATCCAGGGGGACCTATGATTTGTGCTGCAAGGACGGCGCAGACAATGCTAGTAATCGAATCAGCCAAAGTGCCTTTAACGCCAAAACCAATAAGAGCCCCACAAAGATAGAGTGGCGAGAACCAGCCTAGCAATCTCAAGATCGACAAGGACGGCCAGCCGCCATCGGAGGCAGCGTTTAAGCGGTTGAAAGAGTGGTGATGGCCCGAAACATGACCATTATGTCCCAGGGAAGCCTCACCGTGGTGAGCTCCCGGATGATAAAACCCCGCTGCGGATAAAACAAAGGCAGCCAGCGGAACCAGCCCTCCGAGCAAGCACGTCAGGTAAATATCCAAATCCGAGTTCTCTCTTTCCAGCTAACAGATGGTTAAACCTTAAAGTCTTTTCGCGCAAGCACTACGGATGAACCCTTAATCCCCTATGCCATTCAATAAGTGCAGAAACCCCAATGAACCAGGGGATGGCTAGACTAGATAGATAGCAGGAAGGCAAACGGCACAGTCGAACGGCCCGGAACTCCAGCAAATGCTCGCGATCGAGCAACCGATCGCGACAGCCCCGAGAACGAATTCATCCTTGAATATCTCACTCCACTTCTCCGGAGGAATTGTCGTCGTGACCACTAAGCTCATCTGTGCAGGCCTTCCAAACCTGGCGTTCACCTGCACAACTCTTGAGATTGTGCCGGATGACAATGCTCAGATCGACGACAAAGAGAAAGACCACCACGTCGTCAATAAAAGAAATCCATGCCTGATCGGTCAGGAACTGTTCCAATCCCCAAAGCACAAAGGCCAATCCAACAGAAATCCCGACTAGACGTTGACCCAGCGTGCGGCGCAGGGAGAGGATGAGAACGAGGTACGAAGTTCCGATGGCGATCAAAGGGACGGCCGACTTAAAAGAAATCGTGGCTTGTGATCCCGTCATCAACGGAAGAGCGTGGCGCGCGATCAGGAAGCCCGCGGTCAGAATCGCCACCCAAAGCGCGCCGAAACTCAAGCCGCGCAACGCAGCTTGCAGGCAATGCACGATTCTTCCGTGCCGGGCGGCGGGTGCGCTCCGGCCCGGATCTTCAAATTCATCAAAGGGTGTGGAGAACTTGCCCAAGCGGATCGTTACTGGCTGTCCATTCCTGGTCGACACAAGCTATTCCCGTGCCCAGCGGCCTTTAAGAACCACCGGATGACTTTGGTTCAGGGAATTCAGGCAGTAAACCTTGAACTTCCAGAAATGGGAACTGGGTCCGTCACTGGCAGAACGCGAAAAAGAGGACAACAAGGGCTCGCAAAATGCGATCCGCAAACCAGTCCCGCTTCGCTTCTTCGGTATGGAGATGTCGCAAGAAGCCAGCTACATGACTGCCCCAAGCATCCAGGGCACGAACTCTTCCGCGCCAAACCCGTGAGCCTCCGAACGGGATTTCTGTCCCGAAGCGGTTTTCAAAATCAGCTGAAAGATTCGCTCTCCCACTTCCTGAATCGATGCCCCACCGTCCAGAATTTCCCCGCAATTAATGTCCATGTCGTCCGCCATTTGCCGGTACAGCCGCGAGCTGGTTGCCAATTTCAGCGAGGGCGCGGGCTTGCATCCGTAAACCGACCCTCGGCCGGTGGTAAAACAAATCAAATTTGCGCCACCTGCGACCTGTCCGGTGGCAGAAACAGGATCATAGCCGGGCGTATCCATAAAAACCAATCCTTTTGCGCCGATAGGTTCAGCGTATTCGAATACATCCACCAGGTTGGTAGTCCCTCCTTTCGCCACTGCTCCAAGCGATTTCTCAAGGATGGTCGTGAGCCCTCCGGCCTTGTTACCCGGCGAAGGATTATTATTCATCTCCCCCCGCTCCCGCTCAGTGTACGCTTCCCACCAGCGAATTCGCGAAATCAGCTTTTCACCGATTTCCGGAGAAGCTGCCCGTCGCGTGAGCAAATGTTCTGCGCCATAGATCTCAGGTGTTTCAGACAAAATCGCGGTACCGCCGTGGCTGACCAGCAGGTCAACCGCAGCACCGAGGGCCGGATTCGCCGTAATTCCTGAATAGCTGTCCGAACCCCCGCATTGGAGTCCGACGGTCAAGTGGCTGGCAGACACCGTCTGACGGGTGAATTGGTTGGCCACTGGCAACATTTCCCGGATCCGTTCGACGCCCCGCCTTATTGCGCCGACCGTCCCTCCCGACTCCTGAATCGTCATCGAGGATAAAAGTGGACCTGTCGGGAGGTTCTGAGTCGAAAAAAGGTCTTCCGCCTGGTTGACCTCACAACCGAGTCCGATCATCAGTATCCCGCAAAAGTTGACGTGTCGTGCATAACCAGACAGGGTGCGGCGCAAGACCTGCATTCCCTCTCCGTTGATATCCATCCCACATCCCGTGGTGTGGGTGATCGCTACGACGCCATCAACGTTCGGGTACTCGCTCAGTGCTTCATCGGTGAATGCTTCCGAGATCTTTCGGGCGACCGTGGCCGAGCAATTCACCGTGGTCAGCACTCCCAGATAATTCCGCGTCGCGACGCGCCCGTCCGCCCGAACGAAACCACTGAACGTCGCACCCGGCTGAACGTAGATCGTCGGCCTGGCATCTGTACAGAAAGCGTAATCACGATCGAAGGTTTCAACCTTGAGGTTCTCTACATGAACATGTTCGCCGGCCAGGATTGGTTTCGATGCGAACCCAATGATCTGATTATATCTTCGGACGGCTTCGCCGGACGAAATGTTCCGAACCGCAATCTTGTGCCCAGCCGGAACAGGGTTTTGCACGGTTAGCCCGTATTCGTCGATCAGCGTCCCAGCCGGAACGTCTTGGCAGGCGATTAACACGTCATCCGATCGATTCAACTGAATCGCGATTGCCTGCTGGGTAAGCGTATCCTTAAAGCCTTCCAAAAAGCCTCCCTAAGGACGTTGAGCTCCGGTCGCCGCGACATAGACGGCGTACAAGGAAGTGGTGGCTGTAATGAATATCCGGTTCCTTTTGGGACCGCCAAAGGTTAAATTTGCCACCGGCTCCGGTACCAGGATTTTTCCCAACCGAACCCCATCCGGGGAATAACAGTGCACGCCATCTCCGGCGCTCGTCCAGATATTACCTTGCTGATCCACACGAAGTCCGTCTGCCAGACCTGGCGATACCTCGGCAAAGAGGTCTCCTCCGCTTAGCCGGCCCCGATTGTCGACGGAGAAAGCCCGGATATGATGTTCACCGTCCATCGAGTGAGAACCGCCGGTATCAACAATATAGAGCTTTGATTCATCAGGGGAAAAAGCGATCCCATTCGGCTTATTGAAATCCTTGACCACGGCCTCCAGATTTCCGGTCACCGGGTCGAAACGGAAAACATAACAACCGCCATATTCGCTCTCGGCCACATGCCCTTCGTAGTCGGATAAGATCCCGTAAGGCGGATCTGTGAACCAGACGGTTCCGTCCGACTTGACGACCACATCGTTCGGAGAGTTCAACCTCTTGCCTTCAAATTGATCAACCAAAACCGTGACCTGGCCATCCGGCTCCGTCCGGGTCACCCGCCGGGCTCCGTGCTCGCAGGTGACCAGACGGCCCAAGCGGTCACGCGTATTGCCGTTGCTATTGTTAGCAAAATCCCGAAAAACGCTCACTTGGCCGCCCGCCCAACGCAGCATTCGATTGTTTGGAATATCGCTCCAGACCAGGTAGTCGCCGTCTGCAAAATAAACTGGGCCTTCGGCCCAAAGGGAGCCGGTGTGAAGCTTTTCGACCCAGGCGTTTCCAAGAGTTAGATAAAGAAATCGCTCGTCGTAAATCTCGAATTCATTACGTATTCCGGATGTTCTAGTCATTCGTATAAGCCGACTACAAATTGGTCGGATCGTCGTTGAGGTCCACCGGCGGGGGCGTCGGTAAATCGACTGGCGGCGGTTGCTGCTGGCGGTCGAGTGGGCCGGCTGGCTCGGCCCGGCGAACCTCAGGTGGGGGTTTGTCGACAGGAAGAGCGCGAGGAGCTGGCGTCCAGTCAGCTTTCGCCTGGGCGAGCTGGGGCGGTTCTTTCGGGCGCGGCTTTACGGATTGGTAGGGATCGTCTCCCAGCAGCGTCGCTGCGCGAACCAACACTGGAGCCGTCTGAGCGGGGTCGGTCGCATTTGTGGCTCGTGGAGCGTCTTGCGAACGAAGATTCCGCACAAAGGAGCGGGTATCATCTCCATGCAGCCAGCAAATTTCATTGGGTAGTTGTTTGGCAGTCGAGAACTCGAAAAACGTGCCTTTTCGCGGAGGCAACCATGGATCCGCGACCGTGGTCAGCATACACTTCGGGGAGGCTGGCAGACCGGTGTCAAGACAGACTTCAACGCGCTTGAGATCGAACGGTCTTCCCAGCTCTCTGGGGGACTGCTTGGCCAGCGAGGCGTTCATGATGTCGGTCCAGACAGGCAAGGCTATTTGATTCGAAAATGCGCCGCGTATGATCGTTTGAGGTTTATCGAAACCAGCCCATACACCGCAGGTCACCTCGCTATCGTACCCGACAAACCAGACATCCGTAAAGTTGTACGCCGTGCCGGTTTTTCCGGCAGCCGGAAACTGCTTCAATCCGAATTGCTGATGCGCGTTCGAAGCCGTCCCGGTCTGCATGACCTCCGTCAGAAAGGAATGCATCTCGAAGGCGATACCCGGATCGATCACTTTCACCCGTTGCGGTTCCGAGTGATAAATCTCCTGGCCATCTTGTGTTTCAATCTTATTGACCAGCAACAAACGCTCCGGACGCGAACCGTTTCCAGGAAACATGGTGTAAGAAGTGACCAGATCCGCCAGAGTGACATCGCTACTCCCTAGAAAAGTTGCGGGATAAGGACGCAGATCATCCTGAATCCCAGCTTTTTTCGCCAGCTTGAGCACGGAATCGAGACCCGCTTCCACGCCGATTCGGACCGTCGCCGCGTTCTTCGACATCGCAAAAATCCGGCGCATCGGCAGCGGCCCTTCGTACTGGTTATCCGCCCGTTCCACCCCCCACTCACCCAGAATGCCAGTGGTGCCTCCGATCATTACCTGACGATTGTCCAGAGGAGAGTCTTCGAACAACGCGCCCGGAAAAACTCCCTTTTCCAGCGCGGCTGTGAAGACCAAAGGAATAAACGCAGTTCCTGCCGGCCGCTTTGACTGGAGCGCCCGATCGTATTCGCTCTGGGAAAAATCGCGCCCCCCGACGAGCGCTAATATCCCCCCGGTCCGATTGTCCACGGCCACCACAGATCCTTGCAGATATTCCGGGAGCGGAGGCGTCGCGGGAGCTGTATGCGTCGTTTTCCAAGTCTTTAGAAAACTCGTGTAGTCAGCGTGCTTCTGATGCTGATACTCTGGCTGTTCCTCAACCTTTTCCAACTCACGCTGAAGTGATTCCTCAGCCGTTCGTTGAAGAACGGGGTCCAGGGTGGTGTAGATTTGGTATCCCTGACTCCCAACGGACTCTAGCCCGATTTGCCCCTGCACTTGCTGCCGGATTAAATCGATCGCGTAAGATTGCGACACCACGCTGCCCTTCGGCTGTACCTGAAGCGGCTGTTGCCTTGCCGCATCGGCGACTTGCTGAGAAATCTTATGCTCCTCGACCATCCGGCCCAAAACGAAATCCCGCTCCTGCGTCGCCGCCTCTAAATTGTGCCACGGCGACAGATTGTTCGGACTTTTCAAAAGAGCAGCAAGCATTGCTGCCTCTCCCACCGTAAGCTCTTTGGCCGGCTTTCCGAAGTATCCCCTGGCCGCCGCCTCCGCCCCGTACAGCCCACCCCCGAAGTAGACCCGGTTGAGATAGAGTTCCATGATCTTCTTCTTCGGCACAAAACGTTCGAGCCGCATCGCGAGAAAAACCTCGAGTATTTTCCGATCGTAAGTGCGATCCCGAAGATCGAATACGTTCCTCGCCAGCTGTTGCGTGACCGTGCTGGCACCCTGACGGATACGGCCGGCCTGGGTGTTCTTGAGCAGTGCGCGAAACATCCCGAAAAAGTCGACGCCGCTGTGTTCGTAAAAGCGGTTATCCTCCTCTGCGATCACAGCATCGACCAGGTAGGGGGAAATCTGGTCAAACGGGACTTGTTCCCGATTTTGAATAAAAATCTTACCGAAGACCTGTCCATAGCGGTCGTAGATCACGCTCGCCGACTCAACTGCATCCAATTTTGCGAGATCGAATTCCGCAGCCTTCTTCTCGTATTTACCTACAAAGTCCAGCGCGAACCATGCCCCGACCCCGCCTAAGAGACATAGTACCACGACCGTGATGATAAAAAACGGTCGGAGAAAAAATGGTCGGCGGCGCTCCAATTCACTCATGGTTCACTCATCATAAAGGCGCGGTCCAATGTACAAGGGCGCGGACCAACCCCTTTCACGACCTGCCGCCCGGATCAAATGGAAAGTTTAGAAACACTAGTCCGGCTTTATCCAGGATTTTCGTTTGACTATCCGATCGATTTTTCCATTGTCGAATGTTCCGCTGCCCGATGCCAGGATCTTCGCCGCTCGTCAACCTCATCCGGAACCATCTCCGTCGATACGGCCCCGTCCCTTTTCCCTGGTTTATGGAGCAGGCGTTGTACCACCCGGAATACGGCTATTACGCGTCGACACGTCACCGGATCGGCCGGCAAGGAGATTACTATACCAATGTCAGTGTCGGCCCGCTCTACGGGGAATTATTGGCTTCTCAGCTCATCGAGATGTGGAAGCTCCTTGGCAACCCGCCACGGTTCACCATCGTCGAAGAAGGGGCCGAAGATGGCCAACTGGCAGTCGATATCTTGTCCGCAATCACAAAGGAATGCATCGAAGCCGCCGCCTGCATTCGCTACACCATCGTGGAGCCAATGCCCAACAAGCAGCTTCAACAACGGGCACGGATGGAACCCACCATTCTCGAAAAATTAACATGGCTGACCGGATTACACGATCTGGATAACGTCACCGGTGCCTTCATTTCGAATGAACTGGTGGATGCCATGCCTGTCCACATAGTGCTCTACCGAGACGGCGGATGGTCAGAACTTTGGGTGGATATTTCCGAGAAAGATTTCTGCTTCGTTCCCGCGAAAATCGAAGCGCCGGAACTGGTTCAAGCCATTGATAAAATTCCAGTGCCTGTTGCGTCACCGTACAGAACCGAAGTGAACCTGGCGGCCAACCGCTGGATCCAGGCGGTCAGTACCAGACTCGAACAGGGATTTGTGTTGATTGTCGATTACGGATTCTCGCGTGACGAATATTATCAGCCGGAACGCACAGAGGGCACGCTGTCCTGTTATTCGAGACACCGGCGGTCTTACAATCCGCTGGAGCGCCCGGGAGAAATCGACATCACGGCTCACGTCGATTTTACATCGCTTGCCGAAGCTGCCGAAAATGTTTCTCTCCGCGTGGCCGGGTATCTCGACCAGCACCATTTTATGGTCGGCGCAGGCGAGTCGCGGCTCCTGGCCCTTGAAAAGGAAGTCCAAACCGGAGGATTGGCATCGCCTCACACGGCATTTCTCGGTCCGTACCGAACGCTGATGCATCCTGGGAACATGGGTATGGCTTTCAAATTCTTGCTCCTTGCCAAAGGGCTCCACGACTTACCTCGATTGAGCGGTTTCAGATACTCCTCGGCCCCTTGGAAATTGCTCTTGTCGTCTGCGGGGGATATTTGGACGTACCCCGCCATTTAAGGCCTCTCCCCAATGCGCGTCCTTCCGTCCGGGCGCCAAGCCGTCCACCAAACCACCTTCCGCCATCCTCTCAATCCTCCCTCTGTGACCTCCGTGACCTCTGTGCGATGCTTCCCCCCGATGCGTGTTTTTCTCGCCCAGAAGCCAATCTGTCCACCAGAGAACCTTCCGCCGTCCAATCTCAATCCACCAAATTCCCCCTCTGTGGCCTCCGTGACCTCTGTGCGATGCTTTTCTTTTATCCGGGCGAGCGCCACTGAGTGGAATAGCGAGGCACCAAAATGGTCAGTACAAGGCTTGTATCCAAAAGCTTTTGGGATTAGCCATAACTTATGATTGATCGGATCAGGGACTTATTGAAGGCCAAAGATTGGCACCCGTTTACGATCCACCGCACCGGTGGCAATTCGATCCATATTGTCAGCCGCGAACAAGCGTGGGTTAGCCCGTACAGTCGCTTGGTCGTCGAAATAGCTCCGGGCTGGATTGAGATTCTAAGTCCGGATCAAACCACCGGCGTCGATGTCGCCTCCGTGACATTCACCGAGATTCAGAATCAGACGGGGTGATCAAGCAGGAGTTCAGGAGTTGCAGGAGTTCAGGAGTTGCAGAATCCGGAGCCGTTGTTTCAGCGAGAGAATCTTGACTTTGCGCCTCCTTTTATTGCTTTGAATCGTCCTGAACTCCTCAGTTAGTCTTCCGGCGTCGGCAAAGCATAGTCCAAGCCATCTCTCCCCAGCAGTCCGCTGAGAGCTTCCACCACCAACTCGTGGTCCGCCCGCTGTGGGAGCCCGGATACGGTTACGGAACCGATTACCCCGGTTCCAGCCACCTTCAAAGGGAACGAGCCACCATGCGAGGCATAGTCCGCTGAGGGGAGCTCGAACTTTTCAGCCAGGGTCGAGTTGGTACGTTTCAGCTCTAAGCCGATCGCGTACGAACTTCGGTGGAAACGCACCACGATGTTACCTTTGCGCCTTACCCATTCCGCATTATCCGGAGTGCTGCCGCCCAAGGCGCTGTAGAAGAGCGGTTGGCCAAATCGCTTTATCTCAATCGCTACCGGCAACCGCCGGGCCAACGCCAGTTCGCGCAATCTCGATCCCAGCTTCCAGGCAGTCTCTTCGTCGAATTCAGGGAACACCAGTTCCCGCTCCTGCTTTGCAATTATCTCAAGATCTCGGTTCAGGTTCATCGGGCGAAGATTCTAACCTGCTTTCTGCAATAAAACCTCACCAATCAGCTTTGCCACCTCTTACCGAAATGGCATACTCGCGCGTATGTCTGAAGAAAAGCAAAGAACGGACGATTGGGAACAGATCCAAGGATCGCAACCAAAAGAGCCAGGCGACTACGGCGAGCGGCTTCGGCAACTTGAAACGGATGTCAAAGATTTGGCGACTCTTTTTAAGCATCTCGTGAACTCTTCACCTCACGGCGAGCAGCTCCTTTTTATGAGTCTTGGCCGGATCGAAGAGCAGGACGAGGCTGTAGAGAAATTCAACGAAACGCTGAGAGACATTTTAAAAAGAAACCATCTGGAGTAAGAGCATGGAGATCAGCGGTAAAGTGATCGTTAAATGAGGGCAAAGGGACCTTTTCCGAGCACGCTTCCATCCCCCCTGACACTCGCACTGGCACCGACACTATTTCTTCGGGGTCACCGTTAAATGTTTGACGTGGCCCAACTTCGAAACCGACGCCGTAAAAGTGAACTCATCACCGTCACCGTCGTTAATGATCACGACTGATTCCCCTTTAATCTCCACTTCGTCTGCAGAGATCCAGCGTGCGCTGGTAAATGTCGGGAGCACGATTTTCCCAACTTTGTCTAGAGAGGCGCCAAACGCCTCCGCGATCTTCGGTTTGAAAATGGAGTCTAGATCCTCATAAAATAGCCGATGCACTCTCTTCCCGGACTGCAACTCGGCAACGTCTCTTTTGCCGGATTTGTCTATCACCAGTGTCGTCGACTTGTCCGGCGAAACGAATTTCATCGCATCTTCGGCAAACCCGGAACCAACGGTCAAAAATAAAGCGAGGAAAAGAAAGATCTTGCTGTTCATTGAGCTGAAGGTCGTCTTCGCTTTTTGACCAGGAAAAACCGGCCATGGCAAGATGAAAAGCTTTGCTGGGAAGCCAGGATTTCAACAACAGCACTAGTTTTCCACCGTTCCGAAGCGCGGAGGTAAATCCGAAGTGGCAAAAACAATATTGGTCTCGTTCAGACCTATCGGCTCTTTAAGAAAAGGTCCCGTACCCTTCGTCTTGTAGACTTGAGGATCGATGCACGTCGCGATCATTGAGACTTTGCCGTAGCTAGAATTAACGCAATGACCCTGGAATACTACGATATTGTTCACCATCACAGTAGCGTCAGCCTCGCCCCACAAAGTATCCCACCAGAACCAGATACGCTGTTCTGGAGTGCCCATATCCCAGGTCTGCTCAAAAGACCCAATATCTTGTCTTATCCTGCCGCTGGAATGTGTGCACATTTGTTCGGACGCGACTTTCCAATCGATAACGCCAGAAATATTGCGCAAAATCAGCGTTACGTACACCGACGAACTCTTTGGCTGGAATATTGCGTCCGGCCCGATGTCACGAAAAGCCAGATAGCTTCTTATTGAACAACAAGACGAAACTCCGGCGACCACCAGAATGGCGAGAAGAGCAATTCCAAAGTGCCGTCCTATTTTCATTTTGCCTCCTGCGGCATCAAAGACCTTTCCCCGTTTGAAGGCGAGATAGTTCTGGCCGCGGCTTCGTGAAGGTCCAACCTAAGTTGCGCCTTTTGAGATGACGTCTTCAATAGTGTTATTTCCAAAATTATCAGCACTTTTTCATATAAGCAGCAACCGCAATAGCCAGTCCAGCAAAATGCCATTGGTCTAGTTATAGCAAATTTGCCGCTGCCGTAAACTGGCAAGGAAGGAAGTTCTCCAGAGTAAGCGATTTACCGAGGAGGGGACTCGAACCCCTAAGGATTGCTCCACCAGATCCTAAGTCTGGCGCGTCTGCCAATTTCGCCACCTCGGCTTGAGAGGGTCTAGTCTGCCACAAAATACGGAAATGCCAAACCCGCGCCGTTGATGGAGACGCCCGGAGCGGGTAGGTTAGGTTCCAATGTCGACCGACCCGTTCGTCCACCTCCATCTTCATACGGAATACTCGCTCCTGGATGGCGCTATTCGAATACCCGATCTGATGAAAAAGGCAGCCGAGTTAGGGATGCCCGCTGTGGCGATGACCGATCATGGCAACCTTTACGGTGCGATCGAGTTCTATCAGGCGGCCGAGAAGGCAGCCGTAAAACCGATTATCGGATGCGAAGTCTACATGGCACCCGGCTCGATGATCGACAAAAGCGCTTCATCTGCCCGCGACGCTGCCTTCCATTTCACCCTGCTGGCAAAGAACCTTCGCGGTTATCACAATCTGGTGAAACTCGTCTCCGCCGCACATCTCGAAGGTTTCCACTATAAGCCACGGATCGATAAAGAGTTACTGTCGAAGCACAGCGAGGGACTGATCGGAATGAGCGCCTGCTTGAAAGGCGAAATCAATATGGCAATCCAGGCGGGCGACCTGAGTAAAGCACAGAAATCCGCCGCCGATTTCGCCGAAATATTCGGACCGGAAAACTTTTATCTCGAACTTCATGATCACGGGTTGGAGGCGCAACACCTCTGTAACCGCGCGCTTCTGGAGATTTCGAAGAAACTGGAGCTCCCCCTGGTGGCTGCAAACGACGTCCACTTTCTGGAGCGATCCCACCATGAAGCGCACGACGTCATGATCTGTATCGGCACCGGGTCAATGGTCCACGACGAACGCCGGATGCATTATCCGACCGAAGTCTATTTCAAATCTGCAGAGGAAATGCGGGCCATTTTTCGCGACCTTCCAGAAGCCCTGACCAACACGCTTCGCATCGCGGAAGCCTGCGATCTCAAACTTGAGTTTGGCGTTTCGAAATACCCGGATTACGCGCCGCCGGAAGGGAAAACGCGTGAAGGATACCTTCGCGAGCTTTGCGAGAGCGGTTTGCGAGAGCGATACGGGAACCGAGCCGAAACCGACCAGGAACTTCGGCAACGCTTAGGATATGAACTATCTGTCCTGGAGAAGGCCGGATTCGTCAGCTATTTCCTCATTGTCTGGGATTTTATCCATTACGCAAAACAACATGGCATCCCGGTAGGGCCCGGACGCGGCTCCGCAGCAGGATCGCTCGCAGCCTATGTCCTGGGGATCACCGATCTGGACCCGCTACGATTTGAGCTGATTTTCGAGCGGTTTCTCAATCCGGAACGTGTGAGCCCGCCAGATATCGATGTTGATTTCTGCCAGAACCGAAGAGGTGAAGTGATTGAGTACGTGCGGCGAAAGTATGGTGCGCGCGCAGTCTCGCAGATTATCACCTTTGGCACGCTAGGGGCCAAGAGCGTGGTTCGAGACGTTGGCCGGGTGATGGGCCTGAGTTATTCGGATGGCGATCGCATCGCAAAGATGATCCCGAACGAGCTCGGGATCACCCTGAAAGGCGCTTTTGAGAAGAACCCGGAATTGAAGCAAGCCGTCGAAACCGAAGAGAGCACGCAGCAACTTTGGAGCTACGCGACCGTTCTGGAAGGTCTGACTCGGAACACCGGTATTCACGCTGCGGGCGTGGTGATCGGCGATCGCCCGCTCGACAACTACATTCCTCTATGCCGCGGCAACGACGATGAAGTCGTGACCCAGTATGCGATGGGCCCGCTCACGGACCTGGGCATGTTGAAGATGGATTTCCTTGGGCTTAAAACACTCACGGTTCTGCAGGATGCAACGGCCCTGATTCGGGATCGGCACCCGGATTTTTCACTCGAAGCGCTGCCACTCGATGATCGACCTACGTTTGAACTGCTCAATCGCGGCGAAACGATAGGCGTGTTTCAGTTGGAATCCGGGGGAATGGTCAATCTCTGCAAACAGTTCGATGTCAACAGTATCGACGATATCATCGCCCTAATCGCGCTCTATCGCCCCGGTCCCATGGAGCTGATTCCCGACTACATCAAGCGCAAGAAGGGCCAGACCAAGATCAAATATGAGCATCCGCTGCTGAAAGAGGTCTGCGCCAATACGTACGGGATCATGATCTACCAGGAACAGGTCCAACGTGCAGCGAACGTTCTGGCCGGATACACCCTTGGTCAGGCCGATCTTCTCCGACGAGCAATGGGGAAAA
>Ga0210390_10002760_pt1 | contig 15363 bp, 12 predicted proteins | sample IncBWH11OmetaG_FD_161050 | JGI IMG/M metagenome (GOLD analysis project Ga0210390, IMG submission 161050) | Forest soil microbial communities from Barre Woods Harvard Forest LTER site, Petersham, Massachusetts, United States - Inc-BW-H-11-O ... | reverse complement strand
CGCGGTACTGCACTTCGCCGCCGTGGCCAATCTGTTCGTCGCGCTGTGGATCGTGCGCATTCTGCCGCACGACGTCTATCGCGCCATCCTGCGCTGGTATTTCCACCGCTTCCATCGCCTGCAGGTGCATGGCCTGGAGCACTACAAGGCCGCCGGCGATTGCGCGGTCATCGTCGCCAACCACCAGTCCTATCTCGACGCGTGCCTGATCGCGGCCTGTCTGCCTGACAGCCCAACCTTCGCGATCCATACGGCGCAGGCTGCCAAATGGTACTTCAAGCCGTTTCTCGCGGCTGTCGAAACGTTTCCGGTGGACGTGCAATCGCCCTATTCGGTGAAGCGAATGGTTGAGGCGGTGCGCGACCACGGGCGCAAGCTGATCATATTTCCCGAGGGGCGCATGACGCGTACCGGCGGGCTGATGAAGGTCTACGAAGGCGCCGCCATGGTCGCCGACAAGTCGCATGCGAAGGTGGTGCCGATCTGCATCGACGGGCTGCAGTTCAGCCATCTTGGCCGCATGCGCGGAAGGCTGCGGCTCCGCTGGTTTCCGCCGCTTCGGCTGAACATCCTGCCGCCTGTCCTGCTCGCGCCACCGCACAGCGAGGACCTGACACCGCGGCAACGTCGCGAGGTGACCGGCCGCGCCTTGCAGGACGTGATGGTCGACGCGGTGTTCCGTTCGAAAAACACCAGCAAGAGTCTGTTCACCGCACTGCTGGACGCGCGCGATGCATTTGGCGCGCGGACAATCATTGCCGAGGACATCGAACGCAAGCCGATCGGCTATGACCGCGTTGTGGTCGGCTCGGCGGCGCTGGGTCGTGCGCTTGCCGGCGCCGCGCCGGGCGAAACGCATGTGGCGTTGCTGATGCCGAATGCGATCGCCTCGTTGGTGGCGTTCATGGGGCTGCAGGCGTTCGGCATCGTGCCGTGTCTGCTGAACATCTCGGCCGGCGCGGCGGCGATGCTGTCGGCCTGCCGTACTGCTGGCGTGCGCACGGTGATCTCGAGCCGCAGTTTCGTGGAGAAGGGGCGGCTCGCCAGGGTGGTGGAGCGCATGTCGCAGGAGGTGCGTTTCGTCTGGCTGGAGGATGTGCGCGATACGATCGGGCTGCGCGCGAAACTACGAGCCAAACGCGATGCGTGGCGGGCAAGTGGCCTGCCGGGTGCTTCGACGGACCCGGATGCGCCTGCGGTGGTGCTGTTCACCAGCGGCTCGGAGGGCGCGCCGAAGGGGGTGGTGCTGAGCCATCGCAACCTGCTCACCAACTGCGCGCAGCTTGCCTCGGTGATCGATTTCCACGGCGGCGACATCGCGTTCAACGCGATGCCGATGTTCCACGCCTTCGGCCTGACCGGCGGCACGATCCTGCCGCTGGTATCCGGCGTGCGGACGTTTCACTATCCGACGCCGCTGCACTATCGCATCGTGCCGGCGCTGATCTACGACACCGACGCGACAATCTGCTTCAGCACGGACACGTTCCTCAATGGCTGGGCGCGCTACGCGCATCCATACGACTTCTACGCCATGCGCTACATCTTCGCCGGGGCGGAGAAGGTGCGTGAGGAAACCCGGCATCTGTTCGCCGACCGCTTCGGCGCCCGCGTGCTGGAAGGCTACGGTGCAACCGAGACATCTCCGGTGCTCACGCTGAACACCGCGATGCAGTGTCGTCCCGGCACGGTCGGGCGCTTGCTGCCGGGAATCGAATGGCGGCTCGTGCCGGTCGCGGGCATCGAAACCGGCGGTCGCCTGCACGTTCGCGGCCTCAACGTAATGCTCGGCTATCTGCACGAAACAACACCGGGTGTGCTGGAGCCGCCAGAAGACGGCTGGTACGACACCGGCGACATCGTGTCGGTCGATGCCGCGGGTTTCGTGACCATCGTCGGTCGGGCGAAGCGGTTTGCCAAGATTGGCGGTGAGATGGTGTCGATGGGAGCGGCCGAGGCGCTGGTGGCGTCGCTGTGGCCGGATGCCCAGCATGCGGTGATCAGCGTGCCAGATGCGCGCAAGGGCGAGTCCCTGCTGTTGGCGACCACTCGGCAGAATGTGGACACGCGAGAGGTTCTGGCACTCGCCAGGGCGCGGATGATTCCCGAGATCATGGTGCCGCGCGCGGTGTTGAGCGTGGCGTCGATGCCGCTGCTCGGCACCGGGAAGGTTGACTATCCCGCAGTGCAACGCCTTGCCGAAGACGCACGTGCCGGCACACGGGAGGTAGCTATCCTGGCCTGAGGCGGAGCTGATGCTCGCAGCCGGCTGTCACGGTGGAGCAACGACCCGGTAGTAGACGCCGTTGGCTCCATAGGCGGGGGCGAACCACGTCCCGGCACATTCGTATTCGTGGGGCAGGATTCGGTAGATGCAACCGGCCGGCAGACTCGCATAGGCCGCCGGCGCGGCGGGCGGCGCATATACCGGCGGCGCGTAGGCCGCGCTGGCCGCGGCCGCACCGACAGCCATGCCGGCGGTTGCGCCAACGACGGCACCGGCGGCCGCCGCGCAGCCGTAACAGCCCGCTGCCGAATAGTACGGCACCGCGACCGGCGGATGATACGCGGGATACCCGGGATATCCACCGTAGCCTGGCGGATGATAGACACTCGCTCCCGAGGCATAGGTGTGAGTTGCCCCTGCACCGTACGCCCCATAGGTGCTGCCGCCGTAAGCATTTGTGTGCTCGGTCCCGCCGCCCCAGGCATGCGCCGTGCTGCCGCCATACATGTTGGTGTGCTCGGTCCCCTCGCCATAAGCGTGACTAGTGCTGCCGCCCCAGGCGTTGGTGTGGCTGGTGGAACCCCAAGCGTGACTAGTGCTGCCGCCCCAGCGGTTGGCGGTGGCCCACGCGTAGGCCGGATCCGGCCGTAGCGCGCCCACCAGCAAGGCCGCGGTCACAACGACGATTGCTTTCATGACGTTCAACCTCTCAGGGTGACTTCGCTGCCGGCTGGGCGGACGCGGACTTGGGCGGCTTCGCGTTCCCCAGCGGCTTCAGGCCAGGCGGCGCGGGCGCATGCGCGGGACTGTCGAACTTCATCGGCGAGGCGGTCTTGGCCTTCTCCGACGTGAAGGTGCCGGCGGGGATCTCCTGATCGATCTGCCAGTTCGACAGGTCCAACTCATGGCGCAGACTCAGCGGATCGGTGCGGTAAACCGCACGCACCCGACGCGGAAGCTTGTCGTCGGCACCGATCCAGATCTGCAGGAACACGTCGCTGTTGGCCCACGCCACCATCTCGGTCTTGGTGCCTCCCACCATGCCCGACGGGCCAATGTAGAACGCGAGGACCGCGCCGTCCGTCAGCGCGGCATAGGGATCTGCAACGAGCAGGTCGGTGAACGGGTAATAAATGTCGGCGGTTTCGAACGCAGCCTTCAGCGCACCGTCGATCGTTGGCGGCGCATCGGCGGTCGCGACCAGATTCTCGACCGGCGCGTAGGCCATCATCGACTTGCCGTCGTAATAGAACTCAGAGGCAGGGCCGTCGCCTGGGATGATCACTCGGAGTTTGTCCGGCCGCGCCATGGTGACGTCGTAGCGCACTGTATAGAGAATCGGTGGCCCGAGCTGGCTTGGATATTCATAGCTTGCGACGGCGGTAAAGGACATCGACTTCGCCGCCGCCAGTCGGTCGCTCGCGGCCTTGAGTAAGGCCATCGCTCGCGGCTCAAGCACCATTTTCGTCGATGTCGGCCGTTTGCTTTGCACTGCCGCCGGCGGCTTGGACGGTGTCGCGTTCTGTGGCTGCGCGACCGCCTGCACGTATACGCCGCCGCCGGTCGCGAGCAACAGACTCAGGCTGAGAGCCTGCCCGATCCGTCGGGAACGTATCATGGTACCTACTCCATCGTGACGCGGGCCTACTCGGTCATGCTGCGGCGGTGGAGGCATTGATTTGGATCAACGCTGAAAGGCGCGGACCGAGGCACGCCAGCACTGATTGCGACGCAGGACCTAAGTTTCGCAGGGAGGGAACGCCAGCGCAACATAAAAGATGGCATCGACGTTATGGAGCACTGCATCGAGGCTCGTCCGATCCCCAAGGTCACCAATGGCGAACGCTACATGGAGAAATCGGCAAGTGCAAAGGTCAGAAACTTCGTCGATGTAACTTTCGCGCTTCATCAACCAACACGCGGACCGGGCGCTCCGAAACCGCTGCCACAGTTCCTTTCTGGACAGTTCCGCCCTGGTTGCGCAATGTTCGGCCGGGGGGCAAAGACTGCCACCGGGGGGCGCGATGGACATCGCGGACTGGCTGCGAGCGCTTGGTCTTGAGCAATATGAGGCGGCATTCCGCGAGAATGCGGTCGACGCAGACCTGTTGCCCAGTCTTACCGCGGAAGACCTGAAGGACCTTGGCATTACCGCTGTCGGTCATCGCCGCCGGCTATTGGATGCAATTGCGAAGCTGCGCGTCAACGGCGCGCTCCCTGATGATCCGAGCACGCCTGCGCAGACCGCTGGTTCCTCCGACGATGAACCTGATCGGCCTCAGCAGTCGGTCGCCGAACGCCGCCAAGTGAGCGTGATGTTCTGCGACATGACAGATTCCACCCAAATGTCGACGCGACTTGACCCAGAGGATTTTGGTGCGGTCATCCGCAGCTATCAGTCCTGCGTTGCTGCGACAATCACACGCTTCGACGGCTTTATCGCCCGCTATGTCGGCGATGGCGTGCTGATCTATTTTGGTTACCCGCGGGCGCATGAGGACGATGCTGAGCGGGCGGTCCGTGCGGCGCTCGCGATTATCGCTGAGATCGGCCAGACGCCCGCATTGAGCGAATGCGTGCGGGTCCGCATCGGCATCGCGACGGGTCTCGTGGTTGTCGGCGAACCGATCGGAACGGGCGAGTCGCGGCAGCAGACAGCGATTGGCGAGACGCCAAATCTCGCCGCCCGTCTGCAAGCCATGGCCGAACCAAACACCGTCGTCATTGCCTCAGGGACGCGCCGGCTGGTTGGTGATCTCTTCGAATATCGTGAGCTCGGCGCCGTCGTGGTGAAGGGCATTGCACTACCAGTGCCTGCATGGCAGGTGCTGCGTCCAAGTGTCGTCGAGAGCCGTTTCGAGGCGATGCACACTGCCACGCTATCGCCACTGGTCGGGCGCGAGGAAGAACTCGACCTGCTGCAACGCCGTTGGGCACGCGCCAAGAGCGGCGAGGGTCAGGTAGTGCTGGTGTCTGGCGAGGCCGGCCTCGGCAAGTCGCGGATCGCCGCGACGTTGCAGGAATGTCTTGCCGCCGAGCCGGCTACTCGTCTGCGCTATTTCTGCTCGCCCTATCACCAGGACAGTGCACTTTTTCCAATTGTAGATCAGCTTGGCCGCGCGGCCGGGTTTGCGCGTGAGGACACGCCCGCGGTCAAACTGGAGAAGCTCGAAGCCTTGGCGGCACGCGCCGCGCCGCTCGACGAGGATGTTGCATTCCTCGCCGATCTGCTTTCCTTGCCTGCTTCGGAGAGTCACCCGCTACCGGACCTCAGCCCGCAGCGCAAGAAGCAACGCACACTGGAAGCGCTGATCAGGCAAATCGAGGGCCTGGCACGCCAGCAACCGGTGCTGATGGTCTTCGAGGACGCGCATTGGATCGACCCGACGACGCGCGAGCTGCTTGATCTCACCGTAGAGCGTGTGCGCAGCCTGCCGGTGCTTCTGGTTGTGACGTTCCGTCCCGAGTTCCAGCCGCCCTGGACCGGCCAACCTGGGGTTAGCATGCTGGCCCTCAACCGCCTGGATCGGCGCGACCGGACCGCCTTGGTGTTGCATGTCTCAGCCGGCAAGGCGCTACCGTACGAGGTTGTCGACCAGATCGTCGATCGCACCGACGGTGTGCCGCTTTTTGTCGAGGAATTGACCAAGAGCATTTTGGAAAGTGGTTTGCTGCGCGAGGAAGCAGATCGCTACGTACTGGATCGCGCGCTGCCGCCATTTGCGATCCCGACAAGTTTGCATGACTCACTGATGGCGCGACTCGATCGCTTGGCGTCTGTGCGGCACGTTGCGCAGATTGGCGCGGCAATCGGACGTGAGTTTTCGTACTCGCTTCTGAGGAAAGTCTCCCGCCTGGCACCGGATGAATTGCACGCGGCCCTGGCTCGTTTGGTCGCCTCTGAGCTGGTCTTCCAGCGGGGCGCGCCGCCTGACGCGATATATACATTCAAGCATGCACTGGTGCAGGACGCGGCGCACGGCAGTCTGCTGCGCAACGTCCGCCAGCAAATGCACGCGCAGATTGCCGATGCGCTCGAAACCGATTCCCCCGAGCTGATGGACAGCCAGCCGGAGCTCCTGGCGCAGCATTATTCCGAAGCGGGGCTCGTTGAAAAATCCGCTGCCTATTGGGGCAAGGCTGGTCGAAGATCCGCCACTCGTTCGGCGATGACGGAAGCGGCCGCGCAATTGCAAAAGGGCCTGGATCAGTTGGCTCTGCTGCCAGATAGCCGCGAGCGCCAGCAGCAGGAGCTTGAGTTTTTGAGCGCTCTGGGGCCGGCATTGCGATTCGTCAAAGGCCAAGCGACGCCGGAAATGGGTCACGCCTTCGCCCGCGCCAGAGAGTTGTGGGAGCAGTTGGGTTTTCCCTCGCAGTTCCTTCACATTCCCTATGGGCAGTCCTTCTATCACATATACCGCGGCGAATTCGATCTGGCGCAGCGCCTCGACGAGGATTTGCTGCGTCTGAGCCGTCAGCGCAACGACACGGCGGGGCTCGTTCTAGGTCACGCCTCCTCCGGGCGAACCCTGATGTACGCTGGCAAATTTGCTACGTCCCGATCCCATCTGGAACAGGTTCTGGCGCTCTATGATCCGAGTGCCCACGCTTCGCTCAGCTATCAAACGGGGAGCCATCCTCGGCTGGGAGCGAGAGGGCAATTAGGAATAGCGCTTTTCTGTCTCGGCTTTCCGGACCAGGCATTGGTTCAGATCGACGCGGCGATCGACGAGGCTTTGACACTGGCACATCCGCCGTCTCTCGCGGCGAGTTTGGCGCAAGGCTGTAGGTTGCTTTCCCTTTACGGCGATAACGCGTTTTTGGATGAGCGGGCGGGCCAACTGATTGCGGTGGCGACAGAGCACGGTTTCCCGTTGTATCGGGCGCTGGGGACAATCTATCGCGGATGGGGCAAGGCAAGTACCGGCGATGTGGCAGAGGGCATATCTCTGTTGCGCAGCGGTTCGAGCGCTTACAGCGCCACGGGCGCGGAAACGCGAATATCCTATCATATCGCCCTCCTGGCCAAGGCTTGCGAGATTGCAGGGGAAGTGGAGGAGGCCTTGTCTCTGTTGGACCATGCCTTGGAGATCACTGAAAGGTTGGGGGAGCGCTGGTTCGCACCGGAGCTCTATCGGTACAAAGGCCAGTCGATGCTGCACCAGGGGCATTCCAACGCCGCTGAGGGACTTTATCGCAAGGCGCTGACAATTGCCGACGAGCAGGAGGCCAAGCTCTGGCAATTGCGCGCCGCAGTCAGCCTCGCCCAGCTGGCCAGCGACCGCGGTCGCTACTCTGAGGCCTATGGCATTCTCGCACCAGTCTACGGCTGGTTCACCGAGGGGTTCGGCACACAGGATCTCAAGGGCGCGAAGGCGCTGCTCGACGAGCTGAGCTAGCATGTGGACGGCCCGTACGCTCGGCGGGTGACCAGTTGGCCCAAGACACTTGCCATGAATGCAACAGTCGTTAGGGTGATTTGGCTATAAGGTCGCTGGTTCCCTGTCGGCGGACGCAAGTCGGGGCAGGGTCTATGGCATGGGAGGATGCGATGGGAGGATGCGTTATAACGACGGGCGATCGCCACATTGTCCGTCAGATCACAGTCGACCAGGCAACGCTTGACAGAGTCGCCGAGGCTCTCGGCATCCCGCTGAATGAGCGCCAGCAATTTATCTCCGGCACCGACTCCATTCTTATCTATCGCGGCCGCCGGCCAGGCACGCCGCCAGCATCGGGCGCTCCGCCTGCTCAGTCGGGCGGGGGCCGACCTTAGCGCAAATGAGCGGCGGAAGCCTTCCCGCCAACATCAAGCGTACATCCGTTCTGCGGCGCGTGCCGTCGCTCGAGGTGATTCGATTCCGGGCGGAATGCGGCGACGAGGGCGATATCTGCGCCTTCGAATTGCCGCGTGATTCCCCGCCGATAGCGGTAGAATCTCCGACCGGTCGCGTGATGACAATCGCTCCGGGCGATGTCTTTCTCGCCACGCCGGGGTACCGTAAAGCGAGGCTGTGGGCCGTTGGTGGCATCCCCGCTGGCGGACTCGTTCCAGGTGACGACTACTGGGTGCTTTCTGATTCCGGAGTGGTCGGTGAACTGATCAGGCACTCGCCACAGGAGATGGGACCCCTCGGGCGCGTACGCTATCTTGGGGCAGTGTACGGGGACCGCGGCGAGACGCTGAACATTCGGCAATTCGCCGTGGCCACCGCCGCGGGAACGGATCATAACGCGCCCTTGTATCTCATGCTCGGGACCTCATCGGAGGTTGGCAAGACCACTGCCGGAGCCGGCATCGTGCGTACGCTGCGCATGAAGGGCCATACGAATGTGATAGCCCTGAAGGCAACAGGCACTTCATCATTTACGGAGCTGGCGAGATACCTGGATTACGGGGCAACGGAGGCCTTCGATTGCATCGATTTCGGCCTTCCGAGCACATATCCGGTAGGTCGCAACGGGATCAGCGACATCCTCTCCAATGCGCTCGATTTCTGCCTTGCGCTGCCGGCCGACGCGGTGGTGGTGGAATGTGCGGGCGATCCGGTCTCGTCCAATGCACCCGAGCTCCTTGGCTGCCTGAAAGCGCGACGCGCCGATCTCAAGATAATCCTCGCTGCGGCCGATGCGCTCGGCGCGATGGGTGCGAAGCAGGCACTCGCGGAAATGGGGCTCGCTATCAGTCTGATAACCGGCCCGTGCACCGATACGCCGACTCTGCGCGAATGGACTGAGGCGCTGTGCGGTATCCCCGCAATAAACCTGATGCACAGCGCCGATGAGGGTACACAGCCGAATTTGTCGGGCGTCGCCGTGTACTGATGACCCTTGGCCGCGTTCGCGGGATGCTGCCAGCTCGGCGCACTACTCCAGCAAACGGCAATTTCGGTCGCCTCGGCCATACCCTGAGGAGATCTCAGTTCAGGGGGTTGGTCGGCGCCGCTTTCATTGCAGGAATTTTCGGGGTCAACATCATGCCAGTAGCACTAGCCGAACCGATCAGCGAGCAGGAAGCGCACGCGATCGGCGTGAGCGCTTATGTCTATTTCTATCCGCTCATCACCATGGATCTGACGCGGCGGCAGCTCACCAACGGCGGGCAGGCGGCAACGCCAATCCAGGGGCCGATGAACACGTTCGTCAATGTTGGCGCGTATCCGGCGGCTGACATGAAGGTGGTGGTGCGACCGAATTTTGACGCTCTCTAGTCCAGCGCCTGGCTCGATCTGACGAAGGAGCCGGTTGTCGTCTCTGTGCCCGACACCGGTGGGCGTTACTAGCTGCTGCCGATGCTCGACATGTGGAGCGACGTGTTCGCCTCGCCCGGTTGGCGCACCACCGGCGCGAAGGCAGGCAATTTCCTGGTCGCGCGCGCCGGTTGGACCGGATCTGTGCCCGACGGTATTACCCGCATCGACGCGCCGACCCCGTATAGCTGGATCATCGGCCGCACAAAGACGGACGGGCCGGCGGATTATGACGCCGTACGCAAGATCCAGGCCGCTCTGAAGGTCACGGCGCTATCGCAATGGGGCAAGCCGCCCCAGCAAGTCACCGCGGCCTTCGATACGGGCGTGGATATGAAGATGCCGCCCAAGCTGCAAGTGGACACGATGCCGGTCGCGAAATACTTCGCTTACGCGGCGGAGGTGCTTAAGCTGCAGCCGCCGCATCTGACGGATCAGCCGATCATCGCGCAGATGAAGCGGATCGGACTTGAGCCCGGCAAGAGCTTCAATCTTGCCGAGGCCAACCCATCGGTGCAGAAGGCGCTCGAAAATGCGTCGGAGGATGCGCAGGCGCTGATGGCATGGAAGGTGCGGACGCTCGCGAGCGTCGTAAACGGCTGGTCAATGAACACCGACACAACTATCTGAAGCAGGCCATCGTTGCCCAGCTCGGCCTAGGAGCTAACTTACCAGAGGATGCGATCTATCCGATTACTGTAATCTTGCTGATGACACCGGCCAGCCACAGAACGGCGCCAACAATTACATGATCCACTTCGACAAAGGCGCGACTCCGCCGGTCGCTGCGTTCTGGTCGATCACGCTTTATGACCAACAGGGCTACCAGGTGGCGAACAGCCTCGGTCGCTTCGCCGTCAGCAGTTGGATGCCCTTCAAATACAATGCGGATGGATCACTCGACCTCTATTTTCGCAACAAAAAACCCGGTCCGGCGAAGGAGACAAACTGGCTGCCTGCACCGAAGGGTCCAGTCAGCCTGACCATGCGTCTCTATGCGCCCAGGTCTGATGCGCTCACGGGCAAATGGGACCCGCCACCGGTCACGAGGGCAGCGGACGCGACGGGCTTGGCGCAGTAGCGATTCAGCGCGGTGGCATGCGCAGCGCGCCGTCAAGGCGGATCGTCTCACCGTTGATGAACCGGTTGGTGACGATGTGCTCGACCAGCGCGGCATACTCCTCGGGCATGCCGAGGCGCTGCGGGAACGGGATGCCCTCTGCCAAACTCTGTTGCACCTCAACCGGCAGTCCCTCGACCATCGGCGTGTGAAACAGCCCAGGCGCGATGGTCACCACGCGTACTCCGCTTCGCGCAAGTTCGCGCGCCGCCGGCAGCGTCATGCCGATCACGCCGGCCTTCGATGCGGCATAGGCGGCCTGTCCAACCTGTCCTTCATATGCCGCGATCGAGGCAGTGTTGATGATGACGCCGCGCTCGCCTTCGTCCAACGGATCCAGCTTGGCCATGTCGGCGGCGGCAAGCCGCAGCAGATTGAAGCTGCCGATCAGGTTGATGCGGATCACTCGTTCGAACGCGGCGAGCGGCATCGGGCCGTCGCGGCCGACGATGCGGCCCGCGGTGCCGACGCCTGCGCAATTCACCAGTAGGCGCGCCGGCCCGTGCGTCTCGCGTGCCTTCACGACAGCGCCTTCGGCGGATGCTGCATCGGCGACATCGCAAACAATGCCGATGCCGCCGATACTCTGCGCGCTCGCCTCGACCATCGGCTGGTTGATGTCCAGCACCGTCACGCGGCAGCCGGCACTCGCCAGTCGCCGCGCAGTCGCGGCACCCAGCCCAGAGCCACCGCCGGTGACGATGGCAGCCTGTCCGTTAAGACGCATTGCAGATTTCCTCGTGAGATGGCAGGTCATAGTTTGTGCCGGATAAGCCACGAAACGCCAGACAAAGCGAGGAAAACGCCGTGTTCAACCGCATCGTCATCGTGATTCTGCTCATGCTGGGCATGACCGGCGCGCAGGCGCAGGACAAGACGGTGCAGCTCAAGCTATCGAGCTGGGTGCCGCCGGCGCATCCGCTCAACCCCGCGTTGCAGGCCTGGGCCGCGGACATCGACAAGGCATCCGGCGGCACGATCAAGTCCACGCTGTTTCCGTCCGAGCAGTTGGGCAAGGCGATGGATCACTACGACATGGCGCGCGACGGCATTGCCGACTTCGCCTATGTCAATCCAGGGTATCAGCCGGGTCGCTTCCCGATCATTGCTGCGGGTGAACTGCCGTTCCTGGTCGCAAACGCGAAGGGCGGATCTGCGGCGCTCGATGCGTGGTACCGCAAGTACGCGGCGGCCGAGATGAAGGATGTGCATTTCTGCTTCGCCTTTTCGCTGGATCCCGGCACGTTCCATTCACGCACAAAGAAGATCCTGCTGCCGGAGGATATTCGCGGCATGAAGGTGCGTCCGGCAGACGCGACGATGGCGGCGTTCGTGACGCTTCTGGGTGGGACGAATGTGCAGGCGTCTGCACCCGAGGCGCGCGAGGTGCTGGAACGCGGCGTAGCGGATGCCATCACCTTTCCATGGCATTCGCTCCTCCTGTTCGGCATCGACAAGATCGTGAAATATGACATGGACATGCCATTCTTCACCACGACGTTCGTGTGGGTGATGAACAAGGCCAAGTATGACGGCATGTCTGCGGCGCAGAAGGCAGTGATCGACAGCCACTGCACAACCGAGTGGGCGGAGAAGGTCGCCAGCCCCTGGGCGGACTGGGAACATGCCGGCCGTGACCTGCTGGCAGCCGAGCCCGGGCACGATGTTTACAAGCTGACGCCGGATCAGGTTGCCGCGTGGCACAAGGCGGCCGAGCCGCTGAAGGCGAAGTGGGCGTCGCAGGTGAAGGACAGCGATGCGGTGCTCGGCGAATTGCAGGCCGAGCTGAAGCAGCGCGGCGCACTGGCTGAGTGAGGGCTATGCGCGACAGCGACAGGCATCCCCTCCCCCCAACCTCCTCCTGCGAAGGGAGGGGGAGAACCGGTTCCCAGTCCTGGCTATGACTCATCGCAACCGGATGGATCGCTTTATTGATGGCATCGAGCTGCTTGCTGCCTGCTTCGTCGGCATCGTCGCGGCGGACATCTTCATCTCGGTGCTGCTGCGCTATTTCTTCGCTGTATCAATCCCTGACAGCTATGACTTCGGCAAACTGCTGCTGGGGATCCTGATCTTCTGGGGCATCGCCGCGACCAGCTATCGCGGCACGCACATCACTGTGGACCTGGTCTGGGCGGCGGCAAGTCCGCGCGGCAAGCGACTGATCGATATCTTCGCCACGCTGGTACTGCTGTTCGTGGTCAGCGTGCAGACGGCGATGCTGTTCGACAAGGTGCGGCTGACGCGCGACGACAACGTGCTGACATTCGATCTGCGGTTGCCGACATGGCCTTTCGCGCTGGTGGCGTGGCTCGGCGACGTGTCCGCCGTGCTGCTGATCGCGGTGCGAACGTATCGGCTGATCTTTCATCCAGACGAGGTGGCTGACGCCGGTGTGGTACGGCCGGTCGAATGATGGAGCTGAGCAGCGACGCCGTCGCAGTCATCGGGTTTGTCGTGCTCTTCACGCTGATGCTGCTGCGCGTGCCGGTCGGCATGGCGATGGGGCTCGTCGGTGTCAGTGGGTTCGGCTACCTCGTTGGCGGCACGCCGGCGCTGAAGATGGTCGGGCAGACCTCGATGCGCACGGTCACCGACTACACGTTCGGCGTGATCCCGATGTTCCTGCTGATGGGCGCGTTCGTCTCGCGCTCCGGCATGAGCCGCGAGCTGTTCCAGGCGGCCAACAGGTTTGTCGGCCATCTGCGCGGCGGCCTCGGCATCGCGACGATCGCTGCCTGTGCGGGCTTCGCAGCAATCAGCGGATCATCGGTTGCCACCGCCGCAACATTCTCCACCGTCGCGTATCCCGAGATGCGGCTCCACCACTATCCGCAATCCTTTTCCACCGGGGTGATCGCCGCGGGTGGCACGCTTGGCGCGATGTTTCCGCCATCGATCGTGCTCGCCGTGTATGGCCTGATCACCCAGCAGGACATCGGCAAGCTGTTCATGGCGGGGATTTTGCCGGGACTGCTCGCCGTCTCCATGTACGTGGCAACGATCGCGGTGATCGGTGCAGTGCGGCCAAGCTACCTGCCGGCCGCACCGCGCAGTTCGTGGCGCGAACGGTTCGTAGGCATGCGCCATGTCTGGGCACCGCTGTTGCTGTTCGTGTTCGTCATCGGCGGACTCTACGGCGGCCTGTTCACACCGACCGAGGCCGGGGGTGTCGGCGCGGCTGGTGCATTCCTTATCGGCGTCGCGCGCGGCCGGCTCTCGGGCGAGGACATCCTGGCCTCGCTGCTTCAGGCCACCCGCACCGCCGCCGCCGTGTTCACCATCCTGATCGGCGCCATCCTGTTCGGCTACTTCCTGACGGTGACGCAGACGCCGCAGAAGGTGACCGGGTTCATCGTCGGCCTCGGCCTTGGCCGTTACGGCGTGCTGGTGCTGATCATGCTGATGTACCTCGTCCTCGGCTGCCTGATGGACGCGATGGCGATGATCATCCTGACGATACCGATCATCTTCCCGGTCATCACCACGCTGGGCTTCGATCCGGTCTGGTTCGGCGTGATCATCGTCATGACGGTGGAGCTTGGCCTGATCCACCCGCCTGTCGGGATGAACGTGTTTGTCATCAAGACCGTGGTGAAGGATGTCGACTTCACCACGATCTTCTATGGCGTCATCCCGTTCGTCATCACCGACATCATACGCCTCGCGATCCTTATCGCGTTCCCCGTACTGGCACTGTACCTGCCGAGCCATATGTAGTGGTCCGCATGCGCCGCAGGAACGCAACCGTGGCCACGACTGTGACGCCCAGCGCTATCATCGCAGCCAACAGCGCCCGCCGATCGCCATCCAGGCCTTGGACGGCAAAGTAAACCGCACCCACCACCACGACTCCTGTGCCATTCGCCACCTGCTGCGTGGTGGTGAGGATGCCCGCTCCGGACCCGGCGTGCGTATGTCGCACCTGGGTCAGCACCGCACTGAACAGCGGTGCCAGAACCATGCCCTGGCCGTAGCCGAACACCGCGAGCGGCACCATCAGCATCCCGATCGTTGGATGCGTCACCGAGCCGACCAGCAGCGCCGTGGCGGCAAGCCCGATGCCCTGCACGACGCAGCCTTCGATCAGCCGGCCACCGCTCAGCCGCGAACCGACGACAAATGCGAACGCTAGCGGCATCACCGTGAGTGCCGCGTCGAACGGCGAGAAGCCGAGACCGTTCTGGATGTACAGCGTCAGCACGAAGTAGAACGAAAGGTTGCCGAGAAAGAAGCAGAAGGTTGCGCACATGCCGGGGATGAAGATGCGATCCTCGAGCAGTGCCAGGTCGATCAGTGGCATGCCGCCGCGGCGTTCCACGCGGCGCTGGAGGTTCACGAAGCCGATCAGCACCATGAGGCCTGCCGCCATGGCAACCCACATCCACCACGGCCAGCCGAGTTCGCGCCCGAACATCAGCGGTACAATCAGACCGAGCAGCCCGACGAACAGCACGACGGCACCTTGCAGATCGAGCCGCGTGCCGACGTTGCGTGGCATTGCCGGCATGAGCCAGCCGGCGGCGAGCGCAATACCGATGCCGACCGGCACGTTGACGCAGAAGATGCTGCGCCAGCCGAGGCCTACGAGGTTCAACGTCACCAGCCAGCCGCCGAGCATGAAGCCGACGGCCGCGCCCAGGCCGATCGCAACCGCGAAGATCGTGAAGGCGCGCGCGCGTGCGCCGTCGGGGAACAGCGTGTGGATCGAGGCGAGTACCTGCGGCACCATCATCGCTGCGGCGCCGCCCTGTGCAGCGCGCGCA
>Ga0210390_10002759_pt1 | contig 15364 bp, 11 predicted proteins | sample IncBWH11OmetaG_FD_161050 | JGI IMG/M metagenome (GOLD analysis project Ga0210390, IMG submission 161050) | Forest soil microbial communities from Barre Woods Harvard Forest LTER site, Petersham, Massachusetts, United States - Inc-BW-H-11-O ... | reverse complement strand
GGAATGGATTTCCGTGCGCTTTGGCGGCCAGATTCAACAGCGACTCATCGGCGTTCGCCCGCACCGCGTCGCAGACCATCTCGGCGACCGCGCTCGGCGACATAGCGGCCATCCGCACAAAGGTGGCATTCGCGCGTTGCAGCACCGACAAGGTCTCCTGGACCGTCGGACCACCAGCCCCGGTGCGCGCGGTCAGAACCCATAGCACTGGCCCATCCAGCCGCGCGGTGGCCAGCGACCGCAGCGCCAACAGCGTGCCGGTATCGGCCCAGTGGATGTCCTCCAGCACAATCGCCAGCGGGGTTTCCGCGGCCGCCGCACCAATCGCGGCCTGCAAATCCTGCACCACCCAATAGCGCAGATCCGCCGAGCCGCCCAGCCGGCGCAGCGCATCGGCGTCTCCCACCGGGGGATCGGCGTGCAGCGTCGCCATGAACAGCGCGAAAAACGGCACCGCCTGCTGATACTCGAAGGCCTCACCGAATAAGGTGCGCACCCCGCCCTTGTCGGCCAGCGCTATCACCTCGGTCAGCAACCGACTCTTCCCGATGCCCGGCGGACCCTCGATGACCAGCACACCCCCGCGCCCCGACACCAGCGCCGCGACCAACGCGCCAATCACCTTCAAATCGCCCGCCCGCCCCCGAATCGGCGGAGTTGCGAGCCGCTGGCCGCCGAGATCAAAAAGGCCGGTTAAAGGCCCCACGGGATGTCCTGTCTACCGTTTGCTGCACTGCCGCTGCAGTGCACGTCAGTCTAGGCGTCCGCCCATCCACGCGGAATACACGTCGATGTTGCTCGGCGTGCACGCGATCTGCCGCAGCGCCTCGGCGCCGACAGCCGAACATCAGCGGCGACGACCACGAATGGCGGGTGATCGCGCGGCAAGCAGAACCGCCAGTTCATCGACGCGCTGGTAGAGCGGTTTCAGGGTCGTTTTGGAACTTCGCGCTCTTAGTTGGCGCTCGGTACCCAGTTGCCGTGGAATCCGGCGGGCACTCGATGCGGCAGCTTGATGCTCGCGATGTCCTGGAGGGTCTGTGCATCCAGGATCGCCAACTCGCTGCGATCGGTGGTCCGGTCATAGACATAACCCATGAGCACGCCGTCGTCCTCGGCCGCATCGGGCGATGAAGGATGGAACACGAACTCACCCAGTGCCTTCTGGGGGCCGAAGGAGCGCGACTCGGTGCTGCCGCGAACAAAGTCATGCTTGAGCAAGGCGTCCGCGCCCTCGAGACCCTCTAGCGCCGTGGGCGCATAACCGTACCGATGCCGCTTGCCGACCAAGCGCTCGTCGACGCGCGGAAATTCCTGCGCGTGATCGTCAAAACGGGATTCGCGCACCTTGCCGTCGGCTAGATCGACCGTCCAACGGTCCAAGGTGGGCGGCCCTTCATTGGGACCTGTGTGGTCGCGGTCGAACATCTTGGGGTGTCGCACCACGTCAAGCACGATCGTGTCGCCCTCGTCAGAGGCATTCATCGGATGAAATACGTAGCAGGGTTCGACATCGAACCAGCGCACGTCCGCATCGCCACCCTCGCGTGGCATCACGCCGACGCGGGCGGGATACTTCGGGTTCCACGAGTATGGGAACCGCCGTTCAGAAGACTTTGAAACGTGTATACGGGCGGCGATCGGATCGGGGATGCGAACCCGGCCGATCAATGCCGACAGCATCAACCGGACTGGCAGGCGCAGTCCGCGTGGCACAGTCATAGCCGCCGCTAGCGGGGCGTCGAATGTGACCGGCAGGTCGTAAAACACGACGTAACGCTCGGTCAAGGAAAAGTCGTGCATCATCGGGCTGCCGGCCACGGTGATGTCGACGGTCCGCCGCGCCCGACCGTCGACCCCGATCACCGAGTACTGCACGTTGTTGCCGCGATACGCGCAGTACGAAACCGCGTGCAGCTCACCGGTTTCTGGGTCGCGCTTCGGGTGCGCTGTGTACCCGCCGGTCAGCGTCCCGTCGAAGTCGCACACCCCGACGGTGTTCAAATCATCGGTGAGCTCATAGTTGATGCCGCCGCCTTCGATCAAGGCGAGGGTCTTGCCGGCGTGTCCGATCACGTTGGTGTTGGCGCCGAGCGGATACAAGCCGTAATGGCCATCCGGTGGGGGCTCGCCGAGTTCCTTCGCCACGTTCGGGCTCCGCACCCAGCGGTTGCGGTACCAGTCCGCCTTGCCGTCGCGGATGCGGACGCCGTGCACCATGCCGTCACCGATGAACCAGTGGCTAAGGTCCGGATCGATCTCGCCGATCGGATTGGGCCCATTTCGCAGGTAGCGCCCGTCCAGGTAGTCCGGGATCGTCCCTGCAACCTCGAGGTCAGTCAGCGTGTATTCCTGCTGCAGTGGGGCGAACGGACCCTGCAGATAGCGGTTGGTCATGACGGACCTCCTACACCGCTTGACGGCCTGTTGGTTCAGCCCCAGCAAAGCAGCTTACCGCTCCTGGGCTGTGCTTCGGTCAAGGTTTGAACAACTCAGGCCGTAAGCACATCGAATCGGCAGCCGCACGGAAAGTACGCACGTGAAGGGCACTAAACGGATCGGTGTAAACCTCGATAATGGAGTACTCGATTGTCAAGTTTTACACCCTTGTCCGTCTTGGTGTACTTCGTTAAGCAAAAGTGTTCTCCGCTAGACGTTGTCCCGCAGAAATCCGCCTATCTCGGTGACATCGGCGAAGGGCAGACTCGGGTCGATCAGGCCCAGCTGGCTCAGCACCGTGGCCTGGTCCCAGTAGAGCCGTTCGCTTTCCATCAGGTCACCACGGAACTTCACGATGACGACGGCTGGTACGTCCACCGTTTGTCGGTCGGCGCCAGCCCTGGCAACAGGAACGGGACGTCTTGGTCATGGGTCATCCGCATAATGAACTCGTCGACGAGCGGGCTGTGACCGACCGACCGGGCGATCAGCTCGCTGGTGGTGTCGGCTGGAATGCCGGGGATGAACACGTCGGCGTAGTAGTGCCGCAGGTTCTCCTTCCCAAAGCCGCCACTCATGGTCGGTAGGTGCATGACGATCGCGTCGTCGACCATGGTGGAGACCGCAAGGTTGGCGTCCTTGAGCGCAAATTCATTTGCCGTGTGTCGTTCCCATAACTCGACCATCTGATCGCGATTCATTTGTCGTCCTTCCAGGGTGTTTTCGAGGAGCATTTTTCTCACCTAGCCGAGTCGAACCGGTGCGGCGGGTCGAGCTGGGAGGCTTCGTCGATCTGCGCCACCAGCCACTCACCGAACTCGCGCGCAGGGTTCTGACCGTCCCAGTCGAACGAAGGCGAGAGGGAGTCGTTGTGCCGATACCGCTTGTGCTCGCGGCGCTTCTTGAACTGCGCCCGCGTTCCCGCCTCAGGGCGCACGACAGCCTGCTTATCGCGCTGGTAAACCTTCGCACGCTTAGGTGTCTTCACTGCCCGTTTCGCCACAGTCGGTCCTCGCAACTGGGTCGACAGATTTTCTCCTATCGAGACGCTCACCAAACACACGAAAAATGGAGGTTTAACTGATGTCAAGACTGACTTCGGCTTCGCTCGCCATGACCTTGTCGAGCACCGGCACCGGGTTCGCGCTGAGCAGGCCCAGCTGACGTAGGTCGTCGGCGTACTTGTCGATCAGCTCCGCCGAGATGTGCGGGATGTCCTTGTCGGGCCCGACCTTGGCTGTGCGCACCTCGGCGTGGAACACATCCGTCGGTGCGGCCGCACCCCGGATCGGCTTTTCTGGCTTGCGGAATGCGTGCAACAGGGGCAGGACCGAGTGCTGACGCTGCCGCTCGGGCAGACCCGTCAGCGCGGTCTGGAATCGAGCCAGCCATTCGTCGTAGTCGTCGATGCGCTGAATCTTGTTGCCGGCCCGAATCAGCCAGTCCACGAACACATCCAGTGAGACACCGTCGTCGTACGGATTCATCACGTCGAAGGAGCGGTAGCAGCCGGTGACCCGGGTGCCGATCGTGGTGATCGCCTCGGCGATGAAGTCGACCGGCAGGCCGTCGTAGTGCGCCCGCGCCCGGCTGCCCATGCCGTCGCTTTCGTAGAACGAATGCGGTGCGATGCTCGTCGCCAGCAGGCTGAAGACCAGCCGGGTGAACATGTCCGGCACGTTGAGCTGCCCGCGGTATCGGGTGTGCGCCAGGATCATGTCGGACCGGAACACGGCCACCGGCACGCCGCACAGGTCGTTGGCCTCCCTGAGCAGAACCTCACCGGCCCACTTGCTGTTGGCATATCCGTTCGCGTAATCGTCGTTGATCGGACGGGTCGGGCTGACCCGCCGGATATCGCCGTCCTCCTCGAACTGGCCGGGCGGCACCGTCATCGCCACCGCGATGGTGGACAGGTAGGTGACCGGCTTGACCCGGGTGGTGATTGCCAACCGGATAAGCTCAGCGGTCCCAACGACATTCGGGCCGAACAGCTGGTCGTAGGGCAACACATGGTTGACCAGCGCGGCCGGGTGCACGATCAGATCGACGCTGTCGGCCAGCCGCTTCCAGGTTGCGGCGTCCACACCCAGATCCTGGTCACCGATATCGCCGGGCAGCACCTCGAGGTGCGCGGCGGCCAGCGCGCGGAACCGGCCCAGCAGTTCAGGGTCGCCGCTATCGAACACCTTCTCCAGGCGCGCCCTGGCCGCGTCGGCGTCGCGCCCGCGCACGATCGTGATCAGCTTGCCGCCCCGCTCGGCGAGTCGCTCCAGCCACTCCAGGCTAAGGAACCGCCCCAGCCAGCCGTTCGCGCCGGTCAGCAAGACAGTGGTGGGTTCGCCGACGGCGTGCGGCAATGACGTTGCGTTCGACAGTGTCTGGGCATCGATGAACTTGTCCAACGTTAATTCGCTGGCCGAAATCGAGGTCGCGCCCTGGCCGTGAACGGTCGTGAAGCTCGGGCGCCGCGCGCCGGCGCTGCGCAGTGTCTCGATGTAGTCCGCGAGCCTTCCGATGTTGTTGGCCGGGCTGATGATCACTCCGACCGGCACCTCGACCCCGAAGATCTCCTCTAACAGGTTGGAGAACATCAACGCGGACAACGAATCTCCGCCCAAGTCGGTGAAATGGGTTTCGGGGTTGGCGTCGGTGCCCGCGGTGCCGAGCAGGGCGCGGCCGGCCCGGGCGACCGTCTCCACCACCGGTCGGTCGGGCGCCGTCTCGCGCAGCGCCCGTATCTCGTCGACCTGTGCGGCCGCCATTTCGGTGTACATCTGCTCGAGCCGCTCCCCGTAGTGCTCCTTGAGCCTGGGCCGCAGCAACTTGCCCAACCCGGATAGCAACCCGTTCGCGTCGGTGAAAGGTTCTGTCTCCATCAGGAAGTCGACCGGCACCTCGTAGGATTGCAGCTCCGCCGCCGCAGCGGTTTGCTGCAGCGACTCGCGCAGCGCAGCTTTCAGCCCGTCGATGTCGTCGCCGAACTCGCCGAGTGCTTCCAGGGTGGGCACGATCACGGCCAGCAGGCTTGGCCGTTCGCCGTTGCCGTACACGAAGATCTGCCGCAGCAGCGGAGCTAGGGTGTAAGTGGCCTCCAGGTTCGCCACGGCGACGAACTCGCCCTGAGCCAGCTTGAGCACATTGTTGCGACGGTCGACATAGACCAGGCGATCGGGCTCGATCTCGGCCATCACGTCGCCGGTCCGGTAGTAGCCGTCCTCGTCGAAAACCTGGGCGGTGATCTCCGGGCGCTTGTAGTAGCCCGGCGTCATCGTGTCGGTCTTGACCAGCAACTCCCCGCGCGGGTAGGGCCGGTCGGTGAGGAAGTAACCCAGCTCGGGGACGTCGATCAGCTTGTAGTCGAGCACCCGCTTCCGGCCCATCACGCCGTCCCTGGTGAGCATTCCGGTCTCGGTCAGACCGTAGCCGTCGATAATGTGCACGTCCAGCGTCGAATCCAGAAACGTCTTCATCTCCGCAGCCAGGGGCGCGCTGCCGACGAAACCGCCCAGCACCCGGCCGCCCAGCAGCCGCTCCCTCAACTCGGTCGCGGCGTCCTCCTCGGCGCCTGCCGAGTCGGCTCCTTCGGCGACCCGGCGGTCGACTGCGCTGCGGTAGTGCTGGAACAGCATCTCCACGACACGCGGAACCAGGCCCATTTCGGTGGGCCGCACCAGTGCCCAGTCTTCGAACAGCGTGGACAAATCGGACTCGGGTACGAAGTAGTTGGTACCCCCGGCGATGAACGCCGACGCCAGCGGCAGCCTTCCACCGAGGTGGTTCAGGGGCAAGAAGTTCACGTTGAGCACCGGTATGCCAGGCGTTAAGAAGAATCCCGACGTCCACACCTTGGCGACCGTCCCCTCGGTGTACATGGCGCCTTTGGGCGCACCGGTGCTGCCGGACGTGTACATGATCATCGCCAGGCGCTCGTCGCTGCCCTCGGTGTAGGCCGGTCCGGCGGGCAGTTGGCTGCCGCGCTCGACGACCTCGTCCACCGTGGTGACGACCACCTGTGCGCCCGCCTCTTGCAGGCGGGCACGGGCCGACTCGAAGTTCTCCCGCTGCTCATCGACCTCGGGTCGGTAGTCGAACACCATCAGCTGCCGCAGCGACGGACTGGTCAGCACGGACTCGACCGCCAGGTCGAGGTACTCCGCGCTCACAGTGACGATCCTCGGTTCGCACTCCTCGATGATCGGCCGCAGCCTCGACACCGAAGCGTTGTGCTGCAGCGGCACGGTCACCAGACCGAGGTAGGCGCATACCATGTCGACGACCAAGTAGTCCGCACTGGAGAATCCGACCGTCGCGACCAGGTCTCCGACGGTGACCGGATGGGCGGGGTCGTGGCGCCAGGCGCTGGCGATCGCACGCACCCGGTCCCACACCTCGCGGTAGCTGATGGTCTCGAACCGGGGCAACAGTTGCAGCGACGTGCGGCCGGTGGCGTCGGTCACCGACTCGCGGGCACGCTGTCCAAGCGCCGGGCGATCGCCGTAGCCCTCGACGATCGTCTCGAAGATCTGGGTGAGCCGCAGATCGGGCGTGCAGGCCGCCTCGATCACCTCGGGAAGGGGAGCGGCCGCGCGGAATTGCGGATCACTGTCATAGAAGCCGGCCACCCGGCGGGCTAACCGCCCGTCTCGGGTGCCGTCGATCTCGGAAAGTTGCGTGTCGTGGAGTGAGCCGCTCGTCATAGTGTGTCCTTCCGTCTTTTCTGTACTTCGAACCAAGACACTGCCCGGACGATGAATCGGTTGCGCCCTGTGACTGTGACGTTGATCACTGTTGGCGCAGCGATAAAGGTCGGGTAATCAGCGCCAGCAGCGCGAGCACGGCGATCTGAGGCGGCGAAATCAGAAACCACAGAACGTATTTCGCTGATACTGAGTTCACGCGGCACGACTAAGGCCTTCTTGCCCCTGACGGTGTGGACCATCCCGCATGGTTTACCGCCGACGGTCCGCTGGGCGTCGCTGGCGGCTCGTAGGTCGACGGACTCAATCTGACGCCTCCGGCGTCGATCTCGGTGTCGCGTCCAATCACGCGTTGTCCAGTCCGATTCGTTGTCATGGGTTCCTTCTCGTGGTGTGGTCGGGCGAGCCGGTGGTCCCGGGGCTGGTACGTCAGGCCCGACGAGCAGCGCCGGATTCGTACACCTTTGACTGCCGTGCCGATCCATTTCGCGGGCACGACTTCAGAGAGTGTGTTCGGCTTTGAGGATTTCGGCTGCGCGTTCACCGATGATGACGCAGGGAGCCATGGTGTTTCCGGTGGTGACGCGGGGCATAATCGAGCCGTCGGCGATGCGAAGGTGTTCTACTCCATAGACTTTCAGCTTCCCGTCGACCACCGACATGGCGTCTTGGCCCATCTTGGCGGTGCAGGTTTGGTGCCAGTAGGTCGCTGCAGCGTCGCGGATGAAGTCCTCGAGTTCGGCACCCTTGAGGTTGCCCGGCATGGCTTCGCGCTTGGTGAAGGGTCGAAGCGCGGCCGAGTTGCCAATCTCGCGGCACAGTTCGACGGCAGCTATTGCGGCCTTCAGATCGTCGGGGTGCGACAACATGTTTGACTGGATCTGCACCGGATCGCTGGGATCGGGGCCCGTCAGACGGATATGGCCGCGGCTTGTCGGCCGCACCACGCCGGCGAACAACGACCAGCCAAACTCAGGCAGATCAAATCTGGCCGCGGTCTCCGCCGTCGACCATGGAGTTTCGCCCTGGCCGGTCTGCAGGTCTGGAGTGTCCAAACGTGGGTCGCTCTTCCAGAAATAGGTCGCCTCGCACCCGGCGTTGCGCGGCGCCAGCGGCTGCTGATATTCCCAGACACAGCCGAAAGCAGGATGGTCCTGCAGGTTTTGACCGACCCCCGGCAGATGCTGCAGGACCGGGATGCCGTGTCGCTGCAATTCGTCCTGCTCACCGATGCCCGATTGCATCAGCACCTTCGGGGTGTGGATCGCACCCAGCGACAGCACCACTTCAGATCCCGCGCCGACGCGGTGGATTTGGCCGTTCTGGGAGAACTGCACGCCGGTGGCCCGGTTACGCTCGAATGTCACCCGGGTTACCAGCGCGCCGGTGAGCACCGTCAGGTTTGGCCGGTCCATGTACGGGAATACGTAGGAACGGAATACGGATTGGCGGTATCCGTTGCGGGCTCGCACATCGATGATCGATGCGCCGCCGTCGCCCTCCATCATGCGACCGTTCTGATTCGCAAACGTCGGAATCCCCACCGAGCGGGCACCTTCGAGCACGGCGGGTGCGATCGGGTTGGGATCAGGGGCGGGTTCGACGTACACCGGCCCGCCGGTGCCGCGGTAGTCGGGGTCAGGGGCACCATGCCAGTCCTCGATGCGCCGGTAAATGTCGAGCACCGACTCATAGCTCCACGCCTTGTCGCCGGCTTCGGCGGCGAAGAAGTCCCAATCGTTTTTGTGCCCGCGCGCCCAGGCCATCACGTTGATGCTCGATCCGCCGCCCAACACCTTGCCCATCGAGAACGGAATCGCGCGCCCGTTGAGGTGCGGGTTGGGTTCGGTCACAAAGTTCCAGTCCCGCTCGCTGCCCATGTTCAACGGCCACTGTTCTGGTCTCCTCACCTCGGGTACGTCATCGGGGCCGCCAGCCTCCAGCAGCAGCACGGTCGCATCCGGGTTTTCGGCCAGCCGACGCGCCACCACCGATCCCGACGAGCCCGATCCGCAAACAATGAAGTCGTACTGGGGTTTTAGGTCCGAACCGAGCTGCTGCTGATTGCGACGAACCCGTCCGGCGAACTCGGCTGCGGCAAGGTCTGTTTCGTCGAGAGTCCTACTCATATCCTCTCCTCATTTCGATGTGTTGGTGGACGCTCGGGTGGGACGAGGTCAGCCGGGCTCTACTGAGCGCTTTCCGACATGGCTTCATTGCTACGCCGTTGCGGCCATGTTCGAAGACGTCGGCATGACCGAGCGCGCCCCTTGGCTAATGATTCGCGTTCGGCGGACGTTGTTGACAATTTGCGGAATGGGTGACATCTCGGGAGATAGTTAGACGAACACGGGTCGCACTGCTCGGACGACAAGTACAGAGCCTCGGCTTCCAACCGCAAATGGGATCGACAACTCGACCAAGTCGTGATCCAATTCCGCTGCGCGCTAACGAAAGCGCTTCGAATTGGTGAAATTAGCGTGCAGCGCGCAGGGCTTGTCGCGGTGTTTCGCCGAACATCGCCTGGTGCGCGGCGGCGAAGTGGCTGAGGTGGGTGAACCCCCAGCGGTGAGCGATCGAGGCGACGCTGCTGTGGGAGGGATTTGCCGAGCGCAGATCCCGATGAGCACGGCGGAGTCTAACCACGCGCAGATAGGCCATCGGTGACATGCCCAGGTGCCGGCGGAAACCCTCCTGCAGTGTGCGCACGCTGACGTGGCATTGTTTGGCCAGCGTCGAGGTGGTCAGCGGCAGGTGCGGTCCGGCTTCGATGAGGTCCATCGCGTCACGGACCGCCGCCGGTCCCGGTTGCGCGAACGCCGCAAGTGCTTGTCTATGCGGGTGGCCGGCCACCAGCAGCAGGCCGTGAATCAGGCTCTCCACCAATGGGTCCCACACCAACGGATGCCGCATCAGGCTGTCCGGGCACTCGAGCTGACGGTGCACCATCAGCACTAAGCGCACCCAATCCTGGGCAGCACCGGCCTGCAGCGATAGTGCCCCGTCGAAGGCAATGGGCGAATCTAGCGCGGTGTCGAGCAGTGCCTCCAGGGCCCTGTCAACGGCACATTGGTCAATCTTCACCGCCAGGTGGCGACTACCGGCGTGCCAGCGGGTCACCGTCAGCTCCGCGTCAGGCCGATAGATCGGGGCCAGCCCGGGAGTCGCGGTCAACTCTTCGCCCCGATGCCGCGACTGCAGCGAGCCTTTAAGGGGAACACAAATGTGGTAGCTGGCGCGCGTCTCATCGACACCGAGCGAGACATCGGTGTCGTAGGTGACGTCGCCGAGGGTGATCGGCCCCACCCGGGTAACGCGCTGGCTCATGCCAAAGCTGTGCGACGGTCCCAACAGCGTGAGCCGATGCGGGTAAAAAGACGCCGCGCACAGAAAAATCGCCTCCTCGGGCGACCGCGTGCGAAACCACGGACCCAGCGCCGCCACCTGGGCAGCATCACCCATTGCGTCTATGCATCGTCGTCACTTCCTACCCACGAGGTCAGTCACTAGTCAACACGATTGGAGCAGACGGTCTGTTCGTCATCAGGACACTTGCAGCCGTAGCTCACAGTCAGAGCGGAAGGTGACCGACGACACATCTCACCGCGTAAGGGTCTCGAGTGCCTCGCCGATCTCACCTGTGTTGGCGGCAGTCCCCGCGAAACGACCCGGCTGTTCGGTGCGGTGCACGCCATCCGGCAAGCGCATCGGCGAGGTCCGGCTCAAAATCTATGACGCCGATTACGAAGCGTCGGTCGCGGTGGTACGGAATGCTTTGGGCAACGAGGACTTCCAGTACGCATGGGCCGAAGGAGCCGCGCTGTCGTCGAGGAAGCGATCGCCTACACACATCGCCTCGCATGACGGTGATGGCGTGGCGCAACGTGGTCGGCACATCGATCGTGAAAGGCACGGTGGTAGCCGCGGTTTCGTTGAGAGATGTCCTTACTTTGCGTGCCCCACCTCGATCGCCTCCAGGCGGTGGCCCTCGAGGATGAACCCCTCCACGGGGATTAGTTTTGGTGCACCAAGCTGTCGACAGCGGTCGCGATGGCCGGAGATTGGTCTTCCTGAAGGAAGTGGCGGGCCGGGAGCAAGACGGCAGTGTCGAGCGCTAGGGCGTCTTGAACGGCGTGGCGGCGGTCATCGGCGAGCATGCGGTCGAACTGCCCCCATACCACCTGGGCTGGGTATGGCCGCGACCGCAGGCCTTCGTAGAAGAAGTTCTGCTTCGCTTGGGTCAGCTCAAATCCGCGCATTATCTTCAGGAACGCGTCGCCGTGATCGCCGTGCTTCATCAGCGCCACGTAGGCGTTGACCTCGGCGTTCGATATGGCCGCGTTGTCGGCGATGCCGACATGACGGAATATCCAACCGAAGGCCGGCGGGCGCATCGAGGCGAGCCACGCCTGGCCGACGCCGCGGATGGCGAAGGGATGCATCGGCCACGGTCGCCTGAACACGGCGACGTCGACCGGCGAATTGAGCACGGTCAGCGAGGAGACGCGCTCGGGATGAGTGATGGCCCATTCGAAACCGATTGGGCCGCCGATGTCGTGCACCACAAGATGGCAGCGATCGATCCCGAGTGCGTCGATCGCTTGGCCGGTCCAGCGGGCCAGGCCACTCCACGAGTAGTCGAAATCGCTGGGCCGCTCGGCCAATCCGAGACCGGGGAAGTCGAAGGCAACGCCGCGCAGCCCCCGGCTGGCCAACTCCGTCAGGACCTTGCGATAGAGGAACGAACTTGCAGGCACGCCGTGCAGACACACCACCGGTGCGCCGTCGCCTCGGTCGACAACGAAGCTGCCAACCCCGCCCGCTTCGAACGTCATCCCGGACAACCGATGACTCGCGATCACGTCGGCAACGTTGCGACTATTGGATGAGGTAGTCATTCATGTGCTCCTTTGCTAATACCGGTGGCGCCGGGGGCCCGGCGGCCAGCCGTGATCGTCAGCTGACGTTTGACCCGTCCACCATCCCGGAATAACTGATCCAATAGGCCGCTCAGCTGCATGACGGCCTGCATTGCTTTGACGGCGGGCGCGCTCTGTACTGCCTCGTACAGTTGGTGCACCCCAGGTCGACCGCCGCAATCATCGGACAACTGCTGGCCCCCCACCAAGCACGGGACCGAAACCCCGACCTGGACCCGAACTATCCGGTGTCGCAGTGATTCTCAATGAGGTTGTCAAGGCGCCGCGGTGCTAGGTGCGGTGGGTTGAAGCCTTGGTGAGGTGCCCGACGAACCAATCTCGAGCCGCGATCTGCGCGATGTTGGCGGCGTGGCCGCGGTACGCGTCGAAGTGGCCGCCGGGAATGGTGACCAGTTTCTTGGGGTGCGCAGCCGACTCGTAGGCATGGAGAGACAGTTCACCAGGTGCGACCCGGTCGTGCGGGGCCACCACCATGAGCAGCGGAGTCGGCGAGATCCGCGGTAGGTACCAGCCTGGCTCGTACCCGTAGAGATATTCGACACTTCGCAGGGTGATCTCGTTGGGGAAGCTGGGGTCGCGCTCGATCACCCCGTCGGGTCCATAGAAGTACTCGTACGCCTCGGCCATCGGTAGCGCCGACATCACCAGGGGGTCCTTGGAGACGACGGGAATGAGCGTCGGCGCCTCGCCTCTGGCGCGGCTGCGCCGGTCGGCTGCGAATGCCTGGTGGTTGTGGTCTTCCATGTCGACGCGAACCATCCCCTGGAATTCCCGCAGCCCGCTGACGACTGGGACCTGGCCCACGACCGCCTTGACCCGTCGGTCGATCGCGGCCACGACGAACGCGTGGCCGGCCGAGTAGCTGGACCCCCACGCTCCGATTCGCTCGGGGTCGACGTCCTGTCGATTCTGCGCATAGGTGATCGCATTCTGATAGTCGCGGATCTGTTCCCACGGTTCACTCTCGTGGCGCGGTTTGCTCGCGGCTGCGTCGGAACGTCCCCACCCCCGATGGTCGAAGACCACCGCGGCGATGCCGGCTGCCGAGAAGGTCCTGGCGAAGTCGGCGATGAAGTGGGTGATCTCGCCGGCCCAGCCATGGGCCATGACGACGCAAGGCGCTGGCCTTGTGGCGCCCGCTGCGGGGAAGAATAAGCCACGCAACGTCACGCCTTCTGCGTCGAATTCGATGTCTGCGCCGATGTTTGCCATATGCATCCTCCCTTGACCTCTGGCTGCCATCACCCCTGACGCTCCAACCGCGTTCGACAAATACCCCTGGAAGTGTGCTTCGTCGGAAGCGGCGGCGGAATACATCGCTTCGACAGCGTCACGGCCTCCAATCTCCCGACTACACGACGGCAATCGGCAATGACGAGAGCGATCGGGTCATGTTGTTGAGTTCACGGCTTGGTGCACCTAGAAGTTCGAACCGCTTGACGCGCTGGGCCAGGGCATCAAGTATCGCGTGGATCTCCATCTTGGCCAGTCCCTGCCCAGGGCATACATGTATGCCGTAACCGAAGCTGAGATGATCGACGGCCCCCCGACGCACGTCGAAGCGGTCGGGGTCGGAATAGTGCCGCTCGTCTCGGTTCGCCGACGCGAACAGCAGCAGGACGCGCTCCCCCTCGTCGAGTACATAGCGGTCATGGACGTAGGACCTGGTCAGTACCCGGGCGAAGAGGGGGATCGGTGCCTCGACCCGCAGGACTTCATTGATCGCCGACATGATCAGGCTGCGATCGTGGCGCACGGCGCTCCACTCCTCGGGATACCGCGCGAAGAGCCAGATTGCGCTGCCGATCGTGCTGATGGTGGTGTCAAACGCGGGAATGGAGTAGGCCGCCATCAGTGGGATCACGGATTCCTGAGAGATCTCGCCACGCGCGGCGGCCTCGTGGATCGTGGTGGCGAACCCGCCGCCGCGCATCCGGTCGGGAGTGCACGATTCGGCGAGCCAGGTGAACATCTCACCTGCGACCGGAAGCGCTTCGGCGCAGCGAGCGTTGTCTGGGCCCATTGCGTCGAAGGTTGAAGATCCCCACCGTAGGAGCTGGTCACGGCCCTCTTCGGGAAAGCCCAGCAGGTCGAGGACCACAGCCATCGGGAAGGTGCGTGCCAGGTCGGTTACGGCGTCAAACACGCCGCGATCGACAAGTTCGCCAACAAATCGATCGGCCTTTTCGACGATCGATGGCTTCAGCTCGGACAACGCCCGCGGAGCGAGCCGCGAGCTCAGCACCGACCGCAGCGTCGTGTGGTGAGGAGGGTCGGAGTTGATGATGGTGCCGGCCATAGCGCCGTTGATGGCAGGATTAAGCCCGACCCCCGACGCCGAGGAGAACACGTTCCAGTCGTCCAGCGCTTCGCGAACGGCGTCGTATCGGGTGAGTGCGGAGAATCCGTACTTCGGAAGCTTTACTACCGGACCGATCTTGCGCAGTTCCCTCAGCAGGAGGTAAGGATCACCGAGCGCATCGTCGGTAAAGAGATCAATGTCGCTCTCGGGAACGGGCGCGACTTTTTCGTCGCTAATTGTCATCAACTACTCCAGAATCGATGTCGGACTGACCTACAGCTGTCAAAGGGGTTCGCTGCGGCTCTTCTGTGAATAGGTTCCGCAACTTTCGGCGCGAGATCCTGCGGTTGACCGCGGCGACCGTGCACGCGTCACCGTTGCGCCAGCGAAGCAGTGCCGAGGACTCCGCAAGGTCGCCCTCCAGCGTCTCGGCAACTCCCTGCGCGGGAAGGGGGCCCAGGACGCTAACGGTGAGCCCGAACCCCTCAGTCCACACGAAATCGGATGGGGCGTACCGTGCCACCTCGTCCCCGCGGATCAGCGCGGCACCAGCGACCTTGGCTTGGTCAAGCGCAGCGGTCCAAAACGGCGTACGGTCGCGACCGCCCAGCCGGGCGACGTCACCGGCCGCTGAAATGGCCGCATCAACCCGGCACCGATCGTCGGCAAGCACGCCGTGGTCGAGGGGGGCGCCCGAGCCTGCGAGCCACTCGATGTTTGGGCGACAGCCGATTGCGGTGATGACGAGGTCGGCTTCAAAGGTGGCCCCGCGCAACGTACTCACCGCGCACACCGGATCCCCCTCGAGTGACACTTCGTCGATACCGCACTGCACGTCGACTGCGTGGGCGGCGGCGGTCCGAGTGAGAAGCGCTGAAAGCTCGGCTCCCAGGCGCGGGACCAGACCAGCGTGACGAGTAAGGATTGTCGGGCGGACCCCGGCCGCGACACACGCCGAAGCCAGCTCGAACCCGACTAACCCG
>Ga0210390_10002758_pt1 | contig 15368 bp, 11 predicted proteins | sample IncBWH11OmetaG_FD_161050 | JGI IMG/M metagenome (GOLD analysis project Ga0210390, IMG submission 161050) | Forest soil microbial communities from Barre Woods Harvard Forest LTER site, Petersham, Massachusetts, United States - Inc-BW-H-11-O ... | reverse complement strand
TCTCGGTGCTGACGCACAAAATAACTGCAGTGGACCTCGGGCGCCCCGGTTTGAACTCGGGGTCGCAGCAAGATTTGTCCCCAATCAGAGAACGGCAGTACGCGCCAGCATGATCGTGATCACTGCGGCCGGCATAAATTACTGCTTCGCTTGCGGGCCGTTCCTCGCAGGTCTTAACTTATACTTAACTTATATAGGTTAATGTTTTAGAGAGCGGCGATGTCCGCATCCGTGAGCGTCGCGCCGCTAATTGATTGGGAGTTGGAGACATACCGAAATCATGAAAATCGAGATTGAATCACGGCACTTGGGAGATGTTTGTGTTTTAGCCCCGGAAGTATTTCAGGATGATCGCGGATTTTTCACCGAAGTCTTCCGGGCCGATCTGTTCAAAGCCATCGGCTTGCCTTATGAATTCGGTCAAGACAACCACTCCGGATCGGTGCGCGGTGTTCTTCGCGGCCTGCATTTCCAGTGGGAGCCACCCATGGGAAAGCTGATGCGGGTTACTCGCGGCACCGCCTTCCTGGTCGCCGTAGATATTCGCAAAGGCTCACCTACGCTAGGCAAGTGGTTCGGCGCCGAAATTTCTATGGAAAGCCGCAAACAGGTTTGGGCGCCGGCGGGTTTTGCCCGCGGTTTCTGCGTGCTCTCCGACTATGCCGAGATTCAATACAAATGCACCGGCATCTACAACAACAAAGGCGAGTCCGGCATCCGCTGGGATGATCCCGAAATCGGCGTCCAGTGGCCGATTCGCGGTGTCCAGCTTTCCGATAAAGATCGCAAGGCGCAGACTCTGAAAGAATGGCTGGCGCGGCCGGAGTCCGATCATTTCAAATATTCCGAAACAAAACGTGAAGCACACACCTTGGTGGGGAGATAAGCAAATGAAGATTTTAATTGCGGGCGGCGCAGGTTATGTCGGTTCGGTACTGGTGCCAAGGCTGCTGGATCGCGGATACTCGGTCGATGTGCTCGACCTTTTCTGGTTCGGCAATCACCTGCCGTCCGAAACCGGAATCATTCACAAAGACATTTTCGACATCACTGTCCCCGACCTCGAGCAGTACCAGCAGGTAGTATTCCTGGCCGGCCTGTCCAACGATCCCATGGCCGAATACTCGCCCAGCGAGAACTTTATTTTCAATGCGGCTGCCCCGGCATACCTCGCCTACGTCGCGAAAAAAGCCAAGGTCAAGCGCTACATTTACGCCTGTTCTTGTTCAGTCTACGGCTACACCGTCAACGAATTGTTCGACGAGACCCGTCCGGTTTCGTCGTTCTATCCCTACGGAATTTCGAAACTCCAGGGCGAGCAAGCGGCCATGAATTTGGCGGATGAGAATTTCTCCGTGATTTCTCTCCGCAAAGGCACCATCTCCGGCTACAGCCCGCGTATGCGCCTCGATCTGATCGTGAACACCATGTTCAAGAACGGAGTGCGCAACCGCGAAATCACGGTAAACAACCCGTCCATCTGGCGCCCGATTGTGAGTATCGAAGACGCCACTAATGCCTACGTTCGTGCCATCGAAGCCAGCCAGAAGATCTCTGGCATTTTCAATATTGCCTCTGGCAACTACACCGTCGGCGAAGTCGGCGACCTGGTAAAAATGGCGATTGAAGAACAACTCGGTATTCGCGTTCACCTTACCATCAACCACAAAACTGATTTCCGCAATTACAAAGTCAGCATCCAGAAAGCGGAGAACGTTCTCAGCTTCCATCCCAACCACAATGTAAAAGCCATCGTGAAAAACCTGATCGAACACATGGACGATTTCAAAGACTGGGACAATCCCCAGTACTACAACATCGAAACGCTGAAGCTGCTGTCCGCCAGCAACAGCCTGCGCTCCTTGGCCCAGGTGGCTCGATGAGATCGCCGATGAAGGTGCTTCTGATCGGCGCCAACGGCCAACTCGGCACAGACATGAACCGCGTCTTCCAGGACGCCGGCGATACCGTCTTCCCATATGTCCACGCCCAACTCGACGTCTGCTCGGAATCGCGCGTAGCAGAAGTTCTAGCCGAGACCAAGCCCGACGTTGTGCTCAACACCGCTGCCTATCATCGCGTGGAAGAGTGCGAAAAAAAATCAGAGCTGGCCTTCCAGGTAAATGGCACCGCCGCAATGAACCTGGCCATCGCCTGCCAAAAAGCGGGCGCAACCCTGGTGCACTTCAGCACCGACTACGTTTTCGGCGGCTACGCCAAAAATACACCCTACGAGGAAACCGATCGCCCCGCCCCGCTCAACGTCTACGGTGCCTCCAAGGTTCTCGGAGAATACCTGATTCCCGACTACACCGATCGCTACTTCATCCTGCGAGTCTGCGGCCTTTACGGAGTCGCCGGCAGCAGCGGCAAAGGCGGCAACTTCGTCGAGACCATGCTAAAGAAGGGCATGGCCGGAGATGCCATCCGCGTAGTCGATGACCAGGTGCTCACGCCCACCTACACGGTCGATCTCGCGGAAGCGGTTCGTAAGCTGGTCGTGACCGGAAAATTTGGCCTCTACCACTTGAGCTCCGAAGGCGAATGTTCCTGGTACGAATTCACCCGCCACATCTTCGAAAGCGCCGGCATCCAGGCAAAACTCTCACCGGTAAAAAGCACCGAGTTCGCCAGCCCGGTAAAACGTCCGTCCTACTCCGTGTTAAGCAAAGCGAAAGTGCGCGCCCTGGGTGTGTCGCTGCCAACCTGGAAAGACGCATTGCCGCGATACCTCAAACAACGCGCACAAAACCCCTCGGCCGTGCCAGCGCAAGTCACCGCCTAGCCCGCTTTTGAAAGCTCGGATGCTTGGGGCAGGATGCTGAAAAGCGTGTCGCATACCGCACTTTATGCCTGGCGCTCCACCGTCTCGCCGTGTGCGTAATATTCAGGATATCCCGGTTCCAGCCGCCGGCCCTCGGCGCTGAAAATTCGGAAGTGTACCAGGCCGAATCGCTGCAACGCAAATTGCAGCGTGGTGGTCAGCACTCCGATGCCGTACTTCACGCTCCGCCGGAAATTGATGGAAGAAGCATCGTCGAAATATTTTGTTGGACACGATACTTCTCCGATGCGCGAACCAAAATGCACACACTGTGCCAGCATCTGATTGTCAAAGACGAAGTCGTCGGAATTCTCGAGCAGCGGCAGCCGGGTGAGCACCTCGCGACTGAACGCCCGATACCCGCTGTGATATTCGGAAAGCTTGACCCGCAAAAAGAAATTCTCGAACGCGGTCAGAAAGCGATTCGCAATGTATTTATAGATCGGCATACCGCCGCGCAGCGCCTGTCCGCCAAGAATGCGCGAGGCCAGCACCACGTCATAGACCTCGTAGGCCACCATGCTGGCCATGGCCGTAACCAGCAGCGGCGTGTACTGGTAATCCGGATGCAGCATGATGACCACGTCCGCGCCCGCCGCCAGCGCCTCGCGATAGCAAGTCTGCTGGTTGCGTCCGTAGCCATAATTCGCGTTGTGAACAAAAAACTGCAACCCAAGCTGCTTTGCGACCTCGACGGTGCGATCAGAACTGTGATCATCCACCAGAATACGAATGTCCACCATATCCGGCAGCTCGCGCACCGTCGCTTCCAGAGTTTTCTCCGCGTTGTAGGCAGGCAACACGACCGCGATGCGTTTGCCGTTGATCATGCTTAACTCTTGCCCCCAGGAACCAACTGATTATGATAACCCGGGTTCGATCCGATCCGCCGGGCTTACCAACAGATACCCTGATACGTCGCTGGCGAGCTGGGGCGTTGCGCGTGATCCAGATTCACCAGATCCAAAACAATCTGACCCGGTTTCAGAAAGCGAGAGATCTGTTCTGTTCTCGCTGACTTGTTGCCGAGAATCACAACCTCCGCGCCTCGCACCACCTGCTCCAGGTCGGTCGAAAGCAGAGAGCCGAGCTGTGGGATGACTTCCTCGATGTACTGGCGATTGGCGCCCGCCAGGCGTCCGAGCGACACATCCTGATCCCAGATTCGCATCTGACAACCCTCTCTCAACAGCCGCTTCACCAGTTCGACCTGCGGGCTCTCCCGCAGGTCGTCAGTACCCGCTTTAAAACTTAAGCCCAGAAGCGAGATGTTCCGTTTGTTAGTGTGCAACACGGTGTCCACTGCGCGATTCAGATGTTCAGTGTTGCTCGCCATGAGGGCCTCAAGCAACGGCAAACTCAGGTCAAGTTCTTGCGCACGGTACACCAGAGCGCGCAAATCCTTTGGCAAGCACGAGCCTCCGAAAGCGAACCCCGGTGACAAATAGGCTGGAGAAACATTTAATTTCGTGTCCGAGATAAAAATGTTGGTGACGGTTTCCGTGTCAACGCCAAAGTGTTTGCAAAGTGTTCCAACCTCGTTGGCGAAAACGACCTTCACGGCGTGGAACATATTGGAGGCGTACTTTACCATCTCGGCGACTGCAATGGAGGTTTCGAACTTCAAGCCTGGCGTGCTTTCGCAAAGTTTGCGAAGCAGCGCTAGGTGCTCCGGGCAGTGCGCTCCTAGAATTGTGTAAGGAGGCGCGAGAAAATCCTTTACCGCGGTGCCTTCACGCATGAACTCCGGACTGTAACAGACGGTAAACTCTGCTCCGGCGCGGCGTCCGCTTGCGCTCTGCAGGATTGGAATGATCAGCGACTCAGTAGTACCGGGAAGCACAGTGCTGCGCACAACAATCACGTGATGCGATTTCTTTTCCTTGAGGGCTGCCCCGATTTCGCGGGTGACATGCTCGATATGACTAAGGTCGAGTTTCCCGCTGCGCAGGCTCGGACTGCCCACGCACACGAAGGAGATATCTGAATCGCGAACCGCGGCGGCCCCGTCGGTCGTGGCGCACAGCCGAGACGCTTGATGGCCCTCGGCCACCAACTCGCTCATGCCGGGTTCCACGATCGGGCTGCGTCCCGCGGCGAGCATTTCGACTTTTCGCGAGTTGATGTCAACGCCGGTTACGCGATGGCCCGCGCGGGCCAGGCAGGCGGCGCTGACCGACCCCACATAACCCAAGCCGAAGACGCTAACCGAAAGGCTCACGCGCGGGCTCTCATCAAGTCAGAGGAACGCATCGCTTCCATACTACATAAGTTGCGGAGCGCGATTGTGGGTGGAATGAGGTCGGTTGCAGGTGATCGAACTACTTTCCTCTCTTTTGCATCCACTTCCACGCGGTTGAGACGCTGTCGCGAAGCGAGCGCGTAGCCTTCCATTTCAAAAGTTGCTGGGCGCGCGTGGGGTCGGCCACTAGGGCAGGCGGATCGCCAGGACGGCGGGGCACAATCTTGTGTGGCACTTTCTTGCCGGTCACTTCCTCGACCATGGCTATGACTTCTTTCACCGAAGACCCTTCCCCGGTGCCTAGATTCACCGTGAACGACGGGTTCCCGGCCAACAGATGTTGTAGCGCTTTGACGTGCGCCTCGGCCAGATCCACGACATTGGTGTAATCGCGGATGCAAGTGCCGTCGGGAGTGGGATAGTCGGTGCCAAAGACTTGAAGCTCCCCGCCGAATCCCGCCGCGGCACGCAGCGTCAGCGGAATCAGGTGCGGCTCGGGCTCGTGCGATTCACCAATCTCGCCGCTTTCGTCGGCCCCGGCGGCATTGAAGTAGCGCAGGCTCGCGTATTTCAGTCCGTACGCGGTGTCATAGGCTCCCATCGCCTGCTCAAAAAAAAGCTTGGAAACTCCATAGGGATTGACCGGCACGCGCGGGTCATCCTCCGTGATTGGGCTTTTCGTGGGGGCGCCATAGACCGAACAGGTCGAAGAAAAGATCAGAGTTCTTTTGCTGGCGTCGAGCATGGTGTTCAGGAGGGAAAGCCCACCCTCCACGTTATTGCGCCAATACTTTCGGGGATTGACCACCGATTCACCGACGTAATGATTGGCGGCGAAATACATGACCGCATCCGACTGCTTCACCACCTCGGCCAGCTTTTTGCCGTCGTGAATGTCGCCTACGATCAGGGGAAATCCCTTGGCCAGGAACTCAAAGCCGGTGGACAAATTGTCGTAAATTACGACATCGAGGCCGGCTTTTTTCAGAACGCGCGCGGTCTGACTTCCGATATACCCTGCTCCACCGACAACTAGAATGTGCACCTAAGGCCCCGTTTCCGCGCCCCTGAATGTGTATGAATCAGCTCCAACGTCGGGTTTGGAGCCATCAGAATATAACGTCGTTAACTGAACAAAATCACTGACCTTGAGTCGAGAGAATAACGTACGCACAACCGGCCGTCAATGCATGCTTAGGCAGGATGACCCTCTTATTCCCGCTACAGGAATCGACGTTGGCCACAGGGGGTTGCGTGTTGGCTGCAAAGTAGTAGGACACGACATCTCGATGGTAGGAGCGATACTTACATCTACCCTCGCGCAATCGCATTTTCTTTTGATACTCTTGCCTATACTATGCGTCTTCCCTTGAGCTTACTGTTTCTAGCTGCCGTAGTCGCGTCAGTTTTTGCGCAAGCCGTCAAGCCGGTGGCCGACCGCGTTGCCGCCCAGAACGCCCTTTTCGAAGAGCAATACGAATCCGACCTTCGCAATTTTCCGGAGCGCGCCACTGCTTACGGCGATTACCGTTACAACGACAAGCTGGCCGAATATTCCCTCGAGGCTATTGTCCAACGCCATAAAACGGATGAGTCTTTCCTGGCCCGATTAGAGGCGATCCCAAGCGCGGGCTTCTCCGACCAGGACCAACTGTCTCACGACCTTCTCGTTCGTGTTCTGCAGCAGCGCATCGCTGACTTCGATCTCAAAGAATACGAGATGCCAATCAACCAGCAGAATGGCATCCATACCAACCTTGCAGATCTGCCGCTGTCCGTACCCTTCGATTCGGTCAAGCACTACGAGGACTACATCGCCCGTCTGCACCAGATCCCTCGCGTGCTCAATCAGACCACTGAAGTCCTGCGGGCCGGCGTGAAGGACAAGCTCATGCCGGTCCGCTTCCTGCTGGAAAAGCTTCCCGTGCAGTGTCAAGGCATCGTCGATGCGGACCCTTTTTTAATTCCGACGACGAAATATCCTCAGGACATTTCGCCGGAAGATCAGAAGCGCTTGACGCAGCAGATCACCGCCGCCATCAACAGCGACGTCGTACCCGCTTACAAGACCTTCGCAGCTTTCCTGCGCACTGAATACGCGCCCCAAGGTCGTACCACTCTCGCGGTTACTTCTCTACCGGACGGCGAGAAACGATATCAGAACAACATCTACGCGCGTACGACTACGCATATGACGGCGGATGAGATCCACCAACTCGGTCTGCGCGAGATGGAGCGTATTCAAGCCGAGATGACGGTTATTGCCAAGAAAGAAGGTTTCGCGGACCTGGCTTCTTTCCGTGCTTCGCTCAAAACCAATCGCAAATACATTCCGACCTCGACGGAACAGATCCTCAACGATTTTCGCCACTACATTGCGCAGATGGAGCCAAAACTACCCGAGCTTTTCACGCTACTTCCGAAGTCGCCGGTGACGGTAGAGGCCATTCCCGCCTTTCAGGCGGCCGCTGCAACTCATTACGTCACCGGAACTCCGGATGGCAAGCGCCCCGGCCGAGTTGTGGTGGCAACTTCCAACTTTGCCGATCGCTCGCTCATCAACGACGAAGCGATTGCCTATCATGAAGGCATTCCCGGACATCACATGCAGCTTTCGGTGCAGCAGCAACTCACGGGGCTGCCCAAGTTCAGGCTCCATGGTCTCGGTTTCAACGCCTACATCGAAGGGTGGGCCCTGTACGCAGAGCAACTGGGCAAAGAGGTCGGTTTTTATCAGGACCCGGTTTCGGATTACGGCCGCCTGTCCTCCGAGCTCTTCCGCGCAGTGCGCCTCGTCGTCGATACCGGAATCCACTCGAAAGGATGGAGTCGCGATCAGGTCGTAGACTTCTTCCGCAAGTCGGGCGCTATCGACGAGCCCAGCATTCAATCCGAGACCGACCGCTACATCGCGTGGCCGGCACAAGCCCTCAGTTACAAGCTTGGGCAGCTAAAGTTTCGCGAGCTGCGCGAACGCGCAAAGCAAGAGCTGGGGCCGAAGTTCGACATCCGCAGATTTCATGACGAGATGCTCGACGGCGGAACTCTTCCCCTTGACCTGCTCGAAGACCGCACGGACAAATGGATCGCACAACAAAAATCGAAGTGATTACGTCCGGCGCCTGACAGCTACAACGCTACTATTCCCAAATGAAGAAGACTGCTGCATAATGCTCGTCGCCAAAGTCTCTTCCAGATTCCGATTATCGAGGTGACTGATCATGCGAGCGTGTCTCATCGTGTTCTTCTTGCTTGCAACCAATGCCAGGGTGTTGCTGGCGCAGACGGCTAGTATTGCGAACTCGCAAAAGTATGGGCTCTATCTGGTGCAAGCGAGTTCGCTTCCTGACTCCGGGACGCCGCAACAGAAAACGACAGACGATCAAACGCAGCCCGCCACGAACACGGAGTTTTCGGTGCATCCGGAGGATGCCGTGATTACACTTCGCGGAGTCTGCAGCACTTCCGCGAATGGAAGTCAGGCGAAGGATGAGTCGTGCAAGACGGTGGTTTCGCGGCATGACTTTGAATTCCTGGAGAACGCCATCAATTTGGCAGGAAAGCCGATCACCATGGGAGCTCGCCAAAATCTGGCCAAAACTTACGCAGAATATCTTGTGTATGAACAGCCCGCCAAGCAGGCGGGATTGGAGAATACCGACCGATATACGGAAATCATGCACTGGCTCCGCCTGCGCATGCTCACTGATCTGCTTCGAGAAAAAATTGTCGAGGAAAATCGCGCGCCTTCTGATGCGGACATTGCTCGCTACTATCAAGAAAATGTTGCTGACTTCGATCGCGTGCATGTGGCGCGGATCCTGGTTCCTCGCAAGCTGCCTTTACCCGGAGACGAAAACTTGACAGGAGAGAAGGGGAAAGAGGAACGAGACCAGAAGCTTCTTGCGAAGGCCAACGAAGGACGAGACCGCGCGCTCAAGGGAGACGATCCAGAAAAGATTCAGAAGGACTTGTACAGCGCGCTGGGATTAGGCTCTCCGCCAACCACGGATCTTGGCAAACAGGGGAGAAAAGATTTTCTAGCCGATGAGTCGACAGAACTTTTTTCTTTGAAACCGGGCGAAGTAAGCAAGGTGGAAGCGGAGCAGGCATCGTATGTCATCTACAAAGTGATTGACCGTGAAACCCTACGTGAGGATGCGGTGAAAACACAAATTTCACGAGAGATTGCTCGCCGGAACATCGAGAAAGCCAATCAAGCAATTACGCAGCCGGTGCAGCCTGAATACAACGAAAAATACTTCGGCGCCCCGGTTCCCGAAGTTCTCGAGAAGTCGCCGCATCCATAGGACGCTGCCGGGCTCAGCGAAAACCTCAAACTGCTCGACGGTGACTTCTGGCGCGGGAGACTTTCCAGGCGATAGCAGTCCCCAGCATCAATAAGACAAAGGTTAAAATCGCCCAGTTCCTTACCGACTGACTCACAGCCTGGGCGCGTGTCGGAGTGGGCACTGGGGCCCGTTGGTTTGACAGGCTCGAAGCGAGCGCAGCCTGGGAAGTATCGCCGTGCAAAGTTTCTACTTTCGCTGGTTGGGCTGGAAGGAACTGTGAAGCAGATTCATTCGGCCCGCCAATCGGCCGGAAGGCTTGCGCGAGTACTCCAGTTCCGCCTACTCGGAAAGCCAGAACATCGTTTTTCGCGAGCGAGTCGATTTCTTTTACTTGCGCGCCTGATTTGTCCGGCACGGGATCGAACTGCAGGTTTTCTAGAGAAGTAAAGCTCATCGCCATCGGCAAAACGATGATGGTCTTCTTCGTGGAATATTGGGCCGATCGCCGGAAGGAAAACTTACCGGCATAGGGTAATTCGTAAGTAAGAATGTATTTGGTCAAACCAGGTTTCAGGGGAACGCCAAACTTATATCCGCCATGTTTTGTGGAAGGATCGGCAATCGAAAGTCTGGCAGCTTGCCCATCCGCCTCTGTGATGGTTGCGAAAAGATTGTGAGCACCCTTGGGTGGCGCCAACTCGATTCCGTCCGGATCTACACTGGTACGTTGAGGCCAGGAATCATTCTGGATGGCGTGCAGCTCGGTCACCTCCAGCCGATCAGCGACTCGCGATTCGAACTGAAAGATGCTGAGATATTCGCTCAATCCGCTGACTCGCGGCGCGCCATCGTAGACCGTGATGTCTGCAGCGACCCCAAACTTTATCGGTTGTTGATAAGCAACTCCATCATGCGCCACACGCACCTTCAGCGTGTCCGCGGATGTTCCGGCCGGAAGTTTGAGCCTGATTTTGAAATCTCCGTTCTGGCCGCTGACCGCGCGGCCCACTTCGCGCGCTCCTGCCGTGATCACAATCAAGCCGCCCGATTGAAGCTTCCCATCAGTTCCATTGCGTACGAATCCTCCAACCATCTGAGCCGCACATTCGGCCGCGCAGATGGTTAGAAGTAAGCAAAAAGATTTTCGGAAAAACTGAGAGCGATGCGCGGTGACCATAAAAGCGTCTCGATTCTGGATGTCTAAAAATCAGACTGCACTGAGAACAAACGACGTGATTATAGGCAAGATTATTTTGTTGACAAGGAAATTCGTGCTGATAGCATGCGCACCCATCGAGAGTGCTTTCTGAAATAGTGTCGCTTCAATTTCTGGGAAACATACTTGGCTCTCGATGTCCCACGGGCCCCGGCTTTTTCCAAGCAGAAAGGAACCAATATGAACGCCGCACGCTCCCATTCAAGTAGGCTCCTCGGTGGGCTGGTTGTCACGGCCCTCTGTCTAGCTCTGGCCCCTAACCTCACGGCGCAGGGCGTCGACCCTGGGCCCCGGCCACCGGGAACCACGCCTTTCCCGCCCAGCGTATGTGGGATAGTAGCTGGTATCGGTAATGACAAATTTAACGACGCCGCTTTTAACAACCCCGAGTGTTTCGACATCGACCAACCGCCTTCCAATCCGCCGCAGCCTCCGGCTGCGGGTGCCGGCCAGGTTATCAACGGCGCTGTCGGAAATTTAGGCACGATGTGGTTTCAGGCGTTGACCGTCTTCTCCGCAACTGCGATAGTCAGTTCCACCATAACCCCACCCCCGACCATTACCGGCCTTGGCCCATCGTTTAACGCTTTGAGCTGCTTTGGCTGCCACGCTGAACCGGCGGTTGGTGGTGCAAGCCCGGGAATTGTCACCGTAAACGGTAAAACGGTTGCGAGCACGGTGTTCCCCGGTGTGAGATATACCAGCGTCGCGCAAAATCCTGAATTCCAAGCCGCTTTCGCCGACGGTGCAAGCAATGTTTTGCCGTGCTTCATCGTCGGAACGAGTTCAGCGAGCACTGGCTGCCCCGGCATCAGTCTGGGAGATTTTCCAGCTCCGTTGAACTTCAGCAATGGACCGGTGGAAGAGGTTCGTTTTGTGAAAGCAGTGACGACGACTACTACGCCCAACGTTGACCCTGTAAGCCAAGGCGCGGTTGCCGATCTTTTTACTATCCAGACGCGTACCGATAACCCCACCGGATGCCTCATCGGGCAGGAGCCCATCACGGCGCAGATTCTGGCCGGCAATGCTATTTTCCGCACTCCCACGCCAACCTTCGGATTGGGCTTTGTGGAGAATACGCCTGAACTTGAGTTAGTGAGTAACTCTCAGCTTAATCAATCGGTAAAGACTTCCCTGGGCATCAGCACCGGAGTGTTCAATCGCAGTGGGAACGACCAAACCATCACACGCTTTGGATGGAAAGCCCAAAATAAATCGCTCCTGATGTTTTCGGGTGAGGCTTCCAACGTGGAAATGGGCGTGACCAACGAACTGTTTCCCAACGAAAGAACTACGGGGAATGGCTCCAATTGCACTCCCAATGAGCAGCCGGAAGACGAAATACTCGGCACCACTCCACAAACCGATGCTTCCCAAATATCTTCGGTCCTCGAGAACAACGCGGTGTTCATGCGCCTGAACGGCAACCCGTCACAATGCGATTGGACCAGCACAACCAATGGCAGCGGGGCCCCGGTTTGTTTGCCGCTCGGTAATAATGCATTGAAAGGTCAGTGTCTGTTTGGAACCTCGGCGGCGACAACCTCCGAATTTTGCTTATCGAACTTCCCCGACCTCCCACCTTACGGGATCGGCTGCGTCTTGTGCCATTCCGACAGTCTCACTACCGCAAACTCAGCCCAGCCCGGCTTAGCCAACCAACCCTTCGCTCCTTACTCGGATTTTGCGATCCACGCAATGGGGCACGATGGAGATGGAATAACTCAGGGAAACGCTGGCCCCACCCAATTCCGTACGGCTCCTCTCTGGGGAGCGGGACAGCGGTTCTTCTTCATGCACGACGGCAGATTCTTCGACCTGAACGACGCTACCGTAGGTCACTGCCCCCCAGGTGACACCACAACGACGCCAAACGAGTCGTGTGCTGTCATCACCAACTACAAGGGCCTGTCGCCCTTAAACGAGACACTCATTCTCGAGTTCATCCGATCACTTTAGCAACCGATTCGCGTCCGGGCGGAGTGTTAATGCACTCCGCCCGGACCGGACCGACCGGAGTAAATGGACATTCTCAAAAATTTGTGGCGAGACGCAGAGCGTAGCTCCGCGGGGGAGCGATGCTGTTTCCAGAAAAGAGGCCGGCGAAGTCGATCACATTCAGCCGGTTGTTTAGGTTCTGAACGTCGGCCTGCAGACGCAGGCTGCGCTTGTCCTTCTTCCAGACGTCGGCGCCTGCGGAAGCGTCAATGGAGAGTGAAGGCCGCACGCGCCCGAGGGCGAAATTCACGCGATTCACAATAGCCTGGCCATATTGCGACACTGCCTGCTGTTCAGTGCCCTCGAATTCTACTGGGAGACCGCTTCCGTACTCACCGCCCAGCGCCAGCCACACGCGCTCCGCGAGTTGATATCGAAAGCGAGTGCGCACCGTATTGCGCTGATCCTGCGTGACCCAGAAACGCCCTTGAGTCTGGCTGAGCGCGTTGCTGGCGGCGTCGCCAAGAAAAAGCCCTCCCGTCACCGGGAGATACGCCGCGCCCACCATGTAGGAATAACTCACGAATCCGGAGAGACGCCCCCAATGCGGAATGTCGAGCTTCCCCTCGGTTCCATAAATATTCGCCTTGCGGAAGGCGATGGGGAAACTGACGGCCGTGTCTAGCAACTGATCATCATCGGCAAAGTTGCTGACGCTTCGGTCGAAGCCATCGATGTCCAGTCTGAGTTTCTGAAAGAAACCCTTCGTGATCCCGACTTCATAATAATTGCCGTGCGAAGGCTCCACGGGCAAACGCAAGACCTCGGGGTTTAACGAAACGACCTCACTGGAACTCGACAGCAGGATGCTCTCGAAGTCGGGAGTTTGAAAAACTCGGTCGTATGATGCATGTAACACCAGATCAGCCGAATGGAAATAGCGCGAAACTCCCAGCCGCGGACTCACTGCATTCTGATTCACCAAAAGCTGATAGTGGTCCCAGCGCAAACCCGCGCTGGCAGTCCATTTTCCCAGCCGGATCAGATCCTGAACGAACGCGGACTGCTCGAGGCTCGGACGATTTTCCGCGAAGTTAAAGGCGCCTGGCGTGCCGGGATCGAATTGCGCAAAGTTCGTAATTACATCGCTGAACTGTTCGCGAAGAAATGTGGAATCCGACTCGACGCCAGCTTTCCACTCCTGATTGCCGTGATGGATTGAAATTGTTCCTTTGAAGTAGCCTTCGCGAAAGCCGTTCTGCTGAAAAGCAACGATGGGCGTCGAGAGCGAGTTCGACGAGAAACCTTCCGAATCATCCCGAACCATTCCGTGGAAATCCCCCACAACGTTCGGGGAGAACAAATGCTGATAAGACACAATGCCCATGGTTTCAAAATTGTTCCGATCCTGCCGCTGACCCGCCGCCTGCTGAACCTGCTCGTTGGGCACAAGAAAGCGAGAGAATTCATGGCGGACAGAAAAAAACAGGCGGTCGTGATTGGTGAAATCCCGCTCGTAGCTCGCGCCGAAATCGCCGGTGGTACCGTTGTTCGTAAAGTTCTGCAGCACGGGCGGATTTAAATAGCGATCAGTAGCAGCGCCCTCGGCGCTGATTCCCAGCGTATTCTTTCCCCACCCATACTGCGTCAAAAGGTAGCCGTCGGCGGTATCGAAGCTGCCGCCCGCCAAAACAGCCTCGCCGTGGAAACCCGGCCCCGAATCGCGACTGGTGACCATTTCGATCACGCCGCCCATCTTCCGTCCATACTCCGCCGGAATACCCGCTGTATAAACGCTCATCGACTGCACATCATCCGCTTCAATCTCAGGTCCAAAACTCGGCGAGCGATTGTCAGTAAGCGGAATTCCGTCGACCACCAGCTGAGTTTGATATTCGGAGCCGCGGGGATGAAGAACCGCGTTGCCCTCATAGAGCCAGCCCGGCTCGGAGTTGACCAGATCCTGCACCGAGCGTCCGGGCAGTGATGTCGTTCTGTCGGCAATCGCGTCCTTCCCGATTCGATTGATGCTGCCAGAACGGTGTGGATCGACCAGCGTGTCCGGCTCGTTCACGAGCACGGAAGTTGCCATGGGAGCGATTCTAAGAGTCACATGGTATTCGGCCGGGATCGCAGAGCGGATTTCGATGGAATCGGAGAAGGGCGCGAAACCTTCGTGCTGCACTTCAAGGCGATACACTCCGAAAGGAAGCAGCTTGGCGACCAGATTTCCCGCTTCGTCCGTAACCAATGTTTTCCGCACCTGGTTTACTTCGCTCACAAGTTGCACGGAGCTTTTCACGCCGAGCCCGGCGGGATCGGTTACTCTGAGGCGCAGTTCTCCGCTGTTGCTTTGCGCGCACAGCGGGATTGCCCAAAGAAGAAGGATGAGGCAACGCATCGCGGCCAACGCGCAATCCCGCAGCGAATTCTCGGTGCAGGGCAAACTAGGCGCTCCGCGTGTCTTGAAACGCAAGTCTGGATGCGGCTTCGCTCAACGCTTTTCCCAGGTCGCGGAGATGACGCTCCTCGGTAAGGTAGCTGATCACCATCATTCGCAGCACGCTGTGGCGGTTGACCTTGGTTTCCGAGATCCACCGGCTGCCGTCGCCGGTGACTTCCTCCACGATGCGGGCGTGAACCTCGGCAAGCTGCTCCGCGCTGAGGCTCGCCTTGATCCGGAACGCGACGATGGGCAGAGTTTGAGGCGCAGCCAACTCGAAGTGCTCGGACGATCTGACCCAGGAGGCGAAAACTCGTGCCAGATTGAGTTGGCGATCGATGTGTTCCTCGTAAGCCTTTCTTCCGTGCACACGCAGCGTAAGCCAAAGTTTGAGCGAGTTCATTCGCCGC
>Ga0210390_10002755_pt1 | contig 15374 bp, 13 predicted proteins | sample IncBWH11OmetaG_FD_161050 | JGI IMG/M metagenome (GOLD analysis project Ga0210390, IMG submission 161050) | Forest soil microbial communities from Barre Woods Harvard Forest LTER site, Petersham, Massachusetts, United States - Inc-BW-H-11-O ... | reverse complement strand
AGCACGAACGAATCACTGCGCGCGTTTGAAAATGTGCAACAGGAACGCGAGTTGCAACTTTCGCGAACCGCCGCGATGCTGGCCGAACTTCCCCCCCTGAAAGCCTTGATGACCACCGAGCACGCCTTGACGATCCAGGATGCTTCAGAACCGTTGTGGAAGCTGGCCGGCAGCCAACTTTTCTTGCTCGCCGGGACGGACGGACACGTGCTGGGATTTCATGGCACAGAGCCGCGCTGGACCACGGCGCTTGCGGAAGAAAATCTCGAGTGGTCCATGGAGAAGGGCGAGGACGCGGCGTGGTGGTACGGCAACGGCCAACTGTACCGCGTGTATTTGCGGCCGATCACTTCCGGCACAGAAAATGAGCGCAGGCAGCTGGGAATTTTGGCTGTGGGATATCAGATTGATGCGACCGTGGCGGAACAACTGGCGTTGGTATCGGGCAGCCAGATTGCGCTGACCACCGGAGACAAGATCATAGCATCCACTCTTTCTACGGCGGATCAGGCAGAGCTTCTGAATTTGATACAGCAGAAGGATGACGCGGAAGGGAGCACGCGTGAACTGGCTTTGGGCAAGGATCGATACCAGGTGGCTTCGGTAGTAATTCACCAGGGGCCGCCGGTGACGGTGAAATGCTACGTGCTGATGTCTTTGCAGCCATCAAACGCATATTTGACGCACCTGAACCGCACGATTTTACTGCTGGGAATTTCGGCGGTGGCGCTGGCCGCAGTGCTGGTGGGGTTCGTGGCGCGGACGATTACGCACCCGCTGGATAATCTGGTTTCGGGCGTGCGCGCGCTGGCGGTGGGCGACTATACGTATTCGATCACGCCGCGTGGAAGCAGTGAGGTGGCGGAGCTGGGTGTGGCATTTTCAAAAATGCGCGGGGAGCTGCTGGCTTTTCAGCAGCGGCGATTTGCGACGGAGCGGATCGCGGCGGTGGGCCGGGCGGCGAATTCGATTTCACACGATCTGCGACATTATCTTGCAGCCGTGGTGGCCAATGCGGAGTTTCTTTACGAAGCGGAGAAGCTGAAGCTGAACCGCGACGAAATTTACGAGGAGATCAAGACCGCCTCGGAGCAGATGGTGGATCTGCTCGATTCTTTGCGCGAATTGGCGCGGGAGGAAAGCTCGATTGCTCCGATTCCGGCGTCTTTGAATCAAACGATACGGCGCGCGGTGGATGCGGTGCGGGCCCGGCCGGAATTGCGAAATCTGGAGATTTCGATAAATAGTTCGGGAGAAATGGACGGAGTATTCGACCCCAAGAAAATCGAGCGGGCATTTTTCAATCTGGTGTTGAATGCGTGCGAGGCCACGGTGCCGTCGCAAGGCTATGTGCGGATTGAGATTTGCTCGATCGGCGAGTCGTTCCAGGTGCGTGTGGAGGACAATGGGACGGGAATACCGTCGTCGATTACCGCGACTTTGTTCGATCCGTTTGTGAGTTTGGGAAAACCGAATGGGACGGGGTTGGGCCTCGCGATTGTGAACAAGATCGTGCAGGACCACGGCGGGACAGTGACGGTGGAGAAGACTTCGGAGAGCGGTACTACGTTTCTGGTGCGGTTACCGCGGGCGGCGCGAGTGGAGGCGCCGGTGCCGCAGGCGGTGGTGTCTTAGAAGGCGCCGCGTTACAGAGTCAAAAGCAAAGTCAACAACGGCTGCCCAAGAGAGCACGCGGCCGCTACAAATTCGAGAGTTGCGTCAACTGCGTTGGGCTAGCGCTGGCCGCTGAGCGAGCATTTTTCCGCTAGATGTAAAACCAACTTCAGGTTTTAGGAACTAGTCGGGGCGATTGGATTTGGGGCGCGGGGTTTCGCGCACGAAGCAGGAATCGCAGACGCGTGTTCCGTCTTTCAGAGTAAAGTCCACCCTACGATTCGAGTCAATCGCGGCGCCGCATTTTCCACAAACATCTGTGAGGGTTTCGCTCATAGTCTTTAACCCATTGTACTACTCAATGGCGGGCGTGTGCTTCGTGTTACGCAGCGATTACGCGGCATGGTTCTTGGGCGGCACGGCTGCTTCGGAATGCGAGAAACCGTAGAAACGGGAGTTGCAATCGTCGCAGCGGTACACGCGGACACGAATCGCGCGCAAGAGATATTTCTCGATGGGGCCGCGACGATGCGAGCGGGTGACCTCCACGCTGCGGCAATAGGGGCACAAGCGTCTGGCGGCAGCGGGGATTGGTTCCGCAGCGGCGCCGAGCGGCTGAGATGACGAGAGTTCGAGTTCACGCATAGCGATTATTCGAGCGCGGCGAGCGTCCATCCGAAATACCGATGAGGTCCAGCAGCAATCTTCCGAAAACCCGAAGCACAAGAACGACAAAGCAAGCGATCAGGCAGATAGATATGAATATCTTGAGGAAAAGGAGGGGCGAATTCGCCGACGCGGGAAATTCCTCGAGCAGGGCTGCGAGAACGAGAATCGCGGTGAAGCAGGCCATAAGACCTCCGAGCGCTGGGCACCAGGAGCGAAAGGCATTGTAGGAACGAAGAAACGCCCGCGCGGCCCGGACTGGGAACTGCAGCATGTGCTGCGTTCACCGAGTGATGATGTAGCAGAGAATGGCGGGTGGAAATAGGGTAATCGCTGTAGACGGCCGAAGGGATGCACCGGAGAAAACCGGAGTTCGGAACCAATACGATGCGGGCGTAACCAGCGACACCTGCTGGAGATACGGCCTGCGGGGCTGTGGACGTTAGTCGGCAGCCGATGATAAGCTTGCGCCCAAACATTTGCGGGTGAAGCGGGCGCGATTTTGAGAGGCGGAATTCAACGCGTTCTCGCAGGATAAGAGCCGATGGAACTGGATGCCAAAAGCAAAGGTGCTACAGCGCAAGGCGTGCGCGCTTTGGCGCAGCCGATTGCGGCTGCGTTGTCGCGCGCCGCGATCTTTTTGGTGTTGACGGTGAAGCCGGGTGCGGAGAATCGGGTCGCGCTGCGTTCCTTTTGCGGTGATCTTTCGGCGCTGATTCGCGCTGTGGAATTTCGCGACATTGAAGCCGGGCTTTCGTGCGTGATGGGATTTGGGTCCGAGGCGTGGGACCGATTGTTCGGGACGCCGCGGCCGGGTGAGCTGCATCCGTTTAAGGAGATACGCTCACAGGGGCGGCACGCGGTGGCGACGCCGGGCGACGTGTTGTTTCACATACGCGCGAAGCGGATGGATTTGTGCTTCGAGTTGGCGACGCAAATCATGACGAAGCTGGGAGATGCGGTTTCGGCGGCGGATGAAGTGCACGGCTTCCGATATTTCGACGACCGCGACCTGATCGGTTTCGTGGACGGAACGGAAAATCCGCGCGGGCAGGAAGCGATTGACGCGGTGACCATTGGCGCGGAGGATGCGGGGTTCGAAGGCGGCACCTACGTGATCGTGCAGAAGTATTTGCACGATATGGCGGGGTGGGAGGCGCTTTCGACGGAGCAGCAGGAGCGGATCATCGGGCGGAAGAAGTTATCGGATATTGAATTGGACGCAGCGGTGAAGCCGACCTGCTCGCACAGCTCGCTCACGACGATCGAAGAGAACGGAGTCGAGGTGAAGATCCTGCGCGACAACATGCCATTCGGGCGGCCGACGCAAGGAGAATTCGGGACGTATTTTATCGGCTACAGCAAATCGCCCAGCACGATTGAGTTGATGCTGCAGAATATGTTCATCGGGCGGCCGCCGGGGAATTACGACCGATTGCTGGATTTCAGCCGCGCGGTTACTGGGAATTTGTTTTTTGTGCCGGCCGCGAGTTTTCTCGAGGACGTGAGCGACGAGCAGGCTGCTGCGGTTGCGGCACCCTCCAACGCGCAGGCCAATGCATCGTCCGAGGCGCCATCCGGCACGCCGGGCGATTCCCCGTCGACCTCGCTGTCAACCGACGAAACAGGCCAAGCGGCGGCGCCGAGCAAGGATGGCTCGCTGGACATCGGATCACTGAAAGGAGAAATTGGTCATGAATAATCTACATCGCGAGCTGGCACCGATTTCAGATGCGGCGTGGGCGTCCATCGAAGAGGAAACGACACGCACGCTGAAGCGGTATCTCGCGGGGCGGCGTGTGGTGGATGTGCAGGGGCCGGCCGGCACGGGCGCGTCTGCTGTGGGAACCGGACATTTGCGTAAGATCACGGCCCCGGCAGACGGAATTCTGGCGCGGCAGCGCGAGGTGACAGCGTTTGTGGAATTGCGCGTGCCGTTTGAACTGGATCGCCAAGGAATTGACGACGTGGAACGTGGCGCGGAAGATTCGAACTGGCAGCCGGCGAAGGACGCAGCGCGGGAGATCGCGTTTGCGGAAGACCGCGCGATCTTTGACGGCTATGCGGCTGCGGGGATCGGAGGCGTGCGGCAAGGAACGAGCAATCCGATCAAGACGCTGCCAGCCGATGTGCTGCAGTACCCCGACGCCATCGCGGAGGGGTTGAGCCAGTTGCGATTGGTGGGCGTGAATGGGCCTTATGCCGTGTTGCTGGGCGCGGACGCTTATACGGCGCTGGCCGAGACGAGCGACCATGGGTATCCGGTGCTGGAACATGTGAAGCGGTTGGTGAAGGAGCAAATTATTTGGGCGCCGGCGATTGCTGGGGCGTTTGTGCTGACGACGCGCGGTGGGGATTTTGATTTGCACATCGGGCAGGATGTTTCGATCGGTTATTCGAGCCACACGGATACGGCGGTGCGGTTGTACCTGCAGGAGTCGTTCACTTTCTTGTTGCTGACGAGCGAGGCTTCGGTGGCGCTGAATCCACCTGGGAAGGCGAAAAAGAGTTGAGCGGCAGAAATCGGTAAGGGAAGAAGGCAGTGGCTAGCGGCTCGAAACAGCTGCGCCGCGATTCGGGTGGATGCGTGGCTAAAGAATTCGAGTGAGAAATTCGATCATGCGTCGGGCTAGATGGTCTTTCTGCTGTTCGATCTTCTTTTGCACCGCGTAGTTCGGGTTCGGATAAGTTTGCAGCGTATTCCATTCCAATTTTAGTTTCGAGGCTTCGGCGGCTGCGTCTTGCAGATACGCGCCGGGATTGTCCGCCACTCGTTGGCACATGGCCGCTAGCTCGGCTGGGGTGGTTCTTTCGAGCTCGTGCACAGAAGGCATGGCTCTATTCTACGCTCTATTCCTGGCAGGCGGCGGATTCGGGAGGCAGGGTTACCAGTCTGGGCGGTCTTTGTGGAAACGCATGCGGATCGGAGTGATTCGCTCCGGCAGCCAGCCGTGCACGGGACACTCGAGGCGTTGCGGAAATTTCAGCGCGCCGGGAACGGGCTTGACGACGAGCGGCGCGTTGCACTTGGGACAGGTCATGCGTTTTTCGGCGATTCGCGAGCAGCGAGGGAAAAACAAGTGTGGCGGAGAGAGTGGGATTCGAACCCACGGTAGGATTTCTCCTACACACGCTTTCCAAGCGTGCTCCTTAAACCGCTCGGACATCTCTCCGCCGTGCTTGAGCGTTAGCAGCGTAACAAATCGAGGGCGCGGCGGCAAACGACCGGGCGCGGTGTGGGAATTTTGAGTGATGGCGAGTGGTAACAAATCAGCGAGAGGTCTGCTACACTTTTGTACCCTGTTCCGGGGTAGTGCAATTGGTAGCACGCCAGCCTTTGGAGCTGGTTATCCTGGTTCGAGTCCAGGCCCCGGAGCCACCTTACTGCAGCGATGCGACGGAATCGCTTTAGATTTTCGGTTTTGAAGCTGCTAGTTGCAAATACCGCGTAGAAAATTCAAAACCGTACTTCAGCGGCCGAAGCCGCACTCTTGATTTTCCGATTACGTCGTGGCTGAAGCCACGACCCACAAAGATTCCCGCGTCGTTACGCAGACTTCAAATTTCCGATCGATTTAGAGACTCGGCTACTCCGCGGAAAGCAGATCCCTCACCGCGTCCCGCGCCCGCCGGAGTGCGGCAGGCAAGAAAAAGCGCGGGACTTCGTTCGGGATGACACGTCGAGTCGCCGTAAATGGTCCAGACCGCGTGCGCGCTACGCAGCCGAATCGCGGCGGCGAAGCGGTGGAACAATTTTGAGGGAATTAGGCTGCAGCGATTCGGGTTTGGGTGCGCTCGAGCGCAGCGATTTAAGATGTTCTTCGCTGCGGCGGAGCAGCGTCTCGAATTCCTGCTCGGAGCACACGATGGCCTGGGTAGAATTTCTTTGGTTCAGACTCACGGCCCCTCCTTACACACCACCCCATGGATCTATTACGCGGAAACCTTGTTTTGGGAGCCTAGACCTCGCGCAGCGGGCTGTCAAGAATATTTGTGGCGAGTGCGGAGATTTTCACGGGATGTAATGCGGCAGCAATGATGTTCACGGGGCCGGGTATAGGCGCGGCGAGACTTGCTGCTTGCCACTTGCGCGGCGGGCTTGCGCGACGGCCTTGCAGAATGCGCCGGGACACTTTAGTCTGTCGAGCGGCATGACACCCCAATTCCTGCTGCTCGGAGTGATCTGGTACATCGTATTCTTGTTTTCGACCACGTGCCACGAAGGCGCGCACGCGTTGATTGCGCGGATTGGCGGAGATCCGACGGCGTTCCACGGCGGGCAAGTGACGCTGAATCCGTGGCCGCACATCCGACGCGAACCGTTCGGATTGGTGGTGGTGCCGATCCTTTCTTATTTCGTGGCGCACTGGATGATCGGCTGGGCGAGCGCGCCTTACGATCCTGCGTGGCAGCAACGGTATCCGCGTCGCGCGGCGGCGATGGCGTTGGGTGGGCCTGCGGCGAATTTTACGCTGGTGATTCTATCGGCGATTGCGATCCGCACCGGGATGCATTTTGGAATCTTCGGCGTGCCGGAGTCGGTGGATTTCACGCACATCACCGAAGCGCTGGTGCCGGGGATCGCGGGATTCGCGGCAACGTTTCTCAGCATCGTATTTCTTCTGAATCTTCTGCTGGGTACGTTTAATCTGCTGCCGGTGCCGCCGCTGGATGGAGTGACGGGCGTGACTTTGCTGATGAGCGAAGGAACGGCGTTGCGATTTCAGCACTGGGTGCGCACGCAGGGATTCGGGTTTCTGGGATTGGTGGTGGCGTGGTACGCGTACGATAAATTGTTCCCGTACATATTCCGTTTCGCGCTGGCGATGCTTTATCCGGGCTCCGCCTGGGGATAGACGCGAGAAGTCGGCGCGCGAAATTGAGTGCGCGCTGAACGTGTGGATCTCGTTTCACTAACGCACAAGCGGTGCGTACGGAACAGTCGGCGCATTTTGCAGTGGTTGCATCGCTGAGTTAAATCCTTCCTCGTCAGTAAAAGCCTGCCGTGCTCGTTGGTATCTCTTCTGCAATGTACCTGCATGAGGTGGAACCATGACGCGCGGAACTGACAAGAGCCAGACGGTGGGAACGACGGCGAGCCATGGCCACCGCTACCGCGTGGAAGTGTCGGGATGGGACGCTAAAGAAAATTTCTTTGTCGAGAAAACCTCGCTGGACTGGAAAGAACGCGAGGGGAAAACGGTAGCGCTGCACGTGGCGGTGCGGCTGGACAGCGTGTTGTTTGTGCGGCTGCTGCGACCATTGGGCGGCGGCGCGGATTTTCCGGTACCTCATCGAGCCGTGAAGGTGGAAGAACGAGAGCAGGACGCAACTTGCAAAGACGTGGGGCTGGAGCAGTTGCAACCGCGCAAGGGCGTCAAAGACAGCATGGTCGCGTCAATCGAACGATTGATAGAGGGTAGCGTGCATCACTGAGGCGAAAGGGGTACGGAGAGAGAGGCGGGCCGGGGATGAGTTCTGTTTCGACATCGGGTGCCAGAACGGTACGCGAGTGGTGCATCGGTGAGTGGACGTTCGAGGATGGAAATCATGTATTTGGGGACGGTCTAAATTTTTCCTCGCAGTAACACGAAGTAGCGGCAGGCATTAGGTGAGCTGAAAATCTCGCTGCCGGCCGCCAAGCAAAATCGTCGATGAGACCAAATGTTGTTCCGCTCTGGCCCCTACCTTGCCTGAGTGTTTTTACTATGAGCGTCCTGTTAGAACGGCCCTTGGTAGAATTATCGCGCAAGAATCTCTCGATCTGCATATTGGACGATGAGGCGGATCACGTCGAACTGGCTTCCAAACGGCTAGAAGCCGCGGGGTTTCCCGTGTCGGGTACAACGAGCGCCCAGGACGCCCTGCAAAAGGTGCGTTCGGGTAGCTGTCGCGTGGTGATAGCGGACCTGAAGATGCCGGGGATGGACGGACTGGCGTTTCTGGAAAAGGCGCTGCAAAGCGACCCGGGAATGTACGTGATTCTGGTGACGGGATTCTACGCGGTCGATTCTGCGATTGAGGCAATCAAGCATGGCGCTTACGATTATTTGTGCAAGCCGATTGATTACACGCGGCTGCTGAAGACGTTGGATGATCTGACGGATTCTTTTACGCGTGGTCTGCAGATACGCGATCTCGAAGACAAGCTGCTGGATAACCTGCTGTTCCACGGAATTGTGGGGCGCAGCCCGGCGATGCTGGAGGTTTTCGATCTGGCGAAAAAAATCGCGCGGCATTATACCAACGCGTTGATTACCGGACCGACGGGTTCAGGAAAGGAACTGGTGGCGCACGCGCTGCACCAAATGAGCCCGGTATCGCAAGAGCGCTTTGCGGTGTGCAATTGTTCGGCGCTGGTGGATACGCTGCTGGAAAGCCAGCTTTTTGGGCACGTGCGCGGATCGTTTACGGGCGCGACGGAAACGCGGCCAGGATTATTTGAATATGCGAACGGCGGGACGGTTTTCCTCGACGAAATTGGCGAGACATCGCTGCAGATGCAGGCGAAACTGCTGCGGGTGATTCAGAACCGTGAGATTCAGCGAGTTGGTTCGCCGGAAGTGCGCAAAGTGGATGTGCGGCTGATCGCGGCGACCAACCGCGATCTGCGCGCGGAAGTGCTGGCTGGGCGTTTTCGTGAGGATCTGTTTTACCGCCTGAGCAGCATCGAGCTGCGCGTGCCGGGCTTGGCCGAGCGTCCTGGGGACATACCGATTCTGGTGCAGCACTTCGTGAAAAAGTACGGCGAGACGTACGGGAAGCCGTTCCAGGGATTGACGCGACGGGCGCACATCGTGCTGCTGCAGCATGATTGGCCGGGCAACGTGCGGGAACTGGAAAACGTGATTGCCAGCGCGGCGATCACCGCGAATTCGGATTTTATTGACGTGGGCGATTTGCCGGAGCATCTGCAACGCTCGCGGCGGCATTCTTCTTCGGCGGCGACGGTGTGGAGTCCGCTGCCGCTGGACGAAGTGCGCAGCGTGCACATACAGCGCGTGCTGGAGATGTGCAATGGCAACCGTGTGCGCACGGCGCAGGTACTGGGGATTGGGCGGACCAGCTTGTATCGCTTTTTGAAGCGCTCCGACCGGCCGACGAAAACTGTTGCAGCTCGGGGGGCGGCCTGACGATTCAATGAAAGTTGCTGGCGCGCGGCGGGCGGGGCCTGCGCGGCGCCGACGGAATGAATCTTAGATTAGCCGGAACGCTTCGGAAAGGACGGGATCATGAGCAGACAGACCGTGTCGTCGAATTTATCCACAGCACTTGCAGAATTCGGCTCGCAGCGGCCGGAGCGAATCGCGTCGCAGTTGTCCATAGAAGTATGCGGGTTCGACCGCTGCGGACGATTTTTCACGGAACGCTCGGAAACCTGCGACGTGAGTGATGCGGGATGCAAATTCTTTTTGCGCACGGAAGTTGAGCGCGAGGCGGTGGTGGCTTTGCGGGTGATCGAACGATTTGACCGGCGCGGGAGCGTGGCTGCGCCGGTGCTGTTTCAAGTGGCGCACATGGAGCGCGAGTCGAGCGGATGGACTTTGGGCGCTTGGAAGTTGCGGGCTGAAGATTCGTGGCCGGTGTCTGGCGTGCCGGTGCCGGGCGGGGCGGCGGCGTGCGAATGATTTTTGGCGCAGTCGTTCGTCAATCACAAAAACACTAGCGGTAGTTCAGCGCCCGGAGGCGCATGTGTCCGCTATGGTTTATGTTGTGGCCCTTCGACCCTGCCGGCGGCAGGCTGTCAAGATAAACTGGGGCCGCGGCCTACAAACATTCTCGAGTCGCCAAACACTCTCTGACCCTGGCCGCCACAACTTCAGCTACGAGTTAAACTCCGGACGGAACAATTCACCACAATTTACTGGCGGTGCTTCCCTGCACCGCGCCTGTTGCGCTTCGCTTTTCGCTCGGCTTTAGTTGCCGGCGGGTTCTGTCGTAGTTGCCGCGCTGTGGAGCAGTGCTGGTGGCAGCGTGACGGTGGAATCCATGCGAACCAACATTCCGGTTTGCGCCGGGAGTTCGACGTCCTTGCCTTTTTTCGCGCAGATGTAGGCCGAGGTGCCGACCAGCCCGAAGATTGTTCCGCGGGTGACGTTGCTGAACAGGGCGCCGACGAGCGAGCCGGCTCCGGTGCCCAAACTGCCCAGCATAACATCGCCCTTGATGTCGCGCTTTTGTTCGATCACCACACCTTCGGTCGTTTTCAGGTCTTTGCGTTTCTTGGAGTCTTCGGGGCTGCCACTGTAGAGCGAAAGAATGCTCAACTGCACTGGGAAAATGCGGCTCTGCACTTCGACGGAATTGAAAACCAGGTTCATCGTAGCGCCGCCGCGTTCCATAGCGAACCATTTGGGACGCGTGACGCTGGTGATGGTGCCGTGGACCTTGGATCCGGCGGGCAGAATCAATTGGTTGCCGGAAAATACGGGCTCGGCAACGATGGCGGTGAACGGATCGCCATCGTGCGCGACCGCGGTGGTGAGGCCTGAGACCAGCGTGAGGCGAACCTGCGTTCCGGGTTGAACTACGGCGGTGGACTGCGCGTGTACGGCGGGAGTCAGCCACATCATGGCTGACAACAGTGCTGCGAGTGAAACGAGACGCTTCATGGATCCTCCGTGACCTTGGCGGGAACCGGGAAGCGTTCCCGCGAAGGAGGGCTCGGACATGCCGAGCCATCCCCGTTTCGTGGGGGTGCCGCTGGCGCCGCGGTGGAGTGCGGAGGATGCACTCGGTGCATAAGATACTCCAGGGTATGGAAAGGTTTCGAGGAAATGCGCGGGGGTGTTCCTAGTTGGCACGGGCAACGGATGAGGGGTGCTGGTGAGGAACGAGGCTTGAGGGGTGAAGGGTGCGTGCGATCTCGAGTTGAGCGGCGCGCGACGCGGGAAGAGTCTGTGTGGCAAGCGCAAAATTCGTACTTCAGCGGCCAAAGCCGCGCGGATTTTCGTTCTTTTGGGGTCGTGGCTGAAGGTACGACCTACAAAGATAAAATCAACTGCGCCCGCCTAAAGGCGGCCGCTACAAGGTCAACAGCAACTGAAAAGAGCCGACTGGCAGGCGCGACGACGGCGTCGTGTGAATTTGTATGCAACGACGGCCGCGAAAGTACGGCAAACACTCTGTAGTGGAAGTTTTTGGCACCGCGAGTTTACTGGCGCGACACTTCATCGGCAAATCGGCGGCTCGCGATTTTCGTGGAATGTTATTTTGTAAGCAGGCGAATTCCTGGAAATTGAAAAATAGGTAAGAGTGCCATGCGAAACCGCTTGCTGGTTATCTGTGTGCTGGTGTTGAGCGTCGCGTCGGTCGCTTTCGGGACGGACTACGCGATCGTGGTGAACCCTGCCAATCCCCTGCGGGCGCTGAGCCTGGTGGAACTGGGGAAGATTTTCAAGGCCAAGACCACCATCTGGCCCGACGGCAAGGGCATCACGCTGGTGCTGCGCGAGCCGAATTCGCCGGCGACGAAATTCATTCTGGAAAAGGTGCTAGGCGGCACATTCGACGAAGAGAAGGCCGTGCTGAGCGACCCGGGTCGCAAGAACGCGGTGCCGGTGGTTTTTGCCGAGAGCGATGAGGAAGTGATGAGAATTGTCGGCGGGAACGCCGGAGCGGTTGGCGTGATTGATGTGTACAACATCACCGGCGGCGTGAAGGTAATCAAGATTGATGACAAGCAGCCCTTTGATCCTGGCTACGTATTAAAGGGCCGTTAGCGAACACTGCGAATTCCCATGCGAGGAAAACCGTGAAAACCCGAAACTTCTTTCCCTGGATGGTTATCTCCGCTTTACTTGCAGGCGGCACCGCGCGAGCGCAGGACGCAGCGCCAGCGGCCAGCGCGACGAGCGCCGTGCCGGTGACGACTCCGTCCACACTCGCGGCGAATGCTTACGAGATGGGGTTGGTGCAGCGCGAAGACCGGCTGTTCGTGGACGAAGGGCTGGAATTTTTTCGCCAAGCGGTGAAGGCCGATCCGCAGTTTGCGCTGGGACATGCGGCGCTGGGTTATTTCACGGCTGATCCGAAAGAAGCGAAGGATGAAAGCGCGCTGGCGTTGAAATTTATCGCCACTGCGGCGCCCGACGAGCAGCTGCTGATCCACTGGATGAACGACACAAAGAACGGCGAAACGGTCGAGGCGATTTCGGCGATGAATGATTTGCTGGCAAAGTATCCGACTGACAAGCGTCTGGCCAACATGGCCGCGGAATGGCTGTGCGCGAACCAGGGCGCTTTTGAGCACGGCGAAGCGGTGCTGGTGCGGCTGTTGAAATACGATCCGCACTATTACCCGGCGACGAACAATCTGGCGTATTGCTACGCGTTGAGCGGACAGCCGCAACTGGCGCCGCCGCTGATGGACCAGTACGTGGCCGCACTGCCGAACGAACCGAACCCGCAGGATTCCTACGGCGAGATTATGCGCATGCTGGGCGATTATCCGGCGGCGCTGGAACATTACAACAACGCGTTGAAGATCAATCCGCATTTTAACGCGTCGCAAGTGGGCGTTGCTTCGACGTACGCTTTGATGGGAGATGAAGCAAAGGCGCGCGCGCAATATCTGGTGGCGATCAAGGGAACGAAAGAGCGCTCCACGCAGATTAATTATCGAATTCTGTGGGCGATGACTTACTACCGTGAGAATAAGCCGCGGCTGGCGCGTGAGGCATTCGAGAAGGTGGATACCGAAGCGCATGCCGCGGGATTGACGGTGCAGGAAGCAGAAATTCATCGCGCGATGGCTCTTTTTAATCCGGACGCGGCGAGCGCGCTGAAGGATTTGGATGACGCGCGGGAAGATCTTTCCGATACGCGCAAGAGCAACTTGCTGCCCGGTGACCGTGACAACGAACTGGCTTTGATTCTGCAGGCACGCGCGTTCATCGCGGTGAAGGCGGGAAAGACGGATGCGGCACAGGCGACGCTGAAGTTGCTGGAAAATATGGCACAGACGAATCGCAGCACCCCGGTGCAGGAAGCGTACCACTCGGCGAACGGGGCGGTGCTGTTCGCGCAGGGGGATTATGCGGGGGCGATCGCGGAGCTGCAGGAAGACCCGTACAATCCTCTGTCGCTGCAATTGCTGAGCGCGGCGCAGACGAAGGCGGGACAGGCGGCCGACGCGCGTAAAACGCTGGAGACTTTGGCAGCGATTAGCGATGAGCGCGTGGAGACGGCGGTTGCGGCGCCACCGGCGCGGTTGGCATTGAAGCATGATGCTGCGCATCCGGTGCAGGGCGGAGCGAACTAAGACCCGTTGCGTAGTTTTTCGGCTGCGGTGGAAATGCGCGGCTTCAGGGGCATAACCCCTTCTCTTTCGGGCGGCTTTACGGTGGGGCCCTTCAATCCTGGTACTGCCAGGATCTCAGAATGAACTGAAGCTCCGCCCTTCCGACGTCCTCGTTTCTGGGATCACCATTGCGGCTACAGTTCCCGACAATTCTTCAGCGCGTCTTCTAACAGCGCTACGGCGGTAAGACGCGGCCGCGAGTTTCTTCGCCCAGCGGCGTTAACAGCAGGCCGACTGCGAAGGCGATGCCGGTCAACGCCACGGGCGTGCCGAGCGAGCCGAAGTGGCGCACGCCGGCTCCTACCAGGAACGTGATTCCAGCTCCGATGAAGCGCGCGAAAGACGTGGAGAAGGCGAAGGCGCTGGCGCGACATTCGGTGGGATATTGCTCGGGAAGCCAGAGAGTGTAGATGGAGAAATTGGCTCCGCCGAGGCCAAGGAAAAACAGGCAGAGGAAGAACCACGGCAGCGCGTTGCTCCCCAGATAGAAAACCTTGCCGAAAGTCAGCACGATAAAGAGGAACATTAGAGCGAAAAACATCGCCAGCGTGGCGCGGCGCCCGAAGCGTTCCGCCAAAGTGGGCATGGCAAGGCAGCCGAGGATGGTTGCGAATGCTACGAGGATGGTGGCATAGGAGGCCAGATGCGCGGCTTGCGGCCCGACGCGACCGCTGGCTTCCGCTAAGCTCGTGACGGCGGTAGGAACATACACGGTGCCGGCCCACAATCCGCAGATGGAGGCGAGCATGAACAACGAATTCAGAATCGTGCGGCGGCGCCAGGTGGAATTGAAGAGAGTCGCGAGGGGGCGCCACCAGGACAAGGTTTGGATTACTTTTTCTTTTTGTTGCCAGCGCGCTGGTTCGGCGACGCCATAACGGATCCACGCGAGCAGCAGCGCGGGCAATCCGCCGAATAAAAACATTTGCCGCCAGCCGAAGTGGCTGCCGATGGTGAGATTGGCGAGCGCTGCCAGCAGAAAGCCGACGTAGTAGCCGGTGTGCATGTATCCAGCACCACGGACGCGCCAAGATTCGGGCCACTCTTCCGCGACGAAGGTGCCGCCCATGGCCCATTCGCCGCCGATGCCGATGCCGGCGAGCAAGCGGAGAACGGCGAGCTGGCAGACGTTGACCACGAACGCGCTGAGCAGAGTGAATGTGGAGTACCACAGGATCGTGAACATCAGAGTGCGAACGCGACCGAATTTATCTCCGACTGGACCCCAGATGAAGGCGAGACCCCAACCGAACAGAAAAAGCGCGAAGAGCAGTGCGCCGTAGAAGCCGATGTTGCCTTTCGTGGCTACGAGACCGGAGCGCGGGAGCAGATCGCGCAATGATGGGACGAGGACTAGCGCGTAGATGAAGGAGTCCATGCCGTCGAGAGTCCAGCCGCCCCAGGCCGCCCAGAAGCCGCGGATTTGATTGCGCGTGAGGGGCGCGTCGCTGCCGGCGTGGATCGACCGATCCGGTGATGTTTCCGATGGCATCGAAGGCGTAAACGCTCCGCGACTGTTTCTGGCGCGGCAGGATACTCTGGTTGGAGATTGGAAGTCGAGCGGCGTGCGAGCGCTGCGTGGCCGCGTGGTTGGACGACGAGCTGCGGCGTAAATCGCGGGTGGCTTTCGTGCGATGTGGCGCTGTGCTAGACTTCGCGGAGCAGTTTTGTGCGCGGAAATTATTGCGCGGTGACTGCCGATGGGTGGAACTTCGGGCTCTGTGCAACGATTCCCCGCAAACCCCGCCAGGCCCGGAAGGGAGCAACGGTAGCGGGTCAGTCTCGTGTGCCG
>Ga0210390_10002752_pt1 | contig 15382 bp, 12 predicted proteins | sample IncBWH11OmetaG_FD_161050 | JGI IMG/M metagenome (GOLD analysis project Ga0210390, IMG submission 161050) | Forest soil microbial communities from Barre Woods Harvard Forest LTER site, Petersham, Massachusetts, United States - Inc-BW-H-11-O ... | reverse complement strand
CGGCCCGCCATCGCCCAGCGCAAGCAGCGCCGCCCGCTCCCCCGCCGCCAGCACCGGCACCCGGCTCACCGGCACATCCGGCGCCGCCACCACCGCCGCCAGCACCCGCACCAGGCAGTCCGCCAGCGCCCGCGCCCGCTCCCGGCCGAATACGGCGGGCATGTACGCGACCTCCAGGTTGATCGCGTCGCGCAACGACTCGACAACGAGGTCCAGCGTGAAGTTGGTCCTGACGCCGACCTGCACGTCGGACATCGGGAAGCCACCCGTCGTGCCAGCCCCGGGGAAGTTCGCGAAGGACAGATGGACATCGAACAGCTCCGCCTGCCCCGCCGCCCGCCGGATGTCGACCAGGCCGAGATGCTGGTGCGCGATCAGCCGGGACTGCTCGGCCTGCAGCCGTGCCAGCATGGCCGCGACCGGCTCGGCCCGGGACAGGTCCTGACGGACCCGGACCGGCACCGTGTTGAGGAACATCCCGGCCATGTTCTCGATACCCGGTACCTCCGGGGACCGGCCAGCGACCGAGGCTCCGAACACCACGTCGCTCTGGCCGGTAACAGCCCCCAGGGCCAGCCCCAGCGCGCCCTGGAAGAGGGTGTTCACCGTCAGGGCGCGGCTGCGAGCGAAGCCTCGCAGCTTCGGGACCAGCTCGGCCGGCAACTCGACCCTGAACTTCTCGCTCTGCGCCAGCCACCGGTCGGGATCGGCCGGCGCGAGCAGAGTGGGCCCGGCCAGTCCGGCGAGCGCGGCCCGCCAGGCGCTCTCCGCCGCCGCGCGGTCCTGTTTTGCCAGCCAGCGGTAGTAATCCTCGGAGGGCGGCGGCGGGGGCAAGGCGGCGGCGTCGCCCTGGTCGTAAAGCTGCGCCAGCTCACCGAGCAGTATCCAAGAAGACCACCCGTCCAGCACGGCGTGATAGGTGCAGATAATGAAGCGATGCTGGTCCGGCGCGAGCCTCACCAGGAGGTACCGGCTCAGCGGCGGTTTAGCCGGGTCGAACCGCTCGGCCTGGGCGTCGGCCGTCAGCCGGTCCAGCCGCTGCGCGCGCTCGCTTTCTGGATACCCGGACAGGTCGACCTGGCGCCAGGCCAGCGGGACATCACGCAACACGACCTGGACGACCTGGTTTGCCCGGTTCTCGCGAAAACAAGCCCGCAGACACTGGTGCCTGGCCTGCAGCTGCGCACAAGCCGACCGCAGCGCCGCGACATCCAACGGCCCGGACAGCAAGGCCGACAGGTACATGGCGTAGAAATTGGGGCCGCCCTCGGCGAACTGAGTGTGGAAAATCTGCCCCTCCTGCACGGGGGTCACCGGCAGGACGCACTCGATGCTGGCGCGGTTCACGAAAAGGTCTCCCAACCGGCGTCGGTGTCACTGGACTGCTGGCCTGCTTCAACGTCGTCGAAGTCGCCGAAGTCGCCGAACTCGTCATCGGCGAACGTAAGCTGGGGCGATTCCGCGGGCGCCGGGTCGCCCGCGGAATCGCTGGGGGCGGCGGGAAGGTTACTGATCGCGGCCGCGAGGGTCTGCGCGGTCTGGTGGTCGAACAGATCGCGCACGCTGAGGGAGAGACCGGCGGCACGCGCGCGGGCCACGACCTGGACCGCGAGTACGCTGTCTCCGCCCACTTCGAAGAAGCCGTCCTCGGGCCGGACGACATCCAGTTCAAGCACTTCGGCGAGGATGCGGCACAGCGTCGCCTCTGCCGCGATGGTGATGGCGGTCATCGCGCATTCACCCGGAGGTGCCCGGCGTGATGTCGGTCCAGTTGGCCGCCACGTAATCCAAGCAATCCTGTCGCCCACCGGAGCGGAACACCACCCGCCAGCCCGACGGCACGTCAATCGCCTCCGGCCACAGCGAATGCTGGCCCAGATCGTTGACCAGAACGAGATAGCTCGCGTCTTCAATTTCGAAAGGATCGATCACGAATGCGCTCCAGAAAGATTGTTCGCGTCTTTTGAAATCGTCGCAGAGGCCACTGATCGCCCGCTGACACCAAGCTGACCGCGCCATACGTCAGCGGTCAGCCAGGCATATGTCAAGAACGTCTGGCATTTTGAACCTCATGACGATTGAGGCTGAGCTTATCTCGACACGCAAGATCATCCTTGACTACCAGTCACAGGTGCGGCAGTTGCTGCTGGAGAAGCATGAGCCGATCGCCATCGTGGGAATCGGCCTCCGCCTGCCGGGCGGCAGCACGACTATCGCCGACCTGACCGAATATCTCAGCTCGGGAAAGTCGGCGATCGCGCCCATGCCACCGGGCCGAAGGCACGTTGCCGAATTTATTAGCGCCAACGGTGACGGCGGCGAGAATCCCGCAAGCGGCGGATTCCTGGCCGATATCGACCAGTTCGATTCCCCGTTCTTCGCCATCTCACCCAAAGAGGCACGCTGCATCGACCCACAGCAACGGCTGGCCCTGGAAACGTCCTGGGAAGCGCTCGAGAACGCCAATATCGACCCCACTCGACTGAAGCGCGGCAATGTCGGGGTCTATTGGGGCGCCAGCTCCGTGGATTACGCGTGGGAGGTCGGAGCACTCGCCGCCGAGGATATGGAAGGCTATCTCGCCGGCGGGATGCTGAACGCGGCGGTGTCGGGACGGGTCTCGTACTTCCTGGGCGCCCGCGGGCCGAGCATGACGGTGGACACCGCCTGCTCTTCGTCGCTGGTCGCGCTGCACCTCGCCGTCAACGGCCTGCGCGGCCAGGAGTGCGAGCTCGCGTTGTGCGGCGGCGTCGGCATCATTCACCACCGCTACAGCACCAAGCTGCTCACCGATATGCAGGCGCTGGCGCCCGACGGACGCTGTAAGACGTTTGACGAGTCAGCCGATGGCTACGGTCGAGCCGAGGGCTGTGCCGCGGTCGTGCTCAAGCGGCTCCGTGACGCCGAACGCGACGGCGACACCGTGCTCGCGCTGGTCCGCGGCACCGCGGTCCGGCAGGACGGCGAGAGCGCCGGATTCACCGCCCCCAACGGCATCGCGCAGGAAGCACTCATGCGCGCCGCCCTGGCCAACGCGACGCTCGAACCAGGCGACATCCAGTACGTGGAGGCGCACGGGACCGGCACCCCGCTCGGCGACCCGATCGAGATGGCCTCGATTGCCGAGGTGTTCGGACCCTCACACAGCCGGCAGGATCCTCTCCTGGTCGGCTCGCTCAAGACCAACATCGGGCACCTGGAGGCCGCCGCCGGCATCGGCGGCGTGGTCAAAACGGTGCTGCAAATGCGCTCCGGCACCATGTTCCCGCACCTCAACTTGGACAAGCCGTCCACTCGGATCGCCTGGGACACCTGGCCGGTACGCGTTCCCGTCCAGGCGCAGGCGTGGCAGGCCGATGTCCGCCGGGCACTGGTGAACTCGTTCGGTTTCACGGGAACGATCGCCTCGGCCGTTCTGGAAGAGGCTCCTACAGCAGCGCCACCTGTGACCCAAGCGCCCGAGCGGGCGGAACCTGGGCACACTCATGTGCTGACCATCTCCGCCAAGTCGGTCCCGGCGCTCGCCGGGCAGATCCAGCGCTACCGGCAGTTGCTGGCCGACGGCCCCGGCATTGATGTCGGCGATCTGTGCTACACCGCCAACGTCGGCCGGGCCCACTTCCGTCATCGGGTATCCGGCGTGGTGACCGGCCACGATGATCTGGCCGCTCAGCTCGAGGAGTCGCTGGCCACCGTGGAACGAGGCGAGCTGCCTGGATCGGAGTCCCGCAAGGTGGCATTCCTCTTCGCTGGCCTGGCTCCACTGCGCCCCGGCCTCGGCGCCGGCTTGTACCGGCGGCACCCCGTTTTCGCCGAGGACCTGGACGCCTGCGACGAGCTCCTGACACCGCTCGTCGGCCGGTCGGTCAAAGGCATGGTGCTGGGGACATGCGGAGCGGAGGACGCCGAGGCGCTCAGCCTGAGCCGCTACGGGCAGCCGGTCCAGTTCGCCTTCGAGTACGCGCTGGCCCGGCTCTGGATGTCCTGGGGAGTCCGGCCGAACTCGGTAGCGGGTCACAGCATGGGCGAGGTCGCGGCGGGCGCCGTGGCCGGGCTGCTCAGCCTGGAGGATGCCGCCATGCTGATCACGACCCGGGCCCGGCTGATGGGCGCGGTACGCACCCCTGGCTGCATGGTGTCGGTGGGGGCGGGCGCGGACGCGGTCGCCCCGCTGCTGGCCGGCTACCCGGGTGTCGCCATCGCGGCGATCAACGCACCGCAGCAATGCGTCATCTCCGGCGCCGTTGACTCCATTGCGGCGGTCACGGCTGAGCTGGCCGCGCAGGACATAGATTTCAAACGCGTCGCGTCGCAGGCCTACCACTCCCCCCTGATGACCGAGGTGACCGCCGACTTCCGGGAGGCACTCGAGGGCGTCAAGTTCACCGAGCCCGCGATCACCATCGTCTCAACGGTGTCCGGCCAGGTTGCCAGGCGCGGCGATATCTCCGCCGACTACTGGGCACGCCACATTGTCGAACCGGTGAACTTCCTGGCCGCGATGCGGGCACTTGATCGGCGGGGCAAGCACCTGTTCATCGAGATCGGCCCGTTCGCGACGCTGACTTCGCTAGGGAAGCGATGCGTACCAACGGGCAGGCACGTCTGGCTGCCCAGTATGCGCTCCTCCGACGGGGACGACAACACGGTGCTCGCCGCGGTCGCGAAGGCCTACGCGGCCGGTCAGCCGATCTCCTGGCGGGACTTTCACCGGGGACGTCCCCGGCGGAAGATCGAGCTTCCCTCGTACGCGTTTGACCGCAGGCCGTACCGGCTAACGGACGGACCGGCCGGGAAAGCACCGGCCGCCGCGGCCGACCCGGCGAGCGCCCGCCCGACCGTCACCAACGGCCAGGCCGCGGCGGACCAGGCCGCCAGGGACAGCGCGATCGAGGCGGCAGTGCTGACCGCACCGGAGGGCGGCGAACGCCGGACGGCGATCACCGACCTGATCCGGCACAAGGTTGCCGCGGTGCTGGAATTCCCCGACCTCGCCGACGTCGGGGCCGACACCGATTTCACCGACCTGGGGATGGACTCACTCCTCGCGGTCAAGCTGCGCAAGGAGCTCTCCGCGTCGCTGTCGATCTCGTTCCCGACGCCAGAGATCTTCAACAACCCGACGCCACGCGAGCTCGCTCAGTTCCTCAACGGGCAGCTCGAGAAGGTGGGATAGCGATGGACACCGGCCGCTGGTTGACTCCCGCGGAGCCGCCGCGGGAAGCCCGGATCCGCCTGCTCCTGATGCCGCACGCCGGCAGCGGAGCGGCCGCCTACCGGGGCTGGAGCCGCTTGCTGCCCGCGGACATCGCCGTGCAGGCGGTGACCCTGCCGGGACGGCAAAGCCGACGCGCAGAACCGCTGCCGCAGGACTGGGACACGATCCTCGACGACCTGCACGAGGCACTGCTTGGCACGCTGGAGGATGAGCGCCCGTATGCGATGTTCGGGCACTGCATCGGCGCGATGCTGGCCTACCGGCTTGCCGTCCGGCTCGAAGCCGACGGCGATCCGCTGCCGTCACTGCTCGGCATGTCCGGCTGGGCGCCTACCGGCTTTTACCGCGCGCCCGCTGGCTACGAAGACCTCTCGATGAGCGAGTTCGGCGGACTGTTCAAGGACCTCGGGGCATTTCCCAAGGAACTCTGGGACGATCCGGACATGCTCGATCTGGTGCTGCCGCCGGTGATCGCGGATTTCTGGATCGCGGCGCAGTACAAGGACGACGGGGCCGTGGTGGACTGTCCGGTGCTGTCCTACGCCGGCCAATCGGACCCGCTGCTGGTTGAGCCCAACGCGATGACGGTATGGACAGAACGCAGCAGTCGTTACCTCGGGCACCGGGAGTACCCAGGCAACCACTTCTACATCAGCGAGCATGCCGCGGCCGTCATGTCGGACTTCGGGCGGCACCTGATGCGGATCGCCGAGAACAGCTAGGCACGAAGCACGGCGTGATCGGCGCCCAGGCGAAGCGCCGGATGGTGAGTGAGGATCGCGTTGAACAGATTGCGCAAGGTGATAGTCGGCTCGACGCCGAGTTCCTCGTCGAGCCGGGTGCGCATCCGGGAGTAGGAGCTCAAAGCCCGCGCCTGCTGCCCGGACCGGTAGAGCGCGATCATCAGTTGCTCGCAGAAGCGCTCATTCAACGGCGGCGCCTCGACCAGTTCCGACAGCATCGGGATGATGTCCGTGTGCCGCCCGCTCCGCAGTTCCAGGTCGAACAGCGTCTCCAGTGCCACCAGTTGGGCTGTTTCGTAGCGCTGCGCGACGATGCGGCACAACGGCCCCTGAATCACGAGGCCGAACGCCTTGCCTCGCCACAGTGAAAGCGCACGGCGGAGGCCTTCAGTCGCCGCTCTCGGATCGGTAGCGCCGAGGAAGCGGGCATGCGCGAGTTCGCGCATGAAGACTTTCGCGTCCACCGCGTCTTCGTGGGTCCTCAGGCAGTAGCCGGAGTGCTGGACGACGAGCCGAGCGGGCCGGTCGTCGGCCACGGCGTCGAGCCGTCGCCGCAACCTGCTGATGTGCGCCTGCAACGCGTTCTCGCACTGGTGAGGAGGCGAATCCCCCCACAATTCGGTTACCAGTGATTCTGCAGAGACTGGATTACCTTCAGCGGCCAGAAGTGTCGCGAGCAGCGCCCGCTGGAGTGTTCCCGACACGTTCACAGAGCGTTCGGCCGACCGGCATTCCAACGGCCCGAGTACGAAGAACTTGGTCATGAGAGCACCACCTTTGCTGATCTCCCCGTCATAGCCCCAACCAGTAAGGAGGATGTAAGCCTCTGCGGAATGCTGTCCGGACTCGGTAAATCCAAGACAGCACCTGTTTATTTCGCATCCGTTCGGAGCATCCTGCGCAGGATCTTCCCGGTTGGATTACGAGGCAGGCTGTCCACAAAGTCATACTGAGTGGGGATTTTGAAATCGGCTATCCTGCCACGGAGAAACACCAAGAGCTCACGCACTGTTGTCCGCTGATCGGGGTGGAGCACAACCACGGCCTTGACCGCCTGGCCCCATCGCGGGTCGGGCACGCCTATCACCGCGGCGTCGGCCACCGCCGGGTGCTCGGTCAGCGCCTGCTCGACCTCCGCCGGATAAACGTTCTGGCCAGCGACGATCACGGCGTCATCCAGCCGGTCAAGGACGAACAGATAGCCGTCGTCGTCGAGGTAACCCGCATCAGGTATCGACAGCCAGCCATCGGCGAGGACTTCCCTCGTCGCCAGCGGCTGATGCCAGTACTCGATAAAGGTGTGCGGGGTCTTGACGCGTATCTGCCCGACTTGCCCCGGCGGCAGAACCTTCCCGTCGCCGTTCACGATCTTCACTTCATTGCCCGGGCACGGCACCCCGACCGAGAGCAGCTTCGGATTGCCCGGCCAGTGCTGTGCCGGAGGCAGGCACGTCACCGCGCTGCCCGACTCCGCCGCCGCGTACATCTGGGCCAGTTCACAGTCCAGTAGCTCCATGCACTGGCGCAGCAGCGACGGCGCGATCGCCGAGCCCCCGTAGATCACCTTGCGCAGCGACTTGAGCGCCTCCCTGGTGGCGTCGGGCTCGGCCAGCAGCATGCGCAGCATCGCCGGGGCGGCGAGCATGATCGTGACCTGATGGTCGCGGATGCACCGCACCGCCTCCTCGGGGACGAACATCCGCATGACCAGGTTCGTGGCGCCGGCCGCGAAGCTGTACATGAAATAAACCAGGCCAGCCGAGTGCAGGCCGGTAAAGCAGCTCATCGACCGGTCCTCGGGGTACCAGGCGTACCAGTCGAGACCCGCCCGGCTCATGTGCTCGGTTAGTGTGAAGAACGTGCGATGGGCGAACACGACGCCCTTGGGCAGGCCCGTCGTCCCGCTGGTGTACATCTGCACCACGGCGTCCTCGCGCCCGGCGGCGAGATCGAGATCCGTGTCGGGGTGACCGGCCCGCCAGCGCAGAAAGCCATCCGCCAGTGAGCTGGGTGTGTCCATCTCTACCACCGCGCGCAGCGACGGCAGCACCGGTCGCAGCCGGTCCGCCACCGGCAGGAACTCGCGCTCGATGAAAAGCAATTCGGCATTCGAGTCCCGCAGCACGTGATCCACTTCACGCGATGTCAGCCGCCAGTTAATCGGCACCAGCACGGTCCCGCTCTTAGCGCAGCCGAGCGCGATATCGAAGTAGTGCTCTGACTCGCGGCCGAGATAGGCCACGCGCGCCCCCCGGCCCAGCCCTTCCCCGATCAGCGCGTGCGCGGTCTGGTTGCTGCGACGGTGCAGGTCCGCATAGGTCACCTCACGGCCTTCGCAAATAACAGCTAGATGATCGGGACGCTGCCGGGCGTGCTCGGCGCACCGCGCGGTGAGCGTCTGCGGATTCGGGTTGTTCACGGCCTGACGTCCATTTCATCTGTCGCCTGGAGCGAGCTAAAAAGGTCCGCCAAGACCTCTTCGGCCAGATAGGATACGAGCTGTTCCATGGTCGGGCTATTGAAGAGCACGTTCGTGCTTATCTTGCACCCAAGTTGCGTTTCGAGCCGTTCCTTGATCTCGGTAATTCGCAACGAGGTAAACCCGAGCTCGAAATAACTGGTATCAAATGGGAGGTCCTCGTCTTCCGTCATCATCAGGGTTCTCTTGAATTCCGAGACCACAAGATCTTCGAGTCCCTCCCGCCGCTCGGACAACGGGAGTTCGTGCAGCCGCTCGATCGTAAGCATTTGGTTAACCATTTCCTTTTCTGTGCTCACGAGGAACTTAACTCCCGTTGCTGACGTACAACTGACACGGCATTGAGTTCATGCCCACGCGCGTGCAACATGGGGTAATCGATCCTGAAGCGACCACTTTTCCGAGGGGAGCCAGATAGGTCCCTGTTATCTGATTGAGTTAAGCGGCGCTTTGGTGCCGGCTGGTCTATATGGGTTCGGGGACTTGGAGTGCCTTCGATCGCTCTACCTGGGAATTCCCGCGCCCGCGGCGCAAACGCCGCTTACCTACGCGCCCCGCCATCCTCTGAAGCATCACGCGTTCACGAGTGACGTGTCGCTCATCTCAAACGTTAATCCGGTGGCGCGGAGTCAGTGCCAAAAGTGATCACGCTGCAATGTCGTTTAGCTCGATTTGTTCGCGGTAGCCCAGCCGTGTCCGCGGCGGGCAGTCGGCGGGCGTCGGCGGGCCCCCGTCGGATGACTCGGTCTACCCGCTGCGCACCGGGGGACCGGTTGAGCTGGCGGCCGACCCGGTCCACCACCTGGCGCTTGTGCTGTACGCGCTGCCCGCGGGGCCGGCGAAATTCGGGGCGCCGGGCGGGATCGCTGTCAGCGAGAGCAACGCCATGTCGGTGATCGACGTCGTGGACACCACCACAGGGAACATCGTGGAGACGATCGGGGACTTCAACTCCCCGTCCGTCAACGGCTACCCGTTCGCGACCAACCCAGGGATCCAGCTGTGGCTCGCGGCCAGCGGCGCCCGGGCGGCTCGCGGGATCGTTGACGGGACAAGTCCCGGGTGTTTGCATAAGTGCGCGCCTTAATTTAACTGCCACCTTTTTGGCGTCCGAGGAGGCATCATGCACAGCCGCCGGCGGGTGATGACCGGGGTCGCGGTCGCCGTCCTCGGGGCCGGGTTCGTCGTAGCGGGAGCGGGGCCGACCGCTCAGGCCGTCTCGACCGCTTGCCCGTGGGTCGGCTCGCGCGCGCCGATCTCGCAGCGGGTGAGCGAGGTGCTCGCCAGGATGAGCCTGACGCAGAAGGTCGACCTGCTGACGGGAGCGTCCGGCTCCAGCTACGTCGGCTTCATTCCCGCCATCGGGTCGCTGTGCATCCCGGCGCTCAATCTGGAGGACGGCCCCGCCGGAGTCGGAGACGGCATGACCGGCGTCACGCAACTGCCTGCTCCCGTCGACGTCGCGGCCACCTGGGACACGTCCGCCGAGCAGCTATACGGCAAGGTCATCGGCACCGAGCAGGCGGCCAAGGGCACCACGGTCGACCTTGGGCCGACCATCAACATCGTCAGGGACCCGCGCTGGGGGCGGGCCTTCGAGTCGATCGGCGAGGATCCGTACCTGAACGGCACGATGGGCGCCGCCGACATCGAGGGCGTGCAGTCGTCCGGCGTGATGGCCCAGGTGAAGCACTTCGCCGTCTACAACCAGGAGACCAATCGCAACACGCCGGCCGACAACGCGGTCGTCAGCACCGAGGCCGAACAGGAGATCTACCTGGCCGCCTTCCAGGACGCGGTGCAGCAGGGGGCGGCCTCCTCGGTGATGTGCTCTTATTCCTACGTGAACGGCACGGCCGCCTGCCAGAATCCGTATCTCCTCAGCAGCGTGTTGCGCCAGCAGTTCGGATTCAATGGCTTTGTCACCTCGGACTGGGGCGCCACCCATTCCACCGCTGCCTCAGCTAACGCGGGTCTGGACATGGACATGCCGGGCAGTGACGGCTACTTCGGCGCCACGCTGGCGAGCGCCGTGTCCTCCGGCGCGGTTAGCACGACCACCCTGAACTCGATGGTCTCTAGCGTGCTCACGGAGATGTTCGCCTTCGGGCTGTTCGATAAGCCGACCGCCGGATCGCCGGGTCAGACGGCGACCAGCGCGGCCGATCAGGCTGACGCGACGCAGCTCGCCGAGGAGGGCACCGTGCTGCTCAAGAACAGCGGCGGTGTGCTCCCGTTGACCGCGGCGGACACGTCGATCGCCGTCATCGGAGCGGACGCCTCCGCCAGTGCGCAGACCGCCGGTGGCGGCAGCGCTTCTGTCACCTCCAGCGGGACCGTCACTCCGCTGCAGGGCATCACCGCCGCGGCCCCCAGCGGAGTCACGGTCAGCTACAACAACGGCTCGTCGGACAGCTCGGCTGCCTCGCTCGCGGCCTCGTCCAGCGTCGCGGTCGTGTTCGTGAGCCTGGCCGAATCCGAAGGCAGCGACCTGACCAGCATCGACCTCGGCAGCACGGACGACAACCTGATCTCCGCGGTGGCCGCCGCGAACCCGAACACGATCGTCGTGCTGAACACCGGCTCGGCCGTGACCATGCCCTGGCTCTCCTCGGTCAAGGGTGTGCTCGAGGCCTGGTACCCGGGCCAGGAAGACGGCACGGCGATCGCGGCGCTGCTGTTCGGCGCCGCCGACCCGTCCGGTCACCTGACCGTGACGTTCCCCGTATCGCTGTCCCAGGTCCCCGCGTCCACCGCCGCCCAGTGGCCAGGCGAGAACGGTACCGTGCAGTATTCCGAGGGTGTGGATGTCGGGTACCGCGGGTACGACGCGAACGGCCTGACACCGCTGTTCCCGTTCGGGTACGGGCTGTCGTATACCGGTTTCTCGTTCAGCGACCTGACGATCGGGACGCTCGCGGCCGGCGGCGCGGCGACCGTCACCGCGCGGGTGACCAACACCGGCTCGCGCGCGGGGGCCGACGTCGCGCAGCTTTACGTCACCGACCCGAGCGCATCCGGCCAGCCGCCCCGGCAGCTCGAGGGCTTCTCCCGGGTAAGCCTGCAGCCCGGCGCCAGCCAGACGGTCACCTTCCAGCTGACCCAGCAGAACCTGCGGTACTGGAACTCCAGCAGCAATGGCTGGGCGACGTCCACCGGCAACTACGGGATCGAGGTTGGCGACTCGGACGCGAACCTGCCGCTGTCCGGCACGCTCGCCGTCTCTTCTGCGCAACTCGGCCAGCCCGTGACGATCACCAGTCCCGGCGCCCAGGAAGGGCTGGCCGGCACCGCGGTGTCCGTGCCGGTATCGGCCAGCGACAGCACCAGCGGCCAGACGCCGACCTTCACCGCGACCGGGCTACCCGCCGGCACATCCATCTCCGGCTCCGGCACGATCACAGGAACGCCGACCACGGCCGGCACCAGCACGGTCGCCGTCACCGCCGAGGATGGGAACGGCGCGTTCGCCACTACCTCGTTCACCTGGACCGTGCTGCCGTCTGGCGACGGCATCGCGAGCACGCCGCTGGTCGGCTACGAGGGCCTGTGCCTGGACATCACCAGCGACAACAACACCGACGGCACCGCGGTGGACGTCTATACATGCAACGGCACCGACGGGCAGAACTGGACGCAGGAGCCGGATGGGACGATCCGGGCCGACGGTAAGTGCCTGGACGTGGTCGGCGGCGGCACCGCGAACGGGACCAAGGTAGACCTGTACACCTGCAACGGCACCGGTGCGCAGGTCTGGCAGCCGCAGTCCAACGGGTCGCTGGTGAACCCGCAATCCGGCGCGTGCCTGGACGACACCGGCTATGGCGGGTCGGGCACACAGGTACAGATCTGGAGCTGCAGCGGCAACGCCAACCAGTCCTGGGTTCCCCCGTCAGACGCCACCGGGGCGGTTACCGGCTACACCGGGCTTTGCCTGGACGTGCGGGGGGCTAACAGCGCGAACGGCACACCGGTTCAGGTGTACACGTGCAACGGCACCGACGCCCAGGCCTGGACCACCGAGCCCAACGGCACGCTGCAGGCCCTCGGCAAGTGCCTGGACGTGGTCGGCGGCGGCACCGCGAACGGGACCCTGGTGGACCTGTACGCGTGCGACGGCACCGGCGAGCAGGTCTGGCAGCCGCAGTCCAACGGGTCGCTGGTGAACCCGCAATCCGGCGCGTGCCTGGACGACACCGGCTATGGCGGGTCGGGCACACAGGTACAGATCTGGAGCTGCACCGGCAACGCCAACCAGTCCTGGAGCCTCCCGTAGGGCTCAGTTAGAAAAGTCCTGGGTGAGCCAGACGGTGCCGGAGCTGTCGCGGTAGACGGCGATTCCGATGTGGGTGAACGTGGAACTCAGGATGTTCAGTCGGTGACCGTCGTTCGGCGGCTGCTCGTTGAGCATGGACTGAGTCAGGTCGACCGCCATCTGGGCGATGGCCGCAGTGGTGTCGGCCACCGGGCCGCCCTCGCCGATGTTCTCCCCGGCGGCGGTCCAGGAGACACCTGCGTCCGTCTCGCGCTGACCCAGCGGCGGCTCGCCCGGGCACTGGTGCGAGAGCCCGCAGCCGTCAGCCATCCGCACGTTGTGCGCGGATGAGCTGGCCTCCAGGCCCGCGGTGGTCGTCAGCGCGGCCAGCCCGGCCGCGGCGCGGGCCTGGTTGATCAGCGCGAGCACCTGCGCGGCGGCCGTGCCGCCCTGGGCCGGTGGCGGGGTGGCGCTGGCCTCGGCGGAGGGCTGGGCGCCGGCCGTTCCTGGCCCGGTCGCGGTGGCGGTCGCGGTCGCGGTCGCGGAGGCGGTCGGGCGCGGCGACGCTCCGGTCTTGGCCGTGTGCGCGCTGGCGGCGGCCTGGCGCGACGGGACCGTCGCCACCGCGGGCGGAGCGGCGACGGCGATGTCGGCCGGGCCTGCCTGGTTTCCGGCACAGGGACCGGTGGCCGCCGCACCGCAACCGGCCGCGGTGGTCCGCGAGCTCACGGTCGTCCGCCCGGCCGGGTGGCCGGAGGAGAACAGGCCGCGGGTCAGGTAGAAGCTCCCGCCGGTCAGCACGGCCAGCACGGCCACACCGGAGAAGGCCGCGGCCGCCAGCCGTGTCCCACGATTCATGTCATCACCGCCTACAGGCGCTGACACTAGGACATCGGCGCCGGATCGCGGACCCGCTCGGACAAATGTCGGGGTTTTCAGCCCCGAGGGGCCGGTGCGAGGAACGCGAGGATCGCGGCTTGGAGTTCCGGGCTGAGCAGCGCGGTCGCGTGGTTGCCTGGCACCTGAACGTACCGGGCGCCGGGCAGCGCGGCGGCGAGCTCCGCCGCCTGCCTCTCATCCTGGTCGCCGGCCACCACCAGCGTCGGGGTCGTGATCTCGGCCAGGGCGGTGTCCGGGGTCTCGACGAACGTGTCGAGGACGTGCAGCAGCGCCTGGGGGTCGGCGCCGGACTGGGCGAGCCAGTCCGCCGACATCGCCTCCGTTGAGCCCGGCTCCAGGCGGTCCCGGCTGAGGATGGCCGTCAGCATGCGGCGGTACCCGCCGGTGCGGCTGGTTGGGCCCCCGAGCGCGTCAAGTCCCTGGCCGCCGATGATCGCGCGGGCCGGCCGGGCGCCGCGGGTCAGCATCCGCAGCACGATCCGCCCACCCAGCGAGTAGCCGCCGAGGTCGTAGTCGCGCAGCCGAAGGAAATCGACCAGCGCGAGGCCGTCGTCGGCCAGGACATCGGGCGGGTAGGCGGCCGGCTCGTGCGGCCGCGAGCTGTCGCCGTGACCCCGCAGGTCCGGGACGATGACGCGGTAGCCATGGCCCGCGAGGGCGGCCGCCGGGCCGTGCTCAAGGAACTGCAGCCCGCTGCCGGTGAATCCGTGCAGGAGCACGATGGGGCGGCCCTCCCCGATCGAGCGGTAGGCAAGCTCAAGGCCATCGCGCCCGGGAAACGTGGCCAGGGCTGGTGCGCACTCTTTCACGATTCGAATTCTGCCGGATCAGCCCCGCGCACGCGCGACCCCCTGGATGGCGCGAAGGTGCCCGGCGGCGAGTCCGCGGGTGAGGTTCGCGGCCTTCGCGGCGAAGTCGGGGACGAACGCCTGCAGCCCGAGTGGCTCCGCGGGACGGGAGATGACCGCTCGCATGAGCGCGGCCGCGGGCTCGGTGAGGTCGTTCCAGTGCTGGATGACGAGCCCAGCGCTTTCGATGGCGGCGCGGAGCTCGTCGGCCGAGGCGAGATGACTCCTGTCTGGCCGGTCGGCCCACGGCAGCGGGTAAGCAAGGTCGCCAGGTGTCCCCGAGACGATGTCCCAGTGCGCGAGCCGGCCTCCGGGGACCAGCACACGGTGGGCCTGCGCGTACACGGGGGCCTTGTCGGCCACGTTCATCTGGACGTGCTGGCTGATGACCACGTCGAAGGTGGCGTCGTCGAACGGCAGGTCGGTGATGTCTCCTTGCTGGACGCAGATCTTCGCGTCAAGCCCGACGAGCCGGTTGAGCCATCGCGCCGTCTCGCAGTACTCCTCCGTGAGGTCGACGGCGGTCACCGCGCAGCCGCGCTGGGCGGCGAGAAAACGGGCCGTCCCGCCGATCCCTGTGCCGGCATCGAGCACGCGGTCCGTGCTGGTGATCTCGGCGAGGTCGGCGAGCTGACCGGTCGCGATCCGGCCCAGCGTGTGGAAGTCCTCCAGCGCGCCAAGGTCGGCCGGCGTGAGCTGGCCGAGGTCCTTGCCCGCGGCTATGAGGGCCTGCTCGATGCCCGACCGGGACAGGCCGGTCGAATACTGGTTGCTGACCTGGCTGGTTGTCATGGCTGGTTCCTCTCGGTGCCAGGGCCGGGGCCGGGGTTGGGGCCGGGAAGGCTGAATGCGGGCGTGGCCGGCAGAACGCGCCGAAGCGCGCTGGTGTCGCCGGTGATCTCCAGCCCAAGGTCCGCCGCCTTGGCGGCGGTGCGGTGG
>Ga0210390_10002749_pt1 | contig 15384 bp, 12 predicted proteins | sample IncBWH11OmetaG_FD_161050 | JGI IMG/M metagenome (GOLD analysis project Ga0210390, IMG submission 161050) | Forest soil microbial communities from Barre Woods Harvard Forest LTER site, Petersham, Massachusetts, United States - Inc-BW-H-11-O ... | reverse complement strand
ATCGGCGAAGAGCACCCCGATGGTCAGGGTCATGCCACCCTGGGGCGCCGCCTCGAAGCACACCTTGCACCACCGCGGATTCTTGCGCGACGGGCTCTTGTCCATCCGTCGCATCAGCCAGCCGCCCACGCCCGCGAACGGGTTGCCACAGGCCTCGCACCGCGGAGCGGACGGCAGCTTCGAGAGGAGCCGAACCCCGCGCCGAACCTTGGCGTGGCCAAATTGTTCGAAGAATCGCGCCCACTCCTCCGCGTTGGTTTGCGCACCCTGGGGGTGTGGGGGCGTGCGCTTATTCGACATCCCTCATTCTCGCACCGCATGCCCATCGGCGACAGCTCTCATCAGATCTCTGTCGTGGTTCACCAGCACGCGCAGCTCGTCGTCTTCCCCGAGCTCGAACCGCTTGCCGAAGTGTTCGCCGCCGAACCCGAACTGACCGTGGGGCAGCCCGGCGTGGCTCAGGGCACGCAATAGCCCGGCCGAACGACCCCAGCCCCCGGAGCTGCCTGGGAAATCACTAAATGGAATTACCCAGGCGTATGGAAAGGACATCAGCATGCCAACCACCACACCCACCCCCCACGTCACTCCCCCGCCTGGTGCGTGACATTGAGACCATCGACGCCGAGCTGCGGTTGCTGGCACCGGTTCGCCGGGCGTGGCGCGAGCTAGGCGGGACGGTGCCCTCCATTGGGCCGGTGGACGCGCTGCTGGATGAGCGCCGCGAGCTAACGGGAAGCTCACCAGGCTAAGCAAGACCCCGAGTCTTTGAAGTCTGACTGCATTTTTCGCCAATCACAGGGTGATCAAGCCCGCGGCCGCATACGCTGCCATCGAGTCGGGCGACGCTATGCCGTGACCTCGGCGAAGGAGTCGAGATCATGCGGTGGTCGTGGTGGTCTCCGAGAATGGTTATTAGTTGGCTGGATCGGGATCCGTGGGTCGCGGTGGCGTTCGCGGTGCCGCTGGCGATCCTCGGCCTATGGGGGGTGGCCACGCACCCATCCTTGTTCTTGCCGCTGCTGGTGCTGGCCGGCGTGGCTTCTGTCGTGATGGGTTTCTACAAGGGCCGGAAGAGAGAGCCTGAGCAACAGGCGCAGGTTGGTGCCGGCCCACGGAAGCGGAACCGCCAATCGCGCGCCGACCAAGCGAGGGCACAGGCCGAGCGGAAGCTGTCGCGACTGGAGTTGGAAGCCGAGGTGCGGGTGCGGGCAGAAGCCGCCGAAGCCAAAGCTCTGACCGCCGAAGCCGAAACTCTGACCGCCGAAGCCGAAGCTCTGACCGCCGAGGCGCGGGCGCGGGCGCGGACAGAAGCCGCCGAAGCCGAAGCTCTGGCCGCCGAAGCCGAAGCTCTGGCCGCCGAGGCGCGGGCGCGGGCAGAAGCCGCCGAGGCCGAAGCCCTGGCCGCCGAGGCGCGGGTGCGGGCAGAAGCCGCCGAGGCCGAAGCTCTGGCCGCCGAAGCCAAAGCTCTGGCCGCCGAGGCCGAAGCTCTGACCGCCGAGGCGCGGGCGCGAGCAGAAGCCGCCGAAGCCAAAGCTCTGGCCGCCGAAGCCGAAGCTCTGACCGCCGAAGCCGAAGCTCTGACCGCCGAGGCGTGGGCGCGAGGAGAAGCCGCCGAGGCCGAAGCTCTGGCCGCCGAGGCGCGGGTGCGGGCGCGGGTGCGGGCAGAAGCCGCCGAGGCCGAAGCTCTGGCCGCCGAGGCGCGGGTGCGAGCAGAAGCCGCCGAGGCCGAAGCTCTGGCCGCCGAGGCGCGGGTGCGAGCAGAAGCCACCGAAGCCGAAGCTCTGACCGCCGAGGCGCGGGCACGGGCGCGGGTACGGGCAGAAGCCGCCGAGGCCGAAGCTCTGGCCGCCGAGGCGCGGGCGCGAGCAGAAGCCGCCGAAGCCGAAGCTCTGACCGCCGAGGCGCGGGCGCGAGCAGAAGCCGCCGAAGCCGAAGCTCTGGCCGCCGAGGCGCGAGCGCGAGCGATCCGGCTGCGGGCTTGAGACGGAAGCCAGGGCCAAGCCGCTTCCCTACGACGATTGCCCGCCAGGCACGTATCGGGCCGAGAGCGGTGACTGCGTCGAAGATCCCGACGCGAACCCGAATAACGCAAGAGGCAAGTGCTGCGATGGCACCGACACCCACGCCGAGCATAGGAGGGGCGCCTGCTCCCACCACGCCGGCATATGCGGTGGGTCCGATTGGCAAGAGGCCAGCCTTCGTGAAGAAGTGAAAGTTAGTTAGCTTCGCCGGGCTTGCAAAGCCGCTAAAGCCGTCTCAAGACTGGGCGGCGCATTGCGATGCGCCGCTCGGACCGCGCCGTGGAGGTGATGGCCAGGCGCACACCGTGGATCGTGCGCGGGATGGCCCGCCTCGCCCCGGCCACTGGCCGCCGCTGAACAGCCGGAGTCAGCGCGAGTTGGAGGTGTCTGAGCCCTCGACATCGTTGACAGGTGAGTCGCGTTCAGATGCCACCGACGCCGATCGCTCCGTGCTGGCCAACGACCCCACATTCACGAGCTGCCTGGATAATTACTAAGGGGAAATACCTGGCAGGAAGGCGCCAGTTGGTCGTCGACCACCGACACGACCGGAAACGGGCCGGGAGTCGTAGCGCTCGACAGCAGTACGCTCAGTGCCGTGGTGGAAACGTCGTACGCACCGTGCGGCGATCTGAGCCTGGCGTATCAGGTGTTCGGCGACGGGCCGGTCGAGCTGGTCTTCGTCGGGTCGACCGTCAGCCACGTCGAGCTGTTCTGGACCATGCCCGAATTCAAGGCGTTCTTCGAGCAGCTCGCCACGTTCTGTCGCGTCCTCGCGTTCGACAAGGCCGGGGTCGGGCTGTCGGACCCGGTCCCGCAGGTTCGCACGCTCGATGATCGGGCGGCCGAGATCGAGGCCGTCATGGACGCCGTCGGCTTCCGAAAGGCCGCTCTTTTCGGTTTTGCCGAGGGCGGCCCGGCCTCAATGGTCTTCGCGGCAACCCGACCGGAGCGAACCCGGGCGTTGATCCTTTACGGCTCGTTCGCGTTCACCGGCTTTGGCGGGTGGGACGACCTCGAGCGCGATCCCGCCGAGCTTCGGGCGCGCCTGCTACCCGAGCTGGGTGAGGATTACACACCGTCGACTGAGCAGTTCGCCCGCCTCCAGGACTTTGGCCGCGCCATCCGCTCGGCGTGGGGCAGCGGTGCGGCACTCAAAGCTGTGCTGCCGTCGTTCGGGTCGATCCGCCAGCTCGCAATGCTGGAGCGGATGAGCGCCAGCCCGGCGATGGCGCGGGTGTCACTCGAACTGTTGTTCCGGATCGACGTGCGGCCGATCCTGCCGACGATCACCGCGCCAACCCTGGTCATCCATGCCCGCGGGGACCCCACTCCGGTGCAGGCCGGCCGCTACCTCGCCGACCACATCCCCGGCGCGCGGTTGCTCGAGGTCGAGGGTGTGGACGTCGGGCCCTGGCTCACTGAGCCCGACAGGATCCTGACCGAGATCGAGGAGTTCCTCACCGGCAGCCATGCGGCGCCGCCGCAGTCCCATCGCGCCCTGCGCACCGTGCTATTCACCGACATCGTCGCGTCAACCCAACACGCCGCGGCCGCGGGCGACGAGCGGTGGCGGGCAGTACTGCAACGCTTTGGCGAGATCACCACCGAACTCACCGAACGCTTCGGCGGCACGGTGGTCAAAAGCACCGGCGACGGCCACCTCACCACGTTCGACGGCCCGACGCAGGCCATCCGCTGCGCCGAGGCGTTGCGCGCGGACGCCGAAACGCTGGCCATCCAGATCCGCGCCGGCATCCACACCGGCGAATGTGAACTGCTGGACGCCGACATCGGTGGCATTGCAGTCCACATCGCGGCGCGGATCTGCGGACATGCCGAAGCCCGAGAGATCCTTGTCTCACGCACCGTGCGTGACCTGGTCGTCGGCTCGGGCACGGGCTTCGAGGACCGCGGCAGCGTCGAGCTGCGTGGCGTGCCCGGCACCTGGCAACTGATGGCTGTCGATCGCCACGGCGCGCGGGCGGGATCGGCCGAGGCGGAACTGGCATCCACGCCCACCCCCGGCCCATGGACCGCGATGCGCCGCTCGGACCGCGCCGTAGCGGTAATGGCCAGGCGCACACCGTGGATCTTGCGCGGGATGGCCCGCCTCACCCCGGCCACCGGCCGCAGATGAACAGCCGGGGTCAGCGCGCTTGGAGGTGACTGAGTCCTCGACATCGTTGACAGGTGAGTCGCATGCAGATACCACTGACGCCGATGCATCCGTGCTGGCGAACTACCCCACATTCACGAGCTGCCTGAGCAATCACTAAGTGGAACTACCCGGGCGGGGGGACTATCACTCGTGCCCCGGCGAGCGGTGGGATCAGCAGTACGCTCATGCCGTGGCGGACACCGCGTACGCATCTTGCGGCGATCTGAGCCTGGCGTATCAGGTGTTCGGCGACGGACCGATCGAGCTGGTCTTCGTCGGGCCGTTCGTCACCCACATCGAGCTGTTCTGGACCATCCCCGAATTCAAGGCTTTCTTCGACCAGCTCGCCAGGTTCTGTCGCATCGTAGTTTTTGACAAGGCCGGGGTCGGGCTGTCGGACCCGGTCCCGCACGTTCGCACGGTGGATGATCGAGCGACTGAGATCGAGGCTGTCATGGATGCCGTCGGCTTCGGAAGGGCCGTTCTTTTCGGCATGAATGACGGCGGATTTGCGTCCATTGTTTTCGCGGCAACACGACCGGAGCGAACCCGGGCGTTGATCCTCTCCGACGCGTATTCGTTCTCTGGCTTCATGGAGGGGTGGGACGACGTCGAGTGCGACCCGGCCCAGCTGTGGGCCCGGGCCCTCCCCGAGCTGGGTGAAGACTATATGCCGTCGGTGGAGCAGTTTGCCCGCCTTCAGGAAATCGCCCGCGGCGTCCGCTCGCGGTGGGGCAGCGGCGCGACATTCAGCATCACCGCGCCGTCAGTGGCCGGTCGATTCCGCCAGCTCGCCATGTTTGAGCGCATGTGCGCCAGCCCGGGGATGGCGCGCGCATCACTCGAAGCGGCGTTCCGGATCGACGTGCGGCCGATCCTGCCGACGATCATCGTGCCAACCCTGGTCATCCATGCCCGCGAGGACCTCGTCGTGCCGGTGCAGGCGGGCCGCTATTTGGCCGACCACATCCCGGGCGCGCGGTACCTCGAGGTCGACAGCGCCGACCACCTGCCCTGGTTCAGCGATCCGGACAGGATCCTGACCGAGATCGAGGAGTTTCTCACCGGCAGCCACGCTTCACCGGCACAGGCACATCGCGCCCTGCGCACCGTGCTGTTCACCGACATCGTCGCGTCCACGCAACACGCCGCGGCCACGGGCGACGAGCGCTGGCGTGCGGTGCTGCAGCGCTTTCGTGCGATCACCGCCGACCTCACGCAACGATTCGGCGGCACGGTGGTGCAGCACACCGGCGACGGCCACCTCGTCACGTTCGACCTCCCCACGCAGGCCATTCGCTGCGCCGAGGCGTTGCGCACCGGCGCCGAGACACTGGGCACCCAGGTCCGCGCCGGCATCCACACCGGCGAATGCGAGCTGCTCGACGCCGACATCGGGGGCATCGCCGTCCACATCGCCGCGCGAATCTGCGGCCAGGCCGGCGCCGGGGAAATCCTTGTCTCACGCACTGTGCGTGATTTGGTCGTCGGCTCGGGCACCGGCTTCGAGGACCGCGGCAGCGTCGAGCTGCGCGGCGTGCCCGGCACCTGGCAACTGCTGGCGGTCGATCGTAACGGCGCGCGGGTGGGTTCGGCCGAGGCGGAACTGGTGTCAACTCCCACTCCCGGACCTCGGACCGCGATGCGCCGCTCGGACCGCGCCGTGGCCGCGATGGCCAGGCGCACACCGTGGATCCTGCGCGGGGTTGCCCGCCTCGCCCCGGCCACCGGCCGCCGCTGAACAGCCTGAGTCAGCGCGGTTGGAGGCGTCTGAGTGCTCGACATCGTTGACAGGTGAGTCGCGTTCAGATGCCACCGACGCCGATCGCTCCGTGCTGGCCAACGACCCCACATTCACGGGCTGCCTAGACAATCCCTGCTGGGTCTGCGGCGCGGCCAAACCGGACGGCGACGCATTCTCAGGGCGACGTCCCCCAGAATTACGAACAGCGCGGCCAGGAGCGCGCCTCCAACGACGTCAGTGAGCCAGTGGAGACCAAGATACAGCCGGCTGAAGGCAACGATCAGCACACCGGTAACCACCAACGCTGCGAGCAGGGCCCGCATAGTACGGCTCCGTCCGACCCCGATGCACACGGCGATGATTCCGAGCAGCGCGCCGGTGCCCGCCACGTGCCCGGACGGAAACGGATGGTGATCGGTACTCAATAGCGGTGCTGCTAGGACCTCCGCTTGAGTCAGTGGGCGGTCAACGACCGCCTTGATGGCGGTCTCGGCGAGCGTAGCCGCGCCGACCGTGGCAATCACTATGACTCCCGGCCTCACTGAGCGAGCACGCCAAGACAGTAGCGCTCCGCCGATTAGTCCGGCTGCTGCGATCACAGCGGAGCTGCCGAGACGCGCGGTTGTCAACGAAGCTTCGTCAAGCCGGTGGGATCGGTGGATGGCTTTTCCGATCTCAGACGCGGTGGGAGCGTCGTACGCCGTTACCCATCCATGGGCATGCACCCCGATCGCGAGTGCCGTGAAGGCCATCAGGAGCCCCGCGGTGACCAACGCCGCTGCCCGTTTACGGTCGCCAACCAGCGCGCCGGTAACTAGTAAAAGCGCAATCCCGATGAGCACGATGGTGGTGATGTTGTTCTGGATGACTAGCATTCTGCAAGACGCAGCGCTAAGCCCGCCGAGAACGCCCGACCCGCAGGCACGAATCCACCGAGGCCCGAGCACTGCCCGGATAGACGAGCTGCTGGACGAGCGCTCGGCAACCATGGTCTTGAACACCACGGTCGGCACTGCATAGGCGAGATGCCTGGGCAATTCCTAGAAGGAAACACCTAGCCCTGCGATGGTGCCGGTGCCGGCCCCACCGACCCCGACGGCGGCTCTGGCTCTGTGGATAGCTGAGCCGGCCGTCCCGCGCTGCCGTGGCACAGTGCCAGCATGGCGCAGCCCACGCCGTCGTTGTATGCGCTGGACCCCGCCCTGCCGGTGCTGCTGCGCCCCGACGGCGCCGTTCAGGTGGGTTGGAGTCCGCGCCGCGCCGTCCTGATCCGGCCACCACGTGGCCTGAATCCCGCGGGCCTGGCCACCTTGCTGCGGACGATGCATTCACCGGTACCGATCAGCGAACTGCAGCGTCAAGCCAATGGCGTGGCCGCCGGTGAGCTGGGCGATCTGGTCGCGCGGCTGGTGGCGGCCGGGGTCGCCACCCGCGGCCGCCGCCAGCGACCCGCGCGGTCAGCGTCCATCCGCGTGCACGGACGCGGGCCGCTGTCCGAACTGCTGATCGAGTCGCTGCGGTGTTCGGGGGCGCGGGTCAAGCAGAGCAGCCAGCCGCATGCCGCGGTGAGCGCCGCCGAGGCCGACCTGGTGGTGTTGTCCGACAACCTGGTCGCCGACCCCCGGATGCTCCGCGATCTGCACAGTCAACGCGTCGCGCACCTCGCGGTCCGGGTGCGCGACGGCACCGGGCTGGTCGGCCCGCTGGTCATCCCCGGTGTCACCAGCTGTTTGGGCTGTGCGGATCTGCACCGCAGGGACCGCGATGCGGCCTGGCCTGCCGTCGCCGCACAGCTGCGCGACACCGTCGGGGTGGCCGACCGTGCGACATTGCTGGCGACGGCGGCGCTGGCGCTGAGCCAGATCAATCGGGTGATCGCCGCGGTGCGTAGTGGCGCTAAGTCGAATGCCGGGCCTGATCCCGAGCCGCCGCCAGCGTTGAACGCCACACTGGAATTCGATGTCCACGCAGGTTCGATTGTGGCGCGGCACTGGCCCAAACACCCGCTGTGTTCCTGCTGACGGCGATTGTTGACACGCAGCCTGACAAATACGAGTAGCGCATTACTCATGCCGATGTGCCCGGCCCGCATTGAAAATATGTATTCGACTTTGCCGCGACCGGAGGTTCAGCCTGATGCCAACAGGTTCAGCGATCGCGGATGCGGTAATGCGAAAGCCGCTCCTGACCCTCGCGATTCTCGCTGGAGCGGCAAATTTGTCGGTGTCGTGCACATCGCAATCACCGCCTCCGACGTCTCCGCCGCCGCCATCAACCACGTCGACGGCCGCGTTGCCGACAACGACGACACCATCGCTCAGCCCAACGTGGACGCCGCCGCCAACATGGACCCCGCCGCCAACATGGACGCCGCCGGCGCTCACGGAGGGCCCGCCGCCGACTACCGGCCCCACCACACCGCTACCGCCTGCGGCTCCCCCGTACCTGACCCCGCCGCCCCCGCCGCCGACGATGCCAACGTTGACGACACCGCCCAGCGAGCAGGGCCCGTGAGCGAAAAAAGCGAAGAGTCGCGCGGCCTTTCTAAATGGGTCGGTGTCGTGGGATTGTTCGTCGCGCCGACTACTGTGATCGCCTCTGTGTGTTACTACTTCGGCTACGTTTCGACCCGCAAGTATTTCGCTTATTTTGGAATCGACACCGACGCGGTCGGATTCACCAGCAGCGACTACGTGACGCGAAGCGTGCGTGCGCTGTTCGTGCCAGTCATAACGGGATTGTTGACATGTGCGGCGCTGCTTTGGGCAGGCGCCTATCTGCGCCGCATGGTCCAATCCGGAAACCGGAACCGGGCGCACACGCTGGGGTGGATGGCGGTTGCGGTCGGAGCGCTGAGCATGGCGTGGGCGATCCTCAGTCTGACGCGCCCGCAGTGGGCGCTCATCCACGTCGACGCGCTGACGCCGGTGGCGCTTGGCCTGGGCGCCGCCTTTTTAGGGCTGGGGACCTGGATGTTGACGTCCTCAGGGGCGCCGGACGGGGCAGGGCTGCTCGCCGCCGCACGACGGGCCAGCCTGGTGGTCGTCGCCGGTGCGATCGTTCCGGCGCTGTTTTGGATCACCGATATCTTCGCCGCCTCCTACGGCGAAGACCAGGCCAAAATAACGACTGCTGGGTTGTGGTCGCAGCAAAGCAGCGTCGTTCTCGATGCGGACGCGAGCCTGTACCTGCCGGTGCCGCCTGGGCAGATCAAAGTGACGGTGCCGCCGCCGGCAGCCGATCCGGCTGCGAAGCCGAAATTTCTTCGCTATCAGTGCTTCCGTGTGCTCGCCGTCCACGGAGACCGCTGGATATTGGTGCCCGCCAGGTGGACGCCCGAGTACGGGTACGCAGTGATCGTCACTCCGGACTCGTCTCACTCCATCTCGGTCCTTCACGTCAAGAAAATCGATGCCTCGGACGCGGCAAAAAAGCGCGACAGCGATTTGGAATGTCCCGAGGTCGCCGGCGCTCAAGCGAAGTAGCCAATTGAGCTCCTGTTGTGTGCCCCGATGCCGGCTACACGTTTCGTCCATGTCTGCGTTCTCGCTGAACGAGTAGCACCCGTCTTGGCATAGAGCACTAGCTAAGCGCAGGTGGGTCAAACCTCTGCCGTGTTCGACAGGCCGAACCCGTCCGCAGATCGTCCGCAGTAGTTCCGGTTTGGTGAGGTTTGACACAAGCGGGTCTGTGCTGGTCAACCAACATTTACCGGCCGTCGCCAACCATCACCATTCCCGCTGACAGCACTTGTTGCCAGAACTACGCGGGCCGGCGGCAACCCGTCATGGATGATGGTTACGTGTCGGAGATCAAACGTAAGGGCGCTGCGCGCAACGCGAAGCTGGCCAGCATTCCGGTCGGCTTCGCCGGCCGGGCGGCGCTCGGGTTCGGCAAGCGGCTGACCGGTAAGTCGAAAGACGAGGTCAACGCCGAACTGATGGAGAAGGCGGCCAACCAGCTGTTCACCGTGCTCGGTGAGCTCAAGGGCGGCGCGATGAAGGTCGGCCAGGCGCTGTCGGTGATGGAGGCCGCGATCCCCGACGAGTTCGGCGAGCCGTACCGGGAAGCGCTGACCAAACTGCAGAAAGACGCGCCGCCGCTGCCCGCCGCGAAGGTGCACCGGGTGCTCGACGCCCAGCTCGGCACCAAGTGGCGCCAACGATTCACTGAGTTCGACGACACACCGGTGGCCTCGGCCAGCATCGGGCAGGTGCACAAGGCGGTCTGGTCGGACGGACGCGAGGTCGCCGTCAAAATCCAATACCCCGGTGCCGACGAGGCGCTGCGCGCCGACCTGAAGACCATGCAGCGCATGGTCGGGGTGGTCAAACAGCTTGCTCCCGGCGCCGACGTGCAGGGTGTCGTAGACGAGCTGATCGAGCGCACCGAGATGGAACTCGACTATCGGCTGGAGGCCGACAACCAGCGCGCATTCGCCAAAGCGTATGAGGGCGACCCACACTTCCTAGTGCCGCACATCGTGGCGAGCGCCCCCAAAGTCGTGGTTCAAGAGTGGATCGACGGCACGCCGATGGCGGAGATCATCCGCAACGGCACCGTCGAGCAACGCGACCTGTTGGGGTACCGGCTGCTCGAGCTCACTTTCGACGGGCCGCGCCGGCTGGAGATGATGCACGGCGACGCCCACCCAGGCAACTTCATGTTGCTGCCCGACGGTCGGATGGGTGTCATCGACTTCGGCGCGGTGGCCCCGCTTCCCGGTGGCTTCCCGATCGAACTCGGAATGACGATCCGGTTGGCCCGCGAAAAGAACTACGACCTGTTGCTGCCGACGATGGAAAAGGTCGGCTTCATTCAGCAAGGCCAGCAAGTGTCGGTGCGCGACATCGACGAGATGCTGCGCCAGTACGTCCAACCCGTCGAGGTCGAGGTCTTCCACTACACCCGCAAATGGCTGCAAAAGATGACGGTTAGTCAGATGGATCGGTCGGTGTCGCAGATCAAGACGGCCCGACAGATGGACTTGCCACCCAAGCTGGCGATCCCGATGCGGGTGATCGCGTCGGTGGCCGCGATTCTGTGTCAGCTGGACGCGCACGTGCCGATCAGGGCACTGTCGGAGGAGCTGATCCCCGGCTTCGCCGAGCCCGACGCGGCCGTCATCTGAGCTAAGCGGCGCCACAGTCCGTCGTTGAGAGCGGTCTGCAGCTCGAACAGCATGGGGCTGCGCGGTCGCGGCCCGTTCTTCGCCACAGATTGAATCCACCCCAGGCGGGTCCTAGGAAATGCGCTTCAAGATCACGCAGAAAATCTCACGGGCAGTTAGCTTCGATGGATGAGTAAGACTCCCCGCGCTGGATTCGTCATTCCCCTTGTTCTCTTATGACCGGATTTCGTGTGGGCATAACGAACATCACTATCGCCTCCCGCCCGATAGCCGAAAGTTTGACACGGGCCGATTACCTGAATGCGCTTGCCAATCGCGTCGACTCGTTTTGGGTTGTTGACCACCTCAACGGATTGTTCCCGCGTTCGTTGTGGAAGCAGAAGTATTGCGGTGCAACCAAGCTTATGCCAACCCTCGTTGCGTATATGGAGCCGTGGACCATGCTCGGGCACCTCGCCGCGCGCAATCGAGTGGGTCGCATGCCTCTCGGTGTGAGTGTGACCGACACCGGTCGACGCAACCCGGCAGTCACTGCGCAGGCCGCGGCGACGCTGCACCTACTCACCCGCGGCCGGGCGATCCTGGGCATCGGCGTGGGCGAACGCGAAGGCAATGAGCCCTACGGGGTTGATTGGTCCAAACCGGTTGCGCGGTTTGAGGAGGCGATGGCCACCATCCGCGCGCTGTGGGGTTCGGGAGGCCAACTCGTCAACCGCGACTCACCCTATTTCCCGCTGCGAAACGCGCTATTTGATCTGCCGCCCTATCGCGGTAAGTGGCCCGAGATCTGGATCGGAGCCCACGGCCCGCGCATGCTGCGCGCCGCGGGCCGCTATGGCGATGGCTATTTTCCCGGCTTCCCGCACCGGCCACAGGACTACGCGCAACGGCTGGAAGTCGTTCGGGCAGCCGCCTCCGACGCCGGGCGCGACCCGATGTCCATCATTCCCGCTGTGTGGTTGCCGGTAGTCACCGCTCGAAGCCGCGACGACGTCGATGAGGCGGCCGACTCCGAAATCATCAAGTCGTGGGGGCTGTCGGCTTCCGATGAAGATTACCGACGTCATGGTGCTCAGCACCCGTTGGGGGCCGGGTTCTCGGGGGCGCAGGATCTGATGCCGTTCAACATGGACGAGCAAACCGCCTTGTCCCATCTGGCTCAGATTCCGCCGGCGCTGCTGCGGGAGACAATGCTAAATGGAACGCCCGAAGAGGTCATCGAGCAGGCCGCGCAGTGGCGCGACTGCGGAGTCCGTTACATGGTGTTGATCAACGCCGGTCCCTTACAGCGGAGCCTGCGGAAGGGGCTGGCCTCAATTCAGCCGTTCAACAAGATCATCCGTGGGCTCAAGAGACTCTAGCCGTGCGCCCAACTTTAAGTGTCCTTCGCGGGGACGAAGACGATCCGTCATGGACTGACCTCAAGGCTAAGCGGCGACCGAACCTTTGCGCGGACGTCCACGCGGCCGCTTGCGGTTCACGATGCAGCCACGGTCGAGGATCTCGCCACCCCAGACTCCCCACGGCTCTTCGCGTTGCAGTGCCGCGGCCAGGCAATCGCTGCGAATCGGGCAGTCGGCGCACAACGCCTTGGCGCGCTCCAGATCCGACGGGCTGTCGGCGAACCACAGGTCGGGATCGCCGGCGTGACAAGGCAACTCCGGCTGCTGTTCGTCGGGGACTGTCGGGCTCGACATATCCGGTTCACCTGCTTCCTGGATCTGGCGGTGGTCTTGCGGAGATCCGAACCAGGTGATGGGCTGTCGACCCAAAAACTGTGGCCACGGATCCTTTGACTTCGGGTCCGTGGCCATTTGGCGAGATTCTGGGCTTTACCTAGGTAGAGCCCCGATCCACGGACGCGTCGGTCGCGGCGGCGTTGCGACGCTTACGCGCCGCGGCCAAGGCGGCCGCCGATACGGCATGGGCAGCATGGTGGGAGCCAGTGTTGCCAGCCGCAACTACGGGCGATACTCGAGTCGCGCTCATAGTGATCATCGTGGCTCCCTCCTCTCGTCTGATGGCAGCCGCAGGGCATGAAAAAACCCGGCAATTTCGGTTCGAGGCTAAATGGTAGCAACCTGACTCGGCAAGCGATTTTCTGACCTGCGTGTTTAGCGGCGACCCGCTGCGCCCGCCTACGCCGCGCTGGCGATCGCCACGCAGGTTTGGTGGCAACTAGCCGCGGCTGCGGACCAGCTCCAACACGTCCGGGCCGAACTGCTCGAGCTTGCGTGCGCCGATACCCGGGATCGCGACCAACGCGGCGTCGTCGGAGGGCAGTAGCTCAGCGATCGCGATCAGCGTGTTGTCGGTGAACACCACGTATGCGGGCACCTTCAGATCCTTGGCGGTGCGCAGCCGCCAATCCTTGAGCTGTAGTAACAGCTCGTCGTCGATATCGGCGGCGCACGTCTCACAGCGGCGCAGCATGATGGCCGCCGGCGTAGTCAGCGGGTTGTTGCAGATCCGGCAGCGCGACGCAGCGCCGCGATTCCGCCGTGACCGGCTCGCAGTGGAGTCGGATTGCGTCTGTGGAGCGAGGCCGTTGAGAAACCGGGACGGCTTGCGGCTCTGCCGGCCGCCAGGATTTCGGGACAGCGACCAGCTGAGCGCCAAATGCATTCGGGCTCTGGTGATTCCGACGTAGAGCAGTCGGCGCTCCTCTTCGACGGCTTCGCTTTCAGCGCCGTGGGCCAAGGCGTGCGAGATCGGCAGCGTGCCATCGGTCAATCCGACCAGGAACACCGCATCCCACTCCAACCCTTTGGCGGCGTGCAGCGAGGCCAACGTGACACCTTGCACCACCGGCGGATGGCGTGAGTCGGCGCGGGTCCGCAGCTCGGCCAGCAGACCGGGCAGGTCTAACTGCGGGCGGTGGGCGACCTCTTCGTCGACCAGTTCGGCCAACCCCGACAGCGCCTCCCAGCGCTCCCGGGCCTGGGTTCCCGGCGGCGGTTCGGCCGTCAAACCCAGCGGTTCCAGCAGCCCGCGCACCACGTCGGGCAGCGAGCCGTCGGCCTCGGCGTCGCGGCCGGCCGCCCGCTGCAAGACCAGCAGGGCCTGGCGGATTTCCTGGCGGCTGAAAAAGCCCTCCCCGCCGCGGACCTGATAAGGAATGCCGGCCTCGGTCAGTGCCTCTTCGTAGACCTCGGACTGCGCGTTGATCCGGTACAGCACGGCGATTTCGGCCGGCGGCGTGCCGGACTCGACGATCCGCGAGATCGACGCGGCCACCGCGGCCGCTTCGGCGACTTCGTCGGGATGTTCCCGAAACGACGGAGCCGGTCCAGGGTCACGTTGACCGACCAGGTGCAGCTTGCTGCCGGCCACCCGACCGCGGGCAGCGGCGATCACCTGGTTGGCCAGCGACACGACCTGCGGTGTCGACCGGTAGTCCCGTTCGAGGCGCACCACCGTCGCCTCCGGGAACTGCCGCGAGAAGTTCAGCAGGTAGCGCGGGGAGGCCCCGGTGAACGAATAGATGGTTTGGTTGGCGTCGCCGACGACGGTCAGGTCGTCCCGGTCCCCCAGCCACGCCGCCAGCACGCGCTGTTGCAGCGGCGTCACGTCCTGATATTCGTCGACGACGAAGCAGCGGTAGCGATCCCGGAATTCTTCGGCGATCGCGGCGTCGTTCTCGATCGCGGCCGCGGTGTGCAGCAGCAGGTCGTCGAAGTCGAGCAGCGCAACATCATCGCCGCGGGATTTCAGCGATTCGTAGGCCGCGTACACGGTGGTGACCCGCGCGGCGTCCAGCGGAATGTCGCGGGCGGCGGCTGCCACCGCGTCCGGGTACTGCTCGGGCGAGATCAGCGACGCCTTGGCCCACTCGATTTCGCCGGCCACGTCGCGGACGTCGTCGGTGCTGAGCTGCAACCGGGCGCTGCTCGCGGCGCGGGCGACGACGGCGAACTTGCTGTCCAGTAGCTGCCAGCCGGTGTCACCGACGACCCGCGGCCAGAAATACCGCAGCTGCCGGTGCGCTGCCGCGTGAAATGTCAACGCCTGTACCGCGCCGACACCGGAGCCGCTCTGCGCCGCGGCCGCCAATGCCCGCAACCGGGTTCGCATTTCGCCCGCGGCGCGTTGGGTGAATGTCACTGCCAACACCTGACCCGCGGCCACATGTCCGGCGGCGACGAGTTGGGCGATGCGGTGGGTGATGGTGCGGGTCTTGCCGGTGCCCGCACCGGCAAGCACGCAGACCGGTCCGCGCGGGGCCAGCACGGCCTCGCGCTGTTCATCGTCGAGGTCGGCAATCAATGGGTCTGTGATCACCGGCATGGCGTCCATCTTGGCAGTGGTCGCCGACAAACACCGG
>Ga0210390_10002746_pt1 | contig 15390 bp, 10 predicted proteins | sample IncBWH11OmetaG_FD_161050 | JGI IMG/M metagenome (GOLD analysis project Ga0210390, IMG submission 161050) | Forest soil microbial communities from Barre Woods Harvard Forest LTER site, Petersham, Massachusetts, United States - Inc-BW-H-11-O ... | reverse complement strand
TTGGACATTGCGATCGCTAATGCCAACACCGGCGACGTGGGTGTGCTGCTGGGTAAGGGCGACGGAACTTTTGCGGCCGCGGTCAGTTATCCGATCACGGGCTACGTGCCATTCAACCTTGCGGCTGCCGACCTAGATGGCGATGGCTATCCAGATCTGGCGGTCACGGCCTACACAGACGGTCCTGCGATGGTCGGAGTCCTGTTGTCGAACAGCGAGGCTCCAGGCACGTTTGGGACGGTGCACTTTGTCGCGGTCAACGGGCAGCCAGAAAATATCGCGTTGGGCGATCTGAACAAAGACGGAAAAACCGACATGGCCGTTACCGAGACCGGCGGGGCGACATTTAACGGACAGATCGAGATTTTCCTGAACGATGGGACCGGAACGTTCACAGCTGCACCAACCGCTTACGCCGCATCTACTTTCGGCGGCATAACTGGAGACTCCTATCCGCTCGACATTCAGATGTTCGACATGAACGGGGATGGAAATCTGGATCTGGTGTATGTGAATGACGACTACGGTACGGTTGCGGTGGCATTGGGCAACGGGGACGGCACCCTGGCCGCTCCGGTTGAGTTCCCCACAACAGAATATGCGGAGGGCTTGGCACTGGCAGACGTGAATGGCGACGGCGCCACGGACATTTTGACCGGAGAGGATGAGGCCGGGGGGTTCAGCGTAATGCTGAACGCGAACGGCACCGGAACCTCTGGAAACTACACGATTGGGGCACCTACGCCGAGCGCGACCGTAGCGGCCGGAGCCTCTGCGACCTACCCGCTCAATCTGGCCGGCCTTAACGGCTATAACGGCACGATCACGTTTACTTGCGGCGAACTGCCGACGGGGGCGACTTGCTCGTTCAGTCCGGCGTCGGTGGTGGCGACCGGCAATATGCCTCTCGCGACCACTCTAACCATCACGACCACGGCGGCAGGGACGGCAAGCCTGATGCGTCCGGCGCTTCCGGGGTCACAACCAGGTTCGCCAGCTCTGTTGGCTAGTCTCTGCGGCATGGGGTTGTTCGGGATGCTGCTGGCGGGGACTGGCAAAAAAGGCCGTCAGCGCAGGGCGGGAGCGGTTCTCGCAGTCATGCTTCTGTTGTTGATGGTCACCGTGGTGGGGTGCGATAACGACAGTTCCACAAAAACCAAGACGGCGACGGGCACGCCTGCCGGCTCCTACACGGTTGTGGTGACTTCCACCGGAACTGGTACTGCGGCGCCGACGCACACCGTAAGCCTGACGATGATCGTGCAGTAAGTTGCGGCTCAGCAAAAACGGCCGGGGGAACAATCCCGGCCGTTTTTCTCAAAATCTAACCACGATTCCCGCCGAGTAGCGCAATCCATTGTCGCCGACTGGGGAGATGGGTGTCGGGCCGCCAGTATCGACTACCGGAACGCGTTGCCTCTCTAGTTTCCTTCGGGTTGGGCAGGCACTTTGCATGTTCCCCGCCCCGCTTCTTCCGCGCCCCGTGCTGCCAAATACGAAATCAAAGAGCGGCAAGAATACGTTATAGCGGCTGTAGATCGACGATGAAGCCCAGAAGCCCCAACTTCCAGATGGCTGCAGAACTAGAATAAAAGCTCAGCAGCACCGCAGGTATGACACTGCACAAGAGTGCGGCAATTGCGTTCTTTCGTTTCTTGCCTCGTCCATGCCGGACGGCGATCTCCGTCAATTCGGTGGGTGTTGGCACGGGTGGGTGCTGCTATCGAAACTATTCTAGGGCGGAGACTTGGGGGCTACAAAATCGGCGTCTTGACGGAATGAGATCCAAATGCCGCGCCAGAACGCGCGTAATCTCAACGCCTTTCTGCGGGCAAGATCGCATTGATGCTGGACTCCGTAACCGATCCTCCCGTGGAAATAGCCGCGGTCGAGGCGTTAAAACCGAAGATCGAGATCGTGCTGGTTGTGGGCTCCCACGAGTACACAATTGAACCGTCGGGACTGAATTCCAGGATATTCGGCGTCGGAGTCGAGAATGTCGTGCCCGTCGGAACGATCTGCTTGGAACTCAGGTCTACCGCGTCCACCTCGGTGGTGTTGTCCTGCGCGTTGGTGTAGAACACGTACTTCGCCGACGGATGCGCCACGCCAGTGTCCGACCCGCATACCGCCGACGTGTTCCATGCACAGTCGATCAGCGGCTTGGCATTCGGGTTCGTCGTGACCTGGTAAAGCTGCAATCCGTTGTAAGGCTGGTAGGCGATCGGATAAGAGAATGCAAACACCAGACCCTTTATGATTTGGACAGAATCCGGATCGCCGATCGTACCTACGCTCCAGGTGAAAATCTGCTCTGGCGCTCCCAGGGCTCCGGTCTGCGGATCGACCGTCCGTTCGTGAAAAAACCCCGCCGCTCCCTCGTGCGTCCCGCAAAACTCATTGTCATAAATCCTGGTGCCATTGGAGTTCATCCCGGCGATGAACAAGCTGCAGTCGTTTGTCCCCTGATCCGGCAAGAGATACGTCGCTTCATTGAGAAGGTGAGTCAGTTCTCCGTTGGTCGCGTTGACCTCATAGCGATAGATTGAAAATGGCAGAGTCAGATTCGCACTGGCGTGCGTCCCCATATGCACGGCATACAAAAAACTACCGGTGGGATCGACAAACATGGAGTACTCGTTGGTGGCCGGAACTGATTGCAGCGGCAATCCCGGGACGCCGTATCCGGTTGTGTCGTAGACATAAATGCGATTGTCCGTGGCCGGGTAGGGATCGGAAGCCATTATGTAAAGGAACCCGCCGTTGGGAGAGACCGCCAGTCCGTTTAGCTGGAGCTTCGGCAAGGGGATCGTGCCCATGAGGCTCGGCTGGAAAGTTTGCGGGTCGATGTTATAGGTATACAGATTGGTCCCGTCCGCGACATAGAGGACTTGCTTCGGCGCGCTGGAAGCCGCGTTGGATTTAGTCGTTGAGTCCTGAGTGTAGGCAATACAGGAAAAGGCGAACAACAAAACGATTACATGCCGCATACTTCCTCCCAGCCGCGCGCCTTTCAGATGTCATGCCGGGAAGAAAGGTTGGGAAGAAGGGCCGATCAAAGCGTTCCCCTCCGAAGCGATCTGTAAACCCTCCGAGGGCTACTTGATGGCCAGCGGGATGGGGTAATACTTCTGGATCATTCTGCCGGTCATTAATCCGCCTTCGTATTCGGGGATGATGACTTCATCGGCGCCGGAGCTGCGGATGGCGTTGGCGTAGCGCTGCTGGCCGGCGCGGGTGATGATTTTGATTTTCGAATTGAGCGACCGGGCGGTGACGGTGATGTAGAGGTTGTCGGCGTCGTTGTCGATGACGATGCAGATGCCGCGGGCACGGGTGATTCCGGCTTCGAGCAGGACGTCGTGGCGCTTGGCGTCGCCCTGGATGACTGGGATTCGATCATTGAGCAATTCGCGGTAGAGGCCCTCGTTGGTTTCGATGAGGACGAAGGGGATCTCGAGGCGCTGCAGCTGGTCGACGACGGTGCGGCCGACCTGGCCGTAGCCGCAGATGATGAAGTGGTCGTTCAGGCGGTTGACGTTGACTTCGTTGACCATGGTTCTCCAGGCCTCCACGCCGTGACGGCTGAAAATGGTGAGCAGGACGCGCTCGGCGATCCAGATCTGCAGCGCGAAAACTCCCGCGTAGACGAACAGTGAAAAAATCTTGGTGGAACGGTGGACTGCGCTGTATTCGATGGCGTGGGGATGGATCACCCAGAACAGGGCATCAAGCGGGCGCAGGCCCTCGACACGGGTATAGAAGACGACGCACACCCCGAGGAAGCCGGCCAGGACCAGCAGAGGCAGCCATAAGCGCTTTAGAAACACCAGGAAGATGCGTCCCATAGGGTTCGGGGAAGGCGGCCTTGCCTTTGGAAAAAGGCGACAAGTATATCAATGGGAGGGGGAAGTGAGCATGAATTATTCCGATGTGGCGGAGTTACGGGGGCTGAAGCCCGGAGTCATTTGCACGGCTGACGCGGCCTTAAGGGGCCGCTCTTCCACCCATACGCTTGCGCGGACCTTGCGTGGCAGCCGTTCGGGGTGAGTGCTCACCCGAACTGAGGGGACGGTCTCTCACGCTGGTGCAGGCTGCAAAGCAAAACGGGCATCCTTGCGGATGCCCGTTGCGGAAGCCTGGGCGGACGAATGCGTCCACCGTTGCAAGAGAAAATTCTAAGCCCTGGCGCCGACGGAAGCCGGCTCACTGGCCGGAATTGATTTGTCTTCGCCGTTGGCTTTTTGCTGCTGGGGCTGGCCGCCTTTGCGGATGTCGATGCCGCCTTTGAAGAACGCGCCGTCTTCAATGGAGATGCGGGCGGCGATGACGTCGCCGGTGAGGGAGCCGTCGCTGCGAATATCGACGCGATCGCTGGCGGTGAGATTGCCTCGGACTTTGCCCAACACGACGATTTCTCGGGCGTTGATGTTGGCGGCGACGACACCGTTGCGTCCAATGGTGACGCGATTGCCGGCGAGATTGATGGAGCCCTCCACGCGGCCGTCGATGTAGAGCGATTCCGAACCGCTCACTTCGCCCTTGATGACGAGCGACTTCCCGATGGTAGCCTGGTCCGCCGTGGTGGTTGCGACCGGCCTGGGAGCGACGGGTTCAGCGGAGGTCATCGCGGGGGCGCTGGGGGTTGGCATAGTCGGGCGCTCCGGGACGGCAGGTTGCGCAGGAGTCTGAGGCTGATTGGTCGGCTTCCACATGGGGATAAGAGTTCCTTTCCTAGTTGGGGATTAGGGGCCATTGGCCGCACTTTCGTGACCAAAGCGAATTGTACTCCCACGTCTCAAAGTGAGCACTGTGGAAATCCTTTATTTTCAGTCCAGAGTAATCCGAGAGTAACTGAATCGATGCCCGTTTCCCGTTTCGGGAAGGCCGGACGAGGGGCCGGCGCCTGCATCGTTTCTGCCCGGAGCGTGTAACGATTCCCGGAAAAATCGTGGTGACCGTACCCTTCCACAGGGCTGCGGCGTTATCCTTGCAGGGTGAAGAATTATCGAAAACGGAAATTGCTGTGGGGAGTCTAATTGTTTACGATTTCAGCTTTTTAAGGCCAGACTTGGGGATACCTTCGATATTTTGGAGTTAAGACATGTCAGAACCAGCCGTGGTTACCGCAGCAGCGTTGAGGATCGCGCGGCCTGAGCCGGGCGAGTATGCGCCATATTACGAGCGCTATATTTCATTGGTGCCGGGGTCCGACATTCTGGGGACGCTCGATGCCCAGAGGCGGCAGACGATGGTGCTGCTTTGTGGGCGCGACGAGAGTGAGGGAGACTTTCGCTACGCCCCCGACAAGTGGAGCGCGACGGAAGTGCTGGGGCACGTGTGCGACACAGAGCGCATTTTCGCGTATCGCGCGCTGCGAATTGCGCGCGGCGACCGGACGCCGATCGAGGGGTTCGAGCAAGATGACTATGTGAAGCATGGTCCGTTTGCGAGTGCGGAGATGGCGGAAATTATTGAAGATTACATTGCGGTGCGGCGGGCGACGCTGACGCTGTTGCGAAATCTTGATGAGGCGGCCTGGAAGCGGCGTGGCGTGGCCAACAAGAATGAGGTGAGCGTGCGGGCGCTGGCGTACGTCATTGCGGGGCATGAGTTGCATCATCGGCGGATTTTGGAGGAGAAGTATTTCGCGGGGCGGTAGGGCAACTTTCTTCGCCTCGGAGGAACGCGGCCTTCGTGTCATTCAGGCGTTGATGTCATTCTGAGCGAAGCGAAGAACCTATGCAGTTTGCCGGTAGCGAGAAGGTGCATAGGTCCTTCGCTTCGCTCAGGATGACAGGGCGTTTTTCCTTCCATCTTCCATGTCACGGGCGCTGACGGAATTGCTTCGCGGTAAGGGCGCGCATGCCGATCCCATGGCGTGTGTGGAAGATATTTCTGCCGAAGTCGCGGCGCGGCAGGTTGCGGGATTCCCTCATTCCGTCGGGCAGCTCGTCTTTCACATTAATTATTGGATGGAGTATGAGCTGCGGCGCATTCGCGGGCAGCGGCCGAAGTATCCGGAGCACAGTGCAGAGAGCTTTCCGCCGGCGCTATCGCCTACGGACGAGCAGGAATGGGATCGGCTCAGGACGCGGATGAGGGAGTTGTTGGGGGAGTTTGCGGCGTTAGCGAAGTCTTCTCCACAAGAGCTGCAGCGTGAAGTCGAGAGCGTGCATGAGGGCGATAAGAATGTCGCGGGCACGCTCGAAAGCGTTCTGTGGCAGATGGTGGCGCACACGAGCTATCACGTGGGGCAGATTGCGATGATCCGGCGAGTACTAGGGGAGTGGCCGCCGCGCGGGGGCGGGGATACGTGGTGAACTTCGGCCCCGGCGGTGCAGGAAACTCCTTTCTAAAGCCGAGTCACGCGGCATGGTGAAAGAGATCCTTCGACTGCGGTTTTGCTTCGCGTTCGCGAAGCAAAATCCTCGCTCAGGATGACAACGTAAATCTGAATTACGCCGAGCCCGTAGGTTATGCTGAGAGCTGATAGCTGACAGCCGACAGCTTCCTTTCTATGCTCTCTGATTCGACCATTCTCAAACACATTGCTAAACAGGCTAAGCATGCTGCGGGGTTTAAGCAGCTGGTGCGCGAACTCGGGTTGCGGGGGGAGGAGCGGCGCGAACTCGATTCCCTGCTGCAAAAGATGGTGGCGCGCGGGACGCTGATTTTTGTCGATTCCGATCGGTACGCTTTGCCTGCCGCCGCGGCGGATAAGAACCTGATTGCGGGACGGCTGAGCATGCATCGGGATGGATTCGGGTTTGTCATTCCAGACGCGAAGTCGCTGAGCCCGTCGCTTAAGGCGCGGCTGACGGGCGACATTTTTATTGCGCCGAATCTGATTGGCAATGCCATGCACGGGGACCTGGTGCTGGTCGATATTAGCAACGTTCGGCCGGATGGGCGCGCCGAGGGGCGGATTGTGCGGCCGGTGATGCGGGCGCATCCGACGGTGGTGGGAATTTTTCACTACGGGAGCCGTGGGGGATATGTGCGGCCGATCGACTCGAAGATTACGCAGGAGATTGTGATTCCGGCGGGGGAGGAACGGCCGGAAGTGAGCGATACGGAGACTTCTCAGCCGCGCGGCCGGGGGCAAGATTCCCCCGGGAAAGCCGGCGGGACGCCGGCGCTACGTAAGAAGAACAAGTCGGTCGATCGCGTGCTTGGGGATGAAGTTGCGCGACCAACTCAGTGGGACGATCTTGAGGGGCTGGTGGTTGACGTCGAGATCACCGATTGGCCTTCTCCTACGCAGAATCCGCGGGGACGGGTGGTTGAGATTCTGGGACGTGAGGATGATTTTGGGGTCGATGTCGAGATCACGATTCGCAAATTTCATCTGCCGCATCATTTTCCGGCGGCTGCGCTCGAGGAGGCGCAGGATGCGTCGGCGGTCATTCCTGCAACCGAACTGGAGCGGCGGCGCGACTTTCGCGGGCTGCCGATTGTGAGCATTGACGGCGAGACGGCGCGCGATTTTGACGACGCGGTATATGTGCGCATGCTGCCGAATGGAAATTTTGAATTGCAGGTGCATATTGCCGACGTGGCGGAGTATGTGACGCCAGGATCCGCGCTCGATCAAGAAGCGCGGCTGCGCGGAACGAGCGTTTATTTTCCGGATCGCGCAGTGCCCATGCTGCCGCTGGAGCTTTCGACCGACATTTGCAGTTTGCGGCCGCAGGTCGAACGGCTGGTGCTGTCGTGCGTGATGGAGATGGATCATCGCGGAGAGATTGTCGGCTATGAGTTGAGTGAGGGCGTGATCCGGTCGGTGGAGCGGATGACATATACGGCGGTGAACGCGGTACTGGAGGGCGATGTGGGCGCGCGTGAGCGCTATGCGCCGCTGGTCGGGACGTTTGAGTTGATGCGCGACCTGGCGCTGATTTTGAATCGCAAGCGGGAGCGGCGAGGGTCGATTGATTTCGATCTGCCGGAGCCGGTGATTGAATTCGATGAGTTGGGGATGATGAAGAGTATTGCGCGGTCGGAACGGAACATTGCACATCGGCTGATCGAAGAGTTCATGCTGTCGGCGAATGAATGCGTGGCGCACGATCTGGAGTCGAGGCACGTGGCGTCGTTGTATCGCATTCATGAGAAGCCGGACGCGAAGCGGGTTTATGACTTTGAGGTGATTGCGGCGACGTTTGGATATTCGCTGGGCGTGGGGGCGCTGCCGATACATCGTGTGCAGACGAAGACTGACCGGCGTGCGAGTTATGGAACGGGCAAGCGGGTGCGCGAGATCGAGGTGCCGAAGGATGTGCACATCACGCCGCGCATGTATCAGAAGCTGACGGAGAAGATTGCGGGAAAACCGGAGGAGCGGATTCTGAGCTATCTGATGCTGCGGTCGCTGAAGCAGGCACGGTATTCGGAGGAAAATCTGGGACACTTTGCGCTGGCGGCGACTTCGTATACGCACTTTACTTCGCCGATACGGAGATATCCGGATTTGATTGTGCATCGGATTTTGAAGGATGTGCTGCGGGGAAATTCAGGTCAAAACCAAAGTCAAAACCCCCGACCTGTTTCGCCCAGGAACGGCGAAACAAAGACCCGGCACTCGCTCAACGAGGAGAAGCCTTCACCGTGGTCAAAGCGGCGGACAGCAGTGTCCGCCGCACAGGAGGCGTTGGGCGGGCCGATTGGTGTTGAGGAACTGCATGAGATTGCAGAGGAGTCGAGCCGGGCCGAGCGGCGGGCGGCCGATGCCGAGCGGGAGTTGATTGAGGGGAAGAAAGTGAAGTTCATGCAGGATCGCGTGGGCGAGGATTTCGATGGGCTCATTACCAGCGTGACCAAGTTTGGGTTTTTTGTGGAGCTTACGGATTTATTTATTGAGGGGCTGGTGCCGCTGAATAGTTTGACGGACGACCGGTACACCTATCACGAGAATACGCGGGAGATTATCGGGCAGAGGTCGCGGAAGATCTACAGCTTGGGGCAGAAGATTCGAGTGCTGGTGGACCGGATTGATCCGGTGGAGAAGAAGATTCAGTTTGCGGTTGTCGAAGAGAATCCGGTGAGGGCCTCGGGCAGAGGCAAGAACCAGAAGAAGCAACATTAAGAGCCTCTTTGGATGACGCGACCCTCCGCGGCTAAAACCCGATTGATCGAAGGCTACATATCGCAGCGCTGAAGCGCTGCGCCACCCAAAAGCCGGACTCGCTGTACTTTCCAACCGAAATCGTTACACGCCCAGGGCTTTTTGAATTTCAGAGGCGATTGCGGCTGTGAGTGATTCCATCTTTTCTTTTGATTCAGCTTCAACCATGACTCGGGCCAGGGCTTCGGTTCCCGAGTAGCGGACTACGACACGGCCGTTGCCGTTGAGTTCGCGCTCGGCGGTGGTGATTGCTGTTTGCACGGCGGGGATCTGGGCGAAGGGAGTTTTTTCCCGGACGCGGATGTTTTGAATTTTCTGCGGGAACACTTTCAGGTCGGCGACCAAGTCCGCGAGAGGCTTGCCGGCGCGGACGATGATATCCATGAGGCGCAGTGCGGTGAGCAGGCCGTCGCCGGTGGTGGCATCACCGTCGCGGAAAATGATGTGGCCGGATTGCTCGCCGCCGAGCGTGGCGCCGGTCTTCAGCATTTCCTCGAGCACATATTTGTCGCCGACGTTGGCGCGCAGCATGCGAATGCCGGAAGTTTTCAGGGCGATCTCCAGGCCCATGTTCGACATGGTGGTGGAGACGACGGTGTCGGACTTCAGTTTTCCTTGCGCGTGCAGGTCGCGAGCGGCAGCCAGCAGCACGCCATCGCCGTTGACTACGCGGCCGGCGGCATCGCAGAAGAGGGCGCGGTCGGCGTCGCCATCGAAGGTTACGCCCAAGTCAAACTTGCCTGCGGATTGCGCCACCATCTTGCCCAGCGTTTCCGGGTGCAACGCTCCGCAGCCTTCGTTGATGTTTTTTCCGTCGGGCGAAACGTGGATGAAGGTTGCCTGAACACCGAGGCTGCGAAACAGTTCTGGGGCCTCGGCCGTGGCCGCGCCGTTGGCGCAGTCCACAAGAACGCGCAGCTTGCTCAGGTCAGAGGAGACGTCGTCGGCGAGCGATTTTACGTAGGCATGGCGCAGGTCGGCTTCGCCGGGGAGGGATGGTTTCGGAATCTTGAGCGCGGTGTCGTCGACGGCGGAGGCATTTTCCAGCAGCGCGAAGATTTCTTTTTCGATGGCGAGTTCGCGTTCGTCGGTGAGTTTGAAACCATCGCCGGAGAAGACCTTGATGCCGTTGTCGGTCCAGGGATTGTGGGATGCGGAAATTACGACTCCGGCGGCGAGCGCTCGCGAGCGGGCGAGAAACGCTACTCCCGGAGTGGTTATCACGCCGGCGCTGTGGACATCCACGCCGACGGCGGCCAGACCTTCGGCGACGCGGTCGGCGATCCATGCGCTCGATTGGCGAGTATCCTGGCCGATTACGGCCTGAGGCTTGGCAGTGCTGCGAACGAGGTCGTGGCCGAGGGCGCGGCCGATGAGATAGGTGCTTTGCTTGGTGAGGGGAAATTCTCCCGCGACACCGCGAATTCCGTCGGTCCCGAACAATTGCCGTTGCTGGCTCATAAGAAGAATCGAAGAAGATGTGGACTAGCGATGATAAATGAGGGAGGGGGAAAGCGCTTGGTTCGAAGTACTCACGATGCCGAACTAAGAGAGAAGCGATCCTCAGGGGCTAAAGCCCAGCCGGGGTTGGAAGCTCTAACGCGGCGCTGAAGCGCCGCTCTTCCACGGGTTCCTCTGCGGCAGGCTCCCGGGCGACGGATTACTCTGCGGCGAGTTCCTGGGCGGCGGGTTTCTGGGCAGTGGGTTCGTGGGCTGCTCGTTCCTGTGCCAGTGCAGCACGTTGCTGTGCAACGTTCAGACCTGTGATTACCAGACCTATGATTCGCGGTGGCCGCTCAATGAGGCAAGGCAACGGCGGCTTTCTGCACGATGACGGTGACGCGAATCGAAGTCGCCTGGACGACCTGGACGAGCGGGTCGGCGATGTAGGCATTGGTAGTGAAGACGGCCCTGCCGCGGATTCCGTTGGCGTTGATCAGGTCCGTAGTAGCAGCGTCAATTTTATCCACGTGATTCCGTGGGCCGGTGATCGTGATGTGGGACGGATCGGCAACGGCTTTGTATTCGGTATCGGCAAAGTCGCCCGTCACGCGAGGATGAATCTCAACTTCACGAGTCGCCCGCGTATCGAAAGTGAGCTGCAGTTGGCTAGGCACGACCTGCACGATGGTGACTTCGCGGGGATGGCGCACTTGCTGCGAGGTCAGATCATAGGTGCGTTCGCCGGATTTGACGTCGGCCAGATCGATTTCGGCATGGATGTCGTTGGCCTGCAAGTGCCGAATAATTTGCTCGGGACCACGGACGCGAATCTGCGCGTCAGGAATCGATTCGTTGCTGATCTCAAGGTGCTCGGGAACGTGCTGAAAAACGATGGGGCCGCGGATCGCCACTTCGGCGGGCTGCTCGTCGGGCGCGATTCGCCACCAGAGAAACGCCGCCAGCAACAGGGATAGTACTTTGAGCCAGAAGTTATGCAGGACGTAGCGCTGGAAAAATCCGATCATGATTGCGGCTCCGATTCGGCGGCAGATTCGGACTTTCGTTGCGGCGCGGGATCGCGCAGGGGAGAATCCAGCAGCGTTTGTGATCCGTCTTCGTTTCCATCATCGTCGTGGGCGATTGTCGGCAGGGTTACAGGAGCCATGTAGCGGCGCAGTTCGCTGCCCAGGCGTTCGCGGAGTTGTTCGACCGTCAAGTCGCGTTCGATGGTGCCGCCAATGGCGAGGCTGATCGCTCCGGTTTCCTCGGAGCAAATTACGGCGATGGCGTCGGTCTCTTCAGTGATGCCGATGCCGGCACGATGGCGCGTGCCGAGTTGAGTGGAGAGCAGAGGATTCATAGACAGCGGCAGGAAACAGGCGGCGGCGGCGATGCGGTCTTTTTGGATGATGACGGCGCCGTCGTGCAACGGGGCGCTGGGACGAAAAATTGTGGCGAGCAGATCGTAAGAGAGGCGGGCGTCGAGCGGGACGCCGCTTTCGATGTGGGTGCGGAGTCCGATTTCGCGCTCAATCACGATCAGGGCACCGGTCTGGTGCTGAGAGAAAAGATTCGCGGCCAGCACGATGTCATCGTAGGAATCGCTGTCGGCGGAAGAGCCACCTAGAAAAGTGAGACGGCGGCCGAGGTCGGCTAGCATGTGCCGGATCTCCGACTGAAAGACAACGATGAGGGCGAACACCAGGTAGGGGAGCACGCGGCTGACCACCCAGTTCAGCGTGGTGAGTTCGCCGATGCGCGCGAAATAGAAAATGACGGCAACAACGACCAGACCGACCACCATGGGAGCGGCGCGCGTGCCGCGGATCATCCCCAGCACCTGATAGAAGATCAGGGCGACGAGGAGAACGTCGAGCGCGATCCAGGCACCTTGCGTCCATGATGTGATGACGGGCATCGGTCGAGTCGCGCCTCGCACACTTTTCGTTAAACCAGAATCCGTCAGGGGCTGAGGGCCCAAATCTTGTAGCTTACGTGCGGCACTGCTAAAGCCGTGCCCATTCACAAACCCTGATCATTGAAACTCATTGTAATGCAGGGGGTTTCTGGACTTGGATGGGTTACGAACTTTTACAAGAAACTGAACTTAGGCGGAGATGGAAGCCAATTCCTACTTTTCGGTCACGGACGCGCGGATTTCGCCGTGGGCGAGGCGTGCGGAAATGTTGTCGCCGACTTCGACGTTGCGGACATCTTTCAGGAGCTTACCCTCGGAGTCGAAGACCAGGGCGTATCCACGCTCGAGAATCGCCAGGGGAGACAGCGACTCAAGGGCAGTCTGCAGGCGCTCGCTGCGCACTCGGTGCTGCAGCAGGACGTTACGCATGATGGCGGCCAAGGCAGCGGTTCCGCTGTCGAGTTCCTTGCGCACGCCGGAAAGAATCAGGCGCAAATCGTAGTGACGGACGGCCGCGGAAATTTTCTCCCAGCGACGCAGCATTTGCTCGAGCAGTTGGCGCTCGGCGAGTTCGAGGCGGTGGGTGAGGTCGTCGAGCCGCTGCTGGCGCTGATGAATGAGTTCCATCATGCGGACGAATGCGCCGTGCTGCGCGAGTTCGGTGAGGGCCTGGCGGCCCATCAGCAGGCGGTAACGCATGGCGCGGCTGAGGCGGTCATTCAAGGCGGTAGCGTGATCTTCGACTTCCTGGCGGGAGCGGATGACGAGTTCGGCCGCAGCCGAGGGCGTGGGAGCGCGGAGGTCGGCAACGAAGTCGACGATCGTGAAATCGGTTTCGTGGCCGACGGCGGAGATTACGGGGATCTCGGAGGCGGCGATGGTGCGGGCCAGCGCTTCGTCGTTGAACGCGGCGAGGTCTTCGGCGGAGCCGCCGCCGCGCGCGACGATGATTACGTCCACATTGTCGTGCTGATTGAAGTAGCGGATGCCGGCGGCGACCTCAAGCGACGCGGCGTCGCCCTGAACCTGGGCGGGATAAATCACCACATTCACGGAATGGTGGCGGCGCTCGAGCACATTGAGAATGTCGCGGAGAGCGGCGGACTGCGCCGATGTGACCACTCCGATGCGCGACGGAAGGGTTGGGATCGGCTGCTTGCGTTCGGCGGCGAACAAACCTTCAGCTTCGAGTTTGGCCTTGAGTTGCTCGAAGGCTAACTGCAGCGAGCCGGCGCCTTTGGGCTCAATGTGTTCGGCGGAGATTTGGAGTTCACCGCGATCTTCGTAAACAGTGACACGGCCGCGGACGACTACCTGCAGGCCGTCGGCGGGGCGGAAACGCAGCAGGCGCGCCGACGAACGGAACATCACGACGCGAATCTGGGCCGTCCCTTCTTTGAGCGCGCCATCTTTGAGAGTGAAATAAAGATGACCGGAATCGGGGGCGCGGTAGTTGGAGATCTCGCCTTCCACCCAGGCGTCAGAATATTCGCGCTCGATGTGGGAACGGACCGCGGAGACGAGGTCGCGGACTTTCCAGACGCGGCGCTCGGGCGGCCGGAAGCTGAAGCCCATCTGGTCGGTGACAGAGGACACACGGGAAGTGTAACGCAGGTGGGGTTCTTGCTGCCGACGAGGAAATCTCCACTTCTCGCGCAGAGTGCGCGCGAGAAATGGGGCACCCTTGAGGCTATAATCCTTCCGCTATGAATCTTGAACAAAAAGTTGCTGAACTGAACAAGCGGAACCGGCTGGCTGAAGATGGCGGGGGCGCGAAGCGGCGCGAGCGGCAGCATAGAGAGGGAAAGATGTCGGCGCGCGAGCGGGTTGAGTTTCTTCTGGACGAGGGCACGTTCGAGGAGACTGACAAGCTGGTCACGCATCGCTGCAACGACTTTGGTATGGCCGAGCAGAAGATTTATGGCGACGGATTTATTACGGGCTACGGGCGCATTGAAGGGCGACTGGTGTATGTGTTTGCCCAAGACTTCACCGTGTTTGGCGGGTCGCTCTCGGAAACGAATGCCGCGAAGATCGTGAAGATTATGGACCTGGCGGCGAAGATGGGCGCGCCGATGATTGGACTGAACGATTCGGGAGGGGCACGGATTCAGGAAGGCGTGATGTCGCTGGCCGGCTACGCCGACATTTTTTTGCGTAACACGTTATACAGCGGAGTGGTGCCGCAGATTTCGGCGATCATGGGGCCGTGCGCGGGCGGGGCGGTTTACTCGCCGGCGATCACTGACTTCGTGCTGATGGTGGATAAGACTTCGTACATGTTCATCACCGGGCCCGACGTGATTAAGACGGTGACGCATGAAGAGGTCACGAAGGAGCAGTTGGGCGGCGCCATGACGCACAACGAGACTTCAGGCGTAGCGCACTTTCTGGCGCATGACGACGCGGAATGTTTGTCGATGGTGCGGGAGCTGCTGAGTTTTTTGCCGTCTAACAATCTGGATGAACCTCCACGGAAAGTTTGCAGCGATCCGGTGGACCGGGCCGACTCCGCGCTTGACACGATTGTCCCGGCGCAGTCGAACCAGCCGTATGACATTAAAGACGTGATTCATGCGGTGATCGATGATGCTTACTTTTTCGAGGTGCAGGAACATTACGCGAAGAACATTGTCGTCGGATTTGCGCGGCTGGATGGGCGGAGCGTTGGCATTGTGGCGAACCAGCCATCGGTGCTGGCTGGGACGCTGGATATTAATGCGTCGGTGAAGGGGGCGCGCTTTGTGCGCTTCTGCGATTGCTTCAACATTCCACTGGTGACGTTTGAGGATGTGCCGGGATTTCTTCCTGGGACTGCGCAAGAATATGGCGGGATCATCAAGCATGGGGCCAAGCTGCTATATGCATTCGCCGAAGCGACGATGCCGAAGGTTACAGTGAT
>Ga0210390_10002743_pt1 | contig 15399 bp, 15 predicted proteins | sample IncBWH11OmetaG_FD_161050 | JGI IMG/M metagenome (GOLD analysis project Ga0210390, IMG submission 161050) | Forest soil microbial communities from Barre Woods Harvard Forest LTER site, Petersham, Massachusetts, United States - Inc-BW-H-11-O ... | reverse complement strand
TGGAAGCCGTTCAACAAACCGCTGCCGTGATCCTCGGGGGCATTGCCCCCGAGCCAGCGGCACTCGCGGCAGCCGCATAACACGCCAACACCTGCACCGTTTGGTTTTTAGGCCCGACGTGTGCGCTCAGTCCACGAACACCTAACCAAAGACACTGAGAGGAGAAAAGATCATGCCGAGTACGCAAAATGCAGTCAACAACCATGAATACCGCAGCGTTCCCATCACCGCGCTTGCCGAGTCACCAACCAATCCCCGCAAACGCTTTGATGCAAAAAGCCTCGAAGAACTGGCCGCCAGCTTCAAGACGCAAGGGATTCTCGCCCCTCTTCTGGTACGCGAACTGGAGGAAAGCAAGTACGAAGTTGTAGCCGGGGCACGTCGCCTCAGAGCGGCGAAGCTGGCGGAACTCGAAAAACTTCCCGTTCGCGTGGTCAAACTGACGGATGCGGAGGCAATCGAGGCGCAGTGCGTTGAGAACCTGCAACGCGAGGACATCCACCCACTAGAGGAAGCTCTGGGTTTCAAATCACTTTTGGAACTCGGAGAGCCCGCCTACACCATCGCCACCATTGCGTCCCGCGCCGGCAAGAGCGAGGCGTATGTCTACGGTCGTATCAGACTCGCTGACCTGATACCACCAGTGGCCGAGGCTTTCCTGAAAGACCAGATCACCATCGGCCACGCTTTGCTAATCGCTAAACTTCCGGCCTCCCAACAGCAGGAGGCGTTCTCGGCTGCTTTTCGCGGATTGTGGACGAGCGAAGGTAACAGCCAAGTCCTGATTCCCGCGCGGGAGTTGGCCGCGTGGATCGAATCGAACATCTTGCTACAACTGGCGTCCGCGCCGTTTGACAAGCAGGATGAGACCCTCGTTCCCGAAGCAGGCTCGTGCGTCAACTGCCCGAAGCGAACCGGATTCAACAAGCTACTTTTCCCAGATGTGCGAAAGGATTCCTGCACTTCGCCCGATTGTTTCCGGGCGAAGATCGACGCTTCCGTGAAAAGAACTCTTGAAACCAAGCCGCAGCTAATTCAGATTTCGGCGGCGTGGAATTCCCGCGAGGGCGCTCCCTTGGGACGGAATCACTATGTCGAGTTGGAGATCAAGAAAACCAAGCCGAACGGCGCAAGCAGCAAGCTCTCACCCGTTCAGAAACCCTGTGACAAGATGACCGAGGCCATCGTCATGGACGGCGGCAAGCGCGGACAGGTGGTCAAGGTGTGTGCCGATCCGACGTGCCGCACCCACCACCCCAACACGCCTTCTTCGCAGCAAGTCGAGCGGGAGCGGGCGGACGAACGCAAGCGGATCGAGAAGGAGAAACTGGCGATCACGACTCGCCATCGTGTCTTGGCTACGATCCTCCAACGCGTTTCGGCTCCATTGAAGAAAGCTGACTTGCTGACGGTCTCCGACTACCTGATTGGCCACCTCTCTTATAGCCAAGTTCCGACTCTGGCGAAGCGACACAAGGTAGAGGCGAAGAAGGACTCCGCGTCAGCGCAGGAACTTCTGACCAAGCAAGTCAGCAAATTTGACGAGTCCGAACTCTGCAAGCTGCTTCTGGAAATCAGTTTGCTGGATTCGGCGTATCAGCGAGGCACCGCAAGCCGCGACGACGTTCTCATGGACGCCGCCAAACGTTACCGAGTGGACAGTGAGAAACTCCAAAAAACTGTGGCAAAGGAACTTGCCACGAAACGAGAAAAGAAAACAAACAAGCCGAAGGCTCGCAAGACGCCGGCTTGAATCCATCCATTCTTGATTTATGGCGGAGTGCTAATTTGCACTCCGCTCTTTTGTTTTCGGAGCCAAGACCTTGGTTGGGGCGAACTTGGTTCGGTGCGACTCAGACATGCGACCGTGCCACCAAGCGCCTCAGAAGGCCCGCTGCCGACTACTTCCGGCGGAGCTACAACCGGGGTTCGTGCAACGGGCAGGGTGGCAATCACCTGTGTTCCGTGACCGTTCGACTGGATTTGCAGAGTGCCGCCTAACTGGCGCAAGCGTTCTCGCATTCCGCGAAGCCCGACTCCAGTGCGAGCCGACAATCTGAACAAGGACTGCTTTTCGGGCGGAATCCCTTTACCCGCATCTTCGATTTCAACTCTTAAATAAGCCCCGTCCTGCGTAATGCGAATTGCGGCCGTGGGACTCCCGGCATGACGATGGATATTGGTGAGGCATTCCTGCACCACCCGAAAGATGCAGAGCTCCATTTCTTTGGAAAGTCCTTCAAAACTCTGCGGGATGTCGAGCTTCGCTACGATCCTGCTGCGTTCGGAGAACCCCTCGACGTAGCAGTGAAGCGCAGAGGCTAGACCTGCTTCATCCAGCAACGGAGGATGCAGCAAGTGTGAAATGGTGCGAATCTCCTTCGTAGCCTCCTCGACCATCGCAGCGTTTTCATGGACGCGTTTTGCCGCCTCAGGGCTTAGCTTATGTGACTCCGCCTCCACCAGAGCACTGTTCATACTCACGGCAGCAAGTAATTGCCCAACGCTGTCGTGCAACTCGCGCGCGATGCGTCTTCTTTCCTCGTCCTGCAATGTAGTCATGCGGGCGTTGAGCGCTTCCAGTTGTTGCGTCTTGCGATGCAACTCCGCGAACACCCTTACCTTTGCCCGCAGCAACTCTGGAACCACAGGAACTGAAAGGTAATCCACGGCTCCGTGCTGGTATCCCTTCAGCCGGTCGAGGTCCGTCATATGAATCCCGGAGATGAAGACAATTGGTGTGTTTTGAAAGCGCGGGTGCCCGTGGATCATCTGAGCAGTTTCGAAACCATCCATTCCGGGCATGCTCACGTCCATGAGCACGAGGGCGATGTCATTTTTCAACAGGTGTTCCAGGGCTTCCATTCCCGAATGAACCTTGATGAGGTTCTCGCCCAGTTCGCCCAGCATGGCTCCGTAGGTAAGCAGTTTGCCCGGCTGGTCATCGACCATCAGGATGTTGATTTTTTCATCCACAATCTTCAGTACTGATGAGCTTGCAACAATTCCCAAAATGATTCCTAGAACCCGTCGAGAAGGACCTCGGCGGTGCTACAGTTCTGTACATTTTATTTCAACTACAGTTTGCCGACAAGAAAATAGAAGGAATCCCTTTTCGCAATCCTCTATCGCAATTTCATAGCTGCCCACAGAACGAAAAACCCAAGACGGTCTAGGAAGTTGCGAGGCTGGGCAGCCAAACTTTACCCAGTGGCGTCTCCCTGGGAACCTCGTGGGCCGAGCCAAGTGTCTGCTGCATAACGACTTAGGAGCTGGCAGTTATTTGGTGACCCACTTGCTTTCTTTCCCTTTATCAAGCGCGGAGGTGCTTCATACAAACGACAGTCCGTGAGAATGTCTAAGAACGGCAGATGCCGAGTTTGGAGGCGAGACCTTGCGAGGCCAAACCAAAGAACGTTGGAGAGAACTTTGCGTGAGAGCTGCTGTTGAGCAAGATCCAGACAGGTTTGTGGCGACAATCCAAGAGCTGCTTCAAGCATTGGAGGATCGCGAAGAGCGGCGGCGCGAAGGACTTGAAATCTCCGATTCTTTCAGGGGATAATTTTCCGGTCCGACTCTCCCACCTCCAGAAGGAGACTTGGGCTATGTCCCAACCCCTGCGAAATGTGCTGATCTGCTCCATTTGCCATCAGCCTGTCGCTGTCGAAAACAGCAAGACTGATGAGAACGGGCAAGCAATCCACGAAGATTGTTACCTCAAGCGGCTAGTGCCATCGCTCGACGATCCGCCAAGTCCGCAACACGCCGAATAGTCTGCTGCGCACTCTTAGAACACCAACCAGAAACCTTTAGGACAGGCGCAGACTCTTCAGCGAGGCGCGAGCGGTTCCGCCACTCATATTCGGCACGATGACCAATTCAAGTACGGTGACGTTGGAAAGTTCGACTTTATATTCCTCGACCTCGCTTGCGGTCTCAGGAGGGCTGAAGTTCCACTGCTGACGGACGATTTCCCGGAACGAGGTCCCGCTGTCGGAAGACCATCGCAAGACAAATTCTTGGGTGCGTGAGATTTTATTTTCTTCAAAGACAAGCGATATCAGCTTCAACCTTTGCGGCTGGTCGAAAATCAGCCGAATCGTTTGGGATCCCGGTTCCGCGGCCCGCCAACCCTCTGCTTCCTCGGAAGCGAAGGCAGACTCAACCGGGTAGTCTTTTTCTTCCGAGGTGATCTCAACCATGGCCGCCCGCTCAATATCCAGCCAGCCTTTGCCTTGGGATCGAACTGTCCCTTGCGTCGGGGTAATCAGCCGTTTGCGCATAAGGAACTCAGTTTACTCTGGTCCAACTTCCGACGGTTGCCGATTGAAAACACTCGCCAGGACTTGTAAAAGCCAAAAGGCAATCAGCAGCGGAGGCGCAGCAACGTTCACGCAGAATCTTGCGGCGGGGGTGACACCCAATAGAGAGCTGGCTGGAGCTTGAGACACACGGCTTTTAGGAGTCAGATCCAGTCTTCTCCCAACTCAACTTCTTCTCAATCTCTTCCTGAGCCTCGGCGAGTTTCGACGGTTTAATTCCGAGCCCATAGGCGATCCTCACCCATTCGAGGAAACCGGCGTCAGTTCGACCCTGTTCGATCAAAATGATTCTGCGAACCGGAACCTTCGAGCGCTTGCTGGCCTGCTCACGAGTCAATCCGACCCTTTCGCGGGCGTTTCTGAGGTTGATGCCGATGACTCTGCGTAAGTGCCCCAGTGGTTCTTTGCGGGATATTTCCTTGTAAACCTTGTCCAGCGTCGTGCCCTTCTGTTCGCACGCATCCTGTAGCACCGCGTTGATGGACTTCCAGACGACTTCATCCCCTGGATACTGCGGATTCCAGTCTTTCGCCATACGACTTACTCCTAAGCGAACTTGAGATTGAACTGTTTGAGTGCGGGAGTTTGTTTCGCGCATTCCCGGAGTAGCCTACGAGCTTCGCATTTGAGCACGACCAAGAAATCGTCGATGCAACCATCGATGTCGCCGTTATAGAAACCCCGATGACCTTTGGTGTACCGGGCGTGCGGTCCGTCGATGCTGATATGCAAGCTGTCCCACGTCACCGAGCGGCACTTCCTGCCACGACAGTACGGATGACGTTCGAGTGGCCTTTTCCGTTTCGATGCCATGCATTTCCTCTCAGGATTCGTGTGAAGCGAGGCGCTGTGTCCTCAAATCTCGCCAATCGTGAAGATCGCCATTCGACGCGATGCTGCACATCTCAGGTGCTCTTTCGAAGGTGACAGCGGCTCTCAGATCGAACCTGGCACGAGTGTTATCCTCAAACTCCAAGAAGAGTGCGGTGAACTCATCGTCGTCTTTGAACCACACCCGTCTGACTGTTTTCCCTTTCAACTCCGGGTATTCCACGCCGTTGTGACGCATAGGGCGAATCCTTCCAGGGGGAAGGAGACCGTGCTTGGCGCAATCCCGACCGCACAGGACGCCTAACAGCCCCCTCGCAAGCACAGTCTCCCAATCGACGTTCCTCTATAGCGGAACACGCCCAAGATAATACCTGCAATCATCCCCGCATGTCAAAAAAGAAAACTGCGTTGAATGTGAGGTTCGGGAAGAGGCTTGGGGAACTACGGAAAGGACGCGGGTGGACGTTCGTCTATCTGTCAGAACACTCAGGATTGGCGAAGGGGTTCTTACACGCTATGGAGCAGGGAACACAGGAGCCGTGCCTGAACACGCTCGACATCCTTGCCAAGAGTTTTGAGTTGACGATCAGCGAGTTAATGCAGGAAGTTTAGCTAGTATCCGGTAACGGGATTGGAAGAACGCGGCCCGCTTACCGCAGCCGTCTTTCGCGCTGGCAAAGATTGCAACACGACCTTCATTGCTGTTTGAATGCTCGTCCAACTCCACGGATCATCTAGCTTGGTTTTCGCAAGCATCTTATCGTGCGGATTCTGCGCCTGAGCATTACCTAAAACATTCTGTGCAGAAAAGAATGTTGTACGGTCTACATCTGGCAACTTTCCAGCGCGCGCCAGTACAGCTTCACAGGTATTCAGAATATCGGCAGCTTGCTCCCTGACATCGGGCATAAGTCGGAAAATCCTTCCATACTGGAACGATTATACCGTGGCGCGGAGCGCCGGGCGTACAATTTCAGACGTATGGATTACCAACAACTTCGCAAGATGGAACTGGAACAACTCAAAACATCCATGTATGACGCCGAACCCGGCAGCCCGTGGTTTGAAGCGTGCCTAAGACGTTACGATCAGTCTTAGCTCGGGCGCCATCCCGCGCGGTCCGACGGTTCTTGCAACAGCGTTGCCGAAAAGCGCCCTTAGTTTCGCGGGAGATTCAGTTGCTCAAAGTGCGCAGCATTCCGGCGCTCAGCGTCAGCCACCAACTTGTCGAACGACATCACCTCGATGTACACACCGAGTTCTCGGTTGTAGCCGAAGAACCCCAGTCCGTCAGGAGTCGGACCAAGCGAAAAGAATTTCGCTTGCCTCGTTAGAGTGGGAGTGATGTCGCACACGAGATATGCATAAAAAGGAGTCTCGGTCTTGATAATGATCGGCCTGCCGCCACGGTCCGTTGCCTTGCCGCTCTTTATCAACTCTGCGTACCGGTAAACTTGGGCAATGGGGTTATCTTCATCCGTGTAGTCATCCCGCAGAGGACGCTTGAACTCGATTAGGACCACGGACGAGAATGGCGGCGTTTCGCTCACAAAAGCCGATGGCCCGTTGAAAATGATTATGTCTGCTCTTTCCTTGCTTGGTAGCCTCACATCCTGCTTATTGAACGGAATATCCGACGCGAGGTAGTAGTGGTAGGTTAGCTTCTCATCCAAAATCCAAAGATTCATTTGATCCGGGTGCACGTCATCTGAGGTTTTCTTCAAAGGAAAAACCAGACGATGAATCGCGCTCTCAAGCTGGTATTTGCCCAGCGCGTTCACCTTTAGGCTAGCCTTTAAGAAATCGAGCGTTGCCTTACGGTGAACAATGTGCCGTGCCAACTTCGCAACGCCGGACTCGTTCCACTCTTCCAGGAACGTCGAGTACTTTTGCACGAATGTGTCCCAATCTGCGGGACCACTCTCTAAAGAAGACAGAATAGTGCTGCTTTCTTGCCGGAGGCCGGCCTCGTAAATCTGGTTCGCTTTGTACAGCTCTACGTCCAGTTTCTCGTCCGATAGGTCAGGCGCAATGGGATCGAGCAGATCTTTTCTGTGCTTCACCACGCCGCGATATTCCGGGGCTTTGGACCGCACATAGTCCGTTATCCTTACTTCCTTTGCATTTTTCACGGTGGTCGTGAACGGCGAAACGAAGGACGCGGCTTCGTCGATCGAATTCTTGAGCAATGTTGACCACCCTGGTCCATGGACGGCAGAGTCATCGTCCGGCATTACGAAGTCCGTTCTCTCGCTGTTGACGCATTCGTCCAGATAAGCACCCGACACATAGCCGGCATACATGAAGGGTTTGTTGTCGACCCCGCGCAGACTGCCCATCAGGTTTGGAATCTTTCCCGCCAAGTTTTCAGATATGACCGCACGATTGTTGGCGCACAGATGTAGCCTGTGAGTACCTTGATATCCGGGACTAACGCGCAGATTGTGAACCTGAAAGTCTCGGCCCCCAGCGTTGAACTTGCCTACCGTAGTAGTGACCTTTACTTCCTCTTCGAACATTTCGTTGAGGTCGTGGACCTCTTCGGAGCCGCTATCGTGTAGATATATGGCAGGGGCCAAACCGAGCACAAAGTGCTCAAGACAGTGTTCGACGATTTTCCTTCCAACCGTTTCGGCGGAATGTGGAACCTCCGTCTGATACTCAGGTTTGTAATCGCAGAGGCGCACAGAGGTGCCGATCTGTTCGTCCTTACCGACCTCCGCTAATGAATGATCCTCCACGCCAGAGGTGGTGAGACGCAGACTGAATTTCCTTCGATAACGTTTTCCATCCGGGTCTTGAAAAACACTGTCAATGTCTGCATGATCGAATGCTTTAAGCCAGAGAAAACGGCCGATACCTTTTCCACCAATATTAGCTTTCTGTCGAGTGTCTGCCGTGCAAAACGATTTGTAATTCAGATCGCCGAAACCTACGCCGTTGTCGCGAATCGTCACCGACCTCGTCGGCCCTGGAACGATGCCCACAACTTCAGAAGGAAAGGATTGCTGGGTGAGATCTCTTTCGATGTGCACCCTGATGATTCCGTTCTCAGGATGGGGGGACTCGTCTACGGCGTGGATTGAGTTGATGACCGCTTCAAAAATGGGCAACAAAGCGCCTGAAAATGGCAGTTTGGTGTTCTTTATACGGCCCGGAAGATCAAAATCCATACCAATCTAATCCTTAAAGGCCAATGGGATTGACCCTGAATTCTACCGCGAAACAGGATACCTTAAACCATTGTAGCGAACAAACGGCGAAAGTGGTAGATTATCCGGGAATGGATAAAGGACGCAAACGCGTTCTACTGATAGCTGCTGCGATCCTCGCCGCGCGACGGTGGGAGGCGTGTACCTGCAACGATCAGCGCGATCAGTGACGCAATTCGGTGGGCCGAAGATCTGTTGGCGGAAATTGACCGGCGTTGGTCGGTATCAAAGTAAGCCTACCACATCTGAGAAATCCACAATTCTAGACTTTGGCAAGCGCTGCTTTTGCCTCCTTTGCCGTCATTTTGCAAAACGTTCCCTTCGTCGCGATCAGCAGCCCTACAAGAATTGTCGTCGCGACGGATTTCGCCAACTCCTCATGAATTCCGAAGTGTTCCAAGAGCCAATGCGTGATGCCAGAGACCGCGACAGTCGTTTGCGATGAAATCGGAAACTTTCCCTTGTTTGTTTTGCAGATAAGATCACGCAATTCATAGAAATAAGTCTCCATGAACTGAAGAATCTTCCGCCCCGCAGGGCTGGTAAAAGACAGACGCCTCGGAGGCGGGGCGGCGCCAACAGCATCATGCGTGCTGACATGCAAAACCGGGTTCAAAAAATCAACTAGGTCGCCGCTCTTCAGATTAACTCTGCCGCTCATGCCTTCGAAGCTGAGAATGTGAATCTCACGCCGAACCAGATACCCGTTAGTCGTGTAGTTAATTGACCGTGTTAATTCCGCATCGACTTCGGTCGCCAACTGAAGCAGATCTGGCGGCAGATTGTAGGTGCGATCATCGAACGAGCTATCGTCGCTGTTCATTTGGGTTGGGGTCGATCACACTTTGGGAATGGGTGGTCCGTTGTAATTCGCGGGTGGTTTAACGGTGGGCCACATCGTGGCAGCTTCTTCGCATGATGCTTCCACATTCTTATAGAGTGTCTTTTGCTGGCTTTTGGCCCGGTAGACTTTACCGCTGAAGATATCAACAGCCATGCACATCTTCGGGTCGCTCGTCTCACCCGACTTGAGGTGATGCTTGATGACTTCATGTGCAAGCAGAGCTATAGCCTGGCATCGCTCAGGCATGTTCTTTTTGGCTCCGCCAGATTTGGAGAACACCAGAACGACTCCACCGATAATCTTGCCGCCGTCGGTCCCAGTCTTTTCCGTCATCAGGTCCAGAGAAACCGAGAGAGTGACTCCGCCTAACTTCAGCTTCGTGTTGTGAATATTCGGCGCCTTGAACTTAATTGCGGACAGCCCGAGCTTTCCTTCCCCAGCCTGAAATGCCTCGATGGCCTCGGAGGACAAACGGCAATTCTGCTTCTTGTAGTCCGTCATTCCGTTGGCCTCAATCTTGCGATTGAGTGAAAGAACGGCATTGTTCAATGTGTCTTTGGATGGGTTGTTTCCGGTCATGTGCTCGACGACTGCGGAGCGCGCATCGTCATAGCGAATCAGCAGCATCGTCGGAGGATACTTCGCCTCGCGCAGAATCCGCTTGCGATTGCTGGAGTTGGCCGAAATGTATTCGGAGATCTGACTCGCTGAAAGACGCGGATACGCGTGATATTTGTGGGTGAAGCCGACCGCTAGTGGCAAGGCGCCCCTCCATTCTTCTCGCATCAAATGCGGTCTTACCTTATTTCGATTGTAGCTCTAGCTAGCGGCCAGAAGAGAGTAACTTGCAAAGCTACGGATCGCGAAACCTTCGCTGCGTCCAACAGTCGGTCCTTGTTCGGCACCTCCTCGAAGCGCGTTTGTGAGAACTAATCGATCATTCGAGAAAACGAACTTCTAGCATCGCGACAATGCCGAAGCCGCGGCACATGATCAGTGTGGAATCTTTCCGATATACGTATCAGCACCAGAATCAAAACCGTAGTAACCTTCGCCGTTCTCGGTCAATGGACCAGCATGTGGAATCGTGTAGCCCGACTCGGCGCGTGCAGCATCCACGATCCGCTCAGTCGTTTGGGCGCCATAGATGAAGTCGAGAAGATGTCGCCATTCCGCAACGTGGCCGCGCCGGAATTCCGTTTCTCGGCTCGTCGGATTTTTGGCGTGTTCCTCATGGAACATTGTCAGAAGCCCGGCGCCGTAGCTGCCAAGCCTCTCGATCTCCGCCTCGTCCAATGGAGCATCCCTGCGCATAGAAGCATTTTTCCTATTCTCCGCTCCAAGCAGCGGTTTATGCCATTCCCACATCGCTTCTAGTGTGTCAAAGCATTGCGGCACAGGATTTGGTTCTTGAAAGACCTCTGCGGGCGTGACCGGCACGAATTGATGCATGAAACGTTCCCCGGTACGGCGAGGGAAGAAGGCCAATGAGGACTGGAAGTAACTGTTGAAGCACTCGTAGTGGTGGGTGTGAATAAACCGCTGCCACCGATCTGCCAAGGTCTCCTTAGATTGGATGTCGATGATCTCGATTTGTTCCATTTTGCGCTGGCGGGGGGCACCCCAGGCACTGCTCATGAGATCGACTGCCTCAACATCCGTCACAGGAGCGCCATAGCCAAAGATCGTGAACCGTTTCGCTCCCTCAAGCCACACCCTAAGTCGTTCCCACTCGTGCGTGATGAATTCGCTCTGGTTGTAATTCTTGTGGGTTACCGGGTAGAGCAAAGGAGTCGGCACAAATTCATCGCCAGTGGCCCTCGATCGCATTCCTACCGGACCTGCTCTCTGGTCCTTCGCTGAGTACCCAACAGCAACGTTGCCATGCAAGAACGACAGCCGTGGCAAAGCGCCAGTAAAGCGCCGATTCCGAAGGAACGCCTGGAACAGGAATGGGTCCCAGTTGAACGTAGCAATCAGATCCTTGGGCCTCAGCGCCAAAAGCAAATAGTCGTAAATTGTGGGTGTATCGGGAAGCCGAAGGCCGCTGAAGTAGTTGAAAACCTTTTGGCCGATGTCCTGTATCGTTCTTGAATTCGGGTCCTTGATGTAGAGGCAGCTATAAATCTCCTCAAAGTTACCTGCATGGCAATCGGTGTCCGCTGAATCCAGAATCTCTCTCAAGCCCACAACGTCAATGAAATTGTCCATCGACGGCAGTTTCTTTCCTGACGGCTCGGGGTTGTGAATCGTCGAAGCAATACTCGCCCCTGCGCCTAGAATGACCACATGGCTCGGCCCATCGTAGACGGTTTCAATGCCTTGTTCCCTCGTCATGTCCGAGTCGTTTTCTGCGCTCACGATTCGTGCCTGCCTGCGCATATGTTGATTTTACGGCAGCTCAAACCAACCTTATAGATTCTAGGGCGGTCAGTGAAAGTCGTGGGATCGAAAATCGAGTTCTCTGATCTCCAGCGGACGAACAACGAGTTCCATGCTCCAGATTGAGTTTCTCGCATTCTTTGATGGGCGCGCGTAGAGGACTTACGAGCAGGGGCGGCGCGCGAAAACAAAGAAGGCGCGAGTGATGTGACAAGAGTAATCAGAACTCGGAGGAGTGAATCGTCTCATCTCCCGGTCTTGGTCGCACGTTGGAAGCGCCCCTCCGCACACGTACTTCGTTACTCGGGCAGTCGTAGTGGGTCTGGCTTCCGGGTTCAACCGTGATCGCTACGATTGGGGCGTCGAAGATGCGAATCTCTTCGATCACAACTCGCGGAGTTGGCGCGACCCTGTTGGAGATGAGCAATCGCAACCGATCCGCTTGCGATTTGAGCGCTTCTCTCTCCGAGCCTTTGAAAGCTTTTCTTAACTCGCCGAACCCAAGCGGACTGGCGTCACGGTCCGCGACTCCGACATAGATGCGCCCGCCCGAAGTATTTGCGAATGCAATCACAGTCTCGACGATCTCTGACTCTTTGGGGTCTTGCGGCGAGATGAAGGACTTGAACTCAATTTGATCGCCCTCGCCTTTTTCGAGATCGCTTTCGGCTCTGCTCTTCAGAATCAGATCCTGTGGAACGTGACCGAACGATGCGTATACATGACGCAGATGGACGCTCATGATGCAGTCGCCTTCGCGGTGAACAAGATAAATCAGCAACTCGCGAGAGTCATCCGGGATTTCTAGCTCGATTGCTCCGCTCTGTGCCGGACCTACCTGTGGAGGACGAGCGCTTCCGAACTGAAGGACTTGAAGCTCGACTTGGTCCGGCGAAACATTGATCTCCATACCCAGATTCAATTTGCCTGGCGTCCACAGCGCACTCACGATTCTGGCGCGAGTGTCGGGGAAGAAGGTGACTAGGTAATTGGTGTAGGGCACATCTCCGCCCGGATTGTCGGTCTGGAGATCAAAGACCCAATCGTTGATTGCTTGGTTGCCGCCCCGATAAGGTCGAAGCCCGAAACCCAGAATCGAGTTGTGAAGATAAGGCTGAATCAGATTCGGGCCTGGCTCATAGAGGCTTCGCATTTCCCAACCTGACCAACCCCCGGTTCCCATTCCGTGGGATGTTGCGGGGCGATGGTCAAAATCAGAGCAAGAAAAGCCAGCTTTGATCTTCTGCCCGGCTATGCCAGCCTCGTCAGATAATATCTGCGAAAGCAGATCGAGTGCTTCTTTCCAGTCACTCTTCCACTCATCCGCAAGCAGTAGGACTCCATAATCGGCAATCGGTCGAGGCGGAATCTCTTCAGGGCCGAACAATACGGAACCCGTGAGGAAGCGGGAATCTTCTTTTAAAAATGCGGCTCTGAAGCGTGCGCCAGCATAGGGCCTGTGGGCCTTACTCAGTTGCTCTCGCAATGCATTCGTGGCCTCGGCGACTGTTGCTAGTCTGCTCATCCATGTCAATCCTGCGACGATACGGATAACTAGAGCAGTGGCGATATTGATTCCCTTCAGGAAGGGAATTTGTCGCTGAGTGTTGACGGAGCTGCAAGGGGAACGCCGGGATCAAATCGACTTGCCGCTGATGAATACGGGCCAATTCGCCCGTATTCGACTGTCGTCTGCGAAGGTTGAGGCGAAATCACTGTCGAGGATCGCCTTCTTCAATACGCCGCGCAAAACGATCTCCAGCTTCTTGTAAACTTCTTCCTCTGGCGGAGTCAGCCTCCCTGTTGCGCCCCCATGCGACAGGTGGGAACGCATACTCCATGCTTTGCGGGCCTCATCTTCCGTGAAGGGTATGTTCGCATTCGACGCAACAAGCGGGACGCGCTCGCGAAATTGCGCTCCTGAATGATAAGGGTCGGTATTCAGCAAGGACTCTAATGCTGTACAAACCAGAACCCATCTGACCTCGCCGTAATACGTTCGCGCAGCATACTCGTTGTAAAAGAAGGCGCGGCTCACTCTGACTGGCAGCGTACAAGCAGCCATGCTCTCAAAAAGAGCTTTTACTTCGTCCATCTCAGATTCAATGAGCCAATCGCGATATTTCGTCGAGTCTTCCGGAAGCCACGGATCGGGGTCAACGCCGCGCAACCAAGCTGGATAGGCATGTTTCACAGTTCCGTCGTTGTTGTATCGAACCCGCCCGGCGTTTCGAAAGGAAATCGAGGTTGGCTTTACAAGTCGTGAGAGTGCAATCGCCGTCTGGAGTCGCTGGTCGGTATCCCATCTATGCATCGACGCTGGTTCCCGAACGATTCGGACGAAGGCGTAGAAGTAACCTCCTTGACGGTGCGGAGCGTCGATCTTATAGCCTTTGGGATCGCCAAAATCGAGCACGATTTTTGCCGTCCGGCTGTCGATCTTTCCAATGAATAAATCGTCTGCGATATCAAATCGCTCTGGCGGCATGATCGGATTGTTGAAGTTGAATAGCCCGTAGTTCTCTTGAATGACGAGATCGTGTGTCGGCATGGCAAAAGGAAGGCGAGGCACTACTAAATTGCGACGAATCGACCGGCGCGTCAAGGCTTGAGTTTGATCGTTTGTTCGACCGAATCGTAAAGCGCTTTGACAACTGGCAACTCCGGGGATCGTTCTCTGGCCCAAGCCCGAATGACCTGCTCGTTGCGCTCGCATATACTCCTCCCGAGAATTAATCGAGTCAGCCAGCGCGGGTCAATCTTCACTTTGGAACCCTGGCCCCGGGCCAGCACGAGCCTGACCTCCTCCTCATTGCTCCACTCCGGACGCTTGCAAAAGAACCAAAACCCATTGAGTTGCGCCCGAATCGTAACGTCGATTTTGACGGCCTCGCCATAGATCACATCCTTTGCGCGCTCGAAGAGCGGCCCCTCGTTGGCAAATTCCAGACAATAGCCTGCGTGATCGTCCCCGTACTTCGCCCAAAGACTGAGGTTATCGAAGCGCTTTGACATCGCGTAAATGCGGTAATCCTTCAACTCCTGGTGAAGAGATTCTGTGAGGATTCTTTGGAGCGTCTCCTTTCCGTGCAACCTAATGTTGTATCGAATGATGCGTTCTTCCTCTTGAAGCTCGGCGAGAGTTAAGTGCGGACTACGCTCGATGAGTCCCTTGTACAAGAAGGAACCCATCTTCTCTTCAGATAAGGGTGCGAGGCTGGGTCTGCCGTCTGCCGGATCGTTCAATTGCTCAAGGTTGGGCAAATAGAGTTCGTGCTCGCGGATTATCACTCCGAGCCATCCGAGTTGTTCGTCTCTGGCAAGACTGGAATATTTGTAGAGTTGCGGAACGGTTGCTCTCACGGGCGTCGGAGTTTGCATTCCCTTACTGTAGCGAAAAATGTAGCGGCTTAGGGCCTCTAACGACCGATCAGGGCCTCTAACGTGATTTTGCAAGTTGAAGAAATGAGAGGCACTTATCAACCTATCCGCGTCAGTAATCAAGCGGCGGGGTCCGCGCGGTCGCTGGAGGACATGTCATAGTGGAGGAGTTCCGGAGGCTTGTATGAACGACCAACACGAAGTCCGCGCATTCATTACAGACCCTGCTCTTCAGCGGCGACTTGCAAAATACATGGTTCTGAACGTGATCCTCTGCCGCACTGGAACGAACCGGCACTTCGCGACGAAAGCGGCAAGATCAAACCGACCGTCGCGGAAACCCGACGCGTACAGAAACTACGCGAAGGCAAATAATGGCTGCCGCGATACCCCCTTTGTCGATGACAAGGCTGTTGTTCTGCTGTCC
>Ga0210390_10002740_pt1 | contig 15407 bp, 15 predicted proteins | sample IncBWH11OmetaG_FD_161050 | JGI IMG/M metagenome (GOLD analysis project Ga0210390, IMG submission 161050) | Forest soil microbial communities from Barre Woods Harvard Forest LTER site, Petersham, Massachusetts, United States - Inc-BW-H-11-O ... | reverse complement strand
GGGCGAGGTCAAGGACGTCCTGCTGCTCGACGTAACGCCGCTGTCGCTCGGGATCGAGACCCTGGGCGGCGTGATGACCAAGCTGATCGACCGCAATACGACCATTCCGACCAAGCGCAGCCAAACCTTCTCGACCGCTGAGGACAACCAGACCGCGGTCACGATCCGCGTGTTTCAAGGCGAACGCGAGCTTGCCGCGGACAACAAACTGCTCGGTCAATTCGATCTCGTCGGCATCGCGCCCGCACCGCGCGGCACGCCGCAGGTCGAAGTCACCTTCGACATCGACGCCAATGGCATCGTCCAGGTGTCGGCCAAGGACAAGGCAACCGGCAAGGAGCAGCAGATCCGCATCCAGGCCTCGGGAGGGCTGTCCGAGCGCGACATCGAGCGCATGGTTCGCGAAGCCGAGCAGCATGCGAGCGAAGACAGGAAGCGCCGAGAGTTGATCGAGGCGCGCAACCAGGCCGACGCGTTGATCTATGCGGTAGAGCGGCAGCTCAAGGATTATGGCAGTCGCCTCAGCGAGGGCGATCGCCGCAACCCCGAAGCGGCGATCGCCACCTTGCGGTCGGCGGTGTCCGGCGAGGACATCGGCGCCATTCGCCAGCGCAGCGAAAACCTCACGGAAGCGATGACCCGCCTTGCCGAGACGATCGGTGCCGCCGGTGCGGGACCGTCTGCCGGCCCGGGCGGCGGGGACAACGTCGTCGACGCTGAATTCGAAGACGTGGACGACAGCTCGCGCCGCGCCTCATGAGCGTGCCCCACAACGCACTCAACGCATTTTCCGACGGAGAGAGGTCGCGATGACCACAGACAGCCACAGCAACCCGCCGCCGCGAGACCGCAGCGAGACCACCGTCTCGTATTCGTATCAAGCGCGCTTTTCGGGCGGCTCGGTCAATGACGCAATGAGCGCGCTGTTGGCGCAAAACTGGTGGGCAATAGCGCTGCGCGGTGTCGCCGCCATTCTGTTCGGCGTGATCGCCCTCTTTATGCCGGGTGTGACGATGCTGGCCTTGGTGCTGCTGTTTGCCGCCTACATGCTGGTCGACGGGGTCCTGGCTGTTGTTGCCGCCGTTCGGGCTGCACGACAGCACAACCGCTGGGGATGGCTGATGCTCGAGGGCATCGTCGACCTCGTCGCCGGCGTGATCGCCGTCGTTTGGCCGCTGATCACGGTCCTCGCTTTTGTTTATCTACTGGGCGCTTGGGCGATCGTCAGCGGGGCATTGCTGTTCATCGCCGGCTTCAGGCTCAATCTCGAGCACGGCCGATGGCTGATGACGCTGGGTGGGGTCATCTCGGTCGTTTGGGGCGTTCTGTTGCTGGTCTGGCCTTTTATCGGCGCGCTGGTGCTGACCTGGTGGATGGCGGGCTACGCGCTGTTCTTTGGCGTCGCGCTGTTGGTGCTCGCGTTTCGTCTGCGCGCCCGGCGCCACGAGGCGGCCACTCCGGGCGCGCTGCCGCAGCGAAGCTAGGATCGGTGCGGATCCACGGCGATGACCACGGAAGCTGAACAACGATCCGACGCGCCGCCGGATGCGGCGCCGTCGCCGGCCCCGGCCCCGCATGCCGACGGCTCGGCAGCAGCCGAGCTGGCCGACCTCAAAGACCGTTTGCTGCGCGCCTTGGCCGAGAACGAAAATTTCCGTCGGCGGGCCGAGCGCGAGCGCGACGAGGCGGTCAAGTTCGCCGCGGCGAGTCTGGTCAAGGATTTATTAGCGACGGCGGATAATCTGGCGCGGGCGCTCGCGAGCGTGCCGCCGGAGCCGGCTACCCAGGACGAGGCGATGCGAAATTTGCTGGCCGGGGTCGCCGCGACCGAACGCATGCTGAACGATACTTTTGTCAAGCACGGCATCACCAAGATCGTGCCGGCGCCGGGAGACAGCTTCGATCCCGAGCTTCACCAGGCGCTGTTCGAGGTTGAGAGCGAATATCCGCCGGGTGCTGTCGCCGAAATCATTCTCCCGGGCTACACCTATAACCAGAGGCTGCTCCGCCCCGCCTTGGTTGGCGTAGCCGACGGCGGCGGGTCGGCACGCACTACCGACCACCCGGTCGTCACCGATTGACCGGACGCAAACGACCGAGATTCCGTATCGCACTACCAGCCCGGAGCGCCGCTATGGCCCTGACCGACATGCTCGTCTATGCCGACACATCGCCTGCCTGTGGCGAGCGCCTTGACCTCAGCCTTCGCCTGGCACGCCGTTTTGGGGCGTATCTGATCGCGGTCTGCCCGGAGGAGGCAATTGCCGTCGGCGAGCGGTTCGCCAAAATGCTGCGGCAGGAGGATGTTCAAGGGGAGTGGGAGATGGCGGTCGGACTGCCCGCATCCTATGTGACGCGGCGCGCCCAAGGCATCGATCTCGTGATCCTCGGCCAGCGAACGCCCGATCACTCGACCGGGCTCGACGCTCCGCAGGAAGTGGTCCTGGCCTGCGGGCGTCCGGTCCTGATCGTGCCCTACGCCGGCCATATCGAGCGGATCGGCGAGACGGCGATCGTCGCCTGGAATGGCAGCCGCGAGGCGGCGCGCGCGGTTCAAGATGCGTTGCCGCTGCTGTCGGCCGCGGCGTCGGTCACAGTCTTTTTGGTCAATCCGGAGGAGGCGGCGGACATCGCGGACGCGCACAATCTGGTCATCCACCTCGCCAGGCACGGCCTCAATGCCAAGAAGCTGGTGGTGCGGGAGGACATCCTCGCGGTTTCCGATACGGTGCTGGCGCAGGTGGCGGCGCTCGATGCCGATCTCTTGGTGATGGGCGCCTACGGCCACTCTCGCCTGCGCGAAATGATCTTGGGCGGCGTCACCCGCGATGTCCTGCGAAACATGAACGTTCCGGTTCTGATGTCTCATTGAGCCGCCCGGCCGGCCAACCTTGATGGTCATTCGCGGTGAAGCGGTCCGCTTCCTCAATAGCCTCGGGATCGACGATCCTGATCTGCCGCGTGCCGAGAAGCTGGATCAAGCCGTGGCGCTTCAGCTGGGTCAGGGACCGGCTGACGGTCTCGACCGAGAGCGCGAGGTAATCGGCGATATCGTCGCGCGAAATCGGCAATAGCAGCGCGTCGGGTGGACCCGCGGACAAGCGCTCTGCCATTCTCAGAAGAAAGCACCCGACCTTTGCTTCGGCGGTCGTGCGGCCGAGCGTCAGGATCAGAGTTTGCAAGCGCGCCATCGCCTGCGTGGACGCTTCCTGGAGCTGTTGTGCCACCCGAACATCCGAAGCTGCGAGCGTTTCCAAGCGCGCACGGGGGTAACGAGCCACCACCGTGCCGTCGACGGCGGCTTCGACGGCGAAGCGGTGCCGGCCGCGAGTGCCAAAGCCGAACACGTCATCCGGCAGCAGCAGATCGACGATTTGCCGCCGGCCGTCGACCCTCAGCGAAAATCGCCGTGCCACGCCGGACACAATTCGGCACCAGCATTCGACCGTGCTGTCTTCTTCATAGATTGCTTGGCCTCGGCTGTACCTCACCCGCGTCGCCAGCGGCTCGGCAAGCTCCAGCGGATTGCGCCGGGCTGCAATGCGTCGATGCAGCCAAACCGGCTCGGTGGCGTCGGCGGCAGGTGAATCCCAGTCCATCGCTACCTTCCTTCTGCTCAGGTTTCCCGGTCGAGATGATTTACGTTTGTTCGGAGGGAGCCTGACCGCGGGCGTCGGGGAAGAAAATCTGGGAATTTTACGTATGGTAAAATTACGTAATGGCGGGGCGATCGGCGGCCGGACAACGTTCGGCTCACCCAACGCCGCGATCATCGATGGCCTGCGCCGCGATGGCGAAATAGCAGCCTCGACCCGGCGTCGAGCGAACCTCGACGCGATGCCCGAGACAAGCCGCAGCCCGCTCGACGATAAAAAGCCCTAGCCCGAGGCCGGCTGGCGGCGCCGTATCGAGCCGGGCAAAGGGCTCGAACACATGCGCCAACTCCTGTTCCACGATGCCGGCGCCATTGTCGCGAACCTCGATCCGGATTTCTGCGCCGCGACGGCGGCACCCAACCATGACGCGCCCGCCGGTTGCGGTGTGCTGGAGCGCGTTGCCTGCGAGATTGCGCAAGATCCCATCGAGCATCACGGCGCTGCTCACGACGGTGGCGTCGGTGCGCACGAACCGCAGATCGATGCGCTTTTGCCGCGCCTGATCGTCGAGCTGGCGCGCGAGACGCTGGAACAACGGCTGCAGCCGTACCGGCTCGGTCTGGACAGAGTTGCATTGCTGCTGAACACGCAACGCATCGATCAGCTGATCGAGCTTCTCCGCCAATTGTGCGGTCGCTCGCTGACCGCGTTCGAGATTTCGCCGCTCGGGACCGGGCGGCAGTTTCTGCGCCGGAAGCTCGAGTGAGCCGGCGATCACCTGCAAGGGCTGGCGCAGATCGTGACCCGCCATCGCCAGCACCGCCGCGTAAAAATCATTGGTACGCACCAGCTCGCGCTCGCGCCGTTCGTCGCGGGCGGCACGGCACTCAAGACTTCGCGTCATTGGATCACTGTCCGGCGCTGCGTCTTCAGTGACCATCGCAGAGGTGGTTGGCATTTCATCTCTGCTTTTTTCGTTCGTACCAGTGCGGGAACATGACTGTGCCACGACGCGGTCTCCTCCTGGCTTAGCGGCTGCGTTCTTCGCCGCCGTGGAGCCATAAAATGCGCCGGCGACGAGATGCGCCTTGAGGACGATCAATTCGTGCCCCAGCGCCTATTTCCGGTGCCAATACGCCGAAGCGCCCAGGAAGTTGACATCCATCAAGGCGGCCCGGGCGGCGCGATGCGAGAGATGCGGCTTGGCCGCTCGTGCCGGGTTCATCCGGCCAGGCCTTGCAGCGAGGAGAAGCCATGAGATCGGACAGCGATACCAAGCACGACGTCGAGGACGAACTTCGCGCGGATCCGACTATCGACGCGACCGATATAGCCGTGGCCGTCAAGGACGGGGTCGTTGCCTTGACCGGATTTGTGCGGAGTTACGCGGAAAAGCTCGAAGCTGAGGCGGCCGCCAAGCGGGTGGCCGGCGTGGTCGCGATAGCGAACGACCTGGAGGTGCGCCTTTCCAGCACGGACCAGCGGCCGGACCCGGAGATCGCCCGCGACGCCATCGCCGCGATCCGGAGCCGCTTGCCGATGTCCGGCGAGCACGTCCGCGTGATCGTCGACAAGGGGTGGGTTACGCTCGAGGGCCAACTCGAGTGGAATTATCAGCGCCAAGAAGCGGAACGCGCGGTGCGCCGGATCAAGGGCGTCAAGTCGGTCATCAACGCGATCGCGCTAGCACCACGGGCCACTCCGAGCGAGGTCAAGCACAAGATCGAGGAAGCCTTTCGCCGCAGCGCTGAAATCGATGCGAGCCGCGTTGTGGTGGAAGCAAATCGCGGCGAGGTCGTGCTCAAGGGCACCGTCCGGTCATGGGCAGAACGTCAGGAGGCGGAGCGGGCGGCGTGGGCCGCACCGGGTGTTACAAAAGTGGAAAATCGGATCGTGATCGGGGTTTAGTGGGGCTGTGCCGGTCGCTCCGTCGGCCGGCACGACGCAATACTAGAGGCAATCCAAGAACTGCCGCTGCGCCGGCCAATGGGGGATTTTGGTCATGGATCTCGAAAAATACACCGATCGCGCCAAGGGCTTCTTGCAGGCGGGGCAGAGCCTGGCGCTGCGCAATGGCCATCAACGGCTGACGCCCGAGCATCTGCTGAAGGTCCTGCTGGAAGATCCCGAAGGCCTGTGCGCCAACCTCATTCGCGCGGCCGGGGGTGATCCCAAGTCGGCGCTCGCCGCTGTCGATGCCGAGCTCGACCGGCTGCCCCGGGACGAAGGATCCGGCGCCGGTCAGGTCTACATGTCGCCCGAGCTGGCGCGCGTGTTCGAGCAGGCCGAGCAATTGGCGCAGAAGGCCAGCGACAATTTCGTCACAGTCGAACGGCTGCTGCTCGCCTTGGCAGCGGCCGCAGGGACAGGTGCCGCAAAGGCGCTGGCCGCGGCCCGGATCAACCCGCAGGGCCTCAATCGCGCCATCGAGGAGGTGCGCAAGGGCCGCAAGGCCGATACCGCATCGGCCGAGGAAGGCTACGACGCGCTCAAGAAATACACCCGTGACCTGACCGAAGCGGCGCGCGACGGCAAGCTCGACCCCGTCATCGGCCGCGACGAGGAGATCCGCCGCACAATCCAGGTCCTGTCGCGCCGAACCAAAAACAACCCGGTGCTGATTGGTGAGCCTGGGGTCGGCAAGACCGCGATCGTCGAAGGGCTCGCCCAACGCATTGTCAACGGCGATGTCCCGGAGAGCCTCAAGAACAAGAAACTGCTGACGCTCGATCTCGGCGCCTTGCTGGCCGGAGCCAAGTATCGCGGCGAGTTCGAGGAGCGCCTCAAGGCTGTCTTGACCGAAGTTACCGCGGCCGCCGGCGAGATCATCCTGTTCATCGACGAATTGCACACCTTGGTCGGCGCCGGCAAGGCGGAAGGCGCGATGGACGCCTCGAACATGCTGAAGCCGGCGCTCGCTCGGGGCGAGCTTCACTGTGTCGGGGCTACGACCCTCGACGAATACCGCAGGAATATCGAAAAGGACGCGGCACTCGAACGCCGCTTCCAACCGATCTATGTCGGCGAGCCCTCGGTCGAGGACACGATCTCGATCCTGCGCGGGATCAAGGAGAAATACGAGCTGCATCACGGAGTACGGATCACCGACGCGGCGATCGTTGCCGCCGCGACCCTGGCCAATCGCTACATCACCGACCGGTTCCTGCCCGACAAGGCGATCGATTTGATGGACGAGGCCGCCGCAAGGTTGCGCATGATCATCGACTCGAAACCCGAGGAACTTGACGAGCTCGATCGGCGCATCGTGCAACTGAAGATCGAACGCGAGGCATTGAAGAAGGAGACCGACCCCGGCTCGCGCGATCGCCTGCAAAAACTCGAACACGAGCTGAGCGAGCTCGATCAGCGGTCAGCCGAGCTGACGGCGCAATGGCAGGCCGAAAAGAAAAAGCTCGCCGGCGTGCAGAAGCTCAAGGAACAGCTCGAACAAGCCCGCATCGAACTCGAGCAGGCGCAACGCCGCGGCGACTGGACCCGTGCCGGGGAACTCGCCTACGGCATCATCCCCGACCTCGAGAAGCGGCTGGTGGCGGCGGAAGCCAACGAAGGCAGCGGGGTCATGCGCGACGAGGCGGTGACACCCGAACATATTGCCGCGGTGGTATCGCGCTGGACCGGCGTGCCGGTCGAGAAGATGCTCGAGGGCGAGCGGGGCAAGCTCCTCCACATGGAGGAGGCGCTCAAGGCGCGAGTCGTCGGCCAGGACGAGGCGATCGCCGCAGTCTCGCAGGCAGTGCGCCGGGCACGGGCCGGATTGCAGGACCCGAACCGGCCGATGGGCTCGTTTCTGTTTTTGGGGCCGACCGGCGTCGGCAAGACCGAGCTGACCAAGGCACTTGCCGGATTCCTGTTCGACGACGAGCGCGCGATGGTGCGTATCGACATGTCTGAATACATGGAGAAGCACTCGGTGGCGCGGCTGATCGGCGCCCCGCCCGGCTATGTCGGCTACGAGGAAGGCGGCAGCCTGACCGAGGCGGTGCGCCGCCGTCCCTATCAGGTGATCTTATTCGACGAGGTCGAAAAAGCGCATCCGGATGTGTTCAACGTGCTGCTGCAGGTGCTCGACGACGGGCGCCTGACCGATGGTCAGGGCCGCACCGTCGACTTCCGCAACACCTTGATCGTGCTGACCTCGAACCTTGGCAGCGAATACCTCGCGACTCTGCCGGAAAACCAAATCGTCGACGCAGTCCGGGCCCAGGTCATGGAGGCGGTGCGCGCCACGTTCCGGCCGGAGTTCCTGAACCGCCTCGACGAAATCCTGCTGTTCCGCCGGCTGTCGCGCGACGACATGGTCGGCATCGTCGACATCCAGTTGCGGCAGTTGCAGAAGCTGCTGGACGAGCGAAAGGTGACATTGGAGATCGACGCCGAGGCGAAGAAATGGCTGGCCAATGCCGGATATGACCCGGTCTATGGCGCCCGGCCGCTAAAGCGGGTCATCCAGCGCGAATTGCAGAACCCGCTGGCGGAGAAAATTCTCGCGGGCGAGATCCACGACGGCGACACTGTGCGAGTGACGGGGAGCCCGCTCGGGCTGTTGCTTCAGCCGGTCAGGAGCGACGACGACTTCACCGCCGAGCGCCAAGCAGCCGCATAAACCGCCGGTCATGGGGACGAATCAATGGACTCGAGCCAACCGACGATCCAGGTCTTCGGAACGCGCGGATCGGCAGTCTGCTACTCGATACGCGATTTTCTCCACCGCAGCGACGTGCCGTTCGAATGGATCGACCTGACGAGCGACGAGCAAGTCCGCTCTCTCGCGGGTGTCGAAGGGCTAAACGACCCGCGGCTGCCCATTTGCGTCTTTCCCGACGGCACCCGATTGGAGAGAGCAACGGTTCGCCAGATCACCGAAAAACTCGGCTGGTTTCGCAATCCTTGCCGCGAAGAATACGATCTCGCGGTCTACGGCGCCGGGCCCGCAGGGCTCAGCGCCGCCGTCTATGGCGCCTCGGAAGGGTTGAAGACCATTCTGATCGAGCGCTACGCCGTCGGCGGCCAAGCCGGCAGCAGCCCCAAGATCGAGAATTATCTCGGGTTTCCAGGGGGCATCAGCGGCGCCGAGCTGGCCGAGCGAGCCCGCGACCAGGCGATCTATTTCGGCACCGAAATCCTGATCCAACGCGAAAGCGTTCGCGGCGAAATCGTCGCCGGCAAGGGAGTCGGCTACCTCGAGGACGGGACCAAGATCATCGCGCGTGCCTCGATTTGCGCGACCGGGGTGGCATATCGCCGTCTCGGTTTCCCGAACGAGGATCGCTTCTTCGGAGCCGGCGTCTATTACGGCGCCGGGGCGAGCGAGGCGATGCTGTGCGGGCGGCAGCACGTGTTCCTCGTTGGGGGCGGCAACTCCGCCGGTCAGGCGGCGTTGCATTTCGCCCGCTACGCGGCGGGCGTGACGCTGGTCGTTCGCGAGGACGCGCTCAACGTTAACATGTCGCAATACTTGATCGACCGGATCGATGCCGAACCGAAAATCGAAGTTCTTTTAAACACCGAGATCGCCGCGTTCGACGGTGACCGGATCTTGCGGCGGATTACGCTGCGCAACAACAAGACCGGCGAAGAGCGAATTGAGGAAACCAGTTGGCTCTTTCTGTGTATCGGCGGGGTACCGCAGACGCAGTGGGCAGCACAGGCGGGTGTCATTTGTGACAGCGGGGGCTACATCATCACCGGGTCTGATCTGCTGAAGAATGACAAGCCGCCCGAGAGCTGGGTTCTCGACCGGAAACCCTACCCAATGGAAACAAACCTTCCCGGCGTATTCGCGGCGGGCGACGTCAGGGCCGGTTCGATCAAGCGCTGCGCTTCGGCGGTCGGCGAGGGCGCGTGGACCGTCGCTTCGGTCCACCGCTATCTGGCGGATGGATGATCACGCTCTCGTGGCCGCAAGTGAGGCGGGCGAGATACGGGAGACGTTCGGTTTCGGGTTCATGACCGCGGTCGGATTGCGACAGGAAAGAGGAGAAAAGGCATGGCTGTGAAGCTCAACCCCGGAGCATACGAGCATGCCAAGAGACTTATCATCGAGGGTAAATTCGTCGCCGACGAGCGGGATGCGTGGAGCGAACACCGCCCCTCGGCGCAGAAGGAGAATGAATTTATTCGACAACACGGGTTCGCCGAGTACGGAAAATGGTATCTCGGGATAAATAACGAAAAAGGCGAGCAAACCAAAGGGCATTATGAGTTCCCCTACGGCGATTTTAAAAATATCCATCGTTGCGGCGTGCTCAGCGCCGAAAGTCGAGCCGGCCAATACAAGCACTATGACATCGAAAACGCGGCTGCGCACTTGCACGGAATGATCGAAGCCAGGCGGTCCGATCTGGTGGACGTAAGGAGCTGATGCGGCCTCCCGGGGGTCACTTCTCGTCGTTCTCTTCCTTTCCGGGAACAGCGCCGAGGGTAAAACGAAAGATCGTGCCGCTGCCCGGGTTGGGTTCGCTGCGAAGCTGCCCGCCATGCGCTTCTACGATCGAGCGGCAGATCGAGAGCCCGATCCCCATGCCGTTTTGCTTGGTCGAGAAAAAGGCTCGAACAAGCGGGTGAGGACGGCTTCGTCCAGGCCAGGTCCACTGTCGGAGACGGCGATTTCGACGACGGTGTCGTCGTCGAGTGCGGCCGTTGTCACTTCGAGTTCGCAACGATCGCTTTCCGCTATCGCTTCGAGGGCGTTGCGGATCAGATTGACGAGGACTTGCTGAATCCGGATCCGGTTGGCGAATGCCCGCGCCGCGTTCGGGTCGAAGCGGAAGCTCGCCGTCACGCCGAACCCGCCAGACCCCGCTCGATCAGGAGACCGTCCCCGCTGAAACCAATCGAAACGGAACTGACGCAAAGCGCGCCGTCACCTAAAGGGTTGCGGATCGCCACCGGCCGAAAGGGTTGTGGATCGCCACCGGCCGGCCGAGAAATGTCGCCGGCAATCCGTCGACCAGCGCCGCACGAATGACCGCGGCAAAATATTCGGCGGCCCGCGTCCCCATGTGACGGACTTCGGCCACCGCGTCATCGTGCTCAGCGTGACGTAGACGAACTCCACGTCGAGCATGGTGACCAACGCCGCGGCGACACCGCGAGCGATTTCACGGGGCGCGTAGTCACGGCCGGCAGGCTCGCGAGCGCCACCAAGTCACGGATGGAATGGCGCAGCTCCGCCGTGGCCTCAGTGAGCGACTCGTTGAGGTTCATGTGCTATGGCGGTGATGCGGCATCACAACCGCCATAGCATTTACGGTTTAAGATGCCAGCGCGCCGGGTTCGCGCAATTCGCGCAAGAGTTCAGCCGGCGGGACATAGAACGGGTTCTCCTGGAGCACGCCGCCCATGATCACCAACGGGTGCGTGCGCAGGATGTCTATCATAACCGACGCGCTGAACTTGGTACTGAACCGCGCCATGTCGTAGGTGCAGACGACCGCGCCGTCATGCTCGGGTAGAATGTCGTTGAACCGGCTCTCAAACTTTACGATGTTGTGGACGCTGGGAAGGTCCTGCAGCGCCCATTCCATATTGGCCCACAGCCGGATCCGGTCGAACCCTTGGGCTTTGCTGATCACCATCGCCTCGTCGAGAAGGCCGAGCCTCGCATTCTTGTCGAAGAATCCAGACCGCAGATGCGCCTGTTCCCAAGGCCGGATCTCCAGTAGGCCGGTGCGCTCGGCATCGGCGACGTCAACGTCGAGCGCTGCCACCTGCTGGCGCCGCTCCTCGCGGTGCTCCTTGTCGAGGATCTGAAAGATCTTGTCGCCGATCTCGAAGCCCCCCTTCAGAAACGGCTCGAGGACGCGGTATTCTTCCGCCCGGCTATGAAAAAAGGCGCAGACGTGACACGGATAGCGCCGCGTCGATCCCGCCGAAAATGTTGCTTTCCTCTGTCATCAAGTCCTCCTTATCACCAGGGACCGGCAATCGCCTGGCATTGTCGGACCGCTGCCGGAGGCCGGACCACACCGGGTCGCGCCATTAACTTGGATCAATCCTTGCTCGGGAGATGCTCGGTTGGTGGTGGCGGCTAATGTCGCTTGGTGTCCTGTGGGTTGAGTATCGACGTAACGCATCGACAGAAATGACGGTCGTCACTCGCTATCAGTCGACCCCGCGGGGATGGGGATGATCGCGACGGTGCACGGGGCGCCCACGAAGATCATCGTCGCGCGTTGCGCCTCAGCGGCCGGCGGAGGGGGCTAGGGCGATTGACCCGGTCCACCGGGCACCCAACCGATGCCCGATTTCTCCAATGTCTCACAACTGTGCCTGCGCCTGCGATAATCTCTCGGCGACAAGCCGAAGGCCGCTTTGAATCGCCGGCCAAAATGGGTCATGTCGGAAAATCCCCAGCCGTATGCGATCTCGCTAATCGTCCGGTGGCCTTGCAACGGGTCGTCCAGCGCTCGTCGGCAACGCGTCAGACGTCTTGCTTGAATGAGACGCGTGATCGATGTGCCCTCTTGTGCAAGTACGGCATTCGCGTAACGAACACTGACTCCGGCGGCAACAGCCACCGCTTCCGCGTCGAGAGCCGGGTCGGCAAGTCGCGCCTCGACGGCAGCGCGAAGGTTCAACAAAGCGACCGACCGGGCGGATGATACCCGAGGCATGCCGCCCTCCATCGCCTTCGCAAACGACATGGCAATCTGGTCGAGCACCTGATTCGCGACGAGCTTTTCCGCCGCGGCGCCTAACATGCCCACATGGGCAGGCAGTATGCCTAAAAAGGCTGATAACAAGCTGTTTTCACCCGTGATCGGTCGAATGCGACGAGCGATCATCTGTCGTGTCTTGCCAATGCGCGCCTCGAGCCGCCGGCGCGGAATTTTTAGGACGAGTAGCTTCGAGCCCGAGAAAAATCTTCCGACGCAAGGCACCAATGGATCGATCAGCGTAATATCGCCGCCCTCCAGAATGAGCTCGCGGCCATTTTGCTCCAACGCGACCTCTCCGGCTATTTGACGGCAGACGAAAAGCTGGTCGGCGGTCGCACGGGGATTTGAAATATCCATTGGCGAATTCGCGAATAGGACAAGCTCGAGGTCATCCAAAGTTCCCCACTGAAGCTCAGCTTGGAAGGTTCCGCGACATTTGGGTCGGGAATCGTGGTCGACAATCGTCTTGCAGGCAACGCTGTGCCAGTAATCGAAGCGATCTCGGGGGTGGACATTGCTCGTCGAAAAGAGCGTCTGCACAAAATCCTCCGGTTCGGGTCTGACAGTCGAGAAATAGTGCCTGATCGGCCGATTCAACAGTCGGTTAGGATGAAATATAGGAACCTGTGAAACGTTTGCTTCGATAGAATGACCAATGTCTGATCCGCAAGGCCGCGTGGCCCTGATGCTTTGCGAGACCATGCTGCATGTGCTCGTCGAGGAGGGTGTCATCACCAAAGGCAAGGCGCTCGAGGCGATCAACACCGTCGCCGAATTGACCCGCGAGATGGCCGACGGCAACCCCACCTCCGCGCCCCGCATCGCTGCGGATCTCGTCCGCTCGATCGCCGAGAGCTTCGCGCTCAAGGACTAGCCCCCACCGCTTGTCGTCGCTTCTGGTGCGGTTGCGTTCCGGTTCGTCGAAGTAGCGGCTGCCCCTCGCCGCTGGCGAGAAACCACAATCGTCTCGAGCGCGCTCCAGCACCGCCGTCGGTGCCTTGCTCCGTCCGGCAAATTCCACACCGCCCGCCTCGATAAATTGATTCAGATCAATGACCGTGCCGAGCGGCATATGAGAGAGAGTACTGTTTGCGGAGCGAAAACGAAGCGAAGATCGCTGTGTTCAAAGTGTCGGCGGAACACCGGCGACGGATCGACAGGAGCCGAGCGGCCGCGCAATGGCATCTGAACTGAGGAAGACAGGCATAAGCGCCGTGGGCGACCGGCCCTGGGGGACACTTTTGTCTGTTCTACCAGACCAAGCAGGATTTGCTCGACCTGGAATCTGATGCTTGTTTATAAGGAACGGGAAGTAATGTCGTCAACCGATCCTCAAAGCCGGGTCGCCTTGATGCTGTGCGAGAGCCTCCTTCATGTGCTTGCCGAAGAGAGCGTCATCACCAGGGAGAAGGCGCTCGATGCGATCAACACCGTTGCTGAACTGACCCGCGAGTTAGCCGACGGCGACCCCACCACGGCACCCCAGATTGCGGCGGACCTTGTCCAGGCGATCGCCGCAAGCTTCGCGCTCAAGGACTAGCCTTCAGCCTACAACGCTTCCCGCTGCTCACCGTCTCCGGTACGGTTGCTCGAGATCGTCGAAGTAGCGGACGGCCCCGGCCGGCATGCTGTTCAGCTGGAGATAGTTGGATGTGAGCCCGGCCAGCGCTTCGAGCCTCACGAAATTGAGCAGGGTCAGCCGTCGCCGCTCCAGGCTGATCAACTGGTCCTCGCGAAACCGTTGCAGGACGCGGTTGACGTGCACCGCCGTCAGACCCAGCGCGTCGGCGAGGTCGCTCTGGGTCAACGGCAGCCGGATCGAATGGTCTTCGGCCATGCCGATCGCCTGCTGCCGCCAGACCAGCTCGCACAGCAGATAGGCAACCCGGCTGCGCGCGTTGCGGCGCCCGAGCGCAACAATCCGCTCGCGCAGCATCGCTGCCTCCTGCATTTCGCTCCACCACAAAGCAGCGGCGAGACGAGGCCGGTGCAGGACGATGTCCAGCACGATGTCGCGCTCGATGGCCGCGATCCGCGTCGGTATGATAGTCCCGACGGAATGGTCCATCGCCTTTAGCAGGAAAGCGTGCAAGTCAGAGAAATCGCCCGGGATCAGAAAGGTCAGGATCTGTCGCCGGCCATCCGGCAATGGGCGGTAGCGGCAAGCGAGCCCGCGGGTGACGACAAAGGCCGAGCGCGGCGCATCGCCTTCTTCAAAGATGCTTGCCCCGGCCCCGAACCGTTCTTCACGCGCACACAACCCCTCGAGGATGCCCACATCGGCGGCGGATAAGCTCGTGAATTGCGAAAGCTTTGCAACGAGCGGGTCCCCGGCGCGTCCGTCAGTCGCGGGCATATCGTGCTCCGTCCGGCCTTACCCTCCCAGGCTACTGTACACCGTCGAAACATTGCGCTTGTCCTCACTCCCGGAGCACCAGCCCGCTAAACAAAGGATTGCTATTGAAGCGGTTACCATCGCGCGAATGCATTCAACCCAGTACCTGGTTGGCGTAAATCAGCGTACTTAGCGCGTGGGTGTTGTGAGAATACGGTTTGCTTGGTCCACGCGAAGGGATGGGCGTCGTGATTGTACGCCGCGATGAAAGCGTCGATCTGGTCGCGGACCTGGCGTGGCGAGGTGCAGCTGGCGCCGGCCACGGCTTTGGCGGAAAGAACGGAAAACCGAACTTCGACCTGGTTCAGCCAGGAGGCATGCGTCGGGGTGAAATGAAACCAGACGTTTTTTTGGCGGGTGAGCCAGCGATCGTGTTTCGGCTTATGGGTGTTGAGGTTGTCAAAGATCACGTGAATCTCGCGGTCCGGAGGCTCGGCGACGACGCGGTTCATAAAGTGCGGGAACTCGACGCGCCGGCGGCGGCGGTAGTGGCCGGCTTTGACCAGGCTGGTGGTCACCTCGAGCGAGGCGAACAGGGTTGTGGTGCCGTGGCGCTTGTATTCATGGTTGAACCCCGTCACCGCCTTGCCGTTGGGCAGCTTCAACCAGCCCTGGGCGCGTTCCAGAGATGCTATGGGGCGAGTGGCGAGGGCATGGCACCATCGTCGCTGCGAACAAACCCGACGGGGGTTCCCCATGCCACAGGTGAATGACCTCAGCCGATGCCTGGCCGCT
>Ga0210390_10002738_pt1 | contig 15417 bp, 13 predicted proteins | sample IncBWH11OmetaG_FD_161050 | JGI IMG/M metagenome (GOLD analysis project Ga0210390, IMG submission 161050) | Forest soil microbial communities from Barre Woods Harvard Forest LTER site, Petersham, Massachusetts, United States - Inc-BW-H-11-O ... | reverse complement strand
TTAGCTATGAACACAATCTGTCCCGACCTGCGGTTCGGCTGTGGGATGATGATCGCCATGTGGGGGCGTAAGCAACGACGACGTAACCTTTCGATACCGTAAATAATCCAATATCAGATGAAAGAAGATTGCGAGGTCCTCGAATGAGCACAAAAACCGTACCGCAACCAAAACCCGCGAACATCTTGCCTATGGCGACGAAGCCAGAAAATCTTCACGAGCTTCTCCATCAGTACGGCAGCAACTTGATTCGATTCGCTGGGACTGAAGGGGCTGTCTATGACAGGCACCTGATTTTCGATCGTGCGATCGACCCAAAAGTAGCGAGCGCTCGCGAACGATTCGAAGCATTCGCGCACTCTGTGCGCGACGTTTTGGCGCAGCGCTGGGTGCAGACTAAGACCACCTACGAGCGACAAAATGCAAAGCGGATTTACTATCTCTCAATGGAGTTCCTGCTTGGGCGCTCGCTGGCTAACAATGTCACGAACCTGTTGCTTGACCCTTTAGTCCAGAATGCCGTCAAAGAAGAAGGTCTCGACTGGCTTAAGCTGATCGAGCAGGAACCGGACGCCGGCCTTGGTAATGGCGGCCTGGGACGGCTCGCGGCGTGCTTTCTGGATTCGATGGCTACCATGGAGCTTCCGGCGACGGGCTATGGTTTGCGCTATGAGTACGGAATGTTTCGGCAATCATTTGTGAACGGATGGCAGCAGGAGAGTGCGGACAACTGGCTGCGCGACGGTGACCCATGGGAGATCAGCCGCCAGCACGAAAAAGTGGAAATTAAGCTGAGCTGCAGCTTCAAGATGCGGGACGGAAAGGTTGAGCTGATTCCGAATCGGCCCTCCAGCCTGTGGGGAATTCCGTTTGATCGTCCAGTGGTTGGGTACGGGGGAAAGACAATCAACACTCTCCGCCTGTGGGCCGCCGCTGCCCCCGACTATTTCGATTTTCAAGAATTCGGCACAGGAGATTTCGTCGGCGCGCTGGCTGGTACCCTCGAAGCGGAATCGCTGACCCGGGTGCTCTATCCAGACGACTCTACGCTGCGCGGACAACAGTTGCGTTTCATGCAGGAGTACTTTTTGGTTGCGTGTTCCCTGGCTGATTTGATTCGTCGTTTTCTGCGCCACAACACTGACTGGGAGAAGCTGCCGGAGAAGGCAGCCATTCAGATGAATGACACACATCCTTCCATGGCAGTCGCCGAGTTGATGCGTATCCTGCTCGACGATGCGCACCTTGGATGGGACCAGGCGTGGGACCTGACCAGGAAAACTCTGGCCTATACCAACCACACATTACTGCCCGAGGCCCTCGAGAAATGGCCGGTGGCGTGGTTTGAACTCCTGCTTCCGCGCCAACTGGAGATCATCGATGAGATCAATCGCCGGCTGCTCGACGAGGCCCGTGTTAGGTTTTCTGGAGATGAAGGCCGGATTGAACGCATCAGCCTGGTGGAAGAAAAGCCGTCACGCAAGATTCGCATGGCAAACCTCGCGATCGTTGGTTCGCATAGCACGAACGGGGTTGCCGCTGTTCACTCGAAGTTGTTACGCACCACCACCGTTAAAGATCTGGCCGAGATGTTTCCTGAACGCTTCAACAACAAGACCAACGGCGTCACGCCACGGCGCTGGTTGCGGGAAGCGAATCCGGGCCTGTCGGGGGCAATCACGGAAGCGATTGGCGAGAAATGGATCACGGATTTGAGCGAGCTCAGAAACCTAAAAGCGCTGGCCGGTGATGCGGGTTTTCAGCAGGCGTTCCACATCTCAAAGCGCGAGGCCAAACTAAGATTCGCCAATTGGCTCAAGACAACATCCGGACAAGTCGTTGATCCTGACACAATTTTCGATTGCCACATCAAGCGCATCCATGAATACAAGCGGCAACTGCTGAACGCGCTGCGAATCATCGTTTGTTACAACCGCTTGCGGGAAAATCCTAACCTGGAGATGGCGCCGCGCACGTTCTTCTTTGCCGGCAAGGCTGCGCCCGCTTATCTGCTGGCCAAACTCATCATCAAGTTCATCAACAATCTGGCCGGCACCATTGATGGAGACCCAATTGTGCGCGGGCGGATGAAGGTGGTCTTCCTTCCCGAATACAATGTCTCATTGGCAGAACGCCTGATCCCTGCGAGCGATGTCTCCAACCAGATTTCGACGGCGGGGTACGAGGCGAGCGGAACCAGCAACATGAAGTTCATGATGAATGGAGCTCTGACCGTGGGCACTCTTGACGGCGCCACCATCGAAATGGCCGAGGAAGCCGGAAAAGAGAATTTGTTCCTGTTCGGCCTCACAGTGGAAGAAGTTCAAAACAGCCAAGCCTGGTACAACCCCCATTGGCACTATGAACATGAACCCGAGACGCGGGCGGCTCTGGACCTCATCTCTTCTGACTATTTCAGCCGTAACGAGCCTGGGACCTTCACTCCAATTCTCGATACTTTGCTGACCAACGGCGATCATTACATGCACCTGGCAGACCTTACCTCTTATGTTCAGGCGCAGGATCGACTCGGGGATCTTTATGCAAATCGCGCCGAATGGGCACGAAAAGCCATCCTGAACATCGCCAGCTCAGGAAAGTTCTCGAGCGACCGCACCATTCACGAATATACAACCGAAATCTGGAAGGCGGCACCATGCCCCGTACTTTAGAAAAACAGGCCGTCGCAGAAGGTCCGGCGATTTCCCCACTCGCGGGGAAACCCGCGCCCAAGGAACTGCTGATCGACCCAGCGCGCTTGCAACGAGATTATTACGAGCGCAAGCCCGATGTGAACGATCCCAACCAACTGGTGTCTTTCGGCACCAGCGGACATCGCGGCTCAGCATTTCGCGGCACGTTTAACGAGGCGCACATTCTGGCAATCACGCAGGCGATCTGCGAATACCGCAAAAGGCAGGGAATTGACGGTCCTTTATATATGGGGAAAGACACCCACGCGGTTTCAGAGCCCGCGCAGCGCACTGCCCTTGAAGTGCTGACGGCGAATGAGGTTGAGACCATCATTCAGGAAAATGACGGCGTAACCCCGACGCCCGTCATCTCGCACGCCATTCTCGTCTATAACCACGGACGGAAGGAACACTTCGCCGATGGCATCGTTATTACACCATCGCACAATCCGCCCGAGGATGGAGGGTTCAAGTACAACCCGCCCAATGGCGGTCCTGCCGATACGGACGTGACCGGATGGGTGCAAAATCGCGCCAACGATTTATTGCGATCGAGCAACAAAGATGTGAAGCGCGTTCCTTTCGAAAAGGCCTTCCGGGCCAGTAGCACGCATCAGGAAGATTTCGTCATGCCGTTCGTTCGCGACCTCAAGAACGTAGTAGATATGGACGCGATCCGCAATGCGCACCTGAAACTTGGAGTAGACCCTCTGGGCGGAGCTTCGCTTCCATATTGGGATCCGATCAATTCGATTTACGGATTACAAGTGGAAGTCGTGAATAGAAAGATCGATCCGACTTTCTCATTTATGACGGTTGATCACGACGGCAAAATACGTATGGATTGTTCCAGTCCTTACGCCATGGCCAGACTGGTTGGATTGAAAGATCAGTTCCAGCTGGCTTTCGGAAACGATACCGACGCTGATCGGCATGGGATTGTAAGTCCAAGCGCGGGATTGATGAATCCCAATCATTACCTAGCGGTCGCGATCCAATACCTGCTTACGCATCGACCACAGTGGCGGCAGGATGTAATCGTGGGAAAGACGCTGGTCAGCAGCAGCATGATTGACCGGGTCGTCAATAAACTCGGACGCCGCTTGTCCGAGGTGCCCGTCGGCTTCAAGTGGTTTGTCCCAGGACTTGTCGATGGCTCGTTTTGTTTCGGCGGAGAAGAAAGCGCGGGAGCAAGCTTCCTTAGGCACGATGGGACCGCATGGGCAACGGACAAAGATGGGCTTATTATGGTCCTGCTCGCGGCCGAGATTACTGCCTCGACAGGGAAGGATCCCGGCGAGCATTACCGTGAACTGACATCAAAGTTTGGCACACCATATTACACACGCATCGATGCACCCGCCACTCCGGAGCAGAAGGCGAAACTGCAGAAACTGACCCCGGATGCGGTGAAGGAATCAAATCTGGCGGGCGAACCCATCGCTGCCAAGCTGACTAAGGCGCCGGGCAATCAGGCTCCGATTGGCGGGCTCAAAGTTGTAGCGAAAAGCGGTTGGTTTGCGGCCCGGCCGTCCGGCACGGAAAACATCTACAAGATTTATGCGGAGAGTTTTGAAAGCGAAGCACACCTTAATGCGATTTTGAGTGAAGCCGAGGAGATTGTGAACAACGCGCTTGGTGCTGGAGTTGTTCAATGAATGGCAATGGCGGAGCGGTGAACGTTCCACCGTTTGCACCCGAGTACCGCGCTTCCGGCTTGCTTTTGCATGTCACGTCTCTTCCGTCGCCTTTCGGCATCGGGGATCTCGGATCGTCGGCGTATTTGTGGGTCGATCGTCTCCATGACGCTGGCCAGCGTTGGTGGCAATCCCTTCCGCTCGGACCAACGGGCTATGGGAATTCGCCTTATCAGCCGATGTCGTCATTCGCGGGAAATGATCTGCTAATCAGTCCAGCGAGCCTGGTATCGGACGGGTTGCTGACCGAGAAGCATTGCGAATCTAACTTTCCTTCCGACTTCGTTGACTACGATGCTGTGATTCCCTTCAAAGCCCGCTTTCTCCAAGTTGCCTGGGGGCACTTCAAGTCTGAAAACCGCACGGATCTGCGAGCAGAATTCGATGAATTCCAAAATAAGCACCAACATTGGCTGAACGATTACGCACTATTCCGAGCATTGAAGGCGAAGTACCACGGTGCATATTACCTGGACTGGCCCGAAGAAGTGGTTCAGCGTCGACCGGAGGCTTTGGCTACTGCGCGTCGAGAATTAGCGGATGAAATCGAGCAGGTCTGCTTCGCGCAATTTCTACTCTTCCGCCAGGGAGATCAACTCAAGACGTATGCGCATTCGAAGGGTGTGAGACTGATTGGTGATTTGCCCTTCTTCGTCTCTCCGGATTCCAGCGATGTCTGGGCGAATCCGGAATTATTTCTTCTCGATGAGCACCACCGGCCACGATTTGTCGCCGGAGTGCCTCCTGATTACTTCAGCGCACAAGGACAATTGTGGGGAAACCCGGTTTACAACTGGGATGCACTTCGAGCGAGCGGTTATCGGTGGTCGATTGACAGAGTACGTGCTTTGCTTACGCACGTGGATGCCATTCGACTCGATCACTTCCGCGGATTTGCGGCCGCCTGGCACGTGCCTGCGGGTGCGCCAACGGCGCAGACAGGCCAGTGGGTACAGGGTCCGGATGCCGACTTTTTCCGAGCTGTATCCAAGGAGTTGGGCGGCCTTCCATTCATCGTCGAAGATCTCGGAATCATTACTCCGGATGTCCGGGCGTTGCGTGATCAATTTCAACTTCCGGGAACACGTGTTTTGCAGTTTGCTTTCGACGGTCATACCGACAATCCATATTTGCCTCAGAACTTTGTCAGCAACACTGTGGTCTACACCGGCACGCATGACAATGCGCCAACTCGCGAGTGGTTCGAAGAATTGCCAGACTATCAGCGTCAGAACTTCTGGAATTACCTCAAGCGAGCGCCAGGCGGAAGCCCTGATGCGGCGCCTGCACTGATGGATCTGGCATGGTCGTCGAAAGCCGCGCTGGCGATTGCTCCATTACAGGATCTGCTTAACCTCGGGGCAGAAAGCCGCATGAATGTGCCGGGCCGGGCGGCAGGAAATTGGGGCTGGCGGTGCCGCGAAGATATGTTGTCGCGGTCAACCTTTGAATGGCTGCGGAGTTTGACGGAGACTTCGAAGCGCTCGGGTGCGTCGGTGGGCGCTCAAGAAGGAAGTGTGGGAAACGAATCGATGTCAGTTGCGGTGTCTCGACCTTAGAGAAGTATGATGCCCACCATGGCCTTACCTAGCAAGAATCCTAATCGAATCACCCAACATCATTTAGGTCTCGCTGCTAATTCCGCTAGAGAAAACGATTCCCTAGTTTCACTTGGCTATGTTTTAGGCGATGTTCTCCAGATCAGATTCTGAACGCCCGTCCACACCACTTAGATCTCGCATCGGTGGGGCGCCTGACTCACGCTCGACTAACCTGGTCGCCACTGCAAAGAGGCAACTTACGGAGATGCCGCACATCAGCACGCCGGTGATACTCTCAACCGGCCCTAGCAGGTGCCAAACTCGGGGCAGGACGACGTCACCATAGCCGACCGTAGAATAACTGCTGGCTGAAAAGTATAACGAAGACTCCCACGACAGAAAACAGTACCAGCGGTAGAACAGCGACCATAAGAAAATCTGCAAGAAATGCAGAACAATCACCAGGATCGAAAATCGAATCATCAGGCCGGCGGCATATAATGAGCTCAGACGGGCGACCCCGCGCTCAATGTTGGCTCTCGCCATGTGAATAAGCACTGCGATCCCGGCACACTGAATCCAGAGCGTAAGCGTAACTAGAAAAACCGCAATACCGGCTTGGCGAGCAAAGTTCATCATCTCCATTCGCAAGCGGTCTGGCGAATGCTTGGAATTCGTGCATGCACGTTCTTCTCCAAACGAAAGCAGCTCTCCGAGAACTGAAAAACATCCGAAGCAATCGAGTGATTTGTCACCTGCCAGACTTCTGTCACTACAATCGCGTTGCTGTCCTAGAGCACCGCGCGTACCGCCGCTTCGAACTCCTTGCAATTGTGTGATCTGCCCCCGTTCGCGTCCTATATGTTCGCTGGAACCTCAAATGCACAACTAGCGTTGAAGCAGGTTCAAAGGCACTCGAATGGGTGTCGCACGTATCGTGTCGGGAGGCCGAATGCAAAGTAAGCCAGCAAAGCTTTTTTCCTTCGCAGTTATCGCTCTGGTAGTTTCCACGAGCCGGCCGTCGTCCGCGCAGCAACCAGCAATGCCGGATGCAAAGCAACTGCGTTCCAACGGCAGCACCACGGTGTATCGGGACACCCAATGGTCTCCTGATGAAGACATACAACTATTGAAGAGCGACCTACGGTCGCAAAAGAAGCAGATTGTTGCTGCGAACATGGACCTGACCGATGCCGAGGCGGAGAAGTTTTGGCCTGTCTATGACCGCTACGCTGCGGACGTGGCGAAAGTCTACGACACAAAAATTTCCCTCTTTCAGGAATATCTTGAGAACTATCAAACCATGTCAGGGGATCAAGCGGAAAGCTACTTACGCCGGCGCGCCACCGTCGAAGAAGACATGATGCAACTTCGGCTAAAGTATCTGCCGGAATTTCGCAAGGTGCTAACCGGTCGGGAAGAAGCACGCTTTTACCAGATCGACTGGCGGCTCGATCTCATCATCAATCTCCAGTTGGCGCAAGCTCCGGTGATTAACCCATAGGTGCGACCGTCACGGAACACAGTTCAAAGCTGCTGCAGAAAAAGGATTAGCCTTTTACAGGAGGGATCGAGTGGCGACAAAGGTTGCGATCATCTATTACAGCGCGACGGGCACAACCTATCAGTTGGCCCGTGCAGTAGAACAAGGCGCAAGCGAGGCGGGCGCGGATGTTCGGTTTCGCAAAGTGCGTGAACTCGCTCCGGATGAGGCCATCGCGTCGAATCAAGGATGGGCTGCTCATCGGCTTGAGTCCCAACATGTCTTGGAAGCCACTCTTGACGACCTGGATTGGGCCGACGCGATCGTCTTCGGAACACCGACGCGGTACGGCCTGCCCACGGCACAACTGAAACAATTCCTTGATACTACCGGTCCACTCTGGGTGAAAGGGGCCTTGATCAACAAGATCTGCTCTGGTTTCACCAGTTCAGGTACAGCGCATGGAGGTCAGGAGACGACCATCGTCAACCTCAACACCACCTTTTATCACTGGGGAGCAATTATTGTTGGGCTAGGTTACGCCGACCCAATTCAATTCAAAGCGGGTAATCCCTACGGAGCGTCATTCACGAGCAACAATGCCGCGCTTAAACCGGACGAGACCGCGCTCGCGTCAGCGCGCTTTCAGGGTAGGCGTGTCACTGAATTAGCAGCCCAGTTCATCGCTGGACGGAAACTTTAGTGATTTAACCGGTAGACGAGTTAAGGAAGATGCGAACGACACCAAACTCGATAACAATCCGAGCTGCTGCCAGGCAACTCGCGATGTTCGCTTTCTCGTGGGTTTTGTTGCCGCCAAGGGCGCTTGCCAAACACTCTCATTCACCCGTTACCAGCATCTTTTCGCCCGAATCCACGCCGGCAAAGTCAATTCTTGACCTGTCAACGTTTGTGCTGGCCATCACGGGAATCATCTTCTTCGTCGTGGTTACGTTATTGGGGTATTCGATTTTAAAATTTCGAGCCACTTCAGCGAACGCGGACCGCGAGCCAGCCCAAGTATACGGAAGTAACCAGATTGAGTTGGCCTGGACAATCATCCCGGTTTTGATTGTGGTCGTTCTGTTTCTGGCTACCGCGCGGGTCATCCACGCGATTCAGGATGCACCAGAACCGCCGGGTGCTGTAGAGGTCACAGCCATTGGACATCAATACTGGTGGGAGTTTCGCTATCCGAAGCTGGGCATCGTTACCGCGAACGAGTTGCACATCCCGGTTAGCGACGCGAGTCATCCCACGCCTACGTTCCTGCAGTTGCTTTCGGCTGACACGGACCACAGTTTCTGGGTTCCGGAGCTTGCGGGCAAGACAGACCTTGTTCCGAACCATCCGAACCGGATGTGGATGGACCCGCACCGCACAGGAATTTTTCTCGGCCAGTGCGCGCAGTATTGCGGAACCCAGCACGCGAAGATGCTTCTGCGCGTCTCGGTCGATAGCCCGCAAGACTTCGCGGCATGGGTTCGCAGCCAACAACAAGTCGCCGTTCAGGACTCAAGCGTTATGGCGGGAAGGCAGGTCTTCGAGCACACTGCCTGTATCAACTGCCACACGGTTTCGGGAACTCCGGCCGATGGACGCTTCGGCCCTGACCTGACCCACCTAATGGGCCGCACGACAATCGCTGCCGGCGCGGCAGAGAATACGCCGGAAAATCTTCGGCGGTGGATCCAAAACCCGGACGCGATCAAGCCTGGTTCGCTGATGCCGGCTATGAAATTAAGCGATGCAGATTTGGACGCGGTCGTGAAGTACATGGAGACGCTTCACTAAAGGATTCTGAAGACCCGCTATGTCATCGAATGCGATCACAATTCCCGCGCTGCAGGTTCAGGAGAAGCCTTGGGTCGATACTCTGCATGAGTGGGTCACTACAGTCGATCACAAGCGGCTCGGGATTCTCTATATCGTTTACGCACTGGTCTTTCTGCTGTTGGGCGGTATCGAGGCTCTCATCATTCGCATCCAGTTGATGCATTCGCATAACAATTTTGTCTCTCCGCAAGTGTTCAACCGCATGTTCACTATGCATGGCACGACCATGATCTTTTTCGTGGCCATGCCCATTCTGTTCGGATTTGCGAACTACCTCGTCCCATTGATGATCGGTGCGCGTGACATGGCTTTCCCGCGGCTGAATGCCTTCAGCTTCTGGCTGTCGGCGTTTGGCGGCATTTTGCTCTACTTCAGTTTCCTCGGCGGAAGCGGACTCTATGGGGCTGGAAACGCGCCTGACGTTGGATGGTGGTCGTACGCACCTTTAACAGCGCGCGCGTTTTCACCGGGTCATAGCTCAGACTATTGGACGCTTGCGCTGCTGGTGTCGGGATTTGGGAGCATTGGAACCGCGATCAACATTATCGCGACCATTCTTTGCCTGCGATGCCCGGGCATGAAGCTCGATCGCATGCCTCTTCTCGCGTGGCTGAATTTGGTGATGGCCGGAATGGTTCTGATTGCCATTACCCCGCTCTCGGCGGCCCAGATCATGCTGCTGATCGACCGCTATTTGGGGGGGCATTTCTTTGACGTGCAGGCCGGTGGCTCAGCTGTGCTGTGGATGCACTTCTTCTGGATATTTGGCCATCCTGAAGTCTACGTGCTCATCATTCCGTGCTTCGCCTTTATGTCGGAAATCATTCCGGTTTTTTCGCGCAAACCGATCTTCGGGTATCCGGTAATGGTTGCGGCCACGGTCTGCATTGGCTTTGTGAGCCTGAGCGTCTGGGCGCACCACATGTTCACAGTCGGAATGAACTCCTATGCCAATAGCTTCTTCGCGATTACAACCATGGCTGTCGGTATTCCCACCGGGATCAAGATCTTCAACTGGATCGGCACGATGTGGGGCGGGCGAATTCAGTTCAAAACACCAATGCTGTTCAGCATCGGATTTCTGTTTCAGTTTCTGATTGCCGGTTTGACCGGCATCATGATGGCGGCTGCGCCACTCGATTGGCAACTAAGCCTGTCATATTTTGTGGTCGCGCATTTTCATTACGTGATTGTGGGCGGAATTTTATTTGCCCTGTTCGCCGCTTTTTATTACTGGTACCCCAAGATGACCGGCCGGATGTTGAGCGAGCGCCTCGGCAAAGTGCATTTCTGGCTGTTCTTGATCGGCTTCCATCTCACATTTGACGTGATGCACGTTCCCGGATTGCTGGGCATGCCGCGTCGTATCTATACCTACGAACCCGGACGCGGTTGGGACACGCTGAACCTGATCGTCTCGATTGGCGCATTCATTCAGGCGATTGCCATCCTGGTTTTCGTGTGGAACCTCATCATTTCTTATTTCAAGGGAGCCAAGGCGGGGAACGATCCCTGGGATGCTTGGACACTCGAGTGGTCTACAAGCTCCCCGCCGCCAGCCTACAACTTTGCAACCGTTCCGGTAGTCGCCAGCCGTCGCCCCTTGTGGGACCTGAAGCATCCGGAAGATCCAGACAGCCTCTATGAATGAAGGAAGAGAGCAATGAGCGCAGCTGCAACCTCGGTAGTCGAAATCCCGCAGGCTTGGACTCTTCCGTATCGGGGCAAGGCCGCGATGGCCTGCCTCATTATCGCGGAATCCGCGATCTTCAGCATTTTCGTGGTTGCCTACCTCTTCTATTTGGGCAAGAGCATCACCGGGCCGACTCCGAGCGAAGTTCTGGAGACACCGATCTTTTTCACGATCTGCTTGTTGTCCAGCAGCCTCACGGTCCACTTTGCTGGCAGATCTCTGGAGCGCAATAATCGCCCCGCATTTCTTGCTTTGTGGTCGCTCACGATTATCCTCGGGGGGCTCTTTCTATTTGGCACCGGGCAGGAGTGGCACCGGCTCATTTACGAACATGGGCTGACGATCTCTACCAATCTCTTCGGAACGACCTATTACTCGCTTGTCGGCCTGCACGCGTTTCACGTCACTGCAGGACTGATTATGCTCACTATCGTCCTTATCTTTGGTTTGGCCGGACGGGTGGACAAAGATCAGTTCCGCCGTGTCGATGTGCTCGCATTGTATTGGCACTTTGTCGATGCCGTTTGGGTCGTAGTTTTCACCGTGGTTTACATCGTGGGGCGCTGAGGAAAGAAATGGCAAGGTTGCAGGCGACAGAACAAATCGACCAACATCCCGGAACTCCACGGGAGATTGAATCTCCGGCGCCGACCGCTTGGCCTTTTATTCTGGCGTTTGGATTCACCTTGCTGTTCTCGGGACTGGTAACGAGCTCGTCAGTCATCGTCCTCGGCGCGGTACTCGCCATGGCAGGATGCGTCGGCTGGTTCCGGGAAGTTTTCCCGCGCGAGCACGAAGTACCTGTCCCGGTGATTCCAGATGATTTCCGTGCATCGACTGAACGCCGCGTAGTTGAACGGTTTCCGATCACGGAACAGGCGCGCGCCTGGCTTCCTGTTCATACCTATCCGATCTCTGCTGGTGTGAAAGGCGGATTGGCCGGAGGTGTCGCGATGGCCGTACTGGCTTGTGCCTATGGCGTGCTGAAAGCTGGGAGTATCTGGTATCCCATCAACCTCCTTGCCGCGACGGCTTATGCAGAATCGCTGAAGCTAGGCCCGAGCCAACTCTACTCGTTTCATGTCGACAGTTTTGCGATTGCCTTTGGTCTGCACATTTTGGTGTCCGTCACCGTGGGCTTGCTTTATGGGGCAATGCTCCCCATGTTTCCGCGGCGGCCGATCGTGCTCGGCGGATTGATCGCCCCAGTGTTATGGTCCGGGCTGATTTACACGATGCTCGGTCTGCTTAATCCGGTACTTGCAAGCCACATCGACTGGTACTGGTTTGTGGCTTCGCAAGTTGGCTTTGGCTTGGTCGCAGGATTGGTTGTGGTGCGCCAGTCTCGCATGGTGACCCGCGAGAACCTGCCGTTCGCTATGCGTGCAGGAGTTGAAGCTCCAGGAATTACTTCGCCACGTGGAGAAGAACGGCCGTGAATTCACTCCGATATTCGTATCTGGCCGCGGTGGTGAGCATGATTGTCCTCACTGGCTGCAGCTCTCCGCCCGGCCAGCCGAGCAGGAGCTCGGAAACTCTCGCTCCAAGTGAGGTTACAGACTTTCGTCCTTTGTACGCGGAAAACTGCGCAGGTTGCCACGGCGCCGAAGGTCGGGGAGGAGCGGCGATCGCTTTGGCCGATCCGGTTTACTTGGCAATCGCCGACGATGCATCAATACGTAGGGTTATTGCGAATGGCGTGAAGGGCACTTCGATGCCGGCCTTCGCTCAAGGTGCGGGCGGAATGCTTACGAATAAGCAGATCGATGTAATCACCACAGAAATGCGTTCGCGCTGGAGCCGGCCGGGAATTCTCAACGGAGCTAATCCGCCTGCCTATGCGGAGAATTCTACTGGCAATGCCCGGCAGGGCGAAGTTGCGTATGGAACTTTCTGCGCATCGTGTCACGGTACACGAGGCCAAGGCGGAAAAAAGGGCAGCGCTATCACGAACGATTCATTCTTGGCGCTGGTCAGTGATCAGGGGCTGCGCACGATTGTCATCACGGGCCGTCCCGAACTAGGCGCGCCTGACTGGCGCGGAAACGTGCCTGGCAAAGCGATGTCCAATCAGGAAATCACCGATGTCGTTGCATGGATGGCCTCGCGCCGAGCGCAGATCCCTGGGCAGCCCTATGCCGCCTCCAATTACGCGCAGCGCCAGGAGTCAGACAATGTCCACTAAACCTGTGCTTGTGCCGCCGAGTGAAACTGCTATGTCCCGCCGCGGATTTTTCACAAAGTTGGGAATCCTGTTCAATGCGCTGGCGGCGGCCTTAGTAGCCGTGCCGATAGTTGGATTTCTCTCTTCCGTGGTCACGCGGGGTCGCGCCAATGGATATCTCTCGTGGGTGCAACTCGGGAAGGTCGCCGATTTCCCGGAAGGCGAAACACGTCTAGCGACGTTTCGCAATCCCTACGTGATGCCGACCGACGGCGCAACAGCCGACACGGCCTGCTGGGTGCGGCACATCGCAGGCGGGCAGTTCCAGGTCTTCGCGATCAACTGCGCCCATCTAGGCTGCCCGGTTCGCTGGTTTCAGCAGTCGGGCTTGTTCATGTGCCCCTGCCACGGCGGAGCGTATTACCAGGACGGATCGCGCGCCTCGGGACCGCCAGAGCGCGGGCTCTTCGAATATCCATACAAGATTGAGAACGGCCTGATCACCATTCAGGCGGGTGAGTTGCCGACGCCGGGAGCGGCGATTGCAGCTCTTACTGGAGAGAAACCGCCATGCGCGTCATGATTGGAAAAATTGGCGACTGGTTCGACCAACGCTTGAAGCTGGCGGCGCCTGTTCGCGAAATAGCCGAACATCGCATCCCGCGGAACACCGCCAGTTGGTGGTATGTGTTTGGCAGCGGCGCGTTGACGGTGTTCATCCTGCAAATTGTGACGGGAATTCTGCTCGCGCTGGTTTATGTGCCCTCGGGCGCGGAAGCCTGGAGCAGCCTGCAAGCCCTGAATCACGCGGTGACGCTGGGCTGGTTTATTCGCGCCATGCATGGGTGGGGCTCGAATTTCATGCTTGCCCTCGTTCTGATTCACATGGTCCAGGTTTTTCTGTTTGGCGCGTACAAATTCCCGCGGGAACTTACCTGGATCCTCGGCATCTTTCTGTTGCTGATGACGCTGGGCATGGCTTTCAGTGGGCAGGTGCTGCGCTTCGATCAGGATGCATATTGGGGACTGGGAATCGGAGCGTCAATCGCGAGTCGCGTTCCGATTCTCGGTCCTGCAATCGTGAAGTTGATGCTAGGAGGGCCGATCATCGCGGGTGCGACTCTGTCGCGATTTTTCACCTTGCATGTGTTCGTAATTCCAGGATTACTGATCGGCTTTGTGTGTCTCCATCTTTTGATGGTACTGACGCTCGGGATCAACGAATGGCCGATGCCGGGCCGCATCGTGAAACGGGCGACGTATATAAATGACTACCACGAGCTGACAAAGAAAGATGGTGAGCCGTTCGTTCCCTATGGCGTGTGGAAAGACATGTTCTTCGCGGCGTTTATTATCTTGGCCGTCGCCGCATGCGCGCTGTACTTCGGCCCGTTCGGGCCGACCGGCAGGCCTGATCCGACGATCATCCAAACTGTTCCCAAACCGGATTACTTTTTCCTGTGGCTCTATGCTTTGCTCTCGCTGCTCCCGCCGTCGCTCGAGACACCCGCACTTCTGATCGGACCAGTGGTGGTGATTGCCGGACTGCTGCTTCTTCCGTTCCTTTCCGGCGAAGGTGAAAAGAGTTGGAAGCGCCGGCCGATCGCGGTTTTGACCGTGATGCTGATCGCGATCACGCTTGGGACGTTCACCCATCTCGCCGGGTTCACGCCCTGGAGTCCGCACATGAATGCGTGGAGCGGCGATCCAGTGCCGGATCAGTTCATACACGGCACGAGCGCGCTTGAGCGGCAAGGGGCGTTGGTTTTTCAGGTGAAGCAGTGCCGTAACTGTCACTCACTGGGCGAAACCGGCGGACAAAGAGGACCGTCGCTCGACAGCGTTGCCGTGCGCCTCACGCAGGACCAACTTATCCGGCAAGTCATTCAAGGAGGAGGCAACATGCCGGCCTACGGCAAGAATTTGAGTCCCGCGGAAACGACCGCGCTCGTAGCTTTTCTGGAGACGCTACATCCCAAAGGGCAAGCGCCGGCACGTGATGCTTCACGCGATGTGGCCCTCGGCGACGAGAAACCTGTAGGGCAACCTTAGGAGAGCGGTTCCATGCCACATCTCCATCACGGCGCAGCGGGATCGTTTGGGTCAGTGTTCACTACCGTCATGCTCGTTTTCGCTGCCCTGCTATATCTTCGCGGATGGGTTTCTCTTCGCTCCAATTGCCCAGGCCGCATTCCAGCTTGGCGCGCCTGCAGTTTTCTCCTTGGTCTTTTCTTTATCTGGGTCGCCGCAGCGTCTCCCATTGCGGCACTCGATCACGAACTGCTGACAGTGCACATGCTGAAGCATTTA